>Ga0307478_10002906_pt1 | contig 13128 bp, 11 predicted proteins | sample atmos_gasesECM4C_2_FD_203713 | JGI IMG/M metagenome (GOLD analysis project Ga0307478, IMG submission 203713) | Hardwood forest soil microbial communities from Morgan-Monroe State Forest, Indiana, United States - atmos_gasesECM4C_05 | ecosystem: Environmental > Terrestrial > Soil > Temperate...
TCCACCGGGTGGAGGAGTGCACGGTATGTGCGGCTATCATGCGGCGAAGATGGCGTTGTCGAGGTGGCAAGGCGCTTAGTCTGCGCCTCCGCGGATTCCAATAGGACTCCAATAGGACTCCTTAGGACTCCCTATTGACGTGCGTGTGGGAATTGAGTATTAAGGACAAGGTGAGCCTCAGGAACTAGTACGCCTGAGCGGCCCATCTGTGACTTTTCGTTTCATTAGGGGTGAGCATAGCACTCTGGGCCGGGCCAGTTGTTCTCCTAATGTCGGCGTTCAAAAGCGAGACTCTCTCCGGGAGAATTAGAGTCTTGATGACAACGAGCTCACTGCATAGACTTGTTGCCTGCATCAGGTCTGGTGGAGCTAACATCGAGCAAGAGGAAGCTCCAGGAAACCTGGTTGCCGAGCCGGCCAAAAAAGATTGAAGAGAGGAAATGAGCTTGGCTACTCCCGCTGTTACCGGCCGTTTTTCCGGCATCGACGCCCGACGAAGTACCCGGTTAGAACGCGCTATCCCCCTAATTATCATGGGCAAAGACAAACTTGGAGAACGCTCCGAGGAGACTGCCTTGGCGGTATGTCTGAATCTCCACGGGTGCCGATTTTCATCACGCCACGATTATCCGGTCGAGACCTGGGTCAACTTGCAGGTGACGGAACCAAACGGCGAGGCCAAATCACCGCCCGTCCGCGCCAAGGTGCGGTCCGTCAGCGTTCCCAAGACCCCGCTTGAGCTCTACCAAGTCGGCGTAGAACTCGAAACGCCCGGCAACGTGTGGGGAATTCCTGCCCCCCCGGAAGATTGGCGAGGAGATGCCTCGAGAATCAAGGCCGTCGTCGGGGGGGCTCCTCTACGGGAGCCTGTGGTGATAGGTGCAACGCTCCCGCACACGCATACGGCTGCTGAGCAGAATATGGCCGAAGTTGCCGCATTCGCTGCGCCGCCAGCGGCCGCGGAACCCGCAAAAGATCCCGGATTGGCCAAGGCAGAGCGGATCGTAGTCACAAAAGACCAGCTAGTTAAGGCGCTGCAGGGGCAACTGCAGCTGGCCGCCGAGAAGGCCGTGCAGGGCGCGTTGGCAACGCAGCTCGATGAAGCCGCAAAAAAGGCTCTCTATAAGATCGCCGAGGTTTACAAGGCGAGTCTGCGGCAAGCCCAGGAGTTCACGGGGCAACGCCTGGAAAGCCTGGTAAGTTCCTCTCAAGAAGAAGTTCTCAGCCGGCTGACAGGGCAGCTCGGCGAAGTTCGGAGCCGCTTGGCAGAAGAGCAGAACGAATATCGCAGCCGGACAGAAGAAATTGCTCAGCGACTCGAGGAACTGGCCGGGGAGACTCAACAAAGTTTCAGCGATGCGCAGGCGTACGTCGGCAAAGTCGCCCACGAATTGGTACCCCAGTTTCATTCGCTGCACACGCGGCTGGACGAGTACGCTGGCCGTGCCGCTGAGGATTTCGAAGTCTTGGTAACCAGTGCTTCTGCCCGACACCTTGTACAACTGAAGGAAAGCACGCTGAAGGTTACACAAGAGGCTTCGGCACAAATGGAAGCGCGTTCCGCGGAGGTCGTTTCGCAGCTAAACGGTGAAGCCGGCCTCTTATTCGAGGAACGAATCGAGACGTTGGTTAGTTCTTCGCACGAACAGATCCTCAGTCGCCTGGAAGAGAGGCTTGGAGAATTGTGGAGAGACAGGGAACAGCAGCAGGATGTCTATCGCAGCCGGGCTGAGGCGATTGCCGAGCGGTTGGAGAAGCTGGCTTCCGATACGCAAACTGATTTGGCCAATACGCGGGATTTCGTCGAAAAGGCCGCGGGCGAACTGGAAACTCAAATGCGCGTCCGGCTGGACGAGACCGTTGAAGAGCGCCTTAGGAATCTGGTGAATGCCGCGCGGGAAGAGTTTGAGACTGCAGCCGCCAGCGTTTCCGACCGGCAATTGGTGCGTCTTATGGAAGCCACGCGAATGGAGACTCGCGAAGCTTCCTCGCAACTCGAGGCGCGAGCGGCGGAAGCGCGCGCGATGATCCAGAGTGCGGCACATGGCATCCTGGAGGAGTTCCGGCGGCAGGCGGAAGTGCAAATAGATCTTGCTGTCTCCGAGGCAACGCAGCGGACTAAGTCCTCGCTGGCGTCGCTGGAGGCGGAAAACCGGGCTGCTTGCGAAGCGCGTCGCCGGACCCTGGAGGATTAGATCAGGGAATAACCGTCCTGGAAATTGCGGGCCCCAGTAGATTCGACCGAATAAGGCGAGCACCATTCTTCTCGCGGCCGGAGAATTCCTGCACTCCGCATAACTAGCATCAGCGACTTACGTTTAGACGGCAGGCCTTGAGAAACTTCTGTCCGGGTGCCTTTTCCGGACAGGAGTTCTCAGAGAGACATACGCGCACTTAATTGTGTATGGCACTTGCTACAAGAGAGGGATCGGCCAGGCGGCAGGCGAATCGTTTCCACGTTCCCCGATTGGATCAGTTCGTGAAACGATGCACAGAACTTCGTATCGCGGTCATAGAGCCAGTACTTGAATTGATTGCATAAGAAGGTCGGCTCCTCTGCCCGAGGGCCGCGAAGGCAACAAGGACAAGGATTGATCCGCTACAGCATGCGGGAAAGAAATCGTGAAACGATTCGTTATCGTCTTACAATAAATCTGGATGCATACGTAGCGGCACACCGATTAAGCACGAGGCCGGCAACACTAGGGAATCGAGAACGCCCCGAAGTGAGCCCGGAGGTAGTGAGCGAATCGAAGGGAGAAATCGATGAAGAAAACAGCTGCGCTTCTCGCCCTCTTGAGTTTAGTAGCGATGGTTGACCTTGCCGTGGCGTCATGCCCCAACCGGCAAACCGCCGCGGCTGCAAATTCCGATGGTGTCCGCTCAGAGATGCTGGTTAGCACCCAGTGGCTGGCCGACCATTTCAAAGATCCGAATGTCGTTGTCCTACATCTTGCCGACAACGTCAGCGACTACAAGCGCGGACACATCCCCGGCGCGCGTTACCTGGCGATGAAGAAGATCATCACGGACAACGGCCCTATCAGTGCCGAACTTCCCACCATTGATCAGTTGCAGAAGACCTTCAGCGAGCTGGGCGTCGGCGACAACAGCCGCGTGGTGATCTATGCCACCAACTGGTTTCCCAACGCCGCGCGCGCTTACTTTACGATGGACTACTTAGGCCATGGCGACAAAGCGGCGCTGCTGGATGGCGGCATCGAACAGTGGCTCGCCGAGGATCGTCCCGTTTCGGGCGAGACGCCCAAGTTCTCTCCGGCGACATTCACTCCGCACGTGCACGAAAACTTCCGCGCGCTGCTGGACGAGGTAAAAAATGACGTTGACGCCAAGCCCGGCGAAGAGCCAGAGCAGATCGTTGATGCGCGCCCGGCGCGGCGCTACAACGCCGGCCATCTGGCCGGCGCGAGCAATGTTTATTGGCAGGACACGCTGGTCAGCGAAGACAATCCGGTCTTTCAATCCCCGGAGAAACTGCGCGCGATCTACGCTTCACACGGTGTCGTGCCGGGAAAGAAAATCGTGACGTACTGCGAAGTGGGCCTGCAAGCATCGCATGCGTACTTCCTCGCCAAATATCTCGGCTATTACGCGGCCATGTATGACGGCTCTTACCAGGAGTGGAGCTCAAAGAACATGCCGGTGGTGAAGGGCGACGCGAAAAGATAGTTTCTCACGTTACGGTTACACGGTGTGAGCGAGTAGCTCAGTGGGAAGAGCGAGCCCCTGTCTAGAGCGTGCGGGTAGCCCACCTTCTTCTGTCAATTCAATAGTCTCGGGGAGAGGCCGAGACTCGGGCGAGGATGTCGACGCTTCAGCGCCAGGAGTTGTTGACGCAAAGCGAGATTCTCGAGAAGGAGACTCTGCCGCCCACGAAAGAGGTGCACCGGCATTCCGAGACAGAGCTACGACGCACATGACCCTAGCTGCCGGAACTCACCTTGGTCGCTACGAAATCCTGGCCCCAATTGGTGAGGGCGGCATGGGATGTTCCAGGCGCGCGATCCGCGGCTCGATGGGAGTTCATATGAAATTCATGCGCCTTTTGATGTTTGGGACGGTCATGTTGATGGCGAACGGCGCTGGTGCGCAGAATTCAGTCAAACCATTTCATCTCGATGAGGCCACGATCAGCGATGTGCACGCGGCGTACAAGTCCGGCGCTCTCACATCCGTAAGGTTAGTGCAGGCTTATTTGGAGCGCATCCGGGCCTGCGACCAGGCGGGCCCGAAGCTCAATGTAGTGATCTTTCTCAATCCTCGGGCCTTGGAAGAGGCGGCCGCGCTAGATGAGCATTTCCGCAGGACCGGGAAGTTTGTTGGTCCGCTCCATGGAATCCCAGTGCTGCTGAAAGACAATGTCAACACGAATGACATGCCGACCACGGGCGGCTCGCTCAGCCTGGCGGGATACACTCCCGTCACCGATGCGGCAATAACTCAGAAATTGCGCAGCGCGGGCGCCATCATCCTCGCTAAGGTCAACCTGCACGAGTTCGCGATCTGGGGTGAAACGGTTAGCTCGATCCAAGGGCAGACCCTCAATCCCTATGACCTAACGCGAACGCCTGGCGGGTCGAGTGGTGGTACCGGCGCGGGTGTGGCTGCCAATTTTGCGATTGCGGGCATTGGCACCGACACCGTCAACTCCATCCGATCACCAGCGTCGGCGAACAGCATCGTGGGTATTCGCCCGACGCTCGGTCTCGTCAGCCGAGCCGGTATTATCCCATACTCATTCACCCAGGATGCCGCTGGTCCGCTCGCTCGCAACGTTGCTGACGCGGCGAAGATGTTAAACGTGCTCGTCGGCTATGACCCTAACGATCCGGCGACGGCATGGAGCGTCGGGAATACCGAGGAGGACTACACGAGATTCCTGAAGGCCAATGGTGTGCAGGGCAAGCGCATCGGCGTATTACGCAGTTTCTTCGGCATTGCACCCATCGACGACGAGGTCAATGTTATCGCGAGCCAAGCGGTCGAGGATCTGAAGAGGTCTGGCGCAACGGTAGTCGAGCTAAACACCCCAGGTCTCGATAGCGGAAAGCTTTCCTCTGATATCAGCGTTCATCTGTACGAATTTAAGCCGGCCATCAACGCTTATCTTGCCGCGGGCAACGCGCCCGTTAAATCGCTCGCGGAGATCATCTCTTCCGGCAAGTTTCATCCGAACATCGGGGACAACATCACGAAAGCACAAGGCCTCGAGATGGACGACAGCTATCGCCTGCGCCTTCAGAAGCGCTCCGAGTTGCAGCAGCGTGTCATAAAGATCATGGCTGACGAGCGACTCGATGCGATAATGTTCCCGCATCAGAAACGACTTGTGGTGCCCATTGGGGAGACCCAGGTGGAGCGCAACGGCGCTCTTGGATCAGTGACCGGCTTTCCTTCCATCGTCGTACCAGGCGGATTTTCATCCCCAACTCCGACGGCCACGCTCGGAGTCCCGGTGGGCATCGAATTCCTCGGCAGACCTTGGTCCGAGAAGCTATTGGTCGAGATTGGCTACGGTTACGAACAAGCGACCAAGCACCGCCGCCCTCCGCCAACCATACCGCCACTGCTCGCCGCTCTATACCCTACTAGGTGACGAGGTTAGTCTGAGGGCTGAATCGGCATTATGATCGGATTGAAAATAATTCATCGTGATCATTTTTCTTCGTACAAAGAATGCAAAAAATGGATTGGACTCTCGGAGGCACTCGCTCCATGATTAAGACTTGATTCGACGCAAAGGAATTCTGTTGAACTTCACGCCTAAACTCAATGGTATTCAAGATCGGAAGGCCTTGTGCTGCTGTCCGTGTCTGCGAAGCGGCGTGTGGAGGCTGATGGCATAGGGAGTTTTCTAAGCTTATCTTGAGCGGCCACCGTCAGAGTTCGATCTGGCAGTGGCCGTTTTTATTTCTGGAGGCGTAATGCACTGGAGAATCCAATATGGGGCCATCAGAAGCGTGGTCACCATGGCCTTTGCTGTGATGGCGGTGCTTGTCCCGAGCGCAAGATCGGATAACGGTCCGAAGAAAAAAGATGAATGCACCTGCGTGGCTCATGGAAAAGACGCAACGGGTGATATTTCCGGTGGATGCCAGGACAGCCAGAATAATCGAGCGGCGCAGGTCTCCAATAATGATGAAGAGAAAGGGAAAAAACGCAATTTGTTCCGTGCCTGGCTCGACCTAGGGGAGAGGGTGCAGGAGACGCAACCGGACTGGCTTTCTCCTCTGGCAACCACATCGGGACGCCTGAAACAGGAGTTCCGTTACGATATCTGGGATCAACCTGTCAGCGGCGCGAATACGAGTTACCAATTTGGTGGAAAGAAGGGCTTCGAGTTCATCACCAGTTCGCGAACGCAGATTTTAATAGGTGTGCCAACCTACACGCTGGTGTCTCCGAACGGTCCACCTGGCGGATTCGGTGACTTGCCCCTGATGTTGAAATTCCGCATATCTTCGGCCGAGCGCACGGAGGGCAATTATTTGGTGACCTTTTTATTGCCCGCCACTGTGCCGACAGGTTCGCATCGGTATGGAGCAGGCGAAGCTGTGCTGACACCAACGATGGCATTCGGCAAAGGCTGGAGGCGATTTGACGTGCAGTCGACCTTGGGCGTCAATCTGCCTGCAGGAGCCACAGCCAAGTTAGGTAGACAGGTGCTGTGGAACACTGCGTTCCAATATCGGGCGGCATGGAAACTCTGGCCCGAACTGGAAGCCAACTCCACGTTCTACACAACGGGAAAATATGTGGGCGAGACGCAACTGTTCCTGACACCTGGACTTGGATTTGGGCGCGCACACCTTCTGCGACGATTTCGGCTTTCTTCTGCTGCGGGCATGCAAATCGCGGCGACCCAGTTCCATACCTACAATCATCGCTGGATGTTCTCGACGCGCGTCTCGTTCTAAATAATGGGCGATTCGAGTGCGTTCGCCACAAGAGAGCCATTTGGCGGCGCACCATACCTTTGGCGCATTCGCTTGAGGAAGACCGTCTCAAAACTCCCGTAATGGATCAAAACTGGGTTCTCGACTTCTATGAGTTTGGACAAGAACTCCCGCCAGATGTTGCCTTCGTCCGAAGGACTGTCAGCCCAAAGGCTGTGTTGAACGACAGAGTCGCCCGCTTTGATTCGAACGCCAATCAGGTAGTCTCGATCGGGCAAACCCTCGACATCGATGTAAACAGGTGTGCCTTCGATCTTCATTTCTGGGCCGCCCACGATATGGATTTTCTTCTCCCGGATTGCAAGCGCCTTGAACGAGTGGTGGTACCTCTCTCTCTTATCCCTTAATCCTTGTGGCCGGCGGCGTGATCGGAAGGTATGAGAGAGTTGGGTAACGTTGAACATACCCTGGCTATTGAAATCGGTGCGCTCCTTTTCTACCATGCCGTTGAGCAGGCTGAGGTCATCTTTTTCAATTGCCTTTTGTCGACAGCGGTTTTGAAACTCGCACTCGGCACAGTGGCGGTTCAGAACCAGGTCGGGAGGTGAGGGACTGGCAAGCAGCGTACCAATCTTGTCGGTCAATTTGCGTACATCACCTGCCAGAGCTGGGGTTTTCACTTTCAGGGTCGCATAGTTCTCCCCATACACGATCTTGCCGAAGCCGACCTCTTTGCTAAGCTCTTCCGACAATACTCGCGCATCAAACGCCAGCAGAAGCTTGTCGTCCCGGTTGAGCTTGTTTCTGAACACGAATCGAATCGGGACACTGCGCAGTTCGACCTCGGCCGGCCGAGGGAATTTGTTCAACTGCGTGACAGAAAGATTGCAAGTTCTGGCTCTGTACAGTGAACTCGATACCCAAGTGCCATTGAGCGGGCTTAAGGCTTCCCTCCGTCGCCTGTGTGCCAATGGCACATTTGTCGGGCGCGACCCCTGCCACTAAGCGTTTGGTCCCTTCGATACGGAAGACGTCGTTTTTGGTTCGAACCCAAGCGGCATAGGCGTTTCCCGTCCCAGCCTCCCCGCGTGACCGAAGGAAGCATTTGGTGGAGCATTTAAGGAAGGTTTCCACGAGATCATTAGTAATAATCATATTTACGAGCCTACACGGTTACCGAGTCCGTCGGCCCGCTAACCCTATTGCAGCATAACTATTCTGCTGAGGGGGAGAATGTCCCTTGCAAAAGGCTATCTATCCGGCACAAACGCCTTTGAAATCATCCTAATTCAAGAACAGCGCGGATGGAATTGAAGGCGGGTGATAGGCGATGTTTAATTCAGGTACGCGGATCAAGGGATGATTGAGGGACGGATCCGACCATGAATCCTGTAGACGGCGAAGTCTCTCTTGTCCACGGTGAATATTTTGCGGATACCTTCTCGCTCGGCAATCCGGATAAGCGCTGCGTCGGCAAGATCCATCGGACGATCGGCATATTTCCGAAGAAGTTCACGGATGCGAGGCAAATCGCCCAAGCCAAGCGGCAGCAGTTCGACCGCCTTCCTCACCAACATCTCCCATAAAGCCTCCTGGGCCGCCGGCAGATCGTTTAACAGGTACATCGCTTCAGTCAGAGGCGGCCACACCGTTGCCAAAGGTTCTTGCAAACTCTTCAGAATCGACACACATTGCTCATGGTATTGGTCATCTGCGTCCACGAGGGCCACGAGGGGCCCGGCATCCACCAAGATCACCGGGAGCCCCGTCGGCTCTTTAGCAGAGCGGTGAACTGGCGGCCCGCTCCCGCCGAGCGTTTTCGATTTCCGCCGTGGACAATTCCAATCAAATCCGAAACCATTTCATAAGGCGATCCGGCTGGTTCCTGCTCTTCGATCCATGTCTCGATCGCCTGGCGAATTACCTCCGACGCGGACACTTGCTTGCGGCGCGCAATGCGGGCGATACGCTGCCTGGTTTCCTTATCCACCCTCAATGTCACTGGAGATGGCATAACATTACCTCGGAGTGTTAGTCTAATGTATTACGAACTGTAATACAAGAAGGTTGCGCGGGAGAGACGGCATCGCAACTCCACTTTTTGTCACCGGGTGCTTCTGATTCGCGCCCTAGCCGAAACGGTCACACCGCGGGGCGGGGTAGCTCGTGTGGGAGACCACTTGCCTGGACAGAAGGTGCTCTGTTTTTCTGTAGTTTTTCTGTGAATGCGAGTGCGGCGCGCTCAAAAGTGTTTTAGAATAAAATGGTTACAAGGATGGGCGTGTAGCTCAGCTGGGAGAGCATCTGCTTTGCAAGCAGGAGCCCTCGTTCCAATGATTCCTTCCTTTATCGTCGCTTTCTAGTGTTTCCAACAATTTCGGGGAATCTGCTTCTCGCTTGTTATAGGCATTCATTCGCTCGAAGGCGTTCCGACGAAATTCGTTGCTATACCGCTGTCGCTTTTTTCGTCCCACTTTGCGGCTCCTTTCCCGCAAAGTGTGCAACTGCACGCCCAACAAACTGCGACCGGCGTGGAAGACAATCCTCTATCCAATCTCCGAAGAGTCGATGCGTCCAGGCCGGGTTTTCAATTTCGAGGTACGCAAAACGTAGATGTTCTGATGCATGAAAGGAGGGAATCCGAGGAGCAAAGCAAACGCTGAATGGGAGGAGAGCTATAGCCGTCTTTTTTCCTTTCCGGAGAGTGCTGCCCTCGCACCGTGCCGGATGTGGAGAACGTTCACGACACCGTTGCGCTTATCCACCGCGTAGATAATTCTGTAGGTGCTCGGCTTCTTCCCAAAAAGCAGATGCCGAAATTTCTTGCTTTCTGGAATGATGGCACCGCGCTCAGGAAATCGCTCTAAACTATAAATTTCTTCGTCGAGGCTGTTGAACCACGCAGCCGCTCTTTCGGAAGCACCCGCTTCAATGAATTCGTAAATAGTCTCCATATCCCGCAGGGCGCGGTCGGCCAGTCTAACGAGGTACGGCATGGTTGCGCCGGAACATTTCCAGAGCTTCCCGCGCCGGACGCACACGACCCTTCTTTATATCTTCGATGCCTTGCCGGATTCCCTCCAGGGAATCGGCTTGCGCGGCGATGTCGAGCAGGCGCTGATAGGCTTCCGCATCCTGCACGACCGCTTCCGCCTTTCCATTGATCGTAAGAACCAGCGGTTTCTTCGTTTTCTTGAGGTGCTTCATGAACTTCCCTGGATTGCGGCGGAACGTCGTCATCGCCTGAATGTCTTTTTTGATGTCAAACATAATGACCTCGCACTGCAATGATAGCACCCTTAAAGGTGTCATCAAACCACAGTGCGACAAGTTTTCTGACCGCCCAAGTTATACGTCGGGGGCAAGTTGAGCCCAGAGCGACGTTCCGCGCCCTAAGCTACTTCGCGGAAGAGGTCCTATTCTCAGTGTTCCGAGCGGAGAGTGGCACTCGCATGATCGTAGCACTGGCGGTTTGGAGGACACCGTGGGGGGGCTGATGCCGCCTCTAACGGGAACCATTCGCCAGAGACCCGCTAAATAAACGAATGCGTGGCACTTGCGGAGTCTGGAGTCCGCCTCGCGGCTATGGGCGGATTACGGGCAACCGACAATCCGTCCGGAATTTGGCCTACTGCTTCCCAGAACGCCGTAAACAGCGTAGGCGAACTCAATTGGTAGATTGTTGGCATCCTCCAGCACCTTTTGAATTCGATTCGCAATCCGGTTGATCTCCTGCACTAAACTCACGCGATACCGCGTGAGGTCTCGGAGTTCACGTATTGGTTGTGGGGGCACGAAACTCCCGCGAAGCAATCCGTGCTGCAGCAAGTCCGCGATCTTACGGCTCTTCCCCTTGGCCTCGGCCCACAACACACACGCGGTGATACTCTTCTTGTGTACGTCCAAACCACAGCAGCACGGATAGACCACTTCCATCGCGCCACTCCTTTCTACCGCGCGACGTTGGACGCTTCGAAAAAGCGAAAATCTCCTACACGTGCTCTCCCGCAACTTCCGGAACCTACAATTCGTTGTGCTTCCCAGCTTTCCCAGCCATACTCGTACGCGGGCTCTGCGAGCGCCAGAGTAAGACGGCCTCTTTCGTCGACGCGGCTACACAAACGCTACGCCATCTCGAGCCCATTTTCATCGTTCGTTGTGGCGCCATGAGCTACTCGTAGCGTAATTCAGAACCTGAAAACACGACGGCCCGGAAATTCGAAAGAGCTTCCGGGCTGTTTTCCTTTCTCTCTCTTGGCAGCGGCTGGCGCAGACTTCGTAGACGCCTTCCTCACCTTCCCTGGTTTCATCGCGACCTTTCCCGGCTTCGAACTCTTCGGTTTATTTTCGCTTTGCTTCTCTCTAAACACGCGTATGGTTCGCGAGTTCCATGGAGGGGACGAAATGACAAAGAAATCAAAGCGGTCTAAGAAGGCGACTTGTGAGGCCACGCTCGTCGGTCCACCAACAATTTATTGACTTCTCCTCTACCCCGTCTCTAACATCGCAGCCCAGAGTTACGCTCCCAACCATGATCGGCGAAACCATCTCTCACTACCGCATCCTTGAAAGACTCGGCGGTGGTGGTATGGGCGTCATTTATAAAGCAGAGGACACCAAGCTCCACCGCTTCGTTGCCTTGAAGTTCCTTCCTGACGGTTTTGCGCCAGACTCACAAGCTCTTGGCCGCTTCGAACGCGAGGCACAGGCTGCTTCCGCTTTGAACCATCCCAATATTTGCACCATCTATGAAATCGGCGAACACAAGCGCCAGCCGTTCATTGCGATGGAGTTTCTGGACGGACAGACGTTGAAGCACCGAATCGGCGCCTGTCCCATGGAACTGGAGGCCCTCCTTTCGCTCGGCATCGAGATTGCCGACGCACTTGACGCAGCTCACACCGAAGGCATCATTCATCGGGACATCAAGCCCGCCAACATTTTTGTAACTAAGCGCGGCCACGCCAAGATTCTCGATTTTGGTCTCGCGAAGGTAACTCCTAGACCGTTTTCGGGAACCGAGGCGACAGCTGCGACATTCGACGTGGAACAGCACCTTACGAGTCCGGGCACGATTCTCGGAACTGTGGCTTACATGTCCCCTGAGCAGGTGAAAGGACAGGGGTTGGATGCTCGAACTGATCTATTTTCGTTGGGCGCGGTGCTCTATGAGACGGCGACGGGCCAGCTGCCGTTCCGAGGCGAGACGTCGGGAATGATCTTCAACGCCATCCTGGAGCGACCGCCAGTGCCGCCCGTGCGGCTCAACCCTGAGGTTCCGTCTAAGCTGGAAGAAATCATCAGCAAGTGTCTTGAGAAGGACAGGGAAGTGCGCTGCCAGTCTGCCGCCGAACTGCGGGCCGACCTGAAGAGATTGAAACGCGATACTGAATCGGGGAGGCACGGCGAGGCTCGGTGGGCGGCAACGGTAAGTGTCGAACACGGTGCGCTGGCGCGAAGTGCGACCGTAGGGGCAGCGATTGCGGGCAGTCCGATTGTCTTCGAGGCGGCAAAGCGGCATAAGCTGTGGACCATATTTGGAGGGCCGATAGTGCTGGCGTTGTTGGGTGTGGCTGGTTACGGCCTGTATTTGCTGCTACACGCAAGGCCGCATGTGCCGTTTCAAATGTTTGCAATTACGCAGATCACGGACAACGGGAAGTCCGTGCTCGCGGCGATTTCGCCGGACAGCAAGTATCTATTAGTCGTGCAGGAGGACAGGGGAAAGCAAAGTCTGTGGCTGCACAATATACCGTCCAACAGCGACACGCAGGTGATCGCACCGGAAATCGCGACTTATCGGAATTTGTTGTTCTCACCCGACGGTAACTTTATCTATTTTCGGAAAGCCACCGATGCAACGCGCACGGCTTATAATCTGTATCGCGCACCGGTCCTCGGTGGCATCCCCCAGGTCGTCGTTCGCGATGTCGATTTCGGAGTTACATTTTCACCCAACGGCAAGAGTTTTGCCTTCGTGCGGCGAAACATCCCGGAAATCGGGAGGTACCAGTTGCTGATCGCGAATGCAGAGGGCACAGATCAGAGAATTATCGCCAGCGGGCCCACAAGCGAAGTACCCATCAGCCCCTCTTGGTCGCCGGATGGTAAGCAGATTGCCGCAGTGATATTTGCAGGTACCCGAGAGGCTGCCGCAGTCTACATATTCGACATTGCTACAGGAAAGAACTGGCGGATGCCAGGACGAGAA
>Ga0307478_10002907_pt1 | contig 13127 bp, 12 predicted proteins | sample atmos_gasesECM4C_2_FD_203713 | JGI IMG/M metagenome (GOLD analysis project Ga0307478, IMG submission 203713) | Hardwood forest soil microbial communities from Morgan-Monroe State Forest, Indiana, United States - atmos_gasesECM4C_05 | ecosystem: Environmental > Terrestrial > Soil > Temperate...
TTGCTACCTTTGGACCGCGCGTTGCATCGAATGTACCGACGGACAGGTTAAGGGCAAGTACGCAAAGACAGTTGAGGGGGCTATGAAAGCACTTTTGAACCAACTAAAGGAATCTGTTAGCGCCGCGGCGAGAAAGCCGAAGGTTCGCAATCGCGCGCTTACCGTTCTCGCCGTCTTCTTGATCCTGCAGATTTACTTCGTCCGCGAGATACTGGCTGCCGAGCTCCTCTTCGGGCTGGCATTTGCGGTACTGCTCGCTTTCGGCGCTCTTTTTTACGTGGTTGGAGCGATCGGCGAGCGCGGCCTCGATTGGGCCGAAGTAGGCGTACGCGCCATCGCGCCCTATGCGCGCCGCGGCTATGTCGCCATCGAGGACCTTAGCCGAAAGTCGTTCCGGAATCCCCATCCAGGTTCGGAATCCGCGCAGTAAGGGCGCGGATTTCGCCGCTTTCCCGCAATATTGCCCCGCTTGATCCCTGCCCCGGCACGCCTCCCACAACGACACACCAAAATATCGAACAAAGTGACACGGAAGCAGCGCTTCAGGTAAAATAACCACGGTTCCTGGAGACGACATTGACGCTTACAAACATTCAGGGGGCAAATGGCGGGGCATCGGCGGCCAAGAATGGCGCGAAGACTCTCGTCCGTGTGCGCCCGCGAGGCTTCTGCGCAGGCGTGGTGCGCGCCGTGGACATTGTGGACTTGGCGCTTGAGGCCTATGGGCGGCCCGTGTATGTCCACCACGAGATTGTGCACAACCGCTACGTAGTGGACCAATTGCGGCGGCGCGGCGCAATCTTTGTCGAGGCCATCCACGAGGTTCCGGCCGGCGCCGTCCTGGTTTTCAGCGCGCACGGTGTGCCGCCCCGTGTGCGGGCCGAGGCGCGCGAGCGCCAACTGCGCGTGATTGACGCCACCTGCCCGCTCGTCACCAAGGTTCATCTTGAGGCGCTCAAATTTGCGCGCGAGGGCCGCACGCTGATTCTTATCGGCCATCGCGATCACCAGGAGATTGTCGGCACGTCCGGCGAAGCGCCGGATCAAACGGTTGTGGTCGGCAGCGTCGAGGAAGTGGATAAACTGGAAGTGCACGACCCGTCGCGCCTCGCGTTCCTCACACAGACTACGCTTTCGCTCTACGACACGCAGGAAATCGTCGCGCGGCTGCGCCAGCGATTCCCTTCGATTGTCGGCCCGGCGTCGGACGACATCTGCTACGCCACCCAGAACCGGCAGGAAGCGGTCGAGGCGCTGACGCGCGAAGTGGAACTGATCCTCGTGGTCGGTTCGGCCAACAGCTCGAATTCCAACCGCCTGGTGGAAGTGGCCAACCGCGCAGGAGTGGCTGCACGATTGATCGAGGACGCCAATGATCTGGACGCTTCGTGGCTCGAAGGCGTGAAAACTCTGGGTTTGACGGCGGGAGCTTCCGCCCCGGAGATTCTCGTGGAGCAGGTGAGCCAGCGGCTTTCCAATTTCGGATTCACGAACCAGCGCGATTTGGACCTGATTCGCGAGGACGTGCGCTTCACGCTTCCAGCGGAACTTGCCGCGAGGCAGAGTGAAGCTGCGCGCTGAAGTGGTTTCGGCCCTGCTAAGCGACAATCCACGCCAAGGAGCCTTTGAGTGGCGGTAAAGATCGTCCGCCGAATAAATCAGATCGCACTGCTGGGCGCGCCCACGAGCGCGGCCGCATTATCCCCGGGTCACGAAGGGGCTCCCGCCGCGTTACGCGCCGCCGGGCTGATTGGACGGCTCCAGGCCGTTGGTTATGAAGTCACCGACCTTGGCGATGATCCTCCCCAAGTATATAAAGCTGATGACGAGAGTCCGCGCGCGCGAAATCTGCCCGGCGTGATCGCGGCGATCGAAGCGCTCAAGCCCCGCGTCGAGCAAGCCGTCAAATCCGCGGCGCTGCCGCTCGTCCTGAGTGGCGATCGTTCGGTCGCGCTGGCCACGGTTGCCGGCGTCCGCAGATATTTCCGCGATGTAGGAATGATCTATTTCGAGCGCACACCCGGTTTGCAAACGCCGGCAACAACGCCTAACGGGTGCCTGGATGGCATGGTGGTCTCGCACCTCGCCGGGCGCGGGGCGGCTGAAATGGTGCGGTTCTGGGGCGAACCACCGCTCGTGCGGGAGCCTGTCCTGGCCCTATTCGGCCTGGGCAATCTCAGCCCAGCGGAAGAGGAAGCGCTTCGCCATTCGCCGCTTCGCAGCTATACCGCCGCGTATGTGCGGCGCATGGGCGCGGCGGCCGCGGCGCAGGCAGCCGTCGAGCGGATACACGGCACGAACCACGCATTCGTTTTGCATCTCGGCGTGGACGCGATTGCCGATTTTCAGCCTACCGACGATCCCGGTACGGACGGATTGCCGCTCGAGGAAGTGCGCGCGTCGCTCGAGGTTTTCGCGAAGCAGCCGCATCTCGCGGCCATCGAAGTGTGCGCGTACAATCCCGCGAAGGATTCCAATGGTAGCGGCGCGAAGATGATTATCGAGCTGCTGGCGGACATTTTCGCGAAACGGCTGGAAGCCCTGCAGGCCGCGGCGCCTGCGAAGCCCGTGACTGTCGAGGCATCCGCTCCCACGGCGGCCCAAACGCCGGCGGAAAATGAACCGGCACTCCCCGCAGCCGCTCCGGGGGAAGCATGGTCGTCGGAATCGCTCGAAGAGAAGGATGAATCCACGGAAGCCGCGGATGAGCCGCCGCACGACGAGGCGGAAGAAACGCCGGGCGAATCTGACGAATTAAGTTCCTGAACCCTTCACGCCATCGAATCTCCTTTGCCAAGCCCAATGAAATCCCCGCCCGCAACGATCATCTTCGATGTGGATGGCGTATTGGTGGACGTGAGCGAATCCTTTCATGACACGGTCCTCGAGACGGTAAAATTCTTCACCGGGGAAAACGTCACGCGGACCCAACTTCACCGCTGGAAGAACCGCCCGGGCTTCAACGACGACTGGATACTTTCCACCGCATGGGTGCGGGCGCTCGGCGGAAATTTCGAGTACGCGGAAGTGAAGCGCAAATTCCTGGAGTTCTACTGGGGCGCGAACGGTAGGGGCAATGTCCGGCTCGAAAAATGGCTGCTGCCGCGCGCCAGCCTGCGCCGCCTGGCGAAGCAGGCGGAACTTTCCATCTTTACCGGGCGCGTGTGGCAGGAACTCGACTATACGCTTCATCGCTGGAAGGTGCGCGAGTTCTTCAAGAGCATCGTGACCGTGGAAGAGGTTGCGCGGCCCAAGCCCGACCCGGAGGGGCTTCTGAAAATCCTGAACGGGCGCGACCCCGCCGCGGCCGTTTATCTCGGCGACAACGTGGACGATGCGCTTGCGGCCAAGTCCGCGCGCGTGCCGTTTGTGGGGATTCTGCCTCGCGGGAGCCAGGAGCGCCGCGCACGCGGACCCATGCTGCGGAAGTTGGGAGCCATCACGATTTTGGGTGACGTCAAGGAGTTGGAAGCATGGCTCCTGGAATTGCGGCCGCGCACACGAATTCTCGTCCCGCGAAAAAAAACGGCCGCTAGAAGACCCCTCACAATATAGATGGCAGGCTGCCGGCCTCGCTAGGTCCGCATCTGCTCGATGCGCGCTTCTCTTGTGCCGGCCTCGAGCGAACCCAATCGAATCGCCGCGAGGACCAGTGCTGCGAGAATCGGCGCGGAGAAAAGATAGAATCGCGCCGAGCCAGTGCGCACAGCCATCCATCCCACAACAGCCAATCCAGCCGTGATTCCGTAACAGGCGAAAGCAACGCGCCGCGCGGACCAGCCGCGCGCCAGCATCAAGTCATAGATCTGCTTCCGATCCCCGTAAAAAATCGAAGCCCTGCCCAGCAGTCGTCGAATCACGGCCAGTAGGGCATCGAGGAGCGGCAGCGCGGCGACCCAAAACGGAAAGAGCAACGAGGGGCCGGCGGCGCCATCCGACCGATAGAGATTGAGCCCCAGAAAAGCGATGGTAAAGCCGAGCGCGGTGCTGCCGGAGTCGCCCATGAAAAGCTTTGCTCGCGGCGGAAAATTGAAGATGAGAAACCCTGCGCACGCACCGGCTAAGGCCCACGCGACGGCTCCGCCGAAGGGGCGGCCTGCCGCGCCGGGGAGCGCAATATAGGTGGCGGCGATGATACCCGCCACGCCGGAGGCAAGACCGTCCGAGCCATCGACAAAATTCAAGGCATTGGCGGAGCCCGCCGCGAAAATGCATGTGGCCGCAAGATCGACCGCGCCATCGCCGAGCAGCGGAAGGCGCCAGCCGCCTCGCCAGACGAGGGCACCGGCCGCAATCTGCGAGGCAAGCCGAATGGCGGGCGAGAGGCCGCGTACGTCGTCCACTAAACCGCTAATCCAGATCAGGGCCAGCCCCGCAAAGTAGGGCCATCCGGATTCGACGGAAACGCGACCGCAAAAGAGCGGCGCGGCAAAAAGCGCAAGAGCAATCGCCACGCCGCCCAGGCGCGGAACCGGCCGCGCGTGAATTTTCAGCGGGCCAGGTGAATCGAAGAGCCGCCAGCGGCGGCATAACCGCATGATGACCGGCACGAGCAGCACTACCAATACGAATGCCGCGGGCGCAGCCATAGCGGTGAACTCGATCCTCACGAAGGAATCACCCTATGAAACAGGCGTTGTGCATGACGCATGCGCGCGTGGCTCACCTTCTCGGCCAGACCGCGAATTCCAGACTCGCGATACGCCGCGCGCATGTCGCGAAGGTAGAGCCGCATAAGTCCCCGAGCTACGTCCTCGTAGAACAGACGTTCGTAGGAGCCTTCCGCGATTTCACCGGAGAGCTGCACGAAGCGGGCGAGAATATTCCGACGGATTTCCGGCGAGGGGATTTCTCCAAAGCCTGCGCCGCCGAGCAAGACGGGCCGCACTTCGACGCGCGCCAGATTGCCGCCGGAATCGAATCCCGCGGCGACAATCAGCCCCTCTCTTTCGGGCGCCGACGCGGCGTATCCGGAGACCAGGCTGCCAAGGCCGTAGAAGCAAAACGATGGAGTGTCCTCTCGTCCCGCGATTATCTTCGCGCCGCTGATGCGATGGGAATGATCGCGGAAGCGAATCACATGAATTGCGAATTGGTCCAGAGCGTGTTTCGGCCCAAGCGCAATCGCGTGGCGGTGATCGGTTCCGCGGTGAATTCCCACGACGCCCTCTCGCTGGTAAAAAAACACGAGCCGGACGTCGCGGTGATCAGCGCGCACCTCCAGGAGGGCCCCCTTGAGGGCTACCGCTTGCTGCGCGAGTTGCACTCCCTGCAATCGAAGACGCACGCCATTATCCTGCTCGAATCGCGCGAGCGGGAGCTTGTAATCGACGCGTTCCGCTACGGCGCGCGCGGCGTGGTCTTCCGCGATGAACCCCTGCAAATACTCGGCAAGTGCATCCACGCCGTCCATCAGGGACAGGTGTGGGTCAACAGCAAGCATCTCCGCGATGTGGTGGATGCCCTGGGCCACACCATTCCGGTGCATTTGCGGGATGCCCATGGAATCGAGCTGCTCTCCAAGCGGGAAGAAGAGGTTGTGCGTCTGGTCGCCGAAGGAATGACGAACCGGGAAGTCTCCGCGCGGCTGGACCTGAGCGAACACACGATTCGAAACTATCTCTTCCGAGTCTTCGACAAATTGGGCGTGTCTAGCCGCGTGGAATTGGTCCTCTATTGGCTCGGCGAAAAGCAGAATACATCAGGGCAGGAATAGACGCCGCTTTTCTACCTGCGAAGAAATAGAGAGGGATCCCGCCTACCCGCCATGCTGGGCGACCCCTCATCAGCTCCGGCTCGACGCCTCGCGCCCATTCGAGTATCGTTTGATCATCGGAAGTGGCTATTGAGGGATGGCTTCAAATGGATTAGCCACCGAGGACAGGAAACGCCATGCCAAATGATTCGCATCAGAGAGCTGCTGAATTTCATCAACTCGCCGAGCACGCCCACCTTGCCGCCGCCGCGTCACACGGGAAGGGAGACCATCTGACTGGGCACGAGCTCTCCAAGCAAGCCTTGGAATATTCGAGGAAAGCTTTCGAGTGGTCGCAGGAAGCTCACCGGGAATCCGCGAACTCAACGGAGAAGGCATAGAGGCAGGAATTTTGCGGGAATGGTCCGGCGGGGTCATAATGTTGCTGAGCAGGTGCGGTGTGCGCATCGTCCATAGGGAACGGGTCAAACTGACATGAGCAGCGAAAGAGCGCCATTTGCAGGGGTCGAGGAAGCCATCGAGGAGATTCGCGCGGGCCACATGGTGGTCCTCGTGGATGACGAAGACCGCGAGAATGAAGGCGATCTCACCATGGCGGCGGAGAAGGTCACTCCCGAAGCCATCAATTTCATGGCCAAGTATGGCCGGGGCTTGATCTGCCTGGCGATGACCGAAGAGCGCTGCGAAGCGCTGGGCCTCGCGCCGATTTCGCCGCGCAACACCTCGGCATACGGCACGGCGTTCTGCGAGCCGGTGGACGCGCGCCGCGGCACGACGACGGGCACGAGCGCATCCGATCGAGCGACGACGATCCTCGCAGCCACCGATCCCGATGCGCGCGCGGAGGATTTGGCGCGGCCGGGACACGTTTATACTCTGCGGGCGCGCACGGGCGGAGTGTTGGTGCGCGCGGGGCACACGGAAGCGTCCGTGGATTTGGCGCGCATCGCGGGACTCGCGCCTGCTGGCGTGATCTGCGAAATCATGAACGACGATGGCACCATGGCGCGCGTGCCCCAGCTCGTGGAATTTTGCCGCGCGCATAATTTAAAAATGGTGACCGTGGCGGAGCTGATCCGCTACCGCATGCAGCACGAGCGGTACGTGCGGCGCATCGCCGAGTCCGTCCTGCCAACGAAATACGGCGACTTCCGCATGATTGCCTATGCGAGCGACGTGGACCAGGAGCTGCACGTGGCGCTCGTGCGAGGCGAAGTCGGCGAAGGGTTGGGCGCGCACGCCCCCGAGAGTTCCGGCCGGCTGCCGCTCGTGCGCGTGCATTCGCACTGCCTCACCGGCGACGTGCTTGGCTCAACGGCGTGCGATTGCCGCGATCTTGTCGATGGAGCGCTGCGCGCCATCGCGGAAGAGGGACGCGGAGTGTTCGTCTACCTGCATCACACTGGTCGCGGATTCGAGATCGAAGCGCGCGCGCAAGAAGGCGCGGCTCTGCCGCGGATTCTCTTTCACTCGCGCGAGCAAATGGACCGCGGCCTGGGGCGCCAGCGCATGGTCCAGCACGAAAGCGGCATCGGCGCGCAAATCCTTACGGATTTGGGCCTGCGGCGAATTCGCGTGCTCACGAATCACCCCCGCAAGATGGTGGCGCTCGAAGGCTACGGTATCGAAATCGTCGAGCAGGTGCCGCTCCCCATCGAGAGGGCCAAGCGGAGCCACCAGGTTCTCTAGTTCGTTTCTATTTCCCGTAAACGAGGACGACGAAGGTATCCGGCAGAACGGGCGGCCGCGGATGGGGTTGGTCCGCCGTAGGGTCGGGCGCAGGGCCGAATTTCGCGGTGACCAGAAATACCTGGTGCGTCTTGGGGTCGAGCGCCATCGTCCGCGCGCCCTGCTGCGTGGGAACATCCTCCATTGAGGAGAACTTTTTCCGCGAATCCACGTGCACCATGGTGAGCGTCCCGCCGTCGCCGCCATTCGACGAAAACGCAAGACCTGTGCCGGGATCGAAGGCGTTGGCGTCGACGCCTGGGCCGATGGGCAGCGTCTTGATCGTTTTTCTCGATCCTGTGCTCAGGATGGCCATCACCTTGTTGTCGCAGCCCGTGAAGAGCAGCTTTTTCTCGCGGTCTATGGCCAGGCCGGAGGGCGACTCGCACCCGTCAATGGGCCAGCGTGCGGTCACGGCCAGCTTGCGGGTATCGATAGCCACCTGTTCGCCCATGTCTTCGAGGTTCGCGTAGATCTGGCCATCGCCGTCCGCGACGGCAAACTCGGGCTTTCCTCCGAGCGGGAATGTTCCGGCGACGGTTCCCGTGGCGGCGTCAATGGCGGTGGCATTCTTGCCGCGGCCGTTCATGGTAAAGACGCGCTTCGACGCCGGATCGTAGACGATAGCGTCGGGGCCGTCCCCTGTGTTGGTCGTTCCGAGCACCCGGAGCGTGGCGAGATCGAAGATGGTAACGGTGTTGGCGCGGCCGTTGGAGGTGAAGCCACGGCCGAGGTCGGGGGCGAGCGCGATGCCGTGGACGCCCTGCGTGTCGGGAATTTCGCCCACGACCTCTCCGGAGTCCACGTTGAGAACGACGACCTTCGTCGAGCGGGAGATGAAGAGACGGCGCGTGGGCGAGTCGAACTCAAGAAGGTCCCAGCGGTCCTCGCCGCCGAGCGGGATAGTCTTCAGCAGGTGATAACCCGAGGAGACCGGCGCGACTATCGGCGGACATTGCTGCGCCCTCGCGGCGCCCAGCAGGAAGGCTAGTGCCGCGGCGGCCGCCGCGAAAAGTACCGGGTAGGCGAAGCGATTGGATGGCATAGAAACCCCCTTACGGTGTTGTTTTCTTGACCCCGGGAGCGCCCGCCCGCGGGGCGTAGGCACCCACCTTAACATACGGACGCATTTTTTCGAATTTCGCCTGGGATATACCATGGATGGCAAGCAAATCCTCGGGCCGCTTGAATGGCCCGCTCTTATCGCGGAATTGGATGATAGCGTTTGCCGTGGTCGGGCCGACCCCCGGCAATTCCTGGAGCTGTTTGAATGTCGCGGTGTTCAGATTGATCGGATGCGCGGGCGGCTTCTTCTTTGCGGACGCGATGCCCGCAAGCGCCAGCAGTAGCAGCAGTGCAAGCAGCCCGCGCCCCCACGTCGAGTTCGCGAAGTTTCCCATCGTTACATTGAATTGCCGCGTCCGTCGTATTCGGTGACGGGGCCGAAGAGCGCGGCTTGCGCGGCGATTTGCTCGCGGTCGCCTGCGAGAACAATCTGCGCATTCGCGGAATCGAAATGGCGCCGCGCGGCCACGAGGACGTCTTCCGCGGTGAGCGCGCGGATGCGTTCGCGATACGTTTCCAAATAATCAGGCGGTAGCAGGTCGAGATAAACCGTGGAGAGCTGGCCGAGCAGGCCATCCTGCGTGGCCACGCCGAGGGAAAAAACGCCGGCCATGTAATTCCGCGCGCTATCGAGCTCTTCCGGCGTCACCGGCAGCGCGCGCATGCGGTCCATTTCGTAAAACATTTCCGTGAGGGTTGCGGCGGCCACGTCATTACGCACGGCCGCATGCACGGTGAAGTAGCCGTGCTGTCGCAGCGCATGGACGCTGCTGCGCGGGCTATAGGTATACCCCTTCTGCTCGCGGATGTTGATCACCAGGCGCGAATGGAACGCGCCGCCATAGATGGAATTCGCGAGCGCCGTACGATACCAATCGGGATCGCGCCGCGTGATGGCCAGATTTCCCACAAGCACTTGCGTCTGCACAGTGCCGGGCACATGAACGAGGTGCACGCGGCGCCCGGAGGGATGCGGCGGCGCGGGCGACACCAGCGGCTCCGGCTGAGCAGCTTTCCAATCGCCGAAGGTCTTTTCGATCTGCGCAAGCATGGCGTCTGCGGCAAAATCGCCCACAGCAACAAGCAGCGCGTCCGCCGGAACGTAGTGGCTGTGATAGAACTCTTCGAGCTGCTCGCGACGGTAGGTGGCCACCTGCTCTTCCGTGGGCGCGGCAATCGCGTAGGGATGCTCGCCAAAGAGGACGTGGCGCAGGCGTTCGCTCGCGAGGAAGCTGGGCGTGGTGCGCTCCACACGCAGCTCCTCAAGGCGCAGGCGCCGCTCGCGCTCGAACTCATCCGCGGGAAAGGAAGCATGGCGGGCGAGATCCGCGACGAGCTCCAGCATCTGTCCCGAAAACTCCGCGAGTCCTGAAATGGAGATGACGCTGGAATCGGCGCCCGCGTGCGTTCCCAGGTCCGCGCCCATGCGGCGCAGGTCCTCCTCGATGCGGCGGCTCGTGCGCGAAGCGGTGCCGGTGCGCACGACCGCGGCAGTCATCCCGGCGAGGCCCGGCGAGTGGTGCGCCACGGCGGCATTTCCGCTGCGAAAGAACAGCTGCGCGGACATTTTTGGAAATTGTCTCGATTCCGCGAGGACCACGCGCAGTCCGCTCGGAAGCGCGTGAACGGTGCGCGCCGGCCAGGAGACGGGACTCTCGGGGCCGAGGGCCGGCGGCGTGGTCGGATAAGGGCGCGGGGTTGCGGGAGTGCTCGCGGTGGTCATCGCGCGCCTCCCATGGCGACCGGGCGCCGCAAGAGCACGGCGCGATTTCGCGGAACCAAATATTTGCGCGCGGCGGCCTGCGCCTCTGCCGGCGTGACGGCGAGAAAGCCATCGAGCACTGTGTTGACGCGCTCGGGGTCGCCGTCGAACAGAGTGAAGCACGCGAGGTAGTGCATCAATCCGAAGCGGGGCATGTAGGATCCCATGCCGCCTTCGAGCATCCCGTAATAGTCCGCGCGAAATTTCACTTTCACGGGATCAAGCTCGTCTTCGGCGATTTCCCGCTCCTGCAATTCACCGATCACCTGGTCGAAGGCTGCGAGCGTGGCGTCCGATGTGTACTCGGGTTTGTGGAAAATGCGCGTGACCATCTGCGTGGGGCCATTTGCGTCAAATGTGTCCACGCTTCCGTCGGCCTCCACGGCAATCTGCTTTTCGAGCACGAGATGGCGATGGACGCGTCCGGCGCGCCCGCCGTGGAGAACGCGATCGAGGATCGTGAAGGCGCGCCAATCCGGAGTTCCGCGCGGAGGCGCCGTATACCCGACAGCCATCGCTGGTAGAGGCCCGAACTTTTCCTCCACTTCGCCGCGCCGCTCTTCGGTCTGCGGCGGCTCGCTCACGTCCGGACGCGGCGGCAGCGGATGCGGCGGGATATCGTCGAAATAGCGCTTGGCGAGTGCGAAGGCTTTGGCGGGCTCGAAATCGCCGAGCATCAGCAGCACGGCGTTATTCGGCGCGTAATATGTATGAAAGAAATTGCGGACATCGGCGAGCGTGGCGGCGTCGAGGTCCGCGAAATCGCCGTAGAAATTGTGGGCGTTGGGCCAATTGCGGAAAGCCACGGGCGGCAAATCGAGCCAGGAAAATCCGCCGTAGGGCTGGTTCATCACGTTGACGCGCACTTCCTCTTTCACCACGTCGCGCTGATTGCGAAGATTTTCGTCATCCACTTTGAGGGCGCGCATGCGGTCGGCTTCGAGCCACAGGACGCGTTCGAGGGCATTGGAAGGGACCGCCTCGAAATAATTTGTCACGTCGTAGTTCGTGGTGCCGTTCAGCAGGCCGCCGGAGGAATTGATAAGGCGAATGTGCTCCATTTTCCCGGCGTTTTCGGAGCCTTGAAACATCATGTGCTCGAAAAGATGGGCGAAGCCGCTGCGCCCGCGCGGCTCGATACGAAAGCCGATCTGATAATAGACGCCAACCGTGGCGACAGGCGCGGAGCGGTCGGGCGATACCACCACGCGCAAGCCGTTCGAGAGCGTGGTGTGCTCGACGGGAATATGAAGTTTCCTAGCCTGCGAACTCAAATGGGCCTCCTGGGAAATTGTCGCGGGCGCGCCGAAAGGGGCCTCGCGACCAGTGTGATAGCATAACTTGTCTCGCCGTTTTGCGTGGAGGAATTTGCGCGTTGCACATCTTCTGGACCGTGCTCCTGGGCGCCGTTGCTTTTCTGTGGCTGGCCGAAACCATTGAGATTGTGGTGGGGTTCCGCTCCATTCCCCGCCTTCGAGATATTTCCCCCACGCCGGACGCCGGCTGCCCCACAATTTCCATCCTTTTCGCGGCGCGCGACGAAGCCGAAAAACTCCCCGGTGCGCTCGACACATTTCTGGCGCTCGATTATCCGCGCTACGAAGTCGTCGGCGTGGACGACCGCTCCGATGACGCCACCGGCGCGACGCTCGAAGCCGCCGCGCGGAAGGACGCGCGGCTGAAGGCCGTGCGCGTGGCCAGTCTCCCCGCAGGTTGGCTGGGGAAACCGCACGCCTTGCAGCAGGCCTACGAACATTCGTCTGGCGAATGGCTGGTCTTCACCGATGCGGACGTCCATTTCGCGCCGGACGTTCTGCGGCGCGCCGCGGCTCTAGCAAAGGAAAAAGACTGGGAGCACCTCACGCTGATGGCATCGGTGAAAATGTTCACCCCCGGCGAAAAAATAGTAATGACGTTCTTCGGGATGGCCTTCGTCGTCGGCACGCGCCCATGGAGAACGAACAACCAGAAGTCCGCGGGATACACGGGCGTGGGCGCGTTCCAAATGATCCGCCGCAGCGCCTACGAAAAGCTGGGCACGCACCGGCGGCTGGCCATGGAAGTGATTGACGACATGAAGCTGGGAAAACTGGCGAAAGAAGCGGGGGTGCGTTCGGGGATCGCCATAGCGGGAGACTTCGTGAGCGTGCACTGGCACGCCGGCGTGCGCAACACGATTCGCGGAACAACGAAAAATTTCTTCGCCGCCTCAGGCTACCGGCTATGGCTCGCGTGCATTCATATTTTGGGCTTGCTGGTGATGTCCGTCCTCCCGTTCGCGGCGCTGCCATTCGTTCGCGGCTGGCCTCTGCTCTTTGCTTCGATCGCCGCGGGGCTGGCTATTGCCATGCAATCGGCGGTATCGGTCGAAGCCGGAGTCTCGCCTCTCTATGCGCTCACGCATCCGTTGGGCGGTCTGATTTTCGCGTGGATGATAATGCGGTCCACGGCCGTAACGCTCTGGCAGGGCGGCATCGTCTGGCGCGGGACTTTTTATCCCCTAGCGGAACTGAAACGCGGAGTAGTCTAGGCGCCGGGCAAAGCGGAAAAAGTGGGGCTGAGGGCGCGCTGCTTCAGCGAACGGATGCGGTCGCGCAGCGCGGCGGCGCGCTCGAATTCGAAATTCTTCGCGGCTTCGCGCATCTGCGCATCGAGCTGCGCGATGGCTTGCTGCAACTGCTCCACGCTCGCGATCTCGCCAATCACCACGTCGTCCACCGGCACGGTCGAGTAATCCGCTTCGACAATCGCCGCCAGCTGCATGTCCACCGATTTCAAAATGGATTGCGGCGTGATGTTGTGCTCCAGATTGTAAGCCTCCTGCTTTTCGCGGCGGCGGTTCGTTTCGCCGATGGC
>Ga0307478_10002908_pt1 | contig 13127 bp, 11 predicted proteins | sample atmos_gasesECM4C_2_FD_203713 | JGI IMG/M metagenome (GOLD analysis project Ga0307478, IMG submission 203713) | Hardwood forest soil microbial communities from Morgan-Monroe State Forest, Indiana, United States - atmos_gasesECM4C_05 | ecosystem: Environmental > Terrestrial > Soil > Temperate...
CTTCGTCCCGTCGAAGTACTTCTGGAAGTCTGCCAAGTGGTTGCGCGGGCTAGAGTTCATGGAACGCAACCGGCTCGGTTTCTGGGAGCAACGTGGCTATCACGACGAAGCAGACCCCTGGAAAGAGACAAGGTACTGGTAGCGGGCTGAACCCGCCGGTCGTCACCTTCACGAGCGACTTCGGCGCCGGCTCTCCTCTCGTCGCCGCGATGAAGGGAGTGGTGCTGGCGGGGTGTCCGACGGCGGTGTTGGTCGACGTGTCGCACGAGGTCCCGCGCTTCGACGTCTCCGCGGGCGCGTTCATGGTGTTCGCGGGGACGCGCCACTTCGGAGGAGGATCGGTGCACCTCGCGGTCGTCGACCCGGGCGTCGGCTCGACGCGGCGCCGGCTCATCGTCCAGGCCGGCGGTCGCTACTACATCGGTCCGGACAACGGATTGTTCGCGATCGTCATCGACGAGGTCGGCGTGCAGGCGGTGCACGAGCTCGCGCCCCGGCCCCACGGCGCCCCGACCTTCGAAGGTCGGGACGTCTTTGCACCGGCTGCCGCAGCGCTCGCGTCAGGCGTTCCGATCGATTCGCTCGGGCCCTCGACGGACCCCCCGGTCGGCCTTCCTGACACCGGACCGCGCGTTCTGTGGACCGACGGTTTCGGCAACCTCGTCACCAACCTCAAGCCGCCGGCACGCCGCCTTCGCATCCACAACCACGACATCGTCGCGATGGCGAAGACGTACTCCGACGCACGGCCGGGCGAGCCGTTCGTGTACGTGGGGAGCATGGGCTACCTCGAGGTGGGGGTGCGCGAGGCGCGGGCGGACAAGCTGCTCGGTGCGCGGTCTGGGATGAGGGTCGAGGCGATCTAGAACGGACCCCGCCTTAACAGGCTGGGTTGGTTTTTCCCTTCCTTGTTCCTAGCGTTGCCCTTGCGATGGCTCGAGTGGTCTGCTTGCTCTTCTTCCTTCTCTCCCTGGTGGGCTGCTCGAGCCCCGCTTCAGCTACACCGGCGCGCGCCGCGACGGTGGCGGTCACAGGCGGCGTCCGCCTGTGGCAGGACGCGGCGATTTTCCAGCTGGTCGGCCACGAGATCGACTCCGCGCGCCATCGCGTGCTGGTCGAGATGTACGAGCTCGGTCGAGTGGACATCGTGCAGTCCCTGGGAGCTGCCGAGGCGCGCGGAGTTGCGGTCAGGGTCATCACCGACCCGACGGTCGCCGCCAGCCGCGGATCATCGGTCCAGCTGCACGCGATGCATGTCCCCGAGCGCGCCTATCCCGTCGACGACAGTCGCCACCAGATCGACCACGTCAAGATGCTGGTCGCGGACGACGAGGCGGCCGTCGGCGGCATGAACTGGGGCAAGCACAGCGACCGCAACCACGACTACGTGCTCGAAATCAAGGTGGCCGCGGAGGTCGATCGCGTCTCGCAGATCTTCGACCAGGACTGGGCTTTCGCCGGCGGCCGGCCCGCACCCCTGGGCGCGGCAACCGGCCCGGTCGCGCAGACGGCACCCGGCAGCGAGATCCGCTCCATGCTCGAGGGTCGGCTCGCAGGGGCGTCCCAACGCGTCCTCGCCGAGATCTACACCCTCACCGACCGGGCCGTGCTCGCCGAGCTGGTCATGGCGCACCGCCGCGGCGCGATCGTGCGCGTGCTGCTCGATCCCAACCAGGTCTACAACGTCCACGCCTACACGGTGCTGCGCGCGGGCGGGGTCGAGGCTCGCTGGTATCCGATTCCAAAAGGCGCGCTGCTCCACGCCAAGATCGGCCTGTTCGACCGCGACCTCGTCCTGGGCTCAGCGAACTGGACGCTCAGCGGCCTTGGGGTCAACCATGAGCTCGACGTCGAGACGAGCGATCCGGGGGCCGTGCAGGCCTACGTCGGCCGGTTCGACTCCGACTGGACGAGGTCCGGCTAGGTCTGTGGGGGAGGTCCTGCCGAGCCGGGAGCCGGGGGCCCACCTTGGCCTGCGGCCGGGGGAAGCGAGCCCGGTGACGCGGCCGGCGGCACGTTGTTGAAGCTCACCTGCGGGACGGCGCGGTCGCCCTCGTCCGCCTGGAAGAAGCCGAACGGCTTGAAACCCAGCGCCCCGGCGATCAGCGACGTGGGGAGGGTCTGCAGCTTGGTGTTGTAGTCACGCACGTTGCCGTTGTAGAAGCGCCGCGAGAACTCGAGCTTGTCCTCGGTCGCGGTGAGATTCTCCTGGAGGTTGGTGAACGCTGAGATGGCTTTCAGGTCGGGGTAGTTTTCCGCGACGGCGAAGAGGCTGCGGAGGCTCTGCGACAACACGTTCTCGGCCTGCCCGATCTTGGCCGGGTCGCCGGTCGCGCCTGCCGCGACCGCGTTGGCGCGAGCATTCGTGACCGCCTCGAGGGTGCCCCGCTCGTGGCCCATGTAGCCCTGCACCGTGTTCACGAGGTTGGGGATCAGGTCATGCCGGCGCTTCAGCTCGACGTCGATCTCCGACCAGGCCTCCTGGGTGCGGTTACGCGCCGTGACCAGCCCGTTGTAGGTGAAGACCAGCCAGGCCAGGATCAGGACGATTACGACCCCGAGGATCACCCAGCCCATGTCCTACCTCCTAGCGCAGTCGAGACGAGCACGTCAGGCGTGCGCGCGCCTCTGCCAACGGGTCTTCTTAAGCATCTTCTTGTGCTTGTGCTTGCGCATCTTCTTGCGACGCTTCTTGATTACCGAGCCCAATCCAACTCCCAGTGCACGTGTGTATTTAACCGGCTGAGGGTACGGCCGGGAATCATACCGCAAGCCGCAATACACTCGTTTTCGGATGTACTTCACCGACGCCCACGAGGAGCTTCGCCTGCACATACGGAAATTTCTCGAGAAAGAGGTGCAGCCGCACCTCGAGGAGTGGGAGGAAAAGACCTTCCCCGACGAGATCTTCAAGCGGTTCGGCGAGCTCGGCTTCCTCGGCCTGCGGTACCCGCCCGAGTACGGCGGACAGGGCGGTGACTACTTCTCGGCGGTCGTGCTTTCCGAGGAGATGGCCCGGCTCGCCTGTGGCGGTCTGGGCATGGCCGTCGCGGTCCAGGCTGAGATGGCCACTCCCCCGGTCTTCAAGTTCGGCACCGAGGACCAGAAGCGGAAATGGCTCGTGCCGGCCATACGAGGCGAGCAGATCGCGGCCCTCGCCATCACCGAACCCGACGCGGGCTCGGACGTCGCGGGCATCACGACCACGGCGAAGCGGTTCGGCGACGAGTACATCGTCAACGGCCGCAAGATCTTCATCACCAACGGCGCGCGCTGCCAGTGGGCGCTCGTGGTCACCAAGACCGACAGGGAGCGCGGCCACGGCGGTTTCAACCTCCTCGTGATCGAGAAGGGGACCAGGGGCTTCGAGGTCACGCGCACACTGGAGAAGCTCGGCATGCACTCCTCCGACACCGCCGAGCTGCTCTTCGAAGACTGCCACGTCCCCGCCAGGAACCTGATCGGCGAGGAGGGCGAAGGCTTCAAGAACCTGATGTGGGAGCTGCAGGGCGAGCGCATGATCGCCGCCGCCGGTGCGATCGCCGGTGCGCAGCGTGTCTTCGAGTACGCGATGGACTACGCGAAGAATCGCAGCGCCTTCGGCCAGCCCATCTCCAACTTCCAGGTGATCAAGCACCGCCTCGTCGACATGGGCACCAAGATCGCCGCGGTGCAGTCGTTCGTGTACCAGACCGCGAAGCAGTGGGACGAGGGCGAGTACCCGGTCAGGGAGATATCACAGGCGAAGCTGCTGGCCACGCAGGTCGCGTGCGAGGTCGCGGACGACGCGATCCAGATCCTCGGAGGCCACGGCTACATGCGTGAGTTCCCGGTCGAGCGGGCGTGGCGCGACGCCCGACTGGCGCGCATCGGCGCTGGGACCGACGAGATCATGAAAGAGATCATCGCCAAGTCGTACGGGCTCTAGCTCAGGCGGTCAGGGGGCGCCGAAGTCGAGCAGCCCGAGCTGACGGCCGATCGAGCTCGAGCGTTGATCGTCATCCCCAGCCTCGCTCTCACGGCTGAGACTTCGAAGCACATTCGCACGGTCGGCCAGAGAGCGCGCAAGCGCAGGCCGGGCCTCCATCGCCTCGAAGAGCTCGACAGCGCGGTTGAGGTCTTGCAGGGGGGCGGAAAGATCGGCATCTTGCTGTCGCGCACTGCTTCGACCTCGGCCCCACAGGGTCTGCGCCTCACCGTATCGATCGTGCATCGATTGCGCATTGGCCAGCGCTTCGTTCCAGCCTGCGATCCCGCCTGGGATGTCGCCAAGCTGTGCCCGAGCTGATCCCAGAAAGGCGAATGTCAAGGTCCGGAGGGGAGCGAAGTCGATCACGCGGCTGAGCTCGTTGCCGCGTTCCAGGGCGCCCTTGGCCGTGATGGCGTCGTCGGAGGCCAGGCTCGCTGCCCCAGTGATGACGCTGGACGCCACCACGCACGCATAAGCGCCGAGCTCCTCCGACCGTATCGAGCATTGCTGGGCGCTCTGGCGGGCCTGGGCGAGGTCGCCGCGCTCGAGGCTGTATCCGGCGAGCGCGATGTCGAGGTCGACGACGGCGATCGCGTCCCCTTTCTCGGCGTAACGCTTCGAGTGCTCGATGATCTCTTCCGCAGACGCAAAATCACCAAGCCGCGCGTACGCGCCGGACAGGAAGTTCGCGATCATCGCGGCGGACACGGCGTCGCCTTTCGCCTCGATGACCCCAAGAGCGCCGTGCATCAGGCGCGCGCCCTCGCGCAGCTGACCGGAAAAAGCGGTGTACGCGCCCATCAGGGCTCGCGGCACCACGGTAGCGGTCGAGTTTGAAACCTCCTCGCCTGCCTCTACCACGCGCTCGAGAGCTCGCCTCAGCTCGGCGCTCGATTCCGGCGTCTCCCCGCGCATGCGGCGCAGGAATGCCAGCCAGAAGTAGGCCTGCGCGACGAGCTCACTCGGGGCTGGGCCATCGCTTGCGACGGCCAGCTCGAGCGGATCGATGAGAGTCGCGGCAGCGGCAAAACCCCAGCCGGCCCTGGCCGCCCCGATCGCCGCCCGCAGCCTCGTTCCGACCTGTGCATCGGCCGCCGACGCCGTCGCACGGGTGAAAAACGCGAAAGCCTCCCGGTTGGCAAAGCGTTCGAGCGCGTGCTCGCCCGCCAGCACCAGGTAGTCCGCGGCGTGCTGCGCATCGCCCGACTGCTCGTAGTGCATCGCTACCACCGACGCCAGCTCGCTCTCGCGGCCGGGGTGCAAGGCGAGGATCGTCTCCGCCGCGGCGCGATGAAGCGTCCGCCGGTCCTGCTTGAGCAGCGACGAGTAAGCCGCTTCCTGCACGAGGGCGTGGCGGAATAGATACTCGAGCTCGGGCTGCAGGGCGGCGATCTCGATGAGGCCGCCCGCTTCCAGCGCGTTGAGGTCCGCCCGCGCGTTCACGAAGTCCTGTCGTCCAGCAATCGCTCGAGAAGGGTCACGCCGAATTGCCGGCCGATCACCGACGCGACACGCAGCGTCCGCTTGGACTCCTGAGGCAGCCGGTCGATCCGGGCGAGCAGAAGGCCGTGGATCGTGTCCGGGATTTCGATCGCAGTCGCGCCCTCGTTGGCGAGCCATCGATCGCCTTCCTGGACGATGGCGCCGCGATCGATCAGCATGCGGATCACCTCCTCGACGAAGAACGGGTTGCCTTCGGCTTTGGCCAGCACGAGGTCGCGGGTGTTGGGAGGCAGCGACTCGATCTGAAGAAGATTGGCGACGAGCGCCCGGCCGTCGTCCATCGAGAGCGGCTCGAGCCGGATCTCGGTGAGCGCGTCCCCGAACATGTCGCGAGATTCGGCCACCAGCTTCCAGCCGTTCGCAGACCGCTCCAACCGCGAGCCGATGACCAGGAGCACGGGCAGGTATCGCACCGAGGGAAGAACCTGGAGCAAGGTGTCGACCGACGCCCTGTCCGCCCAATGAGCGTCGTCGCAGAAGATGACGACGGGCCCCCGCGCGCTGATCGCGCGCAGGACGGTGACCAGCGATGCGACGTAACGCTTCACCGTCTCGAAGTCGATCAGAGACAGACGTGACCGCATCTCCGGCGAGAGGTCGACCGAGAGCAGATGGCCGAGGTAGGCGAAGCTCTCGGCCCACTCCTCGCCCAGCAGCTCACGCGTCGTCTTCTCCAGCGCGTCCGCGACCTGCGACTCGTCCGCGGCGGAAGTGACGCCGATCGCCGACCTCACGATGTCGATGACGAGGTGGTACGGCATCGTCTGACCGTAGGAAAGGCATCGTCCTTCGATCCAGCGGACCGGGCCGATGTCGTGCTCGATGCTCGCGTGCAGCTCGGCCAGCAGCCTGCTCTTACCCAGGCCCGGATCTCCAAGCACGGCCGCCACGCGCCCCTGGCCGGCCTGGACAACACGAAAGGTGGTCATCAGCCGGGCCAGATCGGCGTCCCGTCCGATCATCGGCGCCCGGTGGCCGGCGAGGCCTCGAGTCTGGACGGCCCCGCGCTTGAGGCCGATGACCTCGAAGGCCTGCACCGCGTCGCTCTTGCCCTTGAGCGCAAGCGTTCCAACGTCCGCGGCTTCCACGAGCGGTGCAATGAACCGGTACGTGGCTGAGGCTATGAGCACGCTGCCCGGTCGGGCTGCGGCCTGCATCCGGGCCGCCACGTTTACCGCATCGCCCATCGCCGTGTACTCGTGCGCCGTGTCCGTGCCGACCAGGCCGACGACGACAGGGCCGGTGTTGATGCCGACGCGGACGCGCAATTCTTCCGCCCCGGGCGTGCGCCTGGCCGCATCCAGCTCTTCGATGGACCGCACCATGTCCAGGCCGCACCGAACCGCCCGCTCCGGGTCGTCTTCGTGGGCGACTGGAGCTCCGAAGAAAGCCAGGACGCCGTCTCCCATGAGTCGCGCAACCGTCCCGCCATAGCGCTCGACGGTCTGGTTCATGCAGGCGAACGCTTCGCCGACGATCGCGGTCCAGTCCTCTGGATCGAGTCGCTCGGCCATCGCCGTCGAGCCCGCGATGTCCGCGAAGAGCACGGTGAGCGGACGGCGCTCGCTCGACGCCGCCCGTGAGACGGGAGTCGGCGCGCCCGAGACGCTCATGATTCCGAAATCCTAGGCGCAACCCGCCTTATGGATACTTTCGCTACACCGTTGAGCTCGATCTCACCCGTTCTCTTCACCGGATGCAACCCCGAGGTGGCGGCTTTCGACGGCCGCATAGTCGCGGTCGGGGCCGGCGCCAGGGCAGCTGCGGGCCGTGGCGCCGAAGTCGTTCGCCTGCGGGGCACGGCCTGGCCGGGTCTGATCGACTCGCACATCCACCTCGAGGGACTGGCCGAGATCAAGCTGACCCTCGACCTGACCGGCGCGAAAACCCTCGCCGAGTCGCTGACGCGCGTGAAGGAGTGGGCGAAGCCATTGCCGAAGTCGGCGTGGGTGGTGGGCGCGGGTTGGTACAACGACGCGTGGGGATCGGCCGCCTTTCCGACTCGCGAGCACCTCGATAGGGTCGCTGGCGGCAGACCGGCCTACCTCCGCCGCAAGGACGGCCACTCTGCCTGGGTTTCGAGCGCAGCGCTCCGCGTGGCCGGCATCGATCGCACCACCGAGGATCCGCCCGGGGGCGCCATCGACCGCGACGACCGCGGAGAGCCGACCGGCATCCTGCGCGAGACGGCGATGCTGCTGGCCTGGCGCCACGTGCCGCCTCCGAGCGACGGCGAGCTGGATCGAGCGATGGCTCGAGTCCTCACGGAGCTTGCGCGCTTCGGCCTGACAGGCGCGCACTCCATGGACAGCGCCCGAGGGCTGGGTTCGCTGCAGCGGCTCGCGCAGCGGGAGCCGCTGGCTGTGCGCGTCGTCTACAACCTGCCCCTCTCGGACCTCGAGCACGCGGAGCGTATGGGCGTGCGCTCGGGATGGGGCGACCCGTGGCTGCGAATCTGGGGCGTCAAGGCCTTTCTGGACGGGTCGCTTGGCAGCCGCACCGCGGAGATGCTCGACGGCTCGGGCGTGGCGCGGCTTCCTCAGGAAACGCTGGTGGAGACGGTCGAGCGCTGCGCCCGCGCCGAGCTCAACGTCTGCCTGCACGCGATCGGTGACGGCGCCGTGCGGCGCGCCGTGGATGCCCTGACGCCGCACAGAGATGCATGGAGCCGCTGGCGGCCGCGCATCGAGCATGCGCAGTGCGTGCATCCGAAAGACATGCCGCGGATGGCGAAGGCCGGGATCATCGCGTCGATGCAGCCCATCCACGCCGTCGCCGACCGCGAGCTCGCCGATGCGATGTGGCCACAGGTGACCGCGAGCGCGTACGCGTGGCGCGCGCTCGAGAAGGCGGGTGTGCGCCTGGCGTTCGGCTCCGACTCTCCGGTCGAGACAGCTGATCCACTGGCTGGAATCGAAGCCGCGACCGCGTGGCGCCGCGCCGCGAACTGGCATCCCGAGCTGGCGCTGACGCGGGCATCTGCGCTGCGCGCGTACACATCGGGCGCTGCTTACGCCGCCGGCATGGAGAACGAAGCCGGCGCGCTTCGTCCCGGGCGGCTGTGTGACGTGACGGTGGTCGACCGCGGGCGAGTGGTCGCCACGATCGCCGGCGGCCGCGTCACCTGGCGTCGAAGGCTTTCCTGAGCTTCTCGGCCGTCTGCTCGAGCGATTCGTTGACGATCTTCACGTCGTCGATGACCGCCATGAAATTCGTGTCGCCGTTCCAGCGCGGCACGACGTGGAAGTGCACGTGGTCGGGAATCCCAGCGCCGGCGGCGCGGCCGACGTTGACGCCCGCGTTGAAACCGTCGGGGTTCATCACCGTCCTCAAGACCGTGAACGTACGGCTGACCGCACGCATCAGTTGGAGGAGCTGTTCGTCGTCGAGGTCCTCCAGGCTCGGCTTGTGCGCGCGCGGAGCCACCATCGCATGACCCGGGTTGTACGGAAACTTGTTGAGCATCACGATCGCGCCCTCGGGGCGCCACACCACGAGCTTCGCGTCCTCATCGTCCGGATTGTCGATGACGCGGTCGAAAAGGCAGCCGGGTCGCTGCTCGGCGCCGATGTACTGCATGCGCCACGGCGCCCACAGTCGCTGCATTGATCTACTTCCTCTTGCTTCTGATGGTGACGGCCGTCTGGGGCTGGACCTTCGTGCTCGTCAAAGATGCAGTCACACAGTACCCGACGCTGCCGTTCCTGCAGATCCGCTTCGCGCTGGCTCTGGTCGTGATGGCCATTCTGGTACGCCGGCTTCCGACGCGACGCGAGCTGCGCATCGGCGCCATCGTCGGCACAGTTCTCGCCGGCGGATACCTGACGCAGACCGCCGGCCTCAACTACACGAGCCCCGGCAACGCGGGACTGATCACAGGCATGTTCGTGGTGTTCACACCGCTCCTCAATCGCATCTTCGGCACACGGATTCGGTGGTGGACCTGGGGCGCGACCGCGATCTCGCTCGGGGGCCTGGTGATGCTGACCGGGGGCCCGGCCGGAATGGGCCTCGGCGACCTTCTGGTGCTCGCGTCCGCGGTGCTGTTCGCGCTCCACATCGTGCTGCTCGGCCGCTGGTCGCCAGGCCTTCCTGCGGCGCCGCTCGCGATGGTGCAGATGGGAGCGTCGGCCCTGATCTTCAGCGCGGGCGGAACATGGCAGCTGCGGCCGCCCAGCAGCTCGGTGTGGTTCGCCATCGTCATCACCGGCGTGTTTGCGTCGGCGTTCGGTTTCTACATCCAGACCTGGTCGCAGGGCTTCATCAGCGCCAATCGCACCGCGCTGATACTCGCCACGGAACCGGCGTGGGCGCTCGCGGCGTCTGTCCTCCTGGCGGGTCAGCGTCTTGGCTTGCTGCAGGCGGCAGGCGCCGCGCTGGTGCTGGCCGCGATCGTGGGCCACGAACTCGCGTCCCTAAAATTTGAGGTTCACCATGACCCGTCCCGGCCGTAGCGCCTACGCACCCCAGGAGATCGAGCCGAAGTGGCAGAGGATCTGGGCCGAGCGCGGGGTGATGAAGGCGAACGACGATTCGCCTAAGCCGAAGTTCTACGACCTCGTCATGTATCCATACCCGTCGGGCGATCTTCACATGGGGCACGCGCGCAACTACGTGATGGGCGACGCGCTGGCGCGGATGAAGCGCATGCAGGGGTTCGAGGTTCTGCATCCGTTCGGCTGGGACGCGTTCGGTCTGCCGGCCGAAAACGCGGCGATGAAGCATCCGGGACTGCACCCCGAGAAGTACACCCTCGACAACATCGCCGAGTCGAAGCGCGACCTGAAGATGATGGGCATCCTCTACGACTGGGACCGCGAGCTCGCGAGCTGCATGCCCGACTACTACAGGTGGACCCAGTGGCTGTTCCTTCTGATGCTGGAGCGCGGCCTGGCGTACCGCGCCAAGGCGCCGGTCAACTGGTGCCCGGTAGACAAGACCGTGCTGGCGAACGAGCAGGTCATCAACGGCAGGTGCTGGCGACACCCCGACGTCGAGGTCGAGAAGCGCGACCTCGAGCAGTGGTTCTTGAAGATCACCGATTACGCGGACCGGCTGCTCGACGACCTGGCGACGCTCGACAAGTGGCCGCAGAAGGTCCGCGTGATGCAGACGAACTGGATAGGCAGGAGCATGGGCGCCGAGGTCGACTTCGCGATCGACGGCCTGCCTGGCGAGTCGGTCCGGATCTACACGACACGCCCCGACACGTTGTTCGGCGCGACGTTCATGGTCCTGGCACCGGAGCATCCGCTGGTCGAGCGCATCACGACCGAGAAGCACCGCGCGCGTATACGCGAGTACGTCGAGAAGGCGCGCAAAGAGACCGAGATCGAGCGCTTGTCGACGGAGCGGGACAAGACAGGCGTCGCGACAGGGGGCTTCGCGATCAACCCTGTCAATGGGGAGAAGATCCCCATCTGGGTCGCCGACTACGTGCTCATGACATACGGGACGGGCGCGATCATGGCGGTACCCGCCCACGACGAGCGAGACTTCGATTTCGCGCAGCGCTACGACCTGCCGATCCGCGAGGTCATCGCACCTCCCACCGGCGCGCGAAAGGTTCTGCGCGAGGCATATGTCGGGCCGGGGGTGATGGTCAACAGCGATGGATACGACGGCCTGGACTCGACCGTGGCCTTCGGGAAGATATGCGACGACCTCGAGAAGCGCGGCGTCGGCAAGCGCGCGGTCAAGTACCGGCTGCGGGACTGGTTGATCTCGCGCCAGCGCTACTGGGGCGCGCCGATCCCGATCGTGTACTGCCCCACGCATGGGATCGTGCCCGTGCCGGTCGACCAGCTGCCGGTGACGCTGCCTCGTGAGTACAGGCCGCTCGCGGAGCAGCCCGATTGGTACCGCACAAAGTGTCCGATCGGCGGCGAAGAGGCGCGGCGCGAAACGGACACGATGGACACCTTCATCGACTCGTCGTGGTACTTCCTGCGCTACGCGTCGCCGCACGACGAACGCGAGCCGTTCGACCCCGAGCTTGCGAATCACTGGATGGCGGTGGATCAATACACCGGCGGGGTGGAGCACGCGATCTTGCATCTGCTTTACTCGCGCTTCTTCACTAAGGTCCTGCACGACGCGGGGATGCTCGAGGTCGAGGAGCCGTTCAAGCGACTGTTCAACCAGGGAATGGTCAAGCGCTTCGGCCAGGTGATGGCGAAATCGGCCGGCAACGGAGTGTCGATCGCGCAGCTTTCGTCCGAGCAAGGGGCCGACGCGGGGCGCGTCTACGAGATGTTCATCGGTCCGCCCGAGGAGGACGTGGAGTGGTCCGAGGCGGGGCTGAACGGGGTCGTCAAGTTCCTGCAGCGCGTGTGGCGGTTGGTGCTGGAGCCGGAGTCGATCGACGTCTCCGAGGGCCCGATGGTCGCGGTGGATGAGGTCGTGCTTCGCCGCAGGGTCGCGCAGACGATCGGACGCGTGACGGAGCACTACGACGAGCTGCGCTTCAACACCGCGGTGGCGTTTCTGATGGAGCTGGCCAACACGATGCAGGACTACCTCCAGGGCGGGGGTGCGCGCGACGCGTCGTGGGCGGACGCGGTGCGGACCCTGGTCAAGCTTCTGAACCCGCTCGCACCGCACATCTGTGAGGAGATGTGGGAGCGCCTGGGCGAGCAAGGGGTGCTGGCGGACGCGTCGTGGCCCGCTTTCGACCGGGCGGCGGCGGTGGAGCCGAAGGTGACGCTCGTGATCCAGGTCGCCGGCAAGGTTCGGGACAAGCTGGAGGTCGACGCGGGTCTGTCTGAGGGGGACGCGCTCAAGCTGGCGCTGGCCCGGGAGAAGGTGGGGGCCGCCCTGAACGGTCGAGGTCCGTCCAAGGTGATCTACGTACGCGACCGGCTGATCAACCTGGTTCCTTAACGACCAGGGTTGACATCGGGCCGCCAAAACTGAACCCTGTCCGAGCTCGCCGCACGACTCCCCCCAGGGTGGGTGGGGGTCAGTGGCTGGAAGAGGTCGCGCGCGGGAGCGCCTCCTATTGCTGAGGAGCCGGCGCCCTGATACCCGAGTCGAGGAGGTAGTTCGCCACCTGGCTTGATCGAGGGGCGACCGCGATCGTCAGTGGTCCGCTGATCACGCGCATGTACGTCTTCAGCTTGACCTGGTAGGTGCCAGGTGCGAAGGAGACCAGATAGCTCCCGCTTGAATCGGTGACCGTGTCGGCCATGACCGCGCCGTCCCTGATGTAGTCGACCTCGAGCTTGGGGACCGGCCGGCCAGCACAGGTCGTCCCGGCCTGCTCGACGGGCGCGCACGGAACGGCCAGCACCCGCCCGCTGACGGTGCCGCTCTCTGGGGATGGCGACGGGTTTCCACCCGGAAACTGGTACGCCCCGCAAGCCGCAGTAGCCAGCAGAAGCGCGACAAGGATCAACGTACGCATCTCTGACACCCAACGCCGGACGGCTCTCTCGGGTCACGCGCCGCGGGGGGAATGGCCCTCAGGACGAGCGCTACTGTTGATACCTCTCCCGGGTGGCCAAGCGGTAAGGCAGAGGACTTTGGATCCTCGACCGAAGGTTCGAATCCTTCCCCGGGAACCAGCGTCTTAACAGCCTGGGTTTTCGCCGCGGCGAGCCAGCCCTAGCCTCGACCCATGCGCGCTCCGTTCACCATTCCCCTCCGCGTCGTT
>Ga0307478_10002909_pt1 | contig 13120 bp, 18 predicted proteins | sample atmos_gasesECM4C_2_FD_203713 | JGI IMG/M metagenome (GOLD analysis project Ga0307478, IMG submission 203713) | Hardwood forest soil microbial communities from Morgan-Monroe State Forest, Indiana, United States - atmos_gasesECM4C_05 | ecosystem: Environmental > Terrestrial > Soil > Temperate...
TCAGGAACCACGGCTGCCAGGAGCCAGGGGCCAGCATCATCGTCCGGCTATAGGCGGCTCGCGCCGGCTCCCGATCCCCCAGCGCATCGCAGGTCAGACCCAGGCGGAAGGCGACGTCGGCGTCCTCGGGGTCGAGGCGGCTCGCCTCCTCGAGAACCTCGCGCGCCCGCGCGTAATCCCGCAGGCGATGGCTGACGATCCCCAGACGCAGACGCGGCAGGGCCTCCCCGTCCGCGAGCGTAACGGCGGCTTCGTAGCGGGCAAGCGCCTCACGAACGTTTCCCGCGCTCTCCGCCTGCTGGCCGCTTTCGAGGAGGCGCTCGGTCTCCGGCGTCATCGCTTAAAACAACGCGCCGCCTCGAAGGGTCCTACGCCGGCCGTGTATCCGTCAGGAAGCGGAGCAGTTCCGGCTCGTCCATCTCCTGGGCCGGGACCAGCGGCGTGTATTGCAGCCGCGAGGCGAGCTTCATCGCCAGCTCCACCTTGAAATCGACCGGCGTAAAGCCTTTGTCTGTGTAGATGCCAAGCTTGCGCTCCCGGATTACCAGCGCCGCCCCTTGCTTGCGCGCCAGCACGGTGATCACGGACGCCATGAGTTGGGCACTAATGTTAACGGGTGCCGGCGCGACCATCCAATGTTCCGCCCATCTTTCTGGCCCACGGAGCGTCGGGTGACGCCAGCAGCATGCGGCCCTACGTCAACGCCCTCGAAAAGCGACATCTAAAAGCAAACGCCATCGACCTTCCGGTGGGCAAAGCCGAGAGGGCCGTGCCAGTCTTTGTCCAAAAGGTTCCTCCCGGTTCGGTTGCCGGCGGGCATTCCTATGGCGGCCGGGTTGCGAGCATGGTCGCCACCGAAGTGAACTACGCGGCGTTGGTGCTGCTCAGCTATCCGCTGCACCGTCCGGGCCATCCCGAGGACCTTCGCACGGAGCACTGGTCGAAGATCACCTGTCCCGTTCTCTTTCTGTCCGGTGAGTCCGATCCCTTTGCCCGCATCGAGCTGCTCAAGTCGTCCGTCCGCCGGTTCCCCGGCTTTGAGCTGGTTACCTTCCCTGGCGTTGGGCACGGACTGCTCCCGGTGATCGATGCTGCGATGGACCGCGTCGCCGCCTTCGTCCGACAGCTGCGACCATAGACTGAGGGCATGTGCACTGCGCCGGGCGAAGACGTCGGTCCTGCTGCCCCAGCGGCCGTCAGGGAAGAAGAGCGAACGATAAGGGCCGGCGACGGCGCCGACCTGCGAGAGTTCCTGGCCCTGCCCGCGACCGGATTCCGTCGCGGTGCGGTGCTGATCATCCATGACATCTGGGGATACACCGACTTCTACAAGGACCTGGCTCGACGGATCACCCAGCATGGCCACGCGGCGGCCCTGGTGGATTTCTTTGGCCGCCAGGGTGACCTGCCCGAGTCGATGCGCGCCCCGGAACGGACCGGCACCAAGCCGGACGCGATGGCTCGGGCTGTGCAGCGGGCTCAGCAGTTATCGGACGAGCGATTCCTCGCCGATATGCAGACCGCCATGGATGATCTTCTGGCGCGCGGCGCCTCGCGAGTCGCCGCCTGGGGCTTTTGTATGGGCGGCCGTCTCGCCGACGTCGCGGCCGCCCGGGTCGAGGGGCTCGCGGGTGTGGTTGCGTATTACGGTCATCTCCAGGCGGAGCCGGGCCGCTTGTCGCCGCTGCAGCTGGCGAGTGAGATCAAGATCCCGGTCCTCGAAATCTTCGGCGGGGCCGACCCTGGCATCTCCTCCGAGCAGATTGCGGCCTTTCGAGAGGCGTTGACGACCGACAAAGAAATCGTCGTCTACCCGGGTGCCCCGCATGGATTCCTGCGCTATGGCGCGACCGACCATCGGGCAGCGATCGACGACGCGCTGCAGCGAACATTTCGGTTCTTGTCGCGAGTCTTGACGACGCCTGGCTAGTAGGGCGTCTGCTTAGCCGCTGAAGCCCTCCGGCAGCAGCACCGCGCCACCGGTGGTTTGGACGTAGACCTGCCAACTGTAGTAGCCGAGAAAGGCGCGCTCGTTGGCGAGCATCTGCTGCGCGTAAAGCTGGACGGCGCGAACATACAGGTTGCTCGGGTTGTAGGCGTAGATGGCCCGGCTCATGTTCTGGGGCGCACCGTGCGCTTTCAGGTAGCGACCGGCGGCCTGGATCGCATCGTGCGGATTGTTGACGTCGCCGCGACCGTAGCTGGCCCAGGTGGCGGGCATGAACTGCATCGGACCCTGCGCGCCCGCCGAGCTCAGGCCCCGGATCCGACCCATGTTGGTCTCGATCAAATTGATCGCCGCGAGGTACTGCCACTGGATGCCGTAAGCCGCCTCCGCTTCGCGGTAATACCCAAGCAGAACCTCGGGTGCTGGCGGGGCGATGATCTGCCAGTGCGGAAGCGAGCTGCGAGACCCGTTCAGGCTGTCGATCTGCTGAGCGGCGCTGAGGTTGTCCTGGATCGCCGATCGCGCCGTCGGGGAAACCGCGCCGAGGACCGCCGGCACCCATTCCGGGTGCGCGGCCAGGAGCTGGTACGCGTGCTGCTGACGATCGCCGAGACTGGCGTATTCGTCGCCCGGAGTGTCTGCCATGCGAATCGTGTCTTCGACCGCGCCTAACTCAGCAGCGACATAGGCGGCATCGATGACCACCTGGGGTGTCGGCGTGGGCGACGGAGATGGCGATGGCGAGGAGCTTGGCGACACCAGTTTCGGGGATGGGTGGCTTTGTACGCCAGCCTGGGCCGTGCCGCAGGCCGTCATGGCAAACGCGAGAACCGGCGCGATCATTCGGATGCCCGGGACCCGCATCATTGCGGGCGGATTCTATGAGTTTCGACGTTGGTGAATCAATCCGGGGCGTACTAACGTTATTCGCTCCGTGAGTTATCCCTGGACCCGAGTCCCCAATGACGCTCCGCCGCTCGATGCCTGGCAGCTGCGGCTGCTCCCCCTGGCCGACCTCTTCATGGGGCTGATGTGGTCGCGACCCGGCGGTCTGTCATTACGCACCACCTGGGTGACGCCCGCCACGCTCGCGCTGGCGGTAGGGGTCGTCCTTTTCGCCGGCCTCGGCGGCCTGGCTGGGATCGCGTACGGCGTTGCGAATCGCCAGGTGCTGCTGGTCTTGGGCGGACTTATCGCGGTGGCGCTGGGAGTCGGAGCGGCGACCGTCGCGCTCTACGGCGTCCGGCAACGAACCCTGCCGTTTGCGGATTAGAAGTGCGACAAGACATGCGGAATCGCGGAAGGTAGGGCCACCGCGTAGACCGCCAGGCGATGATCGAAGGTGCCCGCCGTGCGGATCCAGTTCCCAATGCAGGTGATGAGGGTAAGGTGCGCGATACCGTCGGCTGAAGGCTCTGGCGCCTGGCCGTTGACCGGTCCCGTCCCGTAGATCTGCGCGAGAACGGCGGGGTCGGACGTCTGCTTCAGCGTGTACGTGACGCTGCTGGTGACCCGGAAGTCAACGTCGGTGTTGGTTCGCGCGTCATGCACGACCACCGTGTCGCCGGGCCGAAGATCTTTGAGGCGCGCGAAGACCGCCGGCCGGCCGAGGACATCATCGACGTGCCCGGCGATCGTCGTCGTGGTCGCCTCGCCGGGGATGCCACTGCCCCGATACCAAAACACCTTGCCCCAGACGGGATCGCTCGGTGAGCCCATGGGGGTGTCCATCACGTTCTTCGGGGTGAGTCCCACGGCGAGCACGGGCGCCGTGATGTGCAGCGACGGGAGCCGAAGCTCGAGCGGTACGGCCACCGGTCCCGCCCGCAGATCGATGCTCGGGTCGAACAGCGGCGTCGGCGAGGCGAGCGGTTCGACGGCCGGCGCCGATGGTGCAACGACAGGCGTCGCGGTCCCGGCAGCCGGGGAGCGGGACACCTGGCCGCCACTCGCCTGTGCATTTGCACAGGCGGCCAGAAGGAATGCCGCCATCAGTGCGGCGGACAGTCGACTCGACGAGTCGTGGCGTGCGCGCAGCATTGCAGTCCGCCCCTGCCTCCCCCCACTGACAGTACTACGTGCGGCGGCGGTCGCCTCGGACGGTCAAGCCCAACCCAACAACGCCAGCGCTGCCCAGAACGGCGGCGACCAGCGCGAGGATCCATGGGAATCCATCGCTGCGGAGGGGACCTCCGCCGCCGGCTGGCGCGCCGGAGACTGTGGGCGCGGGTGTCGGGCCGGCCACGGTGGTCGGAAGGCAGGTGGTCGGCGCTGTGATCCGATCGTTGATCAAGCTCACCTGCGCGTTTCGTGCCAGCAGACGACCTGCGATCGTCGCTCCGTTATTCACGGTGATGCTGTCCAGGGCCATGACGGTTCCGATAAATGTGGTCGTCGTGTCGAGAGTGGCCGAGCTGCTGACCTGCCAGAAGACGTTGCAGGGTTGAGCGCCATTGATGAACGCGACCGTCGCGCCGGGAGCGGTGACGAGCGTGCTCCCGGTCTTAAAGATGAAGACCCCGTTGCCGCTCAAGGTGAGGGTTCCGGAGATGGTTGGCGACGTGGTCTGGCAATAGGTGCCCGGGGTGAGGGTTTGGCCGCCCCAGCCGGCGAGCGAGTTTGAATTACAGGGTGACGCTGCCGCTGCGTTGTACGCGGTGGTCAAATCGCTCTGGGCCTGTATCGCCGCGGCGTCGTGCAGGTGGATCGTGCCGCTCACCGTTGCGGTTCCGCCGCCCGTGCAGGGGGCGGGAAGCCCGGTGCAAGCCGTGCCCGGGCTGACCCCGAGATCGCCGGCGATGACGGAGCTACCGGTGTTTGTGACCGTCGTGCCCGCGAGGATTGCGTAACTTCCTGCGGTGCCCATTCCGGGGGCGGTGGAGGCCAGCGCGACCATCGAAGTCACCCCGACGACAAGAATCGAGAAGGAAATGCCGAGCATGAGTCGTCGGGTAGGTTTCATGGCGGCATGATAGCGCACCTAGCAAGAAATTGCGCAACAATCACAGAGGCGGTATTCTAGGGATCAGCGGCCGGTAGTTCCGCAAGAGTTCCACAGACCCAGCCGCCTGCGCAACTCTATCCTTCTAAGGATATAGATGTCCGATCGCAGCCTCACCGTCGCCGCGGAACCCTTCGACTCCGACGACGCTCGACGATTGATCGCGGCACTCGACGCCGGCCTGGCCGAGCTCTATCCGCCCGAACAGCGCTTTGGGCCGAACCTGAAAGCCCATCATCTCGAAGGGGGGCGTGGAGCCTTTCTCGTCGCCCGCCACGGTGGCCGTGCAGTTGGGTGTGGCGCTATCCGCGTCCTCGACTCCACGACCGCCGAGGCGAAGCGCATGTACGTCGAACCCGATCGGCGGGGCACGGGAGTCGGACGGGCCGTACTGGCGGGCCTCGAGGCAGCCGCCATGCAGCTTGGGGTGCGTCGCCTGGTTCTCGAGACCGGTATCTATCAGGATGCAGCGCTCTCGTTCTACCGGCGAGCCGGCTTCAGGCAAGTCGATTGCTGGGGAGAGTATGCGTCCTCACCCACAAGCATTTGCTTCGAGAAGCACCTGGTTGGAGTTGGGTCATCATGAGCGATACGACCAGGCGATCAGGAGAGGTCACGGCTGCCACCCTCGAGGAATTACTCGACGCCTTCAATCAACACGATCTCGATCGGATCATGGAATTCTTCTCCGAGGACGCAACCTTTGATATGCCTCGAGGAACTGATCCCTGGGGTACGCGTTACGTCGGAAAGGATGAGGTCCGCAAGGGTCTGGCCAGTCGCTTTAGCGGTATCCCTGACGTTCATTACGGAGAGGACCGCCACTGGGTGAGTGGCGACCGAGCGGTCTCCGAATGGCTGCTGAGCGGCACCAGCGCGAGCGGCGAAAAGATACGCGTCCGAGGATGCGATCTATTTGAGATCCGTGACGGCAAGATTATCCGGAAAGACTCCTACTGGAAGATCGTAGGATAGCCCGGTGCCACCGAACTATCGAACCGGCAAAATCTGCTACATCGAGATTCCGGCCGCTGACGTCGAGGTATCCGCCGAGTTCTACGGTCGCGCTTTCGGCTGGCAGACCCGGCAGCGAGGGGATGGCTCGACGGCATTCGACGACACCGTCAACGAGGTCAGCGGGACCTGGGTCCTCGGGCGCCCTATCGCGGAGGAACCCGGGCTGATGATTTACATCATGGTTGCCAGCGCTGCCAACGCGGTTGACGCCATCCGGTCTGCGGGTGGCGAGATCGTCCATCAGCCCGATCCACAAGCCCGGGAGGTTGTCGCAACATTCCGTGACCCCGCTGGAAATCTGATCGGCATCTACCAGCAACCTGGTCTGGCCGAATCCGAGGCGCCTTCGTAAGAATAATCCCTTCAAGCGGTCGCGGGACGCGGAACCCGAAAGGTCACTTCGGTGCCTCGCCCCGGGGCACTGCTGATCGCAACGACACCACCAACCGAGGCGGCTCGCTCGCGCATGGAGCGCAAGCCCAGGTGACCTGGGAAAGATTTGCCCGCGGGGAACCCGCGGCCGTCGTCGCGCACGCGCAGCACGAGCTCGCCCGAATTCGCCTCCAGGGTGATCAGCACCGCCTGAGCGCCGGCATGCTTGGCAGCGTTGTTGAGCGCCTCCTGGCCAACCCTGTATAGCGCCTCTTTGATTGCAGGGACCGCCTCCGGCTCGTCGCTGGCGTTGAGCGTGATGGCAAGCTGGTGCCGGGCTCGAACCGCCTCAACCTGCCTTCTGAGGGCGCCAACCAGCCCTTCCTGGCTGAGGAATTCCGGCCGCAGCTCGAAGATCAACGCTCGCATCTCGGCAAGCCCCGCCTCGGCCAGGCTGTGCGCATCTTTAAGGATGGCTTCGAGCCGAGCCGGGTCGGCGCCGCCAATGCGCTGGGCGGTTGCGATGTCGAGCACGATCGCATAGAGGGCCTGGGACACCGAATCGTGAAGGTCGCGAGCCAGGCGTTGCCGCTCCTGTACCGCCCGGAGCTCGGCCCCCTGGAGCGCAACCGCGAGCTGGTTGGCGCCGACCCGGACGAGCAGCCGGTCGTTGCTCGAGGGAAAATCATCCCGTCGCATCCCGGCTACGACGACGCCCGAGGCTGGCCCGGGGAGCCCGATCGACGCCGACGCCAGACCCATGGCGATGCCGGCCGAGCTGATCGGCGGGGGAAACACGAGGCCCTCCGATGACCGGAACGTGCGAAGCTCACCGGCGATGTCCGACGCCGACAGGTCGCTGGCCCGAGGATCGAGGCTCACGGCTTCGATCAGGGATCCGGATTCAGCCGCGGCGGGCAGTCGCGCGTAAAGAAAGTCGACCCGTAGCGTCCGCAGGAGCGCGTCGGTGAAACTCTCGACGATGACTTGTGGCGATTGCCCGAGCCAGATAGCGGGAAGCGCCGTAAGGGCGACAAGGTCGCGGAGATTGCGGCGGAGCTCCGCGGCATCGTCCATCGAGCGACCAGCCGGAGCCGTGATCCTGTCCGCCCTCAGGGGTTTAGCCCTCGGGTCTCAATTCAGGGCTGATGGCTCCCGGCTGCGGAGCTCCAGCAGAAACTGGTCGGGTGGAACAAAGAATGGATTCTCGTGGAGCGTCCCGTCGATGATCGCCATCGGATGGGTACGCAAGACGTCCATGACCAGGCCAGCGCTGAACTGTGTGAGGTCATAGCAGCAGACGAGTGGATCGGCGTGACTCGCCGCCAGGTAGTTGACCCGCGCCTCGTACTCGACCAGGTCATCGACGCCTGGACGATCCTGGAGGGCCCACTCCACCGTCGCCACGAGTCGCGTGAGCGGGAACCCCTCGGTTTGGCCGGCGCTGAGCCGTTCCTCGAGCAGCGTGAGCATTGCGTCCGGCATGAAGTGGCCGCCCCGAAGGTAGGCCTCTTCCCAGACCCTCAGTTCCAGCTGCTGGGTTGCCGCCGCCGTCGCGGTGTCGATCCCAGCACCCTCGAGCCGGCGAATGTGTTCCTCCCGGAGCTTCGGGTCGACGATGTGCAGCGCCCGCTCGTGACGGTCGAAACCCTCCTTGATAAAGGGCAGTAGGACGGTATAGAACTCATCCGGGCTGCGGAAGAACGCGCAGACGTGTCGGTAGCTCTGCAATGGTGAGCCGGCGAGTCGAACCTCAGCCAATACCTGTGCCATGGCCCCCTCCTTGCCGCCATCCTATCTCACGCAATGGCACTCGTCCAGCTTGAAGACCGTCACCTCGACTCTTTCGGCGATGACACGAGTCCAGTTCGGATCGCGTGCAGCGCGGCTTGGGTTCGGCTCGCCGCCTGGAGTTTGCCGAGGATGTTGCTGACATGGGTTTTGACGGTCTCCTCCCCGACGCGCAAATCGCGGGCGATCTGCTTGTTGGACCGCCCCAGGGTCAATAACCGAAGGACCTCGATCTCGCGAGGGGTTAGAGCCTGCGGGCTTTCCGGGGCCTTCACCTGGCGCACCAGCTGAGCGGCGGCTTCCGGCGACAGAAAGACCTGGCCGGCGGCAGCCGCCCTGATGCCGCGGTGCAACTCCTCCGGGGCGGCGTTCTTGAGCAGGTAGCCGATCGCACCCGCCCGAACCGCGTCCGCCACGGACGCTCCCTCGAGCACGCTGGTGAGCGCGATCACTTCGATTTCCGGGTAGTCACGGCGGATCGCGACGGTGGCGGCGAGCCCATCCAATTCGGGCATCACGAGATCCATGAGCACGACCTCGGGCCTCAGGCGCCCGGCCATCTCGACGGCCTCGTGGCCATCGCTCGCCTCGCCCACCAACTCGAGCTCCGCGTCCAAGCCGAGGAAGGCCCTCAACCCGACGCGGACGACCTTGTGATCATCGGCGATGAGAACGCGGATAGACACGAATGACCTCGCTCCTTGGTCGGTGAGCGGCTGCTCCCAAAATAGCACCGCCAACGGCGCTCGAGCTCTTCACGCGACCGTCGTTTCGAGGTGATCCAGCATCAAGTTGGTGCACTCGGAGCACGCCACCCAGAGGCGGTCCGGCTGCCCTCGAGCGCTGACGACCGCATGGAAGGTGGTGGCAATCCGTCGTTTGCCCTGGTGGCGCAGGGTTTCGCAATACGCGGGCAACTCCACGAGCGCATTCAGCAGCCGCGCTTCGGCGAGCGGGAAGCGAATCCAGCGTGGCTGGCCATCCTCGAGATGGGTGTCGTGAACTGTCTGGTTGCAGTTCTTGATGAACATGACCTCGCCTAGGTATCTGAGTGTCGGTGTTAGGCGGGGTGCAAACATCGCCCACTTCAGGGAAGGTGACTCCCGTATCTGAGGGATGGGTCAGGGTCCCCCGATTGAGGGATAGCCGGACTTACCGAACGGCGATGAGAGCGACCTTCAGATCTGAAACGCCAAGATAGACGTTGACCTGCCGAGCGCGCGGGCCCAACCCGGCGTAGGCATACTCGATATTGACGCTGGCCTCGCGTAGCTTGTGGGCGACCTTGCCAAGGGTGCCCGGTTTGTCTGAAAGCGCGAGCATCAGCACGTCCTCCTGGGTCGTTTCCCATCGATGCTCGGCGAAGGCCCGCTTTGCCGCCGCGGGCTTGTCCACGACCATCCGGATGGTGCCACGGTTGTCAGAGACGCTGGCCATGAATGCCAGGATGTTGACCTTCTTGGCGCCCAGCGCTGAGCCCACTTCTCCCAGCATTCCCGGCCGGTTTTCGACCCATACCGTCAGTTGCTTCGCCCTGGGCATCGCTCCTTACTTATAGCGAACGGGCGCATCCCTTCGTCGGGGATGCGCCACTCAGCCAAGTGATTTGACTACCGTAATGGACGGAAAAAATCGCGCACATCACCGATGAGGAGCTCGGGTACTTCCATCGCCGCAAAGTGGCCGCCGCGATCGAACTCTGACCACCGCACGATGTTGTTTCCTCGCTCGCCGTAGCGACGGATCGCGATGTCCTCGGCAAACACGGCGACGCCGGTCGGCGTCGTGCCTGGCTGTTGACCCCAGGAAGCGGCGTGCATGTTCTCGTAATAGAGCCGAGCCGACGACCCAGCCGTGCCGGTGAGCCAGTAAAGCATCACGTTCGTGAGCATCCGGTCACGATCGACGGCCGCTTCCGGCAAATCAGCCGCAGAGTCCGTCCATTCCTTGAACTTCTCCACGATCCACGCCAGCAAACCAACCGGCGAGTCGCTGAGGCCATAGGCGATCGTTTGCGGCCGAGTCGCTTGGATCTGGAAATAACCATTCATCTCAGCCATGAAGTTGCCCAACCGGGTCAGGCGTGTCTTCTCGACCTCTGTGAAAGTCGCGACCTCGTCCGGTGGTACCGGCCCGTATGGGATGAACCCGATGGTGGCAGCGTTTACGTGGACACCGGCGACGTGGTCTGGGTCGATCCGGCCGAGCTCGGGAGAGACGAACGCGCCCCAGTCGCCGCCCTGCGCCCCGTAACGCGCATAACCCAGACGGCGCATCAGCTCGGCCCACGCTTTGGCGACGCGCGCCGTGGTCCAGCCAGCTTCGTGCGTCGGCCCGGAGAAGCCGTAACCAGGCATGGAGGGAATCACAAGGTGAAAGGCATCGGCAGGGTCGCCACCGTGGGCACGCGGGTCCGTTAGCGGGCCGATCACATCGAGGAATTCGACGATTGATCCGGGCCAGCCGTGCGTAAGGATCAATGGCATCGCCTCTGGTTCGGCCGACCGCACGTGGAGGAAGTGCACCTTGGCACCGTCGATCTCGGTCGTGAACTGTGGAAAGCCGTTCAATTCAGCCTCGTACTTCCGCCAGTCGTAAGACGTCCGCCAGTATTCAGCCAGCTCCCGAAGGTAGCCGAGCGGTACACCGTAGCGCCAGCCGACCCCAGGCAGCTCGTCGGGCCAATGCGTGCGAGCCAGCCGCTCTCGCAAATCCGCGAGATTTGCCTCCGGGACATCGATCCGAAACGGCCGAATGGAATTGGTCGTGAGCACGGTCGCGCTGGATGCGCGGTCGGAGGTGTTCGACATGAAAGGCTCCTTTGCTCGAGAACCGCGAGCCGCTAATATGACAGCATCCTGTCATGCCAAGTATAGGAAATCGACAGCATGCTGTCAAGCTCTTGAAGACCCCGCGTCGCACGCCCGCAGGCGAGGCCTTGACCGAACTGATCATCCCGGCGATAAGGCTCCGAGCACTCTTCACGACCGCTGGGGAGGCACTCGCGAGACCCGCCGGTCAGTCACTGGCACGCTGGTTAGTTCTGGAAGTTGTCGCCGACGGGCCGGCGACGGTTGCGCAAATCGCCCGCAAAATGGGCCTCGCACGCCAGAGTGTGCAGCGAGTGGCAGACCTGCTCGAACAGGATGGGTTGACCGCATACGCAGCGAATCCAGGCCATCGCCGCGCACAGCTCGTGCGAGTCACGGCGCGCGGCCTGCGCACACTACAAACGATTCAGGCGACGCAGCGCGTCTGGGCCGATGCCGTTGGCGCAGAGATCGGTGAAGAGGATCTGCGGAAGACGCTTGACGTCGTCGGACGGCTGCTGCGCGTTTTGACGGTTCGGCGTCACTTTGGTAGTGAGAAGAGGGCGAACCAAAGGACTGGTGGACTCGAAGAGTAGCCCCTGGCGGACGCTAATCCAACAATCGAATGGGTCTTACTCGGTCGCGGCAGCTTTGCGTCGTCGATACTTCTCGACCATGTACGCGCCTGCAGCCACTGCACCCCCGTCAACCGACACCGTAATTCCGGTAATAAACCCGGAGTCCGGGGACGCAAGAAAGAGTGCCGTGTGGGCGATCTCATCGACGGTTCCGAATCGGGCGATTGCTCCGTGCTGAGGCCGCTCGCGCAGGGCTTCTGCGCTCCACACGCCCAGCATCAGCTCCGTCTCGATCGGCCCGGGCGCAATGGCATTAACCGTGATCCCGAAGTCGGCGAGATCCAAGGCCGCCGCTCGAGTGAGCCCAAGAATACCGGCCTTGGCTGCGCCGTATGCGGCGAGGTCAATCGGGCCGATGAGGCCGGCAACCGACGACAAGTTCACGATTCTTCCGTACCTCCGTTTTGCCATTTCCCGTGCCGCAAGCTGGCTGCAGTAGAACGTTCCAGACAGGTTCACATCCAGTTGTCGTTGCCAATCCTCCGGGGTGATCTCGAGAAACGAAGCGCGCTTTTCGATACCGGCGTTGTTGACCAAGATGTCAAGGCGTCCCAGTTCACCAACGATCTCGTTTACGGCGGCCTCGACGGCGTGGAAGTTCGCCACGTCGGTCATGGTCGCTACGGCGCCGCGATTCAGGTCTCGAATCTCTTGGCCGGTAGCTTCTGCATTTTTTCCGTTGACATCGATGATGCCGACGTCGGCTCCCTCGACGGCAAGGCGTAATGCGATGGTCTTACCGATTCCCTGCCCGCCCCCAGTCACGATGGCGACCTGTCCTTCAAGGACCATTTCCTCACCTCCCTGTCCGAACGCTCGATCCTATCCTGCATGATTGGTGCCGGCTGCGATTAAACCGCCGGAGGTAGTGCGGCGCACGGCCTGCGCGCGAGGGTCGTCGATGTCGCGTAGTTGGGCGCCGTAAACCCCGCCGACGACGGAGGCCTCCCGCATAACGTCCGCGGGGAAGCCGAGAGTGGGACGGCTGAGTGCGTCGAGACGGTCCAGGTGCTGCTGGCCGAGGTGTACCTCGGTGGCGGCAAGGTTGTCGCGGAACTGTTCTTCGGTGCGGGCGGCGATCAGCGGGATGACCGACCCGGGTTGCTGCCGCACCCAGGAAATGGCCACCTGCGCGGGTGAGCAGCCGACTTCGTGGGAGATGGTGACGACCTCGTGGACAATGTCGTCGCTGCCGACACAGGTGTAGGGGCGTGCAAACTCGGTGGCACGGCCGGTTTGGCCACCGAGGTACTTGCCGGTGAGCCGTCCTTCGGCAAGCGGGCCCCAGACAAACACCGGCAGCTCAAACGCGTTGGCCATGGGCAACAGTTCCCGCTCCGGGGAACGGTCAAGCAGGTTGTAGCGTAGCTGGACCGCGGTGAACGGTGACCAATCCCGCAACCGAGCGGCGGTGTTTGCTTCGGCGATCTCCCATGCCGCCCAGTCCGAGACGGCCGGGTAGAGGATCTTGCCGAGGCGGACCTGGTCATCCAGGGCGCGCATAAGCTCCTCGACTGACGTGAGCACGTCACGGGCGTGCACC
>Ga0307478_10002910_pt1 | contig 13119 bp, 14 predicted proteins | sample atmos_gasesECM4C_2_FD_203713 | JGI IMG/M metagenome (GOLD analysis project Ga0307478, IMG submission 203713) | Hardwood forest soil microbial communities from Morgan-Monroe State Forest, Indiana, United States - atmos_gasesECM4C_05 | ecosystem: Environmental > Terrestrial > Soil > Temperate...
AGCGGACTTTTCTTCCGCAAATAATCGATGGTCATATTTCTTGCGACCGCGTAAAGCCACGTGCTGAATTCGTGTTTGCCGTCGTACTGGTGCCCGCGCTCTAGCACGCGAATCCAGGTTTCCTGGACGAGATCCTCAGCCAGCTCACGATTTCCCGATAGGTAGACGAGATAGCGGAGCAGTCGGTGCTGATACTGTTCGATGAGACGGTCGAGCAGGTCCGGATCACGCCGGCGAAGACCGCGGGCAATTGCGCTAGCCTCGGATTCCATCGCATTCAGGAAGCAATAAACAGTGCCGTTCATGCTACCCGGTTATACGGACGAGGGGCTGAAAAAGATGCAGCACAGAGCACTTTCTCACACTGCCGCTAAGCTTTTCATATTCAGCTGGATATTTGACCGTAAAAAGAATCGTTGAGTCAGGCGCAGAGTATCGCGGTTCGGCCCGAATCGTCCTCTGACGCTTGGGCCCGGTTGCAGATCCACCGCATTTTGACAGGCCCTCGAAGGGTTGTTACGATCAAGTGTTGTTTCCAGACACATCTACCTCGCATCCGTCCCCGTCGTCTAGCCTGGCCTAGGACATCGCCCTTTCACGGCGGTAACACGGGTTCAAATCCCGTCGGGGACGCCAACCTTATCAACCACTTGCAAATCCCCTCCAGAATTTTGTACGTCCGTTAACGTCCGATAGGCCTCGGTGCTTGGTTTTTCTTCGTTTTTGTCGAGCAACAAGCTCACAACTCGGCTCTGCGCATCTCGCTTGGTTTGCGTGATCGCTTGCGCATAGACGTTCAGAGTGACCGAGATGTTTGCGTGCCGCATTAGCTCCTGCACAACCTTCACGTCTTCGCCGTTCCCTTTGAGGAGCGTCGCATACGTGTGCCGGAACGTGTGCCAGCCGAAGTGACCCACGATTCCTACTTCCTTGGCTGCTGGCTCCAAGTGCGCCTTGTAGAGCGAACCTGGCCAGTAAGGCAGTTTGCCTTTGCTGTGTGGGCTGGCGAATACCCAGTCCTCATCGATTGGGTACGGGCTCTGCAGTCGCCAGTTCCATAGAACCTTAGACAATCGCAAATCGAGCGGAACCGGCTTGCGAGAGGCCTCGGTCTTACAGTCGCCCACGTGTTGCATGACGATCGAGCGCGTGACATGGACTTCCATCTTCTGAAAATCGATGTCCTTCCACTTGAGGCCTAGCAACTCCCCAACCCGAAGGCCCGTGAACACGGCGAGGAACACCATCGTGCGCGTGGGCTCCTTCAGGATGCGAAGCAGTGCCGCAATCTGCTCGATGGAAAGCACAATGGGCATCCTGGTCCGCTTGGCACTTTGACGCACCATGCATATGGGATTCAAACTGAGCCATTCCCACCTGACAGCGTGATTGAAAACAGCACTCATGATGTTTCGAGCTATGGCTTTGCTTCCATTCGCATACTTGAGCGACCGGAGCCACTGCTCGACCGCGACTGCCTTGACCTCGGTGACGCGATAGCTTCCCCAACGAGGCAGAATCCACTTGTTGAAATAGCCCTCATAGGTGACCTGCGTCTTCCGTGTTTTGCTGCAATTCGCGCCTAGTTCCTTTTCCCGGTAGTGTTCAATAAGCGTTTGAACACTGATCGGAGTCAAGCTAGTGCGCGGACTCTCAGCGTTGATGTCTGCCCGAAGTGCGGCCACGGCCTTCTGCGCCGACGCCTCGTTCGGATATTGTTCGACCGAACCAACGATCAGACAGCGTCGCTTGCGGGAGCCGTCTGCCTGGAGTTCGTAACCATCGATACTCCCATGCGTTCCGGCCTCGGGCACGCTTCACAATCTGAAGGCTGCCTTGCTGAAATCTCGTCCGTCTCATCACGATCCTCCGTGTTAGGGACGGTACGGATAGCTCGCTAACTTTAACCTCAAATGCACCCACGCGTCGAGATCCGATGTACGGAAGCGCCACAATTTTCCGATCCGCATGGCGCGTATCTCACCCTTACGGGCGAGTCGTTGAAGTGTTTTCGGGTGGATCTGCAGCAAGGCTGCCGCCTCGCGCGAATCGACTAACCTCTCGAAATGAGGGAACGGCTGGCTGACTGGCGTTGCTTCGTGCATCTCGCTCATAAAACCTCCTGCAGCGAGAGTCGAGACCGGGCTGAAATCACTGCGTCGTCTGAAGGTCGGCTGTGGCGTCCGACTTCGCCCGACAGATTTCCAGCCCATTCACTACTCGGCTGGCGTTAGTCTTTGCGTCATGGGCGGACGAGAACATTATTCGTATAGAAACCGTACAAGACGCATTTGTTGCTTTCTCTCAAAGAATCTTTTTCCTTGTGGACTTCGAACAAACTTCTCAACAAGTGCTTAAAGGGCCTAAAGCGCCTAGAAGTGCTTTTAAGGACGTTTAGGGAATCCAAGGAACAGAGCATTGGCGGCACGGCAACCGCTCGCCCTTTTAGCGAGGCCGTTCCATGGATTCGGGCGAAATTTTGCCCTCTATCTATAAAAGGAACCTGCGGGAGGAAAAATATGTCGAAAATATTTCTGCGCCAGCTTCCGACCCGGACAGGTTCTTGCGAAAGACTTAGCGAAATGTTCTAAGGTACTGACGTAAGTTGGTGACTGCGCGTCATTTGCGATCTGCAATATAGACCGATCGAGGTGCAATGTGCCGTTGTTGACAGAGACCAGTGCAGCCCGTAGCATCGCTTTTCAGCAAATCCTGAAGCCCAAAGGATGGCTACGAAACGAGAGCACTCATGAGCCTTCGAGATTTCCTGTCCAAGCAGTTCATTGACGTTATTGATTGGGTTGAACCCAGCGATGGAATTCTCGCTTATCGCTACCTGATGCAGGATCGGGAGATCCAGAATGGCGGCAAGCTTACGGTTCGAGACTCCCAGATGGCGTTGTTTGTGAACGAAGGCAAGGTCGCCGACGCGTTTTCCCCAGGCCTATACACGCTTAATACTCATACGTTGCCGATCCTGACCTACCTCCAGAACTGGGACAAAGCCTTCCAGTCTCCGTTCAAGTCGGATGTGTACTTCTTCTCGACTCGAATTCAGACTAACCAACATTGGGGGACGCCCAACCCCATCACGATTCGTGATAAGGAGTTTGGTGCAGTTAGGCTGCGCGCATTCGGGATCTACACCTACCACATCAGCGATCCCAAGGTGTTTTATTCGAAGGTGAGCGGCACGCGTGACACCTATCTTGTCGCCGACCTCGAAGGACAGTTGAGCAATGCCATTGTCAGTCGCATTACGGACACCTTTGCAGGGAGCAACGTGTCCTTCCTGGATATGGCGGCGAATCAAGTGGCGCTCTCAGAGAAAATTGTCGCGCAACTCAAACCGGGATTCGCTGAGTTCGGGCTATCGCTCGACAGTTTTGTGGTCGAAAATTTGTCGCTCCCAGACGAGCTTCAGAAGGTCCTCGACCAACGAATCAGCATGAATATGGTCGGCGATATGGGGCGGTATACACAGTACGAAGTTGCACAGGCCATTCCCATTGCAGCGGCGAACGAAGGTGGTGGCGCTGCTGGAGTGGGCGCCGGACTTGGTGCAGGCGTGGCGATGGGGCAGGCAATGATGGATGCATTGAAGAAAGCTGGGCCCGGAGAATCCGGCGGCGCGTCTGTGGCGGGCGCGACAGCCGGGACCGGAACCGGGGCAGATACAAAGTTTTGCCTCAACTGTGGGAAGCCAATTCCGAAACTCAGCAAATTCTGCTCTGAGTGCGGACATGCACAGCAGTAGGTTCATGCGACATTATGAATGGAATCGAATGGGTCGTTGACGCCCACGGGTGCTCTGCCGAATCGCTTCGAAGCGGTGCGCTTCTCCGCGAACTATTTGAGCGGATTATCTCGGGCCTTCGCCTCAGGCCGGTAGGAATAACGCAGTGGCATGAGTTCCCTAACGCTGGCGGAATCACTGGCCTTTGTCTGCTGGCAGAATCGCATCTTGCGTGTCATACCTTCCCTGAATTCGGCTCCCTCTGTCTCAATCTGTTTTGCTGTGTTCCTCGCGAAGAGTGGGATTTTGAGGGTGAATTGACGCAGGTCTTTGGTGCCACCTCCGTTACTGTGCGGACTGTGACAAGGCCCTACGGTTCGCCAGATGGAATCAGTTTTGAGCCCTCCAGTGTGACTGACGGAATTTCGCGGGAAAGTCGGAACGGATGACTCAACCTACCGCGAATTGCCCCAACTGCGGCGCCAAGATTACATTCCTCTGGTCTAGCAGCGTTCAAACCGTTTGCGAATACTGCAAATCCATCCTGGTCCGAACCGATATCGACTTAAAGAAGGTCGGCCAAGTTGCGGACCTGCCGCCGAATAGTTCTCCCATCCAGATTGGCACGGAGGGCGTTTACGACCGCCAGGCTTTCGTGGTGGTTGGCCGAATTATTTACGAATACGATCAGGGGAATTGGAACGAGTGGCATCTCGTGATGAACAACTGCAGTGCCTGGCTCTCCGATGCCCAGGATGACTATGTGGTGACCTTCGCGGCGGAGGGTCGGAAGTTGCCATCAGAGTGCAAGGTCGGCCAGCGCTACACATGGGACAGCGCTGATTACACCGTAACGACGATCACGAAAGCACACTATAGCGGGGTCGAAGGAGAGCTACCGTTTCAGTACTGGGACATAAGCAATGTCGTCTTCGTTGATTTGATGGCGGCAAGCGGAAAGTTTGCGACGATCGATTACAGCGACGAGGCCCCTGCCTTGTATTTAGGGAAGACGGTTGAATTTGAAGAATTGAATTTCAAGAACTTGCGGAAGTTCGAAGGATGGTCATGAGCACAAGCGGCCCCAATCCGCCCGGCAAACCGCAAGTGAGGTCGCTCAATTGCCCAGGGTGCGGCGCTGCGATAACGCTTCGCTCTTTCGCGCAGGCGGTAACGATCGTTTGCGATCATTGCCATTCTATTCTGGACGCGCAGGATCCACGGCTGACGATTCTGCAGAAGTTCAAAGCGGCTGAAGGCGAAGATCCGCCGCTGATTCCTTTAGGCACGCGGGGAAGGATTCGAGGAGCGGACTACGAGGCCATTGGCTTTCAGCGCCGGACCATTCGCGTCGACGGCCTGCCGTACAGCTGGCATGAATACGTTCTCTTCAACCCATACAAGGGGTTCCGCTATCTGACCGAATATAACGGTCACTGGAACGACGTCAGTATGCTGCGTTCTCTTCCTGACTTGAGTCCCGGAGGAAGTTCGTTGGCGTACTTAGGCGAGACCTACAAACACTTTCAGACCGCGAATGCTGCGACCACCTTTGTGCTCGGAGAATTTCCATGGCAGGTGCGCGTCGGTGAGTCTGGGGACGTGTCGGACTACGTTTCGCCTCCACGAGTAATCTCCAGTGAAAAAACCGGAAAGGAAATCACGTGGTCGATGGGCGAGTACATCGCCGGGCGTGACATTTGGAGGACATTTCAGCTGCAAGGCGAACCTCCAGCTCCCATTGGGATCTATGAGAATCAACCGTCCCCTCTCAGTGCGAACGTCAAAGCTGTATGGGAACTGGTTGGGATATTTCTTGTGCTCCTCGTCGTCTTGTTAGTCGGTATTTACTCGATGGCACACGAAGAACAAGTGTTTGAACAATCGTTCGATTTCAATACGAATACGAGGGGCGAGGCTTCTTTGGTAACCGATACCTTCGAACTGAAAGGGCACACATCGACTGTCGAAATAGCGACGAGTGCGCGATTAGACAATAACTGGATTTACCTGAACTTCGCACTGATCAACGAGGATACGGGCCAGGCGTACGATTTCGGACGCGAGTTAAGCTATTACCACGGCTACGATGAAGATGGATCATGGTCAGAGGGCAGCACTAACGACAGCGTGGCCCTTCCCAGCGTCCCCCCGGGTAATTATTACCTGCGCATTGAGCCCGAGAGCGATTTCAATCGCGGGATAATTCCTTACTGGGTCACAGTGAAACGGGATGTGCCGCAAGCCAGCTTCTTCGGTCTCGCCGCACTCGCATTACTTCTTCCGGCCGGCCTTCTTACTTGGCGGTCGATCAATTTCGAGCACCTGCGCTGGGCCGAAAGTGACTATGGCGGCGCGCCGGACGACGGTTCATTTCTAAGCACGGTTGAGAATGTTGTCGATTCCGTCAAGGGATCGGTTTCTGGAGACGACGAATGATTCGAAGTATTTTCTTGATCTACGGGCTGGCGGTGCTGGCGACGGTGTCAGTCGCCGAATACCGCGGCTGGAGCCTTGATTCCGTCGATGAAGTGAAGAACGTCCCCAGATCAGTCCGCGATAACCCTGGTTCTTATCGCTCGGTCTACAGCAGCTACCACCATTACACAGGAGGCAAGTAAATGGGCACCCAAATTGGCAACGTGGTGAACGCAGTTGTTTACGCGGCGCTCGGCATTGTTGTCTTTGCCGTAGCGTTTCTCATCATCGACAAGGTAACTCCCTACAACCTTTGGAAAGAAATTGTCCAGGAGCACAACACCGCGCTCGCCATCCTGATCGGTACAATGTCCATCGGTATTTGCATCATCATCGCATCCGCTGTCCACTGAGCTTTGGGCATACTGCTCTTCATCACGGTGTTGTTGATCGCCGCTTGCGGGCTCATCTACGAGCTCGTCGCGGGAACTCTGGCCAGCTATCTTCTTGGCGATAGCGTTCTTCAATTTTCCACGATCATTGGCTGTTACTTGTTCGCTATGGGGATCGGTAGCGCTCTTTCGCGCTACGTTGATCGTGGTCTCGCGTACCGATTTGTGTGGATCGAGCTGCTGCTGGGCGTGATTGGAGGTTTTTCGTCGGCGCTGCTGTTCCTAGCTTTCGCCTACACTCAGGGGTTTCAGCTTCTGATGTACGCCCTAGTCATCGTAATTGGTGTTCTCGTCGGCCTGGAAATTCCACTGCTGATGCGGATTATTCGCGACCGTTATCATTTCCGCGACGTTGTTGCCCATGTCCTAACCTTCGACTATCTTGGTGCACTTGGAGCATCGCTCCTGTTTCCGATTCTTCTTGTTCCTTACCTCGGACTGGTCCGCTCCGCCATGTTGTTCGGGATCATCAATGTGTTGGTCTCGCTGTGGAGCACCTTCCTGTTTGCAAAACAGCTCGCTTCGGCGCAGGCCCTGCGAATCATCTGCGTTGTCGTGCTATCCGGCTTGGGAATCGGACTGACACAGGCCAAACGCATCACGCTTGCGGCCGAAGACAACATCTATGCGGACGAGATCATCTTTGCTCGCGACACGCGATATCAGCATATCGTCTTAACACGATTCAAGGATGACATCCGCCTGTTCCTGAGCAGCCATCTGCAGTTCAGTTCGCGCGACGAATACCGCTATCACGAAGCGCTGGTCCATCCCGGACTGTCGGCCATCCCTGCTCCGCGCCGGGTACTAGTGCTGGGCGGTGGTGACGGTCTGGCTGTGCGTGAAATTCTCAAGTATCCGCAGATCGAAAGCATTAGGTTGGTCGATCTCGATCCGGAGATGACTCGGTTGTTCTCCACCCATCCGATGCTCACAGCGCTAAACCAGAAATCATTCTCATCTCCGAAAGTGCACATTACCAACGCCGACGCATTTCCCTGGGTCGATTCGAACGCCGACAGCTTCGATTTCATTGTGATCGATTTCCCCGACCCCACGAACTATTCGCTAGGAAAGCTGTACACGACCGCTTTTTATAAAGCCGCGGCGCGTCACCTTAGCGCTCAGGGATTGATGGTGGTCCAGAGCACGTCCCCGATGTTTGCGCGTGATTCGTATTGGTGCATTGCTGAGACGCTGAAGCAGGCAGGACTTAAAACGTATCCGTACCACGTGTACGTGCCCTCCTTTGGGGAGTGGGGATTCGTGATTGCAAGTTTCCGCGATTATCAGATCCCGACCTCTCTCCCCCAGGGTCTGCGCTTTGTGAGCGTTAACGGCTTACCTGCGCTGTTTCAATTCCCCCCTGACATGTCGCCGTTGCCGATGCCTCCGAACCGGCTGAATGATCAGGTGTTGGTTCGCGCCTACGACCAGGACTGGAAGGACATCAGTCATTGAGAACTTCAAGGCGCCAATTCCTGCAATCGGCGAGCGCGGCACTAATTGGCCTCTCGATCAAAGGAGACCGACCGGTTGGTGGTACATTCGTGAACGATTCATTCCAGATGGGCCATCAACTGCGCGATCGGGCAAGCTTTTCTCAGCCCAGGCAGGTCGCGAAGCACGCGGTCGTGATCATCGGCGGTGGAATTGCAGGTCTGAGCTCCGCGTGGTGGCTTCACAAGAAGGGTTTCACTGATTTTGTTCTCCTTGAGATGAACGAACAACCCGGCGGCAATTCACGTTGGGGTGAAAATGAAATCACTCCGTACCCGTGGGCTGCGCATTATGTTCCGGTACCGGGGCCGAAGGCTATCTATGTCCGCGAGCTGTTTGAGGACCTTGGGGTACTGAAGAATGGCCAATGGGAGGAACGCTATCTCTGCTTCGCTCCGCAGGAGCGTTTGTTTTCGTATGGAAGATGGCAAGAAGGGATAGAGCCAGCCGTCGGATTAACACCATCCGATCGCGACCAGTTCCGAAGACTGGAAGACCGCATCCATGAATTCCGCGCTACAGGCAAGTTCACCGTGCCCATGGAGATCGGGTTATCCGATACCACGGCGGATCTAGATCGACTCTCATTTGCTGACTGGCTTCACGCACAGCGGATGGACTCTCGCATTCTCAACTGGTACATGAACTATTGTTGCCGCGACGATTATGGCTCAACGACCAACAATACGTCCGCATGGGCAGGCATTCAGTATTTCGCATCCCGCGAGCCGGAAGAAAAAGGGCCTCTAACCTGGCCAGAAGGAAACGGATGGATCGTCCGCCGACTACTTGAACAAGTTGGAAGCTTTGTAAACACCAACCGAATGGTCCACAACATCTCTCGACGAGGAAAAGGGCTCAGCGTCCTGGCTGGAGACACCGAATACCAGGCGGAATTTGTCATCTTCGCGGCGCCTACTTTTCTAGCGCCCTACTTAATGGAAGGATTGTCTCCACTGCATGATTTCGAATATTCACCGTGGCTGACCGCCAATCTCACTCTCGAACATTATCCCGACTCTTATGGTACGGACCCTACATGGGACAGTGTCTTCATGGAATCCCCGACACTCGGCTACGTAGATGCGACTCATCAGAGTGTCCGCTCTCGCGTGGAACGCACAGTCTGGACTTTCTATTGGGCTTTGGCCGATGGACTGCCATCTGAGAATCGGCAATTGCTATTGAACAAGGACTGGAACTACTGGAAGGAAGCGATTCTTCACGACCTCGAACGCGTGCATTCTGACATCCGCGAGTGCGTGTCGCGGATAGATATCATGCGCCTGGGACACGCCATGGCCCGGCCTAAGGTCGGAGCAATCTTTTCGGCCGAACGCCGCAATCTTGCCAAAACACACGGGCGAATTGTATTTGCGAATTCAGATCTCAGTGGATTCTCCATCTTCGAGGAAGCGCAATATCGGGGCGTGAATGCAGCAGACAAAGTGCTAAGCCAGGTTGCTGGAGCACACGGCCCGACGCACTAGCCGTTTTTTGGCTCCACAGATCCCCACAACAGAGCAGGATGGCCGGGGCGCAGCTCGTGTCAAGGCTCACGACCGCTTCGCGGCGCAAAACACGCGGCCTTGACACAAGCCTTTCCCCCCGGCCCATTTCTCCGCCATGTGGGGAATGTGCAGGTGTGGCTCTCCGCGAGACCTCAAAGCCCGAGACCAAGACTGGGGCCACCGAGGTCGTGTTCCACGCCGACATGGGGAGTCTTTTCCGGTTCCGGTGTGTGAGTTGGAACGGAAGAATGCTGCTCTCCGATCTGCTGGCCAGCTTGCCGGTTCACCCCAGTCACTAGGTCAACGCCGTGCCCCTTTTCCACGCTGTGTGCGGATAGCTGTTTTCGAGCCAGTTCAATCGCAGACTGACGCATCGTGGATAGACCGACGGATTCACGAAGTTGCTTCCGGTCGCTGGTGACGACAACGATCTCGCTCCGGCCCCGGCTGGCAGCGACATAGAACAGTTCCTTTTTCATGGCGTCTGTCGAGATGATGACGGTATCTACGGTTTTGCCCTGGCTTCGATGGGCGGTGACCGCATATCCGTGGGTGAATTCGTGATAGTTCGCAGGGAGCGTTCTTCCGTCTTCGAGACGTATGGCACCGCCATCTAGGGAACTCACTTTGACCAGCTCTCCGTTGGTCGCCCGGAGTTCCGGTCCTCGACGGTTTGCTGTGAGCATGAGGCTGTCGCCTGGGGCAACTTCAATGGACTGACGCTCATAAACGGAAAACGCCCGCGTCTGTTTCGGAGAGATGTTCACCTCTTCCCCAGTTTCTTTTCGCGCAACCAGAGATTCCGGCCTAATACGCACGACTTCCAACGAATCATGCCGTTTTGCTAGCTGCGTGTCCTTGTGGAACTGCAGAACCTGCCCCTCTTGGTAGTTGGACAATTCCTGTTTCTGGGCTGCCGTCCACTGGAGTGAGACGAACCGATCAAAATAATGGCCGACTCCCAGTTCACCGCGTTCTTTCCGATCGTGGCGAATCGCGTCGGTGAGTTGGGAAATCTCAGCATGAGTGCCCGCAATTACGAGCGTATCGCGTCCTTCGGCTCGAAATTCACGATGCAGCTCCGCTACAATTTGGCCTCGGTCGAATATCGATACTTCGCGAATGGCCCCGAGCTTTTCCAATTGCACAAACCCTTCCTCCGGTGAATGCCTCATGGTCTTTACAGCCTCACGATAGAGGGAGTTCGTCTGTCGCTGTACCTCAGTGAGGGAAACACTCTTCAGGTCAGACTCCCGCTCCAAGATACGCAACGCATCCGAGGCCTCAACGCTGGGAATCTGCCGCGTGTCGCCGGAAAAGACAATTCTGGCTCCCTGATCCTCTGCGAGGTGCAGCAAGCTCTGCATTTGCCGGCCAGAAACCATACCTGCTTCATCAACAATCAAAACCCTCCCGCGCAGCGCGCCCTGTGGTTCCTGAGCCTCCAGAAGTCGTGAGACAGTCATCGCATCTCGGAAGCCGACCTTTTCCAATTCGTCCACGGCACTCCGGGTAGGAGCCACCGCAAGAACCTCGTGTCCGGCGTCTCTGAGACCACGGTCAATTTCACGGAGCGTAGCAGTCTTGCCAGTACCGGCCGCCCCTCGAACATTGATCGCCAGATCGCGAGAACCGAGCACTGCCTCGACAGCGTGCCTTTGTTCGGGACGCAGCGTGTCCGAAGGCTCAAAGTCACAGCCTTTGCCGAGGCGGTCGTAGCGGTCTGTCCCTCGGTTAACTACCGCGATCATGTCACGCTCGCGCTGGAGGGTCGCGTGTGTCGCAATTTCATCCCCGGCAGAGATGAGAGTCCCTTTCGCACGTTCAAGGGAGAGAAAGCCCTGAAGGTCGCCGAGTTCGACGTTGCCGCGCCCGTGACGAAGAGCTTCGGTTAGAACCTCATGTTCCCTGGCGACTGAGAGACGCTCGAAGATGTGCTCCTCGGAGTATGCAAGCGAAGCCTCATGCACACCTCGATTGATTTGAGGCGAATGGGATCTTGTCTGAGCCTCGTTCAAGCCATCCCGAAGCGCTTGCCTCTCATCCAGGGTCATTCGTTCTTGCTGAAGGTTACGGACTCGCTCGGTCGATATTTCCTGAAGCTTGTCAGCCCGCGTTTCCCGGACAAGTACCGCAATCTCGTTGTCTGTTGGCGCGCGCCCGCGCGCGCGAGTGAATTCCTGAATGGCCGCATCTCGCTGGGCACTGCGTTGGCTGTACTTGTCGAGCAGGTCTTGGGAGAAACCTGCGATTTCGAATCCCTTGTCACGACCACGAACATCGTGACGGTTTTCAACTTCGTAGCCAAGGGCACGTACTTCGCGAGCCAGGGCATTGCGATAGACCTCGGTCAGGTAGCTGCGACGCTCGTATAGACCGGAAGCCTGTAGCGCCTTCCAACGTCCTTCAGTTCCATCATAGGTGAGATTAGCAGCCACGGCATGAGTGTGGAGCTGAGGATCTAGCTGACGACTTGTGTCGTGAGTGTAGGAAGCCACGATCCAGTTTCCGGTGGCTCGATTTTCGTTTAGGCCAGCGAGGCGAACCCTAGTGGCCGAGTATTTCTCTGCTTCTTCCAATGCCTCGCGCACGGCGGTTCCGTGCGCGGCGACCAGTCTCTCATCACCGCCAACAATGGTCATCACAGAGACGGACTTCGGCGCCGAAAATGTCATGTCATAAAGAGAACGTGCCTTACTCTGCTCCTCACCATTGCTGGCAATGCGATCTGCCCCGTGACGTTACCTAAGGAATTCTCCCGTTTGCGGGTCGAGGCCCTGACGCACTGCCTCGAAATCCTCGGAGGTAACCGCTCCTCTGAGACCCAGCAGTTCAGCGCCGCGTCCGTGCCACCGGCCTTCGACCGTCCGATTCTGGTCGTAGTAGTCGCTCTGTTGGAGATGCCGCTGTGCATAGCCCTCACCGCCGGTCATGGCACGAATCGTCAGCACACGCCGACGCTAGCTCTGTTCGAGAATTGGGGTCAAGCCACTTCGTGGCGAGGGTGCTGAGTCAATGACAGATAAAGGTGCGGAGTGCAACGAGTAACTTGAGTGACAGAACGGCCTGTTAGTGCTGGATTCCCGCTCAAAGCAATGCTACACTCAGCTTCGAAATGACCATACAGACCAAATCCATTATGAGACGGCGCGTCAATCGCGCTCGGCCCTCGGGATTGGTCTGATTATTCGTTAGATTTCCAAGTTCAGATTCGATTTCCGAGGCTCCGACAAAAGTCGGGGCCTTTTGGTTTTTGCGGATGTTTCTTGGCCGGTAGCCAAGCTGGAAAGGCACGTGACCGTTAATCACGCCATGCGCAGGTTCGAATCCTGCCCGGCCAGCCAATTTTGAGGGGAACACAAGGCTCGCTAGTTCAGTAGGAAGAACGCGGCTCTCATAAAGCCGTCGCGGATGGTTCGAATCCATCGCGAGCCACCAGTGGAGGGGCCTCCGGGAGGAGCAGTGGCTTATACCCACTTCGGCGCCAGATTAGCGCGGCTAG
>Ga0307478_10002911_pt1 | contig 13118 bp, 11 predicted proteins | sample atmos_gasesECM4C_2_FD_203713 | JGI IMG/M metagenome (GOLD analysis project Ga0307478, IMG submission 203713) | Hardwood forest soil microbial communities from Morgan-Monroe State Forest, Indiana, United States - atmos_gasesECM4C_05 | ecosystem: Environmental > Terrestrial > Soil > Temperate...
ATCCACCGGCATCAAGGATAGTGAAGGAAACATGCTCGTGACTTCGTATGCCATTCATCGTCCCGACGGGAATTGGTCGTTGATGCTGGTGAATCGCGACGAGTACAACCCGCATACGGTTCGCGTTGCGTTCCAGGACTCCAAGAGCAAGCGCAGCGTGTCCTTCTCAGGTCCGGTGCGGGCGGTAACTTTCGGTAGCGAGCAATACGTGTGGAAGAATGATGGCCCCAGCAGTCACGCTGATCCGGATGGGCCACCGGTTGGCACGGTAATCGCAGGAGGCCCACAAACAACGTTTGCTCTGTCCAAAGCTTCGATCACGGTGCTACGGGGAAAGGTTGGAAACTGAGGTGCCGGTGCCGATGAGGTTCGAGACTTCACAACGCCTGGCCGTGCTGGCCCTGGTCGCGTTCTCGCGCATCACGGCTCAAGCGCCCGCTCAGGAGCGCCGCGTCGCAATTACCATTGACGATGGCCCCGTGGTCGGTGAATTGAAAGACTTGGGAAATTTCCAGCGGATCTCGGCTGGACTAATGAGCTCCCTCCAGGCGGAAAAGGTTCCGGCCACGATATTCATCAACGAACGCCAGCTCAACGTGCAGGGTCAACGCGACGGCCGGGCCGCAGTGTTGGCTGAGTGGACGGATGCCGGCTACGACATCGGCAACCATAGCTACTCGCATCCCAGCCTGAACAAGATCCCGCTGTGGCAATTCGAAGACAACGTGATCAAGGGCGAGGTCATCATGCGTCCCCTCCTCGAAGAACGCGGACGGAAGCTGGTTTGGTTTCGCTATCCGTTCCTTGATTCCGGAACCACCGCGGAAGTTCATCAGAAGTTCCTCGATTTTCTCGAGCAGCGCCACTATCGCGTGGCGCCCATCACGGTCGACTACAAGGATTACATGTTCGCCGGCGCCTACAGCCGCATGCTCCGCGCCGGGAAACCGGACGTCGCGGAGAAGATCAAGCAAGCGTATCTGGAACAGGTGGACGACGGATTTGCCGCCGCGGAACGAATTTCGCGCGACCTGTTCGGATACGAGTTGCCGCAGATTCTGCTAATCCACTGCAGCGAGCTCAATTCCGTTGCGTTGCGCGACTCCATTGCACGGATGCGCAAGCGAGGCTACAATTTCATCACCTTGGAAGCAGCCATGAACGATCCCGCCTACGCGCGTCCGGATACCTTTACAGGACCAGGAGGCTCATGGCTCGAGCGCACAGGAGACGCTATGGGCAAGCCGGTGAATGACGATGCGGAAGCGCGCGTGCCCAAGTGGATCACCGAGCTACCGCGGCCTACTGCGATAAAGTAGAAAAGATGGATGCCTACACACCCACGCCTCGTACCCAGGTGAAGCGCCTCGCCAAACGCGCGGTTTATGACAAGACACAGGTTCACTCGATCCTTGACGCAGGTTATTTTTGCCACGTGGGTTTCGTAGTCGATGGCCAGCCCTACGTCATTCCCACCGGCTATGCGCGTGTGGGAGATCGCATTTATATCCACGGATCTGCCGCAAGCCGGATGTTGCGAACTCTCGAGGAGGGTGTCGAGGTTTGCGTTACGGTCACGTTGGTTGACGGGTTCGTGCTCGCACGTTCGGCGTTTCATCATTCCATGAACTATCGCTCGGTCGTTGTGTTAGGCAAAGCACGGCCGGTCACGGATCCGGATGAGAAACTGGAGGCAATGCGCTCATTTACCAATCACGTAGTGCCTGGACGCTGGGATGAGGTGCGGAAGCCAACCGCACAGGAGTTGAAGAGCACCACTGTGTTGGCGCTCCCGCTGGAAGAAGTTTCCGCAAAAGTGCGTACCGGAATGCCCATCGATGACGAGGAAGACTACGCGCTGCCTATTTGGGCTGGGGTTGTTCCCATTCGGACCAAGGTAGGCGAGCCGCTGCCCGATGGCCGGGTCCTGCCGGGTGTTCCCGCATTTGACCGGGCCCGGTTCAGATCACGAAGCAATGAAATGGGTTAACGAAAATAACTAAGTTATGGTAACATTGCTCCTATCTCATGAGCAGGTCGCTGGTCGGCGTGGCTAGGCAACGGATCATCTGCTCTCTTGTCTCAGTCTTTTGTGCGCTTCAACTGACAGTTCCGCTCGATGCCTTACTAGCCTCCGCCAGCTCAGCATGTTGCCGCACCAAGAAGACGTGTTGCTGCCACAAATCTAGCAAGTTACAGCACGAGCTTCCGACTTGGCAGGCTCTGCCATCGTGCTCGCGCAGTTGTTCCATGGCTGCGGCGCCCGCGGGCTCTTATCCACACCTGGGGATGCAAGTCGCGACTGCGGTTGGCGTACCCGACCTGTTGGACCGCGCGAGCCTGGTGCCATGCTCGACGCCGATTACTTGGCGGCATTTCTCTAACTCCTTCCAGCGTCCTCCTCCTTCCCAACTTACTCGACAGGAAAATTAGTAGGCCGCTCAACTTAGTAGCTCGCAAAGGGTGAAGTGGGCCGAGCGGTGAGTTAAGGTTCACTTGGGGGGAATCTGAAATGCGGTACTTGCTAAAGCTCGTATTTTGTCTGTGTCTGGCAGTCTTCTTAATGTTTGGTCCCCTGCTCCACGCAACAATTTTCGGAAGAATACAAGGGGTCGTGCACGACCCGCAGCATCGGCCCGTGGCCGGAGCATCCGCGAAGCTGCAGGCGATTACGTCGGATTGGTCCCAAAGCACGCAAACGAGCGATAACGGTGAGTTCTCGTTCACGACGGTGCCCATTGGTGATTACAAAATCACCGTCACTCAGCCTAAGTTCGAGACTTTGGAGCAGACTGTCACCGTGGATGCCAGATCGTCGCCAATACTTCACTTACAACTGGCGATCGCAGCGCTGAATCAAACCACGGTTGTCGTCGACCAGGTGGAAATCGTCAACACGGACTCGGTAACTCCTACCACTCTGATTGGTCGTGAGGACATAGCCCAAACTCCCGGCGCCGACCGCACCAACAGTTTGGCGATGATCACCGACTACGTACCCGCTGCCTACGTAACCCACGACATGCTGCATATGCGAGGAGGCCATCAAGTCGACTGGCTGATTGACGGCGTACCCGTACCCAATACCAATATAGCCAGCAATCTGGGCCCGCAGATTGACCCAAAGGACATTGATTATCTTGAAATCCAGCGGGGCAGTTACGATGCGGAATACGGAGACCGTACGTACGGAATCTTCAATATCGTGCCCCGAACGGGCTTCGAGCGTGACAATGAGGCGGAACTCGTCACATCCTTCGGCAATTGGTTCCAAACGAACGATCAAATCAATTTCGGAGGGCATACTAGTCGCTTCGCGTATTACGCGAGTCTAAATGCAAATCGCAGCGACTACGGTCTGCAGCCCCCGATCGGGCAAGTTGTTCACGACGCGGAGAACGGTTACGGGGGGTTTGCGTCGTTCATATTCAACGCCAGTCCGTTCAATCAATTTCGGCTGACCGCCTCGTTGCGCCAGGATTATTACCAGATCCCCATCGACCCGAACCCCAACTCATCCGGAAATCAGGCCTATCCCAGTTATGGCCTTCACGATAGTGAACGGGAACCCGATGGTTATGTCACCTTTTCTTGGATCCACACATTCAGTCCAAACGTGCGGATGACGGTTTCACCCTTTTATCACTACAACCAGGCCAGCTATAACAGTTCGCAGAACGATTTCCCGACGATCACGAATGTGAACCAGACCGCCCATTATGCCGGTGCGCAAGCGAGCGTGGACGCAACCGTCATCAAGAACAACGACATTCAAGTGGGAGTGTACGGGTTCGCCCAGCATCAGAGCAACTTCTTCAATAACGTTTTTACGGATTGCGGTACGAGTTGTCAAAACTTTGGCCCGTCTTCGGGCGCAGTAACCGGCGGACTGGCCGAAATCTTCGTAAGCGACCGATTTAAGGTGACCTCGTGGTTGACGTTGATCGCCGGTCTTCGCTATTCACACTTCGACTCAGGCTCCGTCACCGGAGGAGCCCAGCCGGGGATCGTGGAGAACACGCCTGACCCGCGCTTTGGCGTCGCCATCAGAGTCCCGCGCCTGAATTGGGTCTTTCGTGGCTTTTACGGGGTGTTTTACCAACCGCCTCCACTCTTGACTGCCACCGGTCCATTGATCGATCTCGCCAACAGCCAGAGCTTAACTTTCGGCCCCCTGCGGGGAGAGCGCGATCACGAATACCAGTTCGGCGTGGCGATCCCTTTTCGCGGTTGGGTGCTCGACATCGACACCTTTCAAACCAGCTCGAGGAATTGGCTGGATCACAACAACATCGGTGAATCAAACCTCTTCTGGCCGATTACTTGGGACCGCGCCTTGATTCAAGGTTGGGAAACCACATTACGCTCCCCGCGCCTCTGGCGACGGGCTCAGGTTCACTTGGCCTACTCGAATCAGATCGCAACCGACTCGGCGCCTTTCACCGGAGGCTTGATCTGCCCAACTCCCGTGCCAGCCGGATGCGAGCCGCCCCCAGGCTTCTCACCCGTTGACCATGATCAGAGGAACACGTTGAACGTTGGTGTCAATTCAAGTCTTCCGTGGCATGTGTTGGCTTCGACGAATGTGTACTACGGCTCGGGATTTCATAATGGGACCCCAGACGCGCAATATCCGGGGAACTATCTGCCACAGCACACAACGTTCGACATTTCCCTGGGGAAGAGTTTTGGCGAGAGATACCGGGTCTCGTTGACCGCTCTGAATGTCGCGAATCGCCGCGTATTGCTCGACAACAGCCTAACCTTTGGAGGATTCCACTTTAACGACCCGCGCCAAATCTACGTTGAATTCCGTTGGAGATTTCACTACTGAAGATCAACTCCAAGCGGAAGTCATCTCGCGTAGCCCGCTATCGGTTCAATTCCAAAAGCGGCCACGCGGTCGAGATTGGAATCCACATGCGGATGATCTTCCATATCTTTGTGGTCGAAGTGGAGAAGGATTTCGTGAAATTGACCGCGCTCGCGTAACATTCGGTTACTCCGGACGAATTCCTAATCCGCGTCGTGACTATGCAGATGGGGGTGCGGCTGCACCACGCCTTCGCCGTGGACGTGATGGTGCGGGCGCATCAGTTTGGTGCGCTCCAGCAGCGCGACATCGTGCAGAACTGCCAGGGGTGTCCCCTCGCCAGCAATGCCGCCATTTTCGAAGACGTAGCAGCGGTCGGCGACGTCTTCCAGGGTGTCCAGGTCATGCGTGGCGGTAATCACTGTCTTGGATTTGTTGCCGCAGGCGATGAGGAAATCGACGATCTGCGCCTGGCTGCCGGGGTCAAGCGCCGCGCTCGGTTCGTCCAACAGAAGCACTTCCGGATCGAGTATGAGGACCGATGCCAGCGCTACTCGTTTCTTTTCGCCTCCCGAAAGCCGATGCGGCGCCCGGTCCCGCAAGTGGCCGATGCCCATCTGTTCGAGCGTTTCCTCCACGCGATGGCGAATTTGGTCCTTGGGCCAGCGGAGTTGCAGAGGTCCGAAGGCCACCTCATCAAACACGCTGGGATTGAACAGTTGAATATCGGGATTCTGGAACACCAGTCCCACGCGGCGCCGGAATCGATAAAAGAATTCCTCGTTCTCCAGCCGCTGTTCGTTCAGATTTTCACCGAAGAACGAGACTTCCCCGCGTTCCGGAAAACAGAGCCCGGCGAGCAACCGCAAAAGCGTCGACTTTCCTGAGCCGTTGGCCCCCAGCAGCGCGACGCGTTCCCCGCGCATCACCCGCATGGATAGCCCGCGCAAGGCAACCACCTGGTTGTAACGGTAGGAAACGTCGCGAACCTCGAACGCCGCAGGCGTCACGGGACCCGAATCTCTCATCGCCCCAACCACACCGCGAGAGCAGCGATCCCCAACATCGCGCCGCCGCGCAGCCAGTCGCTCCAACCCACTTTGGCTTCGTCCAGCAGGCGGACCTCCCCCCGAAATCCACGCGCTTGCATCGCGGTATGTACTTCTCCACTCAACTGGAGGGTTTTGCCGAGCAGCACGCCCGCGCTGGCCGCCGCCAGTCGACGCCGGTCGGACCCTGCGAGCACTCCCACCAGCCGGCACTCGCGGGATTCAAACATGTCTCGCGCGATTTGCAGAAACAAGAACATATACCGGTACGTCATCCCCAGGATTACCACCAGAACTACCGGCAGCCGGAAGAATCGAAGCGCCATCAGAACGTTCGTCCACAGTGTGCAGAGAACGAACAGGACCGACAGCGTAGCCGCCGTCTCCGCGCGTAGCACCAGAAGCGCGGCGCCGCGGAGGCCCTGTTCGGTCACCTGCCAATGCAGCACCGGCACCTGGTAAATAGTTTTGCCGGGAGTCAGGAAAATTGCGGGCACAGCGATCGCTCCCGTAAATGCAGCAACCGCAGTCCATACTCTCGTGGCAAGAATTCGGATGGGAATATCAGACAGAAGCGCCAGAATCACGGCGGCAACGAAAACTCCCAGTAACGCCGGGATTCGATGCACGGCAACGGCCGCCAGAATCAACGCTCCGATTCCGATCATTTTCACGCGCGGATCCCAACGCTGTAACAGGCCGTCCGACGCTGCCATGTCCTCCGCGAAGGCGGTATGCTCCATGGAATCCAGCAGACTGCGTATTGTTTTCTCGATAAAAGTCTTCCGGCGGCGCCGGTGCGACGGCCAGCGTTCGATTGCCGAATACGCCTGCGGTTCGGAACGTCCCTTGCTGAGAAGCCAGTTCCCCGCAAAACCACCAACGATGATGAGCCCCACGCCAACCATCGCGGACACTAGATAGCCGAACGCCGCACTCCGGATGAACGGCGGCGCGTAACGCGATAGAGGAGCCGTCCATATGGAGGATAAGCGTTCCAGACCGAACGGAACTTGGGTTGGCGGCGTGTGATTGCTGGAGGCCGCGGCGATTTGCTGTCGCACCTGGGGATCTGATAGATCCCGCGCGCTCCATTCTCCCCACGCGCTTCCCGCCGCTAGAATGCCGAGCGGAGTCAGTATCAACAACAACGCGAGCCCGAGCCATAACTTGCGCACAGTCGCCGAGGACACCTCACCGGAAACCGGCTGCAGGGGCGCATCGTTATCGGGAGCGTCAGGCGCGGTTAGCCGGAGCAGGGCCGGATCCGCCCTCTGAAGATAAGCAATCACCCCGGCGGAAATGATGAACTCCGCGAAACCAGCGAGCGTCAGATGTCCGATCATCATCGCCGGAATCGAGACGCTCAGAGGATACGGCGCGTAGAGTGGCGCACCCGACGCATCGTGAAACAACAGCGGCTGAATGCCGAATTCGATGGCGGCAACTAGCGCCGCAACGTTGATCGCCGCGTAACCGGCGATTCCAGCCCCCAGGACGCGGCGCGAGGAGCCTATCGCGGCCCGGTAGCAGACCAACCGGTAAACCGTGTAGCTCGCCAGCGACCCGACGATCGCCATATTGAAACAATTGGCGCCAATTGCAGTGATTCCTCCATCGCCGAAAAACACCGCCTGAATCACCAGCGCGATCGAAAGTGCCAGTATCGATGCCCACGGGCCCAACACGATGGACGCAATGCCCATGCCCACGGCGTGGCCAGTCGTGCCGCCCGGCAGCGGCAGGTTGAACATCATGATGACAAAAGAAAAGGCCGCGAAGACGGAGACCAGCGGAATCATCCCCGTGCTTAATGTCTTCTGCACCCGGCGGACCGCCGTGTACCAAAACGGCGTGGCGGCTACCAACAGACTCCCGCAGGTGGAAGGGCTTAGGTATCCGTCGGGAATGTGCAAGCGAGCGCCTTAAACAGAAGCAGCATAGCACGATTTATACGTTCGTGCGAAACTGCGAAACGATCCTCAAGGAAGATTGTGTCCGGACGTCGTAACGGTGAGACGCCCGTGCTTCACCCCTTTGGTGGCGATGAGCGCATTGGATAGCTTCTGAACCAGTGACGCCCGGCCGCGCACCAGGATCACTTCGAGACAGTTGTCGTGGTCTAGGTGCACGTGCAGCGCCGAGAGCACGGCCGCGTGGTACTGATGCTGGAGGCCGGTAAGTTTGTCGGTCAGCAGGCGGGCGTGATGATCGTACACCAGAGTCACCGTTCCAAACACTTCGGCGTCCGAGGACTTCCACACCTCTTGCACCAGTTCATTGCGGATCAGATCGCGAAATGCTTCCGAGCGGTTCGTGTATCCCCGGCTGGCGATGAGCTTGTCGAACTTCTCCAAAAGATCGCCGCTGAGAGCCACGCCAATACGGCACAGGTCTGTCATATGCGTTAACTCAAAGAATACATCGACCGGGGACATTCCACTGCCTGGCGCAAAAAGTGGCGCGAGGACAGGCATAATAAAGGTGCAGCTCTCGCATGAAAACCTAATGCGCGTTCCTCGTCGGTCATCCGTTTTCGAGAGGCTCTTGCCGTTTTTCGTGCTGGCGCTGCGGTTGTCCGGCCAGGTCGATACCGGCGAGCTGCATCTGACCGTTACCGATCCGGCCGGCCTACCGATGCGCACCGCGGTCGAACTGGTCAGCGAGGCAAACCAATACCGCAGAAGTTTTGAAACCGATGCCGAGGGGCACGCGATCGCCAAGAGGCTGGCGTTCGGCGTGTACCGCGTGCAGGTGAGCCATCAGGGGTTCGCCCCGTCGTCCAGCGCCGTCGAGATCCGGTCGGCGATTCCCAAAGAGCTTCGTGTGGCTCTGAGTGTGGCCGCGATCGGAACCATCATCGATGTTACTGGTGAGAGCACGCTGATTGATCCGAACCGCACGGGTTCGGTGAACCGGCTGGGCGCAGACTCGATCGAAAATCGCGCGGCCTCCTTGCCTGGACGATCCCTGGTCGACCTGGTCAATTCCCAGCCCGGCTGGCTCTACGAGGGAAATGCCGTACTGCATCCGCGCGGTTCGGAATACAACACACAATTTGTCGTCGACGGAATCCCACTCACCGATAACCGCTCGCCAAGCTTCGGTCCGGAAATCGAAGGCGACGACGTCCAGTCGATGAGCATCTACACTGCCGATTTCCCCGCGGAGTATGGACGGAAGCTAGGCGGCGTCGTCGAAGTGAACACCGCGAAGGACACGCGCGAAGGTTTTCACGGAAAGTTCGTGGCCTCTGGTGGAAGCTTTGACACGGCGGACGGCTATTTTCTGGGCCAGTACGTCTGGGGCAAGAATACTCTTGGATTCAGCTTCGATGGCGCCATGACAGACCGCTATCTGAGCCCTCCGGTCGTCCAAAACTATACCAACAACGGAACCACGGGCGACTTTTCGCTACGCTATGAGCGCGATCTTTCCGCCAAAGATCGTCTGAGCCTCCAGGTGCGCCACGGCCTCGCGCGCTTCGAAGTTCCCAATGAGCAGGTACAACAGGCCGCCGGGCAAGTGCAAAACCGCGACATTTTCGAAACCATGGGGATTGTCTCTTACCAGCACATTTTCTCTTCCAATGTCCTGGCGGACTTCCGTGGCATGGTCCGGGATGACTCGCAGAGCCTGTGGTCCAACCCTCTGTCTACCCCGATTCTCGCCTTCCAGAATCGTGGTTTCCGTGAAGGCTACGCGAAAGCAACCACCTCCGTACACCACGGAAAAAACGAGTGGAAGGCCGGTTTCGAAGTGGATTCCACTCATCTCCACGAAGCCTTCAGCGATGTGATTACGGATTTCACACAATTCGATCCAGGAACGCCACCGGCGTTTCAGTTCCTGGGCCAGAAGTGGGACCTGGAGCAATCGGCCTTTGTTCAAGACCAAATACTTCTCGGAAACTGGACCATCAATGCAGGCGTGCGGTGGGACCACTATCAACTTTTGGTCAATAAGAACGCCGTCAGCCCTCGCATCGGTGTGGCGCGCTATTTCAAGCATGCCGATCTCGTTCTACACGCATCGTACGATAGAGCGTTCCAGACGCCGTTCTTCGAGAACATTCTCCTCTCCAGTTCCGCCGAGGTGACGATTCTGAACCCGAATTTCCTTCGTCTGCCGGTTCAGCCATCCACCGGCAATTACTTTCAAGTTGGAGCGACCAAGGCCTTATTTGGCAAGGTGAAGCTCGATGTCAACGGATTCGATCGCCGCATGAACAATTACTCCGATGACGATCAGTTACTCAACACCGCCGTCAGTTTTCCGATCGCATTCGCGAAAGCGAACCTCTACGGAGCCGAAGCGAAGCTCGAGATCCCGCGTTGGGGAAGGCTGAGCGGCTTCGTCAGCTACTCCTACATCGTCGGTGCGGCTTACTTTCCAGTAACTGGCGGGCTCTTTCTTGGACAGGATGTAGCTGGCGCTCTTAGCGGTGTCGGGCGCTTCTGGGATACTCAGGATCAGCGGAACACCGTTCGTGCGCGCTATCGATACGAGCTTACGCCGCGCCTGTGGTTTGCCGTCGGCGGCGATTACGGCAGCGGTTTGCCCGTCGCTTTCAACGGTGACGAGCAGACTGCGATCGCGCAGTACGGACAGCAGGTCGTAGACCGCGTAAACCTCGCGCACGGCCGCGTCAGCCCATCGCTCGCCATCAGTGCTTTGGTTGGCGCGGAGCTGCTAAAAACGGAGAAGTTCAACACCCATCTTCAGTTCGACGCGGAAAATATCAACAACCGCCTGAACGTCATCGACTTCGCGGGCTTGTTCTCTGGAAACGCTATCGCGCCTCCTCGCAGTTACTTTCTCCGGCTGCAATTGAACTTCTGAAGCCGGCGCGTTTACGGCTGCCCGCGCGCTCCGAATCGGTAACGAAACGACACCGTCGCGTACGATGGAATGTAAACTCCCGCCACCCGCTCGAACGGCTCACCCTCCCCTGGCAGCGCCAGGACTTCGGTCGTCTGTCCCGTGTAACCGCTCGCGATCTGGAAATGAACGCCGGCCTGCATCTTGCCATCTTTGAAATTCCGGACTACCGCGCCGCGAAACTCCCGCACCGGAACGCTCGTGAAACCGTCCCCAAGTGGCTTCCGCCCCACTTCCTCGAATTCCGCCCGCGCGTGCAGATGCCATGGCAGCCGTTCCAGCGTGCCAAGAAAATCGACGATCATCCGCGGCGCGCCTCGCGCAGCAGATCCAACCCGGCCATCAGCGAGACCCGGTCGCTGACCTTGCGGACGTAGGTCGTGTTCCCCCCGGTCACCGTCCGAAACTCGCTTTGGCGAATCAGGCCATCTCCAAAGTTCGAAAGCAGCGATAGATTATAGGTTCGAAAGAAGCCCGAGAACTGCAAATCGCTACCCGGCGCGAGTTGCCAGACGTCGTTGAGCGCGATCTCGCCGGCATGCGTCTGGTCCTTCTGGCGCGAATCGATGGTGTCCTGAAGATTCGCGTCGATCGGCGCCAAGCCTGGGACCTTAGACTGGCCGTAATAGCCAATGAAAAGCAAGTTGAGCTTGTGATTGCCGAGTGTCCAACCTTTTAGCGCGTTCACTTTGTATTGCTGGCGATGCTCCAGCCTGTCGAGAAAACCGTTGCCGTAAGACGCCTGTATCGCCAGCCAATTCCACCCCATGGTCAAATCGGCGTCCCGATAATCGGCGGTGAGCGTCACGTCCGGTTCCATACTGAGCCTCCAGGTCCACCGAATGATCTCCCTCCCGCACGTTGAAGGCGCCGCCATCGGTAATCATGGTCTCGATGATGGCCGGGATCATGAGGTTCGGGTCCGAGTAGCCATTTCCGTGCGCGTTGCCACTGAGGTTATTAGGTACCAGGTAACTGCCAACCTGGATGAATTGAGCGATTGGCTCGCCGTGATCGCCGGCAACACCGGGCGCGAAGTATTGCGGTGCCTTGATACCACCGGACGCGGTCTCGATCGGCAAACCGGGAATCGATACCGGGGCACCGGGACGCCCTGGGCTCGCGTCCAGAATTTCCTCTCGCACAAGAATGCGTTGCGCGGGGTCTGGATTTTGAATGTCGGAATCCTGCGCATCGACGGTGACCGTCACCGCCTCCGTGCGAGAAGCGAGCCGGTCAAACTGTGCGTTGACTTGCAGTGCTCCGCCGTCGGTGACGTTCAAGGCCCGGCTGAAGTCGACAAAACCCGGCGCCGCCGCGACGAGTCTGTAGCTCCCCGCCGGGACCGCGGTGAAGGCAAACATTCCGCCTGGATCGCTATGGGTCTCGCGGGCCGCGGAATAATACACAGACGGATTCATGGAATCACTCGCCGGAGCGCTACCAAGTCTACGATTGCAGTGTGTATTTGGATTTACGCACCGGGCGGAGTTCACCTCGCGGAGTTCACCTCGGAGTTCACCTCGCTTGACCCTCTTCCCTCCCGCGTTGTACCCTCGCACGCATGATTCTGCCCCAAACCTACGGCGCCGCCCTGCTCCTCATTTTCGTGAGCATGCTTTGCTGGGGCTCGTGGGCCAACAGTTTTAAACTCGCCGGCAAATGGCGCTTCGAGCTGTTTTATTACGATTACTCGCTCGGCCTGCTCATCGCCGCGATCGTCTACGCTTTGACCTTCGGCAATCTCGGCTCCGATGGCCTGCCGTTCCTCGACGACCTGCGGCATGCCGGCTCGCGGCAAATCCTGTTCGGCGCAGCCGGCGGAGTCGTCTTCAACCTCGCCAACATACTGCTCGTCGCAGCCATTTCGCTCGCCGGCCTGTCCGTCGCCTTCCCCGTCGGCATCGGTCTGGCGCTTGTGATCGGCGTCATCTGGAATTACACTCTCAAGCCGCAGGGCAATCCGACGCTGCTTTTCACCGGCGCCGCCATCGTGGCCGGCGCCATCATCGTGGATGCCCTCGCCTACCGTGCGCTCGAAGCTGGCAAAGCGGCGCAGACGGACCACAGAGTGTCGGGCAAAGGAATCACGCTCAGCCTCATCAGCGGCCTGTTAATGGGATCGTTCTTTCCGCTCGTTGAAATGGGGAAGTCCGGTTCGCAAGGCCTCGGACCCTATGCCATCGGGTTCGTTTTCGCCGTAGGCGTATTCCTCTCCACTTTCCTGTTCAACTTGTTTTTTATGAAAATGCCGGTCGAAGGCCCGCCGGTCGATATGTCCGAATATTTCGACGGAACCGGGCGCCAGCATCTGCTCGGCCTCGTTGGCGGTCTCATCTGGGCCACCGGAACCATCGCCAACTTCGTAGCCGCCA
>Ga0307478_10002913_pt1 | contig 13116 bp, 7 predicted proteins | sample atmos_gasesECM4C_2_FD_203713 | JGI IMG/M metagenome (GOLD analysis project Ga0307478, IMG submission 203713) | Hardwood forest soil microbial communities from Morgan-Monroe State Forest, Indiana, United States - atmos_gasesECM4C_05 | ecosystem: Environmental > Terrestrial > Soil > Temperate...
CCGCCGTGCAATTCCACATTGCCTGCGGTGGAGCCGGGCGAGGCGCTGGGGCCGCTGATCACCGCTCCCGACGCGGTGGCGGGCAATCCTTCGAACCCGAACAGTTACACGGATGAAATCACGGTTTTGTACGCGGACAACCTGCAGATGGATGCCAAGCCCATCAATGAGCAAGCGACCTTGGTGCCTGCCAACCCTGGCTGCCCAAGTGGCTCATTAACTCTCAACGGCGCTACGCTTACCGCCGTTTTTGATGGCAGCACCCTCGACAGCAATGGCAACTACAACTGCGTTAATTTCAGCAAGAACGGCATCATCGTCAATCCCGGCGACCTGATCATGTTCAGCAACAACCAGGGACAGACCATTCTGGCGGTTACAGCCGTAAACAACCAGACGCTGACTTTTCTACCGAACGACGCCTTCAACCTGAACGGCCGCTCCGACTCTGGTGGAACCATCAAACAACTGCAGACCAGCCCCACTTGTGGCGGCAGCAACGCCTGCTTCCCCAACACGTTGGCAACGCGCGTCTGGATGGTTAGCTATTATCTCGATAATGTCACCAGCCCGCCTTTCGTTCGCCTCATCCGCCAGGTTGGATTCAATCCGCCGACACCAGTGGGAGAGACGCTCGAAAATCTTCAGTTCACGTACAACTTCGTTGACGGCGTCAATAATCCTTCGAATCAGCCCGGCGTCCCGAACGGCAACAGTGAATCGCAGATCCGCATGATCAACGTGTACCTCGGCGCGCGTTCCAGCTACCAGGTGGCCAAGGGGAATCGGGTGCTTTTTGAACGAGACAATTTGATGACGCAGGTCAGCCTCCGCAGCATGGCCTATCACAACAAGTATCAGTAAGAGGAGCACAGGATGAACACGATTCTGTCCAAAAAATCCGGGCGTTTTCGCAATGAGGCGGGCATTGCCCTCCTCACCACCCTTCTGCTGCTCTTCCTGATGTCCAGCTTGCTGGTGGGCTTTTCGGTTTTGCTGGTCTCGGACCAGCAACTGGCCGGCGCCAACAACGATCAGACCACGGCGTTCTATGCCGCCGAGGCGGGCATGGAAAAGATGACGGCGGACCTTGGCAATCTGTTCAGTCAGACCTATTCGCCAAGCATCACACAGATCAATCAGCTTCAGTACACGCCCCCCACACTACCCGGAATCGCCTTTCAGACGGGTGACGGAAACAACGGATACACCATTGCTCCGGTTGCCCTCGACAAGAACGGCAACCCCGCTCCCACGATTGCGACCATTAAGTCCGGAACCTATCAGGGCATGACGGCGATGGCCACGGAATATACCCTGACGGTGAATGCCCGCACCTCGACCGGGCGCGAAGTGAACCTGGTCCGCACAACGCAAACCGTGGGCATCCCGATGTTCCAGTTCGGAATCTTTTCCGATACCGACCTGGATTTCTTCCCCGGGCCGGTCTTCAATTTTGGTGGCCGCACGCACACCAACGGAAACTTGTTCCTCGCCGCAGGCAGCACACTGACTCTCTCCGACAAAGTGGACGCGTACAAGGACGTGATCCGCACGAACCTCGAGAATGGCTGGCCAACCAGCTCCAACTATACCGGCACTGTCAACATAACGACTTCGCCGGGTGGCAACAACTATCGCGCCCTCGGCACGAATGAGGGCAGCCTGGTGGGAACGCTTGGTTCGGGCTTCAACAACAGCTGGCCAACGATCTCCCTCGGTTCAAACAACTACGCGGGCAACCTGCGCAACGGCCAGGGGAGCGCCTTTCCGAAGCAGTCCACGGGCGCCAGCCAGTTGAACCTCGGTGTTGTGACCATCGGAAAGGGCGCGACGCAAGCGATTGACCTTATCCGGCGTCCGGTGGCTGGAGAATCGGGAACCATCACCAACGAGCGGTATTTCGCCCAGGCCAGCTTGCGGATCCTTCTCTCGGATAATACCGCGGACATCATGAATTTGCCCTGCGTCGACCAGGGTACCCAGCCATTTGATTTGAGCTGGCTGGCGATGGACCCAGGCTTGAACGGAACAAATTGGAAAAATTCGGGCTATGCCCCGCTTACGGCTCTCTACAACCAAATGGTTGCCAACAACGTGGTACCGCTGCCGCTGGCGGTTTCCGGTGCGCTCCCCGGCGCAGCGGCGTATAACCCCGCGGACGGCTACTGGCTCCCCGCACCTTCAGCGGCTCCGCCCAACAACCCGAATTACTCGGTGATCAAGGGTTTCATCAAAATCGAAGCTCAACTCGCCCCATACCCGTCTGCCTGTTCTTCGAACAACCAAAAGGACGTAACGGTCGAGGTGCTAGCGCTTGGCTATGTGGGCCGCAACCTCAACCCTGTTCCGCAGTCGTACAACGGCGCGACGGTTTCGGCACAGTGGGTGCAGCCGACGGCCGCCACTCCGAATCCGCTCCCGGCGGGCTTGCCGAGCTTCACTCTCCCTTACCAGAACGGGCCGACGATCGCGGCTGTGCCGACCGCCCTCTATCCGGACCCGAGCGTGACCTACCCGGGTACATGCCCCGACCCACACCCGAACGCGGTCATTCGGTTCGAGCGCGTTCGCGACAATCCGTCCTCCATTCCCTGGGCGGACCAGACAGTCAAGAATCCACCCGCTCCGCCGCAGGCAACTTTCGCGCAGGCTTGCGGCTACAACTGGGTCACCAACACCGCCTTGACCACAAATCCGGCGGATTTCTGGCCCAACACGTTGTTTGACTCCCGCGAAGGCACGCTCCGTGAAGCCGCCATGTCTGCGGCAAACCTGCCGACGTTGAACGGCACGATGCATTACATCGAGCTGGACGCGAAAAACCTGACGCGCTGGTTTGGCGGACTGATCGGGACCTCCGGACCCAATACCAAAGATGCGGTGATCGCGCCCGATAACTTCCTGTTCTATATTTCGGACCGCCGCGGCAACTATGCCAATGGCATGGCTTGGGCGAACGCCTGGCCCCCGCTGTCTCCCACGAAAAATGAAACCGGCGAATATGGCTGGGATGACCTGGTCAACAGCGGCAATGCGGCAAGCGGTTGCCCGAATAATGCGGGGGATGTCGGAGAAGACGTAGACAAGAACGGAAATTTCTACATTTACGGCGCAAACAATTCATGGATTCATGCGGTAAATGCTGCGCCGCCCTTGCAGCCGGGCCAGATCGGAATCTTCAAGACTCTCGTCGGCACGGGTGTCATCAACACACCTGTCTGCCCGGCCGTGCCTGCCTATTCCACCGCCGACAACATATGGCCGATGACGCTCGCGGCCAACACCAATGCGGCTCGTGAAAATCCCGCGCTCTTCTTCCGCCGCGCTGTGAAAATCGTTAACGGCAGCGACCTGACCGCCGTGGGGAATTGCCCGAACGGCGTCGCCTGCGGCCTGGCGATTGCCGCCGAAAACCCCGTTTACATTCAGGGAGACTTCAATGCCAACCTGAATGGCGCCCAGTGGAACAGCGCATCCGTGGCCACGTCTGTGGCGGGCGACGCTGTGACCCTGCTCTCCGTACAGTGGAACGATCTGAACTCTTTTGCGAGTCCCTATAGCACGGCGAAGCGCAGCGGCAACACGACGTGGTACCGTACCGCCATCATTGGCGGCGCCACACTGGCTTTTCCGCAACCCGCTGGGCAGCCGCAAGACTATGGCACCGACGGCGGTGTACACAACTTCCTGCGTTACATCGAGGCTTGGGGAGGCACCCTGAATTACAAGGGCTCCATCATCGACCTCTACACCAGCCGTCAGGCGAACGGGACCTTCAAGTGCTGCGGCGTGGTGTACAGTCCGCCGACCCGCGGCTACAACTTCGACACCAACTTCCTGAACCCGACACTGCTGCCGCCGCGCACGCCGCTGTTCCGTGACGTGAACACGACAGGGTGGACGCGCGTCATGGCGCCCATGGCGGGTCAATACAAGTAGACATTCCCGAATTTTTCCCAGACGTCCCGGTCTTTGGCCGGGACGTCTGCTTTTTGGACTGCATGCGCTGTCCGGAGCGCGCCTCCGGGGTTTCATGGTACTTTGAAGGCTACTGCCAGATTTTCGGCAGAATAGGCCGCTAGGTCATGAGTCCGGTCGAAACCCTCAGTCTCGTTCTTGGAACCGGATTTTCTTCCGGGTTGAATCTCTACGCCACCGTAGCCACGCTCGGCCTTCTGCAGCGTTTTGGCGTAATCCATTTGCCGGGCAACCTGCAGGTGCTTTCTCATCCTCTGGTCCTCGGGGTTGCGCTTGCATTGTATGTAGTCGAATTTTTGGCGGACAAGTTTCCCTACATCGATTCCATCTGGCAGGCCGTACACACGTTCATTCGCCCGCCGGCGGCGGCTCTACTGGCCTTCAGCGTCACCGCGGCCACGCCGGAACCCTGGCGCTGGGCGGCCGCGTTGCTCGCAGGAGCGATTGCGCTGACGTCTCATGGCACAAAGGCCGGTGCGCGCGCTGCAGCGAATCTGTCCCCGGAGCCACTGAGCAATTGGGCGCTCAGCTTCGGCGAAGATATTTTGGCGGTCTGGCTGACCTGGTTTGCCACTACGCATCCGCGGGTGGCGGTGGCGGTGGCCATCGTGCTCGTCGTCATTTCGCTATTTTTGCTGTACCACCTGTTCCGCTTCCTGCGGAACACAATCCAGAAACTCGCCGCGACCTAGGCTGGTCACGCTACTTTATGTACGCAGCCAGCCAGTCGAGGAACGTCTTGTACCACAACTGGCTGTTTTGCGGCTTCAGGATCCAGTGTCCCTCGTCGGGGAAGATCACCAGCTTCGAAGGCACGTTCTGCCGTTGCAGGGTGTTGAAGAATTCGAGCGATTGCGTGTACGGCACTCGATAATCCCGCTCGCCTGCGATCACCAGCGTGGGTGTTTTATATTTCCCAAGATCGCCAGCGTAAGTGACCGGCGCCCATTTCTTGTAATTTTCCGGAGCGCTCCATGGAGTACCCTGCTCGTCGTGCTCTTCAAACCATAACTCATCGGTGGCGTACATCGACACTTTGTCGTATACCCCGGCATGACTGATGATCGCCTTGAAGCGGTCTGTGTGCGTAGCCAGCCAGTCCGCCATGTATCCGCCGTAGGAGCCTCCGGCCGCCGCCAGTTTCGATTTATCGATAAACGGATATTTCGCGATGGCCGCATCGACGCCTTTCATCACGTCCACATAGGCTTTGCCGCCCCAGTCGTTGGTAATCTCGTCGGTGAATTTCTGTACGTAACCCGTGGAGCCGCGGCGGTTGATCATCAGCGTGACATAGCCCGCGCCGGAAAACACCTGGGCGTTCCAGCGGTAGCCCCAGGCGTTGGACCACATCGTTTGAGGACCGCCGTGCAGCAGTGCCAACGTAGGATATTTCTTTCCCGCGACATATTGCGGCGGCTTAATCAGCATGGCCTGGACGCGAGTCCCCTCAGCGCCTTCGAACCAGAACGTCTCCGGCGCGGTCATCTCCACACTCGCCAGAATGGGCTCGTTCAGGTGCGTCAGTTGCTTGAGGCCGGTTCCATCCCCGGCGGCCACGAAGAGCTCCGCGGGCATGGTCAGGCTGGTGCGCTCCGCCATGAGTGTCTTTCCGTCGCTGCTGAACGCAAACGCAGTATTGAAGCCGTCGAGCAATTTCTTTGGCGTCGCGCCCGCGCGTGCTTCCATCGCATAAACCGGTTGTAAAGTCTCATTTTCCGCGACGAAATAAATCGTCTTGCTGTCCGGCGACCAGGCCAGCTCGTTGGCGCTGCGATCAAAACCCTCGGACAAATTCTCGATCTTCCCCGATTGCCGGTCATACAACATCACGCGCCATCTGTCGGCCTCATATCCGGGCGTGAGCTGCGCATGATAGGCGATATAGCGGCCGTCCGGTGAATAGACAGGATTTCCGTCGAAGCCCGGGTTGGTGGTGATGCGCTTGGGCTGGCCGCCCGCCGTCGGCACCAGGAACAGATCGCCGTTCGTGCTGATAGCTTCCACCTTGTCGGTCACGGCCGTGAAACACAGTTCCTGGCTATCCGGCGAGAAGTTGATGTCGCCCACGCCCCCGCGCTGATCGGGAGGAACATCGTAGTTTGCGCCCGGAATCAGATCCTTTGCCGCGCCGCTCCCGTCGGATGGAATCTCAAAGAGGTGATTGCGTTTGCCTTCGAACCAATGATCCCAGTGCCGGTAGAGCAGGTGGTCGTACATGCGCGCTTTCACCTTGCTCTTTTCCTTCTCCTCGTCCCGTTTTGCGTTGCACCCATCATCTTTGCAATCGGGATACACTGCCGAGACGAACGCAATCGTTTTTCCGTCAGGTGACCAGCGAAACAGATCCGCGCCGGTAGAGAGCTGCGTCAGCTTCCGGGCCTCGCCGCCGTCCAGCGAAAGAAGATAAACCTGGGACGTCCCCTCGCGCCCGGAGAGAAAAGCAAGGGTCTTTCCGTTGGGCGACCACGCGGGCGAATTGTCGCGTCCCCCCTGTGTAACTTGCAGTGGATCGCCACCAGCGGTACTGACGATCCAGACGTTGCTCACATTGCGATTGGCTTCGAGATCCGGCGTCGCCGCGGCATAGGCTACCCACTTGCCGTCGCGCGAAACATCCATCGAACTGATCCGGTGCAACTTGACGAGATCGTCAAAGGTCATCGGGTGCTTCGCCGGCGTTTGCGCGCTAGCAGAGCACGCGACAGTCAATGCCAGCAGAAAAAGTCCACAGCGCACGTCCATGTTTCTCATTTCCATCCTCTTGACCACGGGAGTCATTGTCGAGAGCTCTAGAAAACAGACGATGATGGCACGATTGCAGTGGGAATCCAAGTTGGCCCGCGCTCACCGCGATTACATTTGTGCCGGTATTGGAAGGCCCACGGTCCAGATGTAGCCGTCCGGATCCATGACTGTGATTTCGCGCCACCCGTGGCGGAAATCCTTCGCCGGCTGCACGATCAGTGCGCCGATGCGTTTGGCGCCCTCTTCCACTTTGTCTGGATCGATGCCCAGGAAGCGAAATTCCGCCCCGGCGCCGCGCACCGGTGCGGCCATCAAATGTGGATAGAGCGGGTGATGGTCGTAGGCGTGATCGGCGTGCAACATGAAGTCAAGGCCGAGCAGAGAGAGCGCGGCGAAGTCATTGTCCGAGTAGCGCACGGTGGCGCCGAGGACTTCGCGATAGAACTTCAATGACGTTTCCACACTTCGCACCAGTAAATTGGTGGAGAATTTCGGCAGAGACCGGCCGAACTCATCAGTTGACATGAATGGATCGCCGCCCACACGTGTCTTGGTCATCGCGTTACCTCCGCACCAGAATCCAGTTCAGCAAAGCGATCCCGCAGGTTGTGCCCACAACATAGAATTCCCCGCGACCCATCTGCGTCAAAAGTATCAGGGAGGCGACAAGGGCAAATCCGGCAAAGAAATAGGGAGCCGGAATCAGAAATTGCGCCTTGCCATCCATTCGTCTGCGCAGGACAGGCACGGCCACCGCCATCGCTCCATACACGGCAAGACGCGACACAGCCGAAAGCGTTGCGTTCCACCGAAAATTGCCGAGTGCGGCGAACCCGAACAACAACGCGGCGTATACAAGGATGGACAGGTACGGCGTCCGGAATTTTGCGTGGATTGCCGCGAAGAAAGAAGGAAAATCGCCATGCTCAGCGAGGGCAAACGTTACCCGGGGCGCATGAAGCAGATTTGCGCTTAGGTAGCCATAGGCGGAAACCAGCGCGGCCAGCGCAATGGTGGTGGCTCCCACCGAACCCAAAAATCTCCGGGCCGCATCCGAGAGAGGGCGAATCGAAGAGGCAGCGCCCGGGAGTGTGGCTACCGTCACGAATTGCACGCCAGTGTAAATCAGGCAGACGATGGCAAGCGCGGTCAGCAGAGCGATTGGCGTATCACGCCGGGGATTCTTGGTTTCACCGCCCACAAACAACGCGCCCTCAAACCCACCGTATGCATACACCAGCAAAAGAATTGCGTCAAACCAGCTCTTCGCGGAAATGACGGGGACAGAAAATGGCACGCGAATTTCGGGCCGGAAAAACCATGCCAGCAAACCCGTAATCACAAAAAACAATAGAAAACCCACTTTCACGCCGGTGAAGAAATTGCTCACGTTCTTGCCGGTTGTCACTCCGATGTAGTTGAAAAGCGCCAGCTGGCCGATCAGCAGAACCAGCGTCAACAACTCACCCTCGCGCGCACCCAGCACCGGCAGGAATTGAGCCGCATACGTGCAGAACAGGTTCGCAGCGGCGGCAGGGGCTGCGATTCGCGTCAGCCACGTCAACCAGGCCACCAGTAATCCCGCGAACCGTCCGAACGCATCGCGGGCATATAGATAAAGGCCGCCGGTTTCCTCATAGCGCGAAGAAACTTCTGCGATGCACGCGGCGATAATCACAACCCCCGCGCCGGCGCCGAGACAACTGAAAGGGCTGAGTCCTCCGAGTTTTTCGGCAAGCACGCCGGGCAGCCCGAAAATACTTACGCCAATAATCGAGTTGAGCATCAGAGCCGTGAGGCTCCAACGGCCGATCGTGCGTACGAGTCCTGGCGAACTCTCGGTCACCCGCGCGTTTTCCTTTGCTCAGTAGCCTGTCGGCGCCGGCACTGGCGCTGCCTTCATCCTGGCTATTTCCGCGAGCACGTCCGGCTTGCCGCTGATGGGCTCGAGATGCGGATAGCGCTCCCCGCCGTGGTAATCCACTCGGCAGGTCTTGAAGAAATCGCCATTCTGCGCCAGCAGCTCAATGGGGTCTTTTGAATTTTTGGCTTGCCGGATAGCCTCGCGCAGAAGATCCGGACTCCATTTGCGACCGTTTACCGCCACAAGCCTCATGCCCGGAACAATTCCGGCCTTTGCCGCTGGTGAACCGGGAATGACGTCCAGAATACGCTCGCCGTCTTCTCCGCCGGAGGCGTGAACATAAAATCCTAACGAGAATTGCACATTGACTTCCTGTTCCGTGGCTTCGGTGATGTGCTCAGCTTCGTTCATCACGTCGGTGAACACCAGCTTCCACCCGCTGTTTTCCAGGCCGCCGAGGGGGGCGCCAGGCCCGTGGGATTTCAGGCGTTCGGTGAAGAAGGTCCGCCAGTCGTAGGACGCTACACTATTCGTCGTGTTCACCACATCTTCGAAGGTGTAGGGCACGACCTTGGGAGGGGTATCCTCTCCGCCGTGGAATTTGCGGCAGAAGTCATCGAGGGACTTTTTGCCACCGGATTCGCGGCGGATGATGGTGTCGGCCTCGAGCCAGATAAGCGTGCCTTCATCGTAGTAATCCACGCCGCGCCGCCAGGACGAGCCTGCCGGACCCACGCTGTAAAGAATCTGCGCCGAGACAGCAGTATCCTGCAGATCGCGCCAGGTGCGGCCGGGCCGGTCATTTAGATACGCAGCAGTGTTTGCGAGGTATTCATTCAATAATTTCAGCGGCGTAATTCCCGAACGCGCCGACAGCATCACGCCGTAGTATTGTGTCAACCCTTCATACACCCAGAGCAGGTCGCCCTTCATCGGCGCTTGATAATCGGGCGTGGCGAGTCCGAGGGGCCGGCGGTATTTGCCGTTCCAGGAATGCGTGAACTCGTGGGCGAGCAAATCGGAGCTCTCGAACAATTCCGGATCAAGAAAAAAGGCCTCGGCTGTGCGATTGTCGCTCGACTCGTGATGTTCTACGCCGTCTTGCGGCATGCGGTCGTTGAGTGTAAGCAAAAAATCGTAGCGCCGGTAATGCCGTGCTCCGAAAAGCGCGCCTGTTTCCGCGACCAACTGTCGCAGGTGCTGAACCTCTACCGGCGATGCCTCGAGGGCGCCGGGCCCATCGGCGGCCACATGCACGGCGTGCGGCGGCTTCTGGCCCGGAGAAAGATCGATGTGGCGGAGGTAAGCGCCGGCAATCACCGGAGAATCAACTACCGTCGTAAGCGGCGCGGGCGCGAATTCGATTTCGTCCGGTGTCTCTTTCGCGACCGGAAGCGCGGTGCCGTACTTCCATCCCGCGGGCAGTCGGAGACTCGTGATGTAGACGAGGTCATCCGTCTTCAGTCCTTGCGGATAGAGCGTCACCATATACCAGTTCAGAACCGCCAGTTTCGCCGTAGACGAGGGGCGCTCGCGCGAACCGGTAGGCTCGGCGGGTGATAAATAGTCGTAGGTCGCCTCCAGGATCTCCGCGCCCGCGGGCACGTCAACGTGGAAGGCGTACATATCGACGTCGTCGCGCCGCCAGGAAATTTCCTTCCCGCCGGCCGAAAGCTTCAATCCAACCAAATCGACAATCGGCCCGGTCGGCGAATGCTCGCCCGGAATCCACTTCGGATAGAACAGAGTCAGCGGTCCGGGTTTTACGGGCAGCACCAGTTTCGCGTGAAAAATGTGCGACGGAGCATCGCGCAAATCTACGGCAAGCCGAGCCGGCTGCTGAATTGTCTGCGCGTAAGATCGGCCGGGCCCTAAAACAACCAACAAAGAAAAAAACGGGATGAAGCAAGAGTATGAGGGCAGCTTCAAGTGAATACCTCCGAACCCGCGAAAGAGTACCACACCCGGCTGCAGAGCCGCAGGCTTGACCGGCCAATTTGATGCACTCGCAGATCCATGGCGCAGCCGCGGCTTTCGGGCCTTCTGCTACAATTCCGGTATGAGTACGGCTACGCATACGACATCGCTGTTTTCAAGGAATCTTCGTAAGCAATATCCGGTCGCTGTGCGCGGCGAAGGATGCTGGATTTTTGACGCGGATGGCCGCCGCTACCTGGACGCTTCCGGCCAGGCCGCGGTGGTCAGCATCGGACACGGCGTGCAGGAAATCGGCCGCGCGATGGCCGCACAATCCAGTCAGATTGCGTTCGCGCATACGACGCAGTTTCATTCCGAACCCGCGGAAAAACTTGCCGTGCGCCTTCTGGCTCTTGCGCCTCAGAATTTTCAGAATGGCGGGCGCGTGTATTTTACCTCTGGCGGCTCGGAAGCCGCGGAAACCGCGATCAAGCTGGCGAGGCAGTATTTTCTGGAGAGCAAGCAAGCCGCCCGCTATCGCATTGTTTCGCGCAGGCAGAGCTATCATGGCAGCACGCTCGGAGCGATGTCCGTCAGTGGCAACGTGGCGCGCCGCGCCCCGTATGCGCCGATGATTCCGGAGTGGGGTCACGTCGCTCCATGCTTCTGTTATCACTGCCCGTTCGGCAAGACCTATCCCGAGTGCAATCTCGCCTGCGCCGACGATCTCGACGCGTTCCTGCGCGCGAATGATCCATCGAGCGTTGCTGCATTTATTTTCGAACCGGTCGTGGGTGCGACGCTCGGTGCCGCGCCTGCGGTCGATGGCTATACGGCGCGCATTGCGGAGATCTGCCAGAAGCGTGGGATCCTGATGATTGCCGACGAGGTGATGACCGGCATGGGCCGCACCGGGAAACCATTTGCCAGCGAGCACTGGAACTTCGAGCCAGACATTATTCTTACCGGGAAGGGAATTGCCAGCGGATATGCGCCGCTTGGCGCTGTTCTGGTTGCGCCACATATTGTCGAAATGTACGAAAAGGGATCGGGCTCCTTCATGCATGGCTTCACCTATCAGGCGCATCCGGTAGCCACGGCTGCCGGCAATGCCGTATTTGATTGTCTAGAGGCGCACAAGCTGTTCGACCGCGTGACACCCGCTGGAGAGACATTGCGCAAGGCGCTTTCCGCTGTTGAGGAGCACCCGCACGTGGGGCAGGTGCGGGGCCTCGGCTTGCTGCAAGGCGTTGAGTTTGTGAACAGCAAAGCTTCCCGCGAACCATTTCCAAAGGAAGCGGGCATCGCCGAAAAAATCCGGCAAACGATGCTGGAGAAGCATGTACTGGTTTATCCCGGGCAGGGTTGCGTCGACGGCACGCGTGGCGATCACATCTTGCTCGCACCGCCTTTCATCGTCACGCCGCAGGAATGCCAGTTGATTGCGGACGCATTGCAATATGCCCTGAGCAAAGTCTTTTTAGCTTGATGGCGCTATAGCATAGCATTAAAACGATTCAATACAGCTTTAATTGGGGGACTCATTTCATGCGTCATCGTTTGTTCCTGTTGGCCGTGGTCTCTCTGACGTTACTTGTCCTTCCTTGTTCCGCCCAGGAAAAGGCGCCCGCGAAGCCACGCGCTCGAGACCTGGGTGTCCCGTTTGACGGCACGCCTGGTCCGCTAAACGCCATCACTGACGTGGCCGGAGTGACGGTAGGCCACAGCACGCTCATTTCCGGTGAAGGCAAGCTCGAGGTTGGCAAGGGGCCAGTGCGTACGGGAGTTACCGCAGTTCTCCCGCGCGGAAAGGATGTGAGCGACACGGGCCTGTTCGCAGGCTGGTGGTCGCTCAATGGCAACGGAGAAATGACTGGAACGACCTGGGTCGAAGAATCCGGTTTTTTGATCGGACCCGTGATGATCACCAACACACACAGCGTCGGCGTCGTGCGCGACGCGGTTATCCAGTGGACAGTCGCGCACCGCAAAGTCGGGCCGGACGACGATTGGTGGTCGTTGCCGGTCGTCGCGGAGACGTGGGACGGCTGGCTGAACGACATCAATGGGTTTCACGTAAAGCCGGAGCACGCCTTTCACGCCATCGAAACCGCTCGTGGCGGGCCGGTAGAAGAAGGCGCGGTTGGTGGCGGCACCGGCATGATTTGCAACGGGTTCAAGGGAGGGATTGGCACCTCGTCGCGCAAGCTTAGCGAGGAGGACGGCGGCTACACCGTCGGTGTACTCGTGCAGTGCAATTACGGCTCGCGGCAGAATTTCCGTGTTGCCGGAATTCCCGTTGGCCGGGAGATCGGTTCGGAGGATCCCCACGCGTTTGCGCCAGACGACATCACGGAGCGCGGTTCCATCATTGTGATTGTGGCAACGGATGCGCCGTTGCTCCCGCATCAGCTAAAACGGCTGGCGCGGCGCGTGTCACTTGGACTGGGGCGCGATGGAAGCGTTTCGGGCAATGGCTCCGGTGATATTTTTATTGCGTTTTCCACCGCGAACGCAGGCGCGGCGGCGGTGGACCATGTGGTCGATCTGAAGATGTTTCCCAACGACAAGCTCAATCCGGTATTTGCGGCGACGGTCGAGGCCAC
>Ga0307478_10002914_pt1 | contig 13107 bp, 9 predicted proteins | sample atmos_gasesECM4C_2_FD_203713 | JGI IMG/M metagenome (GOLD analysis project Ga0307478, IMG submission 203713) | Hardwood forest soil microbial communities from Morgan-Monroe State Forest, Indiana, United States - atmos_gasesECM4C_05 | ecosystem: Environmental > Terrestrial > Soil > Temperate...
TCGGGCAAGGAACCTGAGAAGAAAAAAAGAGGCCGTCTACCAACCCACAGGAGGCGACCTCTTTTATAACGGGTCAAGATTATCGATCGCGCCGGCCGGAAGCCGGCTTTATCGGTACGGAGGAACTTTATTAATACGGTGCGATGAAAGTATAGGTCTTCCCGTTGCTCTTCAGCACCCACACTGCCTTGAAGTAATAATATCCATCTCCGGGGCAGCCGGTGGGATCGCCATTGGAATCAAGCCCATAGGTGATCGTAAGGGTAAGGGCGGGCCGGATCGTCTCGGTCTGGCCACTGGTCAACCGGTAATCACAAGACTGCTGGATAACCATAGGTTGGGTGATGAGGGTCTCAAAGGAGTTACCAAAGCGGTTTACTCCCCAGATGGCGACATCGTTATTCGTGCCGTCCGAATGGGTGCCGGTAGTGGTGATCACTACACCGTCATTGTAGGTGAAGACGCGCTGTTTAGCTACACTCCAGACCCGGGTAGCGCTGTCGGCGAACTGGATGGTCACGCTGTCCGCGCTGACGGTATGCGTAATCGTTCCAAGGGTAGCCAGGTCTTTCAACAAACCGCCGGTTACATTCGTATAGGTGTAGGTACCGTTCAGGGTAATGGTCTTGTTGTCTCTGAGGCGGGTGATCTTGAGGTTTTGGATGCTGACAGTAACGACGGCCCCGGAATCACGCCAGCGGACGCCAATGGGGATCGAGATAACGACGACGCCGGTGCGGGTACGGTTTCCCCAGCAATTCGTACCATTGTAGGTAATAACGATCTGGCGCAGGCCATCAGCAGTGTCGGTAGTCACGGTAGCGTCGCAAATGCTATAGTCGAGGTTGATGGAACCGCCGCCACCTTCGGTGACGATGCCCTTACCGTCCGCTGCGCCACCGCTGTAGCTCGTAGCGCCACTGAAGGTGGCAGACGCGTTGAGGCTGTTGTTCACATCGTTGTTCATGGCGTCCATCTCGTTGGAAACCTGGGTAACGTCATTCGACTCGGTCTGGACATCTGCGGTACTGGTGCCGCCCGAAGTGCCGGAACCAGCACTGTTGTTCTTTGTACAGGCGACGATCAAGCCCGAAGCGGTAATGACCGTGGCGAGCAAAAAATGTTTAGTCTTCATAATAGAGTGTTTTATTAGTTTATTCAGTGATTGTAGGCATGAGATTCGATATAAGGGGTGTTGGTTTAAGCGCGTTCATATATATTTTTTATTTTATAAAAAAATGTGGGGAATGGTTAAACTTGTCGGATTTTTGTGGGTCTTAGGCCGTTCTTAAAATTAAGAGCATGGATCAGCATCAACATATGAAAAGCTTGTCCACCGCGGGGTTGTTGGTCGCGCTGGGCATTATTTACGGGGACATCGGTACTTCGCCGCTTTATACTTTCCAGACCATCCTGACGGAGGGCGGGGATGCGAACCGGTTGCTGGTGCTTGGCGCCATCTCCTGTGTCTTCTGGACCCTGACCCTTCAAACCACTTTTAAATATGTACTGATCACCCTTCAGGCGGACAATCATGGGGAAGGGGGTGTATTTTCCCTTTATGCGCTGGTGAGGCGCTATAGCAAAACGTTATTTTATATTGCCATCATCGGGGCCGGTACCCTGCTCGCGGATGGCATTATTACCCCGCCCATCACAATTACCTCCGCGGTGGAAGGATTGAGCATGGTCAAGGGGATGGAGCAGCATATCATCCCCGGCAACACCCTAACCATCGAGATCGTGATGGTCATCCTGATGTTGCTTTTCATCTTCCAGCGTTTCGGTACCAAGATCGTGGGCGGGTCCTTCGGGCCGGTAATGTTCCTGTGGTTCTTTATGCTCGGGACGATGGGCTTTATGCAGGTGATCCGGAACCCGGTCGTACTGGAAGCCCTCAGTCCCTGGTACGGGATCCGGCTGCTGACGATGCATCCCAACGGGTTCTGGCTCCTGGGAGCGATATTCCTGTGCACGACCGGGGCGGAGGCCCTGTATTCGGACCTCGGCCACTGCGGCCGCAAGAATATCCGGGTGAGCTGGATCTTTGTGAAGACAACCCTGGTGCTGAACTATCTCGGGCAAGGCGCCTGGGTCCTGCTCCAACATAAGGACAACCTTGGCGGCGTCAACCCCTTCTTTGCGATCGTGCCCGCGCCCTACCTTGTGCCGGCGATCGCCCTGGCGACCGCGGCTTCGATCATCGCCAGCCAGGCGCTGATCAGCGGATCCTTCACCCTGATCAATGAAGCGATGAGCCTTGGGTTCTGGCCGCGGATCAACGTAAAATATCCATCGAATATCCGGGGTCAGATCTATATCCCGAGTATCAACTGGATCCTCTTCACCGGTTGCGCATTGGTGCTCCTGTATTTCCGGACCTCGGAGGCGATGACGGCAGCCTATGGGTTCTCGATCACGATCGCGATGCTGATGACCACCATCCTGATGTTCTATTACCTCCGCTATGTGCGGCGAATGCCGTTCTGGATCGTCGGGGCGATCCTCACCATCTTCGTTTGCGTGGAGACGAGCTTCTTTGTCGCCAACGCGGTGAAGATCGTGAAGCGGCTGTTCTTTCTTGTCTTCGAGATAGGACTCATCTCCACCATGTATATCTGGTATAACGCGCGGCGGATCACACAGCGGTTCCTCACTTTCGTAAATCTGTCCGACTATATCCCCATGCTGGAAGCCTTGAGCCGCGACCCTTCCGTTCCCAAGTACAGCTCGCACCTGGTATATTTCACGCGATCGGCCTATTCGAAACTGATCGAGAAGCGGATCCTGGATTCCATTTTTGACAATATCGAAAAGAAGGCGGACCTGTATTGGTTCGTACACATCGAGCGGACGGATGACCCGTACACGATGGAATATGGCGTGGAGGAGATCCGGGACGACAAGATCATCCGGGTGGATTTCCGGCTGGGGTTCCGGGTGCAACCCAAGATCGGGCTGATGCTCCGGAAGGTGGTGCAGGAGATGATCAATAACAAGGAGCTGGATATCGTCAGCCGGTATCCGATCTTTTCCCATATCCGGCCGAACGATTTCCGGTTCGTGATCATGAAACGGTTCCTGTCCTATGACAATGAATTCTCGGCGCGGGAAGGGTTCATCCTGAATGCCTATTTTAGTATTTCGAAACTGGCCCAGTCGGACAAGACGGCGTATGGGCTCGATAACAACCAGACGGTCGTCGAGTACGAACCCCTGGTGGTGAACCCGGTGACGAATATCCAGATGAAACGGGCTTTCTATAAACTGTCGACCTCGGACGAGGAGCCGAAAAAGAAGGCGAATTAGGGGCAGGGCGGCGGGTCAAAGCAAATTCAGATGAAACCAGTTAAAACGATCCGGGACCAGCACAGGTCCATCGCGACCTTTCTTTCCCTGGCCCTCATACCTCTATCGGGTTTTGCGACCGATATCTATCTTCCATCTTTTCCCGCGATGGTGAGCGGGCTCCACGCGACAAATGCGCAGATCCAGTTGTCGCTCATGATCTTCCTGGTGAGTGGCGGGATCAGCCAGCTTTTTGTCGGCGGCCTGCTGGACAGCTATGGCCGGTACCGGCTGAGCAATGCCGCTTTGCTGGCCTTCGCGGGCGCGAGCTTTGTGATCGGGTTCTTTCCCAACATCTATATCCTCTATTCGATGCGGGTGGTGCATGGGGTGGCGGTGGCCTTTATCGTGGTGGCGAAGCGGGCTTATTTCCTGGATACGTTCACCGGCGATAAATTGAAAAGCTATACGAGTTTGTTCTCGATCGTCTGGGCGACGGCGCCGATCGTTGCGCCCTTCCTCGGGGGATATCTTCAGGAACTGTTCGGGTGGCGCTCGAATTTCTATTTCCTCGGCGGCATGACCCTGGTGATCCTCGGCCTGACGATGATCTATGGCGGGGAATCTGCGAAACAGTTGCATCCGCTGCGGCTGAAGCCCATCCTGAACATATACCGGTCGATGGTCCGCACGGGGGATTTTGTGCTGGCCCTGGTGATCAACGCGCTGGCCTATGCGATGTTGCTGGTCTTTGGGATGAGCAGTCCGTTCATCATCGAGCAATTATTCCATTATTCACCGGTGGTGACAGGGTATAGCGCCTTGTTGTCCGGGGTGTCCCTGATGACGGGCGGGATCATTTCGAAGTCGATGATCAAACGGCCGCTGGAAGGTTCCGGTGGCGATGGGTTTGCAGACGCTGCTGGCGTTGGGAATGGTGGCCGTGTCGCCGTCTTCGATCTACACCATGCTGATCTTTGTCGCGGGTATCCATCTGCTGGCGGGGTTCGTATTCAATAACCTTTTCTCCTATTCGCTTGGCCGGTTCACGCAACACGGCGGGATCGTGAGCGGGTTGACGGGCGGCGGAAATTATGTGATCACTTCCATCTTCAGTTATGGTACGGTAGGTCTGCTGGCGATCAGAAGCCCGATGGTCCTTGGGGTTGCCTATCTGGTGCTGGCGTTGTTGAGCGGGCTGGCCTTTGGGTTGTTCCGACGGGCGCAGGCGGGTGCAGTTGCGCAGCGTGAATTGCTGACCCAGGCTGCTTAACGGGCTCCGCCTGTCAATAATGTCAATAATAAGACCGCCCCGGAAACGGGGCGGTCGTGTCAATATAACATGAAAATCTAAAGTCTTACCGGTCAGGAAAACCTGCCTATTTCTTAAAGTCGTTGATCCCGTAGTAGTAAATGTCCTTGCTATCCGGGTAAACCCCCTGGATCTGGAAGTTACTGCCTTGTTTGCTCAACGCATCCTTGAATTCATCCACGGTCTTCACAGGTTGGTCGCCGACCCTGGTGATAATAAACCCGGGCCGCATGTTGGTCTGGCTGCTGAGGACGCCGCCATCATGGATATTGCCTACGACTACTCCGCCGGAGATATCCAGTCGCGCAGCGTCATCCTTGCTGAGGTCGGTGAAGTCGGCGCCGAGGGATTCGACAGCAGCGGACTTCGTGCCGGCAAAGGAACCCACCTTGTCCTTCAAGGTAGCGGTAACGGTCTGTTCCGAACCATTGCGTTCGAACGTGATCTTGACTGCGTCGCCGGGTTTCTCCCGGGCGATGATCTCGGCCAGCTGAGCGTCTTCATCGATCTTCTCGCCATTGACCTGCGTGATCACATCCCCCTTCTTCAACCCTGCCACACCGGCAGCACCCTGCGGATCGACATCGATGACGAATATCCCGTCTACATCACTGTTGATCCCCAATTCTTTCTTCCTGGCGTCATCGAGTCCTTCCGGCGCCATGCTGATACCGAGATAACCTCTTTCTACCTTGCCATACTTCATGATGTCGCCAATCACCTTCTTCATGAGATTGGACGGGATGGAGTAAGCATAGCCCGCAAAAGCGCCGGTAGGAGAAGCGATAGCGGAATTGATGGCGATCAGCTCACCATTGGTGTTGACAAGCGCGCCGCCGCTGCTGCCGGGGTTGACGGCTGCGTCGGTCTGAATAAAGGCTTCGACTGGAGCGGCTGCCTGCGTGTTGATACCGATATTCCGCGATTTGGCACTCACGATCCCCTGGGTCACGGTGACATCGAGGTTGAGCGGATAGCCAATGGCCATTACCCATTGACCAAGCTTCACCTCATCACTATTGCCGATAGCCATGACGGGAAGGTCGTGGCCGTCGATCTTGATCAGCGCGAGGTCGGTGTTCGGATCGGTACCGATGACCTTTGCGGTATAATTCTTCCGGTTGTTGAGCGTGACCGTGATCTCGGTGGCGCCATTCACCACGTGATTATTGGTGACGATAAAGCCATCCTGGCTGATGATGACTCCGGAGCCTGAGGCACGCTGGTCGGGTTGTTGAAATTCGTGGCCATTGCCGTCGCCAAAGAAGTGACGGAAGAAGTCATTGCCGCCGGGCATCCCCCCAAAGGGATCCTGGTCGGGCGCCTGCCGGCCGGCCGTCTCCTTGTATTTCGTAAGGGTCTTGATATGAACGACAGTCGGTACGGCGATGCTGGCAGCTTTTTCAAAGTCTACCGGCTGAAGGCTGGGCGCGGTGGTCGTATATCCGGTCTTGAGGACCGGGGTAGCCGTTGTGTCCAGGATCGAATTGACGGGCTTTTTGGAATTGGCAAAAAGGGTAAGGCATCCGACGGCTACAGCGGCGCCTAGTAGAGCGGTCCCAAGTTTGAATTTCATTTGTGAAAGTTGTTTTTTGTTATAAATCGATATACAACTTAATTAACGTAGACTTTCGTAGATCGTTTGACAGGGGTTGTTAAACAATCTATAAAGAGATGAGTGTGTGGGAGTTGTGTTAAGAAATGGTTAACACTTCACCGTCTTTTTCTTTTTGCCCAGCGACCCTTTGTCTTTTGCCTTCTGGATATACCCGGCCGCGTCCGGAACTTTGCAGGCGGTGCCGCCCATATCGACGGTGACGACCCCGATCTTCTTCGCGGCGGCGATGGCATCTGCGGAGAGAGGGACGACATAAGAGCCGACACAAATGACAAAGGTATTCATGTGATAGCGGGCGCGGTTTGGTGCGGAATGGATCTCGCCAACAACCCGGGTCAGGAGGGTCTTCAGTCCCAGGATGTCCAGTTTGTCGTCCGGCAGAAGGGCGGCAAGATTGGCAAGGGTGGACCAGCCGGCGGCGGAAATATGTTCCTTTGGCGAGTCGATCCACTCCTTACCCAGCTCGTAACCGTGGTGGCTGCCGGCGGTAACCCATGGAACGGTGTATTCACTGATGTTCTGCGATAGCGCCCCTTTGACCCAGGTCCGGAGATCGGCTTTTGTCATTTTCGCATCATCGGCGATGAGGCCGGCGAGGTATTGCGCGTCGGCATTGCCGGTGTCATAGAGGTCTTTGGCAAGCTGATAGTCCATCTTTATTTTCTTTTGGATGGGTTTCATATCGCCGACCTTGACGCCGAAGAAGGGCTCGCGGACGCCGTGCTGGAGGAGGATCTTTTTGATGCCGGGGGAGCCGAGCTTCTCCAGTTCGGTCATTATCTGCCGGGCGGTCATGTGGCGGGGTTTTGGTGCAGACTAATTTACAAAAATTCAGAACACTTTTATCCCGAACTCAGTACACCTTTATCTCGACCCGCATGTTGGCGTTCATCTCTTCGCGGGTAAGGGGGTTAGGGTTGATTGGGGAGGCATTGCCCATGCCTTTGTAGGTGAGCTTATCGGGGTCGAACCCGGCATTGATAAGATAGTCATAGATAAATTTTGCCCGGCGGACGGAGAGGACGAACAACGGGTCCTTGACCCCACGAAGCGGCACGATAGAGTTGACATAGCCGTCGATCTCGAGCCGGCGGTCCCTGAACTGCCGGAGCTCGGTAATAAATTGCGGCAGGATGCTGCGGGTCGAGTCGGTCGGAATGGGCGTATCGACAATAAAATTAATGCGGTGCAGGGCGAGTATGGCCATGGGCCGCGTGCTGTCCGGGGTATTGCTGCTATCGGCAGGGGCGCTCCTGACCACGACGATGCTGTCGTTGGGACTGCTGGCGCGGGCTTCGGGGCGGCGCCGGGCGGCAATGGTATCGTAATGCGGAGCAGCGCCGGCATTGCCTGCGGCCGGGAGGGTATGATAATAAACGATCTCGACGCGGCGGTTGTCGCTGTCGGACCATTGAGGTGTGGGGGCAATACCCCCGCCAATGACCTTTCCATGCCGGGCGGAAGATTCGGCAGAATAGTTATTGGTCCGGACCAACCGGTAGGCAGCATCGGCGCGTTGCCGGGAGAGCCGCTTATTGTAGGTTACGGTTCCGGTCTTGTCCGTATAGCCGGTAATAGAAATGGAATCGGCGCCGGCGGAAGAGAAGGTCTGGTAAAGACGGGCGCTGTCTGCCGGTTGGATGCGGTAGCTGTTGAATGCAAAGTGCAGGACAAGGGTATCGCGGTGCCGTTGCTGTGATCGGCTGAGGAAAGGGATCAGCAGCAGGGGGAGGATGAGGTAGGGACGCTGGGATGGCATAGTCGCCAAAATTACGAAAAATGGGGGAAGGGGGAGGACACAGAAAATGGGGCGCCCTCAGTGTTTGTATTCCCCGGCGAGCCCGACGATGATGTCGATCGTGGCGGCGTTACCGCCAAAGGGGCTCCCGCCGGGGTTGTTATAGCTCAGGAAATGATATCGCGCGACCAGCCCGACAAAGCCATGCCTGGTGAAATACCAGTTGTACCGGAAGCCGAAGTTGAGGTCGAAACAGGTGATCTCGGTTGGGGACCAATCGGGTGTTTGGGTGTTGGAGGTGAAGTCGATGAAGTCGACGCCCACACCGCTTGATACCCCGATCTCACTGCGATGATGGTGAACGAAATAACGGGTGTAATCCAAACTGGCATTTCCACCGTCATAATAGGTCCGGGACATCAGCGTGTCGTTCCGAAGAATGGTATAGGGACCCGGGGTATTGCCAAAGCGCAGGGCGGCATCGAAATCCCATTCGTTGCGCCAGTTGCGCACGCCGAGGCCATAATTGATCGAAGGATGAACGCCCAGGAGGGACAGATGGCTCTCAGGCGCCCACATCCCGAAGCTTACCGTAATTACACCCCCCAACTTACGAGGGGAGACGGGTCTGCGGGCGAAGATACCATTTGGGTTGGGGGGAGGGGCATGGCGATAAAGATATTCTTCCGGATAGCGGATCTCACCGGTATATACCCGGCATAGGAAGCTTTCCACGCTGTCGAGACCCGGAGTGCCGAGTAAGTCATATGCCCAGCGGGAAGTCGTGAAAAAGAGTTGTTTGTCGATATCGGCGACGTCATAACCCCTCCCGGTGTGATAGTCGGCTGGACAATTCCGCTGGATTTGTGCGAGCACGTCGGCGTAGATGCGAAGCTCATTGACCACCTCCGGCGTCAGGGAATTGAGATCGGGAAAGTCGGTCAGATAAAAGATATGCCGTTGAACGGAGAGCAGGATGGACTGGCAAAAAAGATCGGGATCGATCGGACCCGGCTGCCACCGGACCTGAATATAATAGGCGATGGAGTCGAAATCCTTTCTTTCATAAAGCCGGGGAAGGGCCCGGGCATCGGCAATAAAAAGTTGTTCGCGCGCAGCGGCGTCCTTGCGATCCGTGCGACCCGCACTGGGTTGCTGCGATCGGGCGGTCAGCGCGATCAGCAAGAAAGCGACCAGAAGACGGGGGCGTAATCCGGGGAGAAGGGGTGTTCTCATATTGGTTAGGCTAGGAAATAAAGATAATCACGAAGCAGGCGGGTCCTTGTTATTCAAATCATATAGAGTTGTAAACAAGCTGTTAAAAGGCATTGTTTTCGTGCGGGAAAGGCGATAACTTTCAACCTATATTCCTCCAATATGTTCAGAAACCTCTTCAAAACAGCCTGGCGCAACTTCCCGCGTCAACGGGTAAACACTACGATCAATGTCCTGGGCCTCGCGTTGGGCATTACCGGATGCCTGATCATTTTCCTCCTGGTTCGGTACGAGCTAAGCTATGACCGGTTCCATCCGGACAAAGACCGTATCTACCGGCTCGTGGCGAAAAAAGATAATCCCAATGGCGAAGGGCTGCGGGGTTTTGTGCCGGACCCCGCGGCGAACGATCTGCGCAACGAGATAAGCGGGTTGGAAACGGTGGCCGGTTTCGACGTTCTGTTCACCAGGGTGATCATCCAGCAGGAGGGGAAGGAGGCGAAGGTGTTCGACGCGCCCAAGCCGGGAGAGGAGCCTTCACCGATCGTCGTTGTTCAGCCGCAATATTTCGATATTTTTAAATACCGCTGGCTGGCGGGGAATGCAGCGACGGCCCTCAACGATCCGTTCCGCGTGGTGCTGACGGAGGCTCAGGCAACAAAATATTTCGGTCATCAGGACCCCGATCAATGGCTGGGGCGGAAGCTGATGTACGAGGATTCATTGGCGGTGACGGTGTCCGGGATTGTAGCGGACTGGAAAGAGAATAGTGATTTTGGGTTCCGGGAGTTCATCTCGTATCCAACGATCCAATCTTCTTTCCTGAAGAACAGCTTTAATTTCAGCAATTGGGGGATGTGGGATTACAGTAATTATGTGGTGGTCAAACTGGCGCCGGGCGTCAGCCCGGCGCGTGTGGCACAGCAGCTGACGGCTTTTCTGGACCGGCACTTCAAGCAGGACCCGGACGAAGAGCGCCGGGCGCTGGGGCTGCAGCCGCTGGCAGATATCCACTATAATGATAAATATCCGGACGCCTATTCGCGGACGGTCAGTCTCCCGACCTTGTATGGGCTTGCGGGGATCGCTCTTTTCATCCTGCTGATCGCGGCGATCAACTTCATCAACCTGTCGACGGCGCAGTCGGTGCGGCGGTCAAGGGAGATCGGCGTGCGTAAAGTGCTCGGCGGCCGGCGGGGTGCGCTGATGCTGCAATTTCTAGTCGAGACGCTGGTGCTGGTAGTGACGGCATCGTTGCTGGCGCTGCTGATCGCGAACCCATTGCTTGCGGCCTTCCGGTCGCTGCTACCGCGCGGCGTGAACCTGGTTGTCTTCCAATGGCCAACGTTGCTGTTCCTGTCGGCCATGGCGGTGGTCACCTGCTTACTGGCAGGTTGGTATCCGGCGCGGGTGCTGGCGGCCTATCAGCCGGCGCTTAGCCTCAAGGGGCAAGGGATACTGCAATTGAACAACAGAAGTCATTTACGAAAAGCCCTGATCGTCTTCCAGTTCACGGTATCGCTGATCTTTATTATCGGCACGTTGATCGTGGCGCGGCAGATCCACTTCGTGCTGAATACGGATCTGGGTTTTGATCACGATGCGATCGTCAACCTCTGGTCAGGCCCTGATGGGACAGCCCACCGGCGGTCAGTATTGGCGCAGAAGTTACGGGAGATGACGGGGGTGAAAATAGTGGCCCGGAGCAAGGGAACCCCGCTGGCCGCGGGGCATAATGGCACTTTCATCGAATACAAAGGTGCTCAGGATCATAAGGTCGACGCTTCGTTTGACTGCATCGATACCAATTATCTCCGGCTCTACGGCATGCGTTTGGTAGCGGGGCGTGATCTCTTTTCCGCGGATACGATGCGCGAATTCCTGATCAACGAGACCTGTTCGCAGCAGTTGGGCTTCCGCCGTCCTGCGGATGCGCTCGGGAAGATCGTAGACATCGGGGTCAATGGCGCTCATGGCCCGATCGTTGGGGTGGTGAAGGATTTTCACTCGGAGTCGATGCATACGCTGATCAAGCCATTCTTTCTCAGTTCCTTCACCCGGGCCGAAGGTTTTTTTAGTGTAAAGCTGGCCACAGCGGGCCAGTCGGGTGAACACCTGAAAGCCGTACTGGGGCAGTTGGAGAAAGCTTATGGTGAAGTGTATCCCGAACAAAAGTTCGAGTACCGCTTCTTTGACGAGACGATCGCGCGGTTATATGAAAAGGAGCAAAAGTTGGCGGAGATCCTGAATATTGCCATGGGTATCGCGATCTTTATTTCTTGTCTGGGGTTGTTCGGGTTAGCGGCTTTTGTGGCCGAACAGCGGACGAAGGAGATCGGCATCCGCAAAGTATTGGGTGCGACAGTCACCAATATCGTGACGATGTTGTCAACGGATTTCCTCCGGCTGGTCCTGCTGGCGATCCTGATCGCGTCACCGGTGGCCTGGTATTTTATGCATCAGTGGTTGCAGGATTTTGCGTACCGCATCCCCATCTCGTGGTGGATCTATGCGGCGGCCGGCGGCTGTGCGATCGGTGTTGCGCTCGTGACGGTGAGCTACCAGGCGATCCGGGCCGCTACCGCCAATCCGGTCGATAGCCTGAAAGTGGAATAGCGGGCGGATCAGGGGCGGGAGAGGTAGGGAGTCGATCAGGGGCGGGAGAGACAAAGGGCCTGCAAACAAAAGCAGGTGCTGATCACATCGCTGCGATAATTCAATGCATTCTTTCGCGATCCGGTGCGTCCGGCCTGGGTCCGGAAAGGATCCATCCGGATGAAATTGACGCCTTGCCACGAGCCGTCCTCCCGCTGGCGGTCGATGAGGAACCGGCGGCCTGCCGTCACGGCCCGGGATGTCTTGTCAATGGTCAGCGCATGCAGCGCAAGGAGGGCGAAGGCCGTATCATTGACATTCGACGGGTCAGGACCCCAGCCGCCGTCATCGTGTTGCGTTGCGAGGAGGAAATCCGCGATCCGGAGAAGGAGCGGATGGGCGGGATCAACGGCCGCGATCAGCCTCGCGCAGATATAGGTACCATAATATTCACCGGAGTACCAGGTCGATGTCCAGGATCCGCGCGGTGTTATTTGCCGGCTGATCAGCTCTACTCCCCCTTTTACGAACAGCGCATATTGGGTGGGGTTATAGCGATGGAGAGCATACATGAAATTCGCGATGACCTCCGTATCGGGGGTGTTGCCCCAGAACCTTTCGATATAGGGGGCCAACCGGCGGTGCGATGGCAGAGAAAGGTCCAACACCCAGGTCGAGGGATGGCCGAGCCCCATATTCCCGATCGCCAGATCGATACATTCATCCACGAGCCCGGCGATCCGGTCGTGGCCTGCTTCCAGCAGGACAAGGATCACCTGCGCGAGGTCATCGATGTCCGGCGGCAGGGCGCTGAGCCGGGGAAAATACTTCCACCCGCCCTTTGAGCCCGGGTCTTTCTGCGCGATGATATAGTCGATATCGCGGTTGAGGGCGGCGCTGTCGAGATGATACCCCGACTGGCGTGCGGTCAGCAGGGCGGCGACAATGATGGTCCGCTGGAAGATGTCGCCCTGGACCTTCCCATCGCCCGGCGTGCCGAACACCGATGGGGGGAAGATCATTTCGTGCACGGCTTCGCGGTAACCGGTCCTTCCGGCCTGCCCGAGGTAGTCCAAAGCCTGCGTGATGACATCATCCGTCTGGGATTGTTCTCCCGTCTTTTCCCGGCAGGTATAGCGGGCCTTCATGTATTCGGAACAAAGCCGGAAAGGCCTGGTGTAGAGATTGAGCTTTACACCGCCCCCCGAAACCCCCGGGACGCCCGCGCCCCCCGAAACCCCCGGAATAAAATCCAGACTGACGTATTGGTGCAGGTTTTGGACGGCCCGCAACTCCCGGTTGCCGGCCAGCAGCGGCAGCAATTCCGCATAAGGGGCAGTA
>Ga0307478_10002915_pt1 | contig 13105 bp, 21 predicted proteins | sample atmos_gasesECM4C_2_FD_203713 | JGI IMG/M metagenome (GOLD analysis project Ga0307478, IMG submission 203713) | Hardwood forest soil microbial communities from Morgan-Monroe State Forest, Indiana, United States - atmos_gasesECM4C_05 | ecosystem: Environmental > Terrestrial > Soil > Temperate...
GGCGAGAAGTACAACAAGGTGGTCGACGCCTGGTCCAAGGCCACCGACCGGGTCTCGGATGAGATGATGACCGAGATCTCCACCCCGCGTAAGAATGCCGCTGGCCGCGAGACCGAGCTCAACTCGGTCTGGATGATGGCCAACTCCGGCGCTCGCGGTTCTCAGGCCCAGATGAAGCAGCTGGGCGGAATGCGCGGCTTGATGGCCAAGCCTTCCGGCGAGATCATCGAGACCCCGATCATCTCGAACTTCAAGGAAGGCCTCACCGTCCAGGAGTATTTCAACTCCACTCACGGTGCGCGCAAGGGCCTGGCGGACACCGCGCTTAAGACCGCCAACTCCGGCTATCTGACCCGGCGGCTCGTGGACGTGGCGCAGGACTGCATCATCACCGAGGAGGATTGCGGCACCACGCGCGGCATCACTCTGCGGGCGGTGGCCGAGGCTGGCGAAGTCCAGGTTTCCCTGGGCCAGCGGGTGCTCGGCCGCTTCACAGCCGAGGCGATCAAGGCCCCAGGCAGTGATGAGGTCGTGATACCCGCCGACACCTACCTGGACGAGGACATGATCGACGCCCTGGAGGCGGCTGGCGTGCAATCGGCCAAGGTGCGCTCGGTGCTGACGTGCGAATCCAAGGTCGGGGTCTGCGGCGCCTGCTACGGTCGTGACCTGGCCCGCGGCACGCCGGTGAACATCGGCGAGGCGGTCGGCGTCATCGCCGCCCAGTCAATCGGCGAACCGGGCACTCAGCTCACCATGCGCACCTTCCATATCGGTGGGGCGGTGCAGGTGGCCGAACAGTCGTTCTTCGAGGCCGCCAACGACGGCGTCCTGACGTTGTCGGCGGGTCACACCGTCGAGGCGCCGGATGGGGACACTGTGGTCATGAGTCGCAATTTGCAGATCACCGTTCAGGTCGACGGTGTGGATCGCGAATCCTACCGCCCGCCCTACGGCGCGCGCCTGAAGTTCAAGAACGGCGCGGAGATCAAGCGCGGCGCCCGTTTCGCCGAATGGGATCCTTACACCACGCCGATCATCACCGAAGTTTTCGGTCGGGTGCGGTTCGAAGACCTGGTCGACGGCGTCTCGGTTCGCGAGGAGGCGGACGAAGCCACCGGGATATCAAACCGCGTGGTGATCGACTGGCGGGCTTCGGCCAAGGGTGGCGACTTGCGCCCGAGCGTCGCGGTCCTGGATGCGGATGGCGCCTATCGCAAGCTGAGTAACGGCGGCGATGCGCGCTACCTGCTTCCGGTCGGAGCGATCCTGTCGGTGGGCGATACCGACGAGGTCAAGCCCGGCGACGTGCTCGCCCGTCTGCCGACCGAAAGCGCCAAGTCGAGGGACATCACCGGCGGCCTGCCGCGGGTGGCCGAGCTCTTCGAAGCGCGCCGGCCCAAGGACTGTGCGGTGATCGCCGAGATGGATGGTCGGGTGGAATTCGGCCGCGACTACAAGAACAAGCGCCGCATCAAGATCACCCCGGATGAGGGTGACGCGGTGGAGTTCCTGATTCCCAAGGCCAAGCACATCGCGGTCCACGACGGCGACCAGATCCGCAAGGGCGAGTACATCATCGACGGCAATCCCGATCCGCATGACATCCTGCGCATCCTGGGCATCGAGGCGCTCGCCGACTTTCTGGTCAATGAGATCCAGGACGTCTACCGGCTGCAAGGCGTTCCGATCAACGACAAGCATATCGAGACCATTGTTCGCCAGATGCTGCAAAAGGTGGAAATCCTCGAGCCGGGCGACACCGGCTTGCTCAAGGGCGATCACCTCGACAAGCCGGACGTGGACGAGGAGAACTCCAAGGCGTTGGCGCGTCAGGGCCGCCCGGCTCTAACCCAGCCGGTGCTGCTCGGGATAACCAAGGCGTCGCTGCAGACCCGCAGCTTCATCTCGGCCGCCTCGTTCCAGGAAACCACGCGCGTCCTTACCGACGCCGCCGTGCACGGCAAGCGGGACTCCCTGGAGGGCCTGAAGGAGAATGTCATCGTCGGACGGCTGATCCCGGCAGGCACAGGCTCCTACCTGCGTGGCCTCCAGCGCATCGCCGCCAAGCGCGACGAGGTGCTGGCCGCCAGCCGCGAGCAGGCGATCGAACTGGAGCCAATGCCGGCGGATATCGCGGTCGAGCCGGAGACCGCGCCCGCCTGAACTTGCGACCCTCCCGCGACCGCTGTCGCGGGAGGGCGTCGCCCTGGTCTCAGGTCCGTCGCCGAAGGAATTTAAGGCCCGACCAGTTCTGGTCGACGGCGCACACCTTCACGTCCACCCAACCGGTGGGCAGGATCGCCTCACGCACGCCGCCTTCGGTTAAGTCCACGAACATCGGCGACGACTTTTTCGGCCATGAAATCCACAGCGCCGCCCCCTTCTTGGGAGTTTCCGTAAGAAAACGCGCCTGCGCGGCCAAATCCTCCCGATTGGCCACGAACGCATGCAGGATGTCGGCGCTGGCGGGGTCGGGGACCCTTTCGGCGCCCGTGGGCAAGGGTCCTATCCGGTCGTCGTAGTCCGCTGGTGGGTTCAGCGCCCACAGCCGGGTCCCCGGCTTGACGCCAAGTTTGTCAGCCAGGCCCTTACCCGAATAGCCCACCGCCCCCTCGGCCATCTCAGCGACCGTCGCTACCGGGCGCCCCGGCCGGGCACGTGTCGGCGAGCCAATGCGAATCGGTGCGGGTGCTGAACGGAATCGAAAACCCACGGATCAGGCTGGCGCGGCCAGTGGCCGTCATCTGCAAGGTCGTCGCGGTGTAGGTCCCATCGCCATCAACCAGCACGTGGCGACCCTTGGCGTCGACGCAGTCGCCGTGAAAGACGATCCGGCCGGCGGTGTCGGACTGCTCGGGGCATGTGCATTTGTAGTGATGGTTGATGTAGCAGCCGGTGAACTTGGCGATGGCGTTGGGTGTGATGCACCGGTTTTCGGTTTTGGTCTGGTGGATGGGCGTGGTGACCGTGTTGGTCGTCGACCAGTAGCCGGGCCGGATGGTGTCGACCGCGCCGACAGCAGAGGCCCCGACCAGCGCCGCGGCGATGATCATGCCCGGAATGACTTCGCGATGGGACATGAGCGCTTCCATTCAGTTCGGACCCAGACCGCCAAAACCTTGGGCGCCAGCCGTGGTGCCCACCGGCATACCGGCCTTGCGGGCGCTTTCCTGCTTGTCGGCGGTTTTGTCGAATCGGGCCCGCTTCGCCGGATCGATGCCGTCCAACACCGGAGCGCGTGCGGCCTCCTCACCAAAGCGCTCATTGCACCGGGCTCGTTCCACGCTCGACAGGTTGACCGCCTCGGCGTTGGCGCAGCCGACAAGGGTGCCGCGCAGGCCCGGTCCCCCGCTGGGCAGGGCGCCGTAGGGGTAGGGGCTCAGCCCGTTCAGACGGGATCCGGAGAGCGCGCCGGGCGCGCCGCCGCCGCCTCCGGCGGGCGCGCCGCCGCCCTTCTCGCCACCGGGCGCCATGGGCAAGGTCGGGACGTTGGACGGAACCTCCTTGGTCGGCTTGTGCAGGTTGAGCATGCTCGGCCTCAGAACGACCACCGGAGCGGTGATCTTGGCGGTGACCGGGTTGGGCGCGGTTACATTGGCCGTCGGCGCCGGATGCGGCGCCGGGCTGGGGGCAGGCGAAGGGCTGGGCGTGGGAGAGGGCGGGGGGGGGGCCGGGCTTGGGGGGGGGGGGGGGCGGGGGGGGGGGGGGGTTCTCCGCGGGCGGGGGGGGGGGGGGCGGGGGGTGGGGGTGGGGGGGGGCGGGTCTGGCCGGCGTCGGTGTTGCCGGGGTCGGCGGCGCCGGGGTTGGGGGATTGGGCTTGGGTGGCGATATCTTCGCCGGTGCGACGGGCGTCTGCGGCTGGATCTGAGGCTTGGGCGGCGTTGGCGTTGGGGGCTGCAGCGGCGGAGGCGGCGGTTGCTGAGACTGTTTTTCCAGCGCTTGCTTGATCTTGGGCGGAATGACCGGCGGCGGCGGTGGCGGCGGAACCTCCTCAGGAGGAAAGATCTCCGCTTGCATGGGGGGAGGCGCGAATTCTGGCAGGGCGTAGGGCGTCGCCGACTCGTTGATCACGAAGGCGAGGAACGCTAGGTGCAGAATCGCCGACAAAGTCAGCGCGACAGCATTGCGGCGTTTGTGGTGTTTGCCGCTCAACGCGCGCAATTCCTCGCTGGCTTGGCGCCCTGCCGGGCCTATGACGGCTCGAAGGGGGCGCTTTCGTGACCCTTAGTGTCGTCGGGCCGGGCCTTGACGGCAAGGGGAGGCGAGTTTAGAAGCGCCGCTCTCTCTGTTGGACCGGCTGTGCCCGCGGATTTTTCCAAGGGCAGACGCGGTTCGCGAGGCGAACCCGAAATAGATGGCGAGACCGCCGTTTGCGTCGGGTCTTGAGGCCCCCGCGGTTTTCCGCGTGGGCCGTTCGTTTTTGCGGGCTTTCGCGTTCGGGAGACCTTTCGGGGTCGATCGAGCCGGTCTTTGAAATGGTCTGGCGCACGCGGGCTCACCGAGCCTGAAGGGAACACAAGAGCGATATGGATCGTCAAAACATCCGCATCCGGCTCAAGGCCTTTGACCACCGCGTGCTGGACCATTCCACACGCGAGATCGTCAACACGGCCAAGAGAACTGGCGCCACCGTACGTGGTCCCATCCCGCTGCCGACCCTCATCGAGCGCTTCACCGTCAATCGCTCACCTCACATCGACAAGAAGTCGCGCGAACAGTTCGAGATCCGCACCCACAAGCGCGTGCTCGACATCGTTGATCCGACCCCGCAGACCGTGGACGCGCTCATGAAGCTCGATCTCTCGGCCGGCGTGGATGTCGAGATTAAGCTGTAGGAAGGGCGGCTCCCATGCGCACCGGCGTAATCGCCAAAAAGCTGGGCATGACCCGCCTCTTCGATGAGGCTGGGACCCACACGCCTGTCACGGTGCTCAGCCTTGAGGGCTGCCAGGTCGTCGCCCAGCGGACCGAGGAGCGTGACGGCTACGTCGCCCTGCAACTTGGCGCCGGCGCCAAGAAGGCCAAGAACACCACCAAGGCTGAGCGCGGCCATTTCGCAAAATCGCTCGTTGAGCCCAAGCGCTGCGTGGCTGAGTTCCGTGTGAGCGCCGACAACCTGATCGAGGTGGGCGCCGAGTTCACCGCCGACCATTTCGCGCCAGGGCAAAAGGTCGATGTGGCCGGGGTCACGGTCGGCAAGGGTTTTGCCGGGGCCATCAAGCGTTGGAACTTCGGCGGCATGCGCGCCACCCACGGCGTCTCGGTCTCGCACCGGGCCCACGGGTCCACTGGCCAGCGCCAGGACCCTGGCAAGGTGTTCAAAGGCAAGAAGATGGCCGGCCACATGGGCCAGGACACCGTGACCACCCTCAATCTGACGGTGTTCAAGGTCGACGTTGAGCGCGGCCTAATCCTGATCAAGGGCGCCGTCCCGGGGACCGAAGGCACGTTCGTCAAGATTCGCGATGCGGTGAAATCGGCGCCGCCGGCCGATCTGCCGAGGCCCGGCGCATACAAGGGCGCCGGCGGCTCCCAAACCCCCAATGAAGCGGTGGACACGAGCCAGGACGAGAGCGGGGGCGAGGCATGAAGATCGACGTCATCACCCTGAAAGGCGCCAAGGATGGCGCGCTCGAGTTGCCCGACGACATCTTCGGGATCACCTCGATCCGCGACGACCTGCTGCAGCGTTGCGTGACCTGGCAACTCGCCAAGCGCCGGGCCGGCACCCACAAGGTCCAGGTGCGCAACGAGGTGTCGCGCACGGGCAAGAAAATGTACCGCCAGAAAGGCACCGGCGGGGCTCGGCACGGGTCACGGCGCGCGGCCCAGTTCGTCGGCGGCGCGCGGGCTTTCGGACCGGTAGTTCGTGATCACGGTTTTGATCTGCCCAAGAAGGTCCGGGCCCTGGCGTTGCGCCATGCCCTGTCTTCCAAGGCGGGATCGGGCGCCCTGGTGATCCTCGACGCGGCCAGCCTATCCGAAGCCAAGACCGCCGCTCTGCGCGCGGATTTGTCGGCGCTCGGACTTACCAACGCCTTGATCATCGCCGGGGCTGAGGTGGACACCAATCTGAAACTGGCGGCGCGCAACATCCCCAATATCGACGTGCTCCCGGACGCCGGCCTCAATGTCTACGACGTTCTGCGCCGCCAAACTCTGGTGCTGACCAGGGACGCGGTCGAGGCCATCCGCGCCCGCTTCCAGGACGAGGAGGCTGCGTGATGGCCGTCACGACGCAACATTATGACACCATCCTCGCTCCAGTGATCACCGAGAAGGCGACCGTGCTTGCCGACCATAACAAGGTCGTCTTCCGGGTGGCCATGCACGCCACCAAGGATGAGATCGCCTCCGCCGTCGAGCAACTGTTTAAGGTCAAGGTAGTCAAGGTCAACACCTTGATCCAGAAGGGCAAGACCAAGCGCTTCCGCGGCCACGCGGGCCGCAGGTCCGACGTAAAGAAGGCCATCGTCACCCTCGAGGAAGGCCAATCCATCGACATCACGACGGGGCTGTAGGGTCATGGCTCTCAAACAGTTCAATCCCACTTCGCCCTCCAGGCGCGGCCTGGTGCTGGTGGACCGCAAGGAGTTGCACAAGGGCAGGCCCGAAAAGAGCCTGGTCGAGGGCCTCACCAAGTCCGGTGGGCGCGGCGGGGGCGGTCGGATCGCGGTGCGCTTCCGCGGCGGCGGGGCCAAGCGCCTCTATCGCATGGTCGACTTCAAGCGCCGCAAGTGGGGTGTGGCCGCGGTCGTTCAGCGTCTGGAGTACGATCCCAACCGCACCGCGTTCATCGCCCTGATCAAATACGCCGACGAGGAGCTGGCCTACATCCTGGCGCCGCAGCGTCTGTCGGTCGGCGATGAGATCATCGCCGCCGAGAAGGTCGACGTGAAGCCCGGCAACGCCTCCCCGCTGCGCGGACTGCCCATTGGCACGATCATCCACAACGTCGAGCTCAAGCCCATGAAGGGCGGCCAGATCGCCAGGTCGGCCGGAACCTACGCCCAACTCGTCGGCCGCGACGCCGGCTACGCTCAGATCCGCCTCAACTCAGGCGAGCTGCGTATGGTGCAAGACACCTGCATGGCCACCGTCGGCGCGGTCTCCAATCCCGATCACATGAACGAGGTGCTCGGCAAGGCCGGCCGCGTTCGGCACAAGGGCCGCCGCCCGCACGTCCGCGGCGTGGCCATGAACCCGATCGATCACCCGCATGGCGGCGGCGAAGGCCGCAGTTCCGGCGGACGCCACCCCGTCACTCCGTGGGGCAAGCCCACCAAGGGACGCAAGACCAGATCCAACGTGGCTACGGACAAGTTCATCATCCGTAGCCGCCACGTGAAGAAGGCGCGCTAGGCGATGACCCGCTCGGTATGGAAGGGCCCGTTCGTCGACGGCTATCTGCTCAAGAAAGCGGACGCCGCCCAGGCTTCGGGCCCCAAGGACGTGATCAAGACGTGGTCGCGCCGCTCGACCATCATGCCTCAGTTCGTCGGGCTGACCTTCGGCGTCCACAACGGCCAAAAACACGTGCCGGTGCTGGTGGGCGAGGACATGGTGGGCATGAAATTCGGCGAGTTCGCGCCGACCCGCTACTTCCCTGGCCACGCCGCCGACAAGAAGGCCAAGAGAAAGTAAGATGAGCAAGAAAGCAAAGGCGCGGCGAATGAAGCCGGCCGAGGCGATGAGCAAGGTGCGCTCGCTGCGCACCGGTGCGCGCAAGCTCAACCTGGTGGCCCAGTCCATCCGTGGGCTGAAGGTGCAACGGGCCCTCAACGAACTTCAATTCAGCCCCAAGCGCATCGCGGTCGATGTGCGCAAGGCGCTCTACTCGGCGATTTCCAACGCAGAGAACAACCACAACCTCGACATCGACAACCTGGTCGTCGCCGAGGCCTATGTCGGCAAGAATCTGACGATGAAGCGCTTCTCGGCCCGCGCCCGCGGACGCTCGTCGAGGATTGAAAAGCCGTTTTCCGAGATCACCATCGTGGTCCGCGAGCTAGGCGAGGCGGCCTGATGGGTCAGAAGGTCAATCCGATCGGGCTCCGGCTCGGCATCAACCGCACCTGGGACAGCCGCTGGTTCGCCAGCGGGCCGGAATATGCGCGCCTGCTGCACGACGACATGCGCGTTCGCGCCGCGCTCAAGAAGCGCCTGGCTCAGGCGGGCGTCTCACGCATTATCATCGAGCGGCCGCATAAGCGTTGCCGGGTCACCATCTACGCCGCGCGCCCGGGCGTGATCATCGGCAAGAAGGGCGCCGATATCGAGAAGTTGCGCAAAGACCTCTCGGCCATGACCGAGGGCGAGGTGCACCTCAATATCGTCGAAATCCGCAAGCCGGAGACCGACGCCCAGCTGGTGGCTGAAAATATCGCCCAGCAACTCGAACGGCGCATCGCGTTCCGGCGCGCCATGAAGCGTTCGATGCAATCGGCCATGCGACTGGGCGCCAAGGGCGTGCGCGTCGAGGTTGCCGGTCGCTTGGGGGGCGCCGAAATCGCCCGCGCGGAGTCCTACCACGAGGGCCGGGTCCCGCGTCACACCCTGCGTGCGGACATCGACTATGGCTTCGCCGAGGCTCGAACGACTTACGGCATCATCGGCGTCAAAGCCTGGATCTTCAAAGGTGAGGTCCTCGAGCACGATCCCATGGCGCTCGACAAACGCCTGGCCAGCGAGTCCGGCCCAGCCGGCGAGGGCGGTGGCCGCGAGCCCCGCGGTGATCGTCCGGATCGCGCGCCGCGTCGCGACCGTCGCGAAGCGGCGAACGCCTAAAGGTTACTGTCATGCTGTCCCCGAAGAAAACTAAGTACCGCAAGCAATTTAAGGGCAAGATCCATGGCATGGCCAAGGGCGGCTTCACGCTGAACTTCGGCTCCCATGGTCTCAAGTCCGTCGACCCGGAGCGGATCACGGCGCGCCAGATCGAGGCCGCGCGGCGAGCGATCACCCGGCAGATGAAGCGCCAGGGCCGGGTGTGGATCCGGATCTTCCCGGACGTGCCGGTGAGCGACAAACCGGCCGAAGTGCGAATGGGCAAAGGCAAGGGCGCGGTTGAGTATTGGGCCGCCCGGGTGGCGCCAGGCCGGATCATGTTCGAGGTCGACGGGGTGCCGGACGACGTGGCGCGCGAAGCCCTGCGACTGGGAGCGGCCAAGCTCCCGGTCCAGACGCGCATTGTCACCCGGCTCTCGGCCGCGGTGGAGGCCGCCTGAGATGGACATCGATGACGTGCGGCGCCTGACGCCCGATCAGCTTACTGACCAGCTGCTGTCGCTGAAGAAGGAGCAGTTCAACCTGCGCTTCCAGGCCGCGACCGGCCAGCTGGAGAAGACCCACCGCGTGGAAGAGGTGCGCCGCGATATCGCGCGCATAAAGACCGTCCTGCGCGTCAAGGCCAAGGCGGCCTGAGGAAGAAGCCATGCCCAAGCGAATTCTCGAAGGAACGGTCGTCTCCGACAAGGGTGACAAGACCATCATCGTCCGTGTCGAGCGGACCTTTCTGCATCCGTTGCTGAAGAAGACTGTGCGCCGGTCCAAGAAGTATCACGCTCACGACGAGCAGAACGCTTATCGCGCCGGCGAAGTGGCTCGTATCGTCGAGTGCGCGCCGAAATCCAAACTCAAGACCTGGGAAGCGCTGCCCAAGGTCGACGCCCCCGCTGGCGCCTGAGGGAAGGGGCGAACCCATGATTCAAATGCAGACCAATCTCGAGGTGGCGGACAACTCCGGCGCGCGCCGGGTGATGTGCATCAAGGTCCTCGGCGGGGCCGGACGCCGGTACGCTGGCGTCGGCGATAAGATCGTGGTCTCCGTCAAGGAGGCCATTCCGCGTGGGCGCGTGAAGAAGGGCGATGTGTTGCAGGCCATCGTGGTGCGCACCTCATCGGCCATCAAACGCAAGGATGGTTCGGTGATCCGGTTTGACCGCAATGCGGCGGTGATCGTGAACAAGCAGTCCGAGCCGATTGGCACCCGCATCTTCGGACCCGTGCCGCGCGAGCTTCGCGCCAAGAACCACATGAAGATCATTTCGCTTGCGCCGGAGGTCCTGTGATGGCCGCCAAAATCAAGAAAGGCGACCGGGTGGTTCTGCTGACCGGCAAGGACAAGGGTCGAAGCGGGCAGGTGACCAAGGTTCTGCCCAAGGACGGGCGCGTGTTCGTCTCCGGCCTCAACCTGGTCAAGCGCCATACCCGGCCGAGCCAGGCCGATCCCCAGGGCGGGATCAAGACCAAGGAAGCGAGCATCCACGTCTCCAACGTGGCCATCGCCGACTCCAGCGGACGGCCGACGCGTGTCGGCTTCCGCCTCGAGGACGGTAAGAAGGTGAGATTCGCCAAGACAACGGGCGAGGTGATCAATGGCTGAGTCCGCTTATGAACCCCGGATGAAGTCCGACTACCGACAGCGGATCCGCAAGTCCCTGAAGGACCAGTTCGGCTACTCCAACGAAATGCAGATTCCCAAGCTCGACAAGATCGTCGTGAACATGGGGATCGGTGAAGCCGTTGCCGACTCCAAGAAGACGGCTTCGGCCATGAAGGATCTTGCCGCCATCACCGGTCAAAAGCCGGTAGCGACCAAGGCTCGCACCTCCATCGCCGGCTTCAAGCTGCGCGAAGGCATGGTGATCGGGGCCAAGGTCACGCTGCGCAAGGACCGGATGTACGAGTTTCTGGACCGGCTCATCACCATCGCATTGCCCCGGGTGAAGGACTTTCGCGGCCTGCGGCCCACCAGTTTCGACGGGCGAGGCAACTTCGCCATGGGCCTCAGGGAGCACCTCGTGTTTCCCGAGATCAACTACGACGAGATCGACCAGGTCTGGGGCATGGACATCATCGTCTGCACCACCGCGAAGACCGACGATGAAGCGCGTGCGCTTCTCAAGGAATTCCAGTTCCCGTTCACCGCCTAGAGGGACGGGAAGAGAGAGACATCATGGCCAAGAAAAGCGCCGTAAACCGTAACGATCGCGTCCGCAGGCTGGTCAAGCAGTTCGCGGCCAAGCGCAAGTTGCTCAAGGACACCGCCGAGAACGAGGCCCTCTCGCTCGAGGAGCGCTTCGATGCGCGCCTGAAGCTCGCCAAACTGCCGCGTAACTCGGCGGCGGTGCGCATCCGCAACCGCTGTCTCGTGACCGGCCGGCCGCGCGCCTACTACCGCAAGCTGAAGATGAGTCGCATCGCCCTGCGCGAGCTCGGCTCCGCCGGCCAGATCCCCGGTCTGGTCAAGGCGAGCTGGTGAGGACAACATGGTAAACGATCCCATCGGCGACATGATCGCCCGCATCAAGAACGCCGCCCAGCGTCGTCGGGCCAAGGTGTCGACGCCTGCCTCGAAGATGCGCGAGCGCGTGCTCGAAGTGCTGCAATCGGAAGGCTACATCCGCGGCTTCACCCTGGTGCAGAAGCCGGGCGCCTTCCCCGAGTTCGAGGTGGAGCTCAAGTATTTCGACGGCGAACCGGTGATCGCGGAGATCAGCCGTGTCTCCAAGCCCGGCCGCCGGGTCTACTCCGGCATCTCCGATCTCAAGCCGGTCAAGAACGGCCTCGGCATTTCCATCCTGTCGACGCCCAAGGGCGTGATGTCGGACACCGCGGCGCGCGACGCCAACGTGGGCGGCGAAGTCCTCTGCCGGGTGTACTGAGATGTCGCGCATCGGCAAGAACCCCATCGCCATCCCGGCCGGCGTCCAGGTCACGATCGAGGGCCAGACTGTCGCCGTGAAGGGCCCCAAGGGTGAGCTGTCGTGGACGGTGAGCGAGGAGATCGTCATCACCCACGAGAACGGCGAACTCGCGTTCGCGCCGCGCGACGAGAGCACGCGGGCGCGCGCCATGTGGGGCCTCTCGCGCACGCTGGTGAACAACATGGTCGTTGGCGTGACCACCGGCTACGAGAAGACCCTGGAGCTGGTGGGCGTGGGTTATCGCGCGGCCATGAAAGGCCAGTCGCTTTCGATGCAACTGGGCTTCTCACACGACGTGGACATCCCGGCCCCTGCAGGCGTGACGTTCCAGGTCCCGCGCCCGGTTGAGATCAGGATCAGCGGCATCGATAAACAGCTGGTCGGCGAGACTGCCGCCCGTATCCGCAAGATCCGGCCGCCTGAACCCTACAAAGGCAAGGGCGTGCGTTTCGCCGGCGAAAAGGTCCGGCGCAAGGAAGGCAAGAAGAAGTAGGTCATGCCGCTCTCATCCCGCCAGTCCGCCCGGCATCGCGCTCGCCGCGTCCGTCGTCGCCTCAAGAGCGTCGGCGCCGGACGCCCACGCCTCAGTGTGTTCCGCTCGGCCAAGAACATCTACGCTCAGGTCATCGACGACAAGAACGGCGTGACGATCGCCGCGGCTTCCTCGCTCGAGGCGGCGATCGACAAGGGCGCGAACAAGGAAGCCGCCGCCAAGGTTGGCGCGCTGGTAGCCCAACGCGCCCTCGATAAGGGGGCCAAGGAGGTCGTGTTCGATCGCGGCGGCTACATCTATCACGGCCGGATCAAGGCGCTCGCGGACGCGGCGCGCGAAGCCGGACTGAGCTTCTAAGGACGGATTGACCATGGCCCGAGGCGAACAGCAACGCGGCGGCGGCGATCGCCGCGACCGGCGCGACCGGAACAAACCCGAAGAGCGCGGCGAAGGCGACATCGTCGAGAAGCTGGTGCACATCAACCGGGTTGCGGCCACGGTGAAAGGCGGCCGGCGGTTCTCCTTCGCCGCCCTGATGGTGGTGGGAGACCAGAAGGGCCGGGTCGGTTTCGGCCACGGCAAGGCGCGCGAAGTGCCAGAGGCCATCCGCAAGGCGACCGAGGAAGCCAAGAAAAGCATGATCCGCGTGCCGCTGCGCGAGTCCCGCACCCTGCATCACGACGGCCATGGCCGCTGGGGCGCGGGCAAGATCATGATGCGTTCGGCCCCTCCGGGCACCGGTGTGATCGCCGGTGGACCGATGCGGGCGGTCCTGGAAACCCTCGGTGTCCAGGACGTGGTCGCCAAGTCGGTGGGCTCGTCCAATCCCTACAACATGGTGCGCGCAACCTTCGAAGCGCTGAAGGTTCAGTCATCGCCGCGCCAGGTGGCGTCCAAACGG
>Ga0307478_10002916_pt1 | contig 13098 bp, 14 predicted proteins | sample atmos_gasesECM4C_2_FD_203713 | JGI IMG/M metagenome (GOLD analysis project Ga0307478, IMG submission 203713) | Hardwood forest soil microbial communities from Morgan-Monroe State Forest, Indiana, United States - atmos_gasesECM4C_05 | ecosystem: Environmental > Terrestrial > Soil > Temperate...
AGAGGTAATGGCCAAAGGATGGAACGACAAACGGCGCGCCTTTACCCAGTTTTACGGTAGTGAGGACCTGGATGCATCGCTTCTGATTATGCCTCTGGTCTTCTTCATGGCTCCAAGCGATCCGCGAATGATCGGTACCATCAACGAGATTCTCAAGAATCCACGCGAGGGGGGTCTCCTCAGCGACAGCCTGGTATATCGTTATCCGCCGCAACCCCGCATCGACGGGTTGCCGGGCGAGGAAGGCACATTCAACATGTGCTCCTTTTGGCTGGTAGAGGCTCTGACCCGCGCCGGCCAGGCATTTCCCGAAAAACTGGATCAGGCCAGGTTGCTGTTTGAACGGGTGTTGGGCTATGCCAATCATCTCGGGCTTTACGCGGAACAAACCGGGCCGCAGGGGGAGGCGCTGGGCAACTTCCCGCAGGCCTTTACACACCTTGCGTTGATCAGCGCGGCATTCAATCTGGATCGAATGTTGGGGAGCCAAGTCTGAACAGCACGAAGCCGCTTTTTAAGGTTACGAGGAGTTCATGCCGGATCTCAGACAAGGATGTGCGTCAGGAAAGAGCACGGAAGGTTTCAGCGCCAGCCGATGCTCTGGTTCTATTCGGATCCATGGGGAGTTCCTTTCAAGTGAGTTGAAGCGCAATGATTATCACGCACTTCACCACTCCGGGTGCGGGGTTTCCGGTCCACCCAATTCCAGTCAAAGCCGAAGGCCAGCTTCATTTGCTCTACGAATTACATCTGACAAAGTTTCATTCGCAAACCCAGACAACCGAAAACGACTCTGTCCGGGGTTGAGTACGGTCTTGGGCTGGTGTGCTCTAAAGTTCCTGCTTGAGCACGCGCAATGCGCGAAGGGCATCTTCGATGGCCTGAGATTCAGCGTGATGGTCTGCGCTCTGAGAGATGGCCCGAAGTCGCTTTGCGATTGCGGCCTCAGCCTCGGCCACGCGCTCGGCAAGCAGTCCGCGGTCAAGTTCGATTATCGCCGCTTGGTATTCGGCCTGCCACTCTGAGTAACGGATTACAGGTGGAGAATCGTCGTCTGTCATTACAGGATGAAAACGAGATGATTTTACAGGAACCCTATCACTCCGCCGTCATTTTGCCATCGTCTCTGCCGCCTGAAAAAACCCGCCGCAATCCCCGCAGCGGGTTCATGGTTCAGGAGCTGACTTTGTTTCGTATCGGCTAGGTCAGTCTCCATTTGCGCAGCATGGTGCCGACCAAACCAATCAAGCCGGTGCCGAAGAGGCTCAGGGTCCCCGGTTCAGGAACCGCGAAGAGGTTGAGGTTGGTGTTGCCACTGGAGAGTCCCGCGCTTCCACTGAAGAGATCTGTGCCAGTGTTAACGGTAGTCTGCGTGGTTGCCCCGACTCGTCCGCTTGCATCAACCAGCGCGCCGATCAGCGTGTAGTTGTGAGTGCCATTGGCGAGTGTCACCAGCGTCCAAGTCGCGGAGCTGAAGCTGCCACTGAAGATCACGCCATTGGGAACGCCGTGGCTTCCATTTCCGGTGATGGTGAAGCTGCCGCCTGCTGCCAGGGTGCCGCCCATCTGAGCATTGCCGCTGGTAAATGCGCCGGTCGTAAAGCTAACCGAGCCAAGGTCCGTACCGACCGTGCTGCCAAAAACGAACATGGTGGAACCACTCAGGGATAAGCTGGAACTGCCTGAGATGACCCCTCCCCTATTGGAAACGTCGATGCTGTTGGCAAAGGCTGCCAATGGCAGGGCCAGTGTTAGAACCGCCAGCCATACCATTTTCTTGAACATGAATCTACCTCCCTCCTCCGGAAGGTTCCGAATCAAGGTCACTTTTCGAAAAGACGTTGGCTCTCAGAAAGACGTGTGACGGTTCCGCTTTCGCATCCCTCTCCAGTTAACGACGTGGCGGTGAGAGATTGCCATAAGGCGCGCTACGGTTGGATACAATCGATTCTGTATTACCGACGCCGTAGGAACTGGAGCCAGATTCCGCTCGGAGACGAATGCTTATCTAAAAAAAGACGATCCAAACTTCAGATTGCGATGCCCAGGTTCGGGAAAGCACGCGAATGGACGCCGATGATTATTGCGAAAGTCTAGAACCCTGGCGAATGTTTGCTCGCGAACTTGGGAGAGTGAAAAGCGGTTGAGCGGGGTGGCGTGTAATCCGAAAGAATGGCGTCGTCGCCAAGAGAATGGCAGCATGAGTGGCCTTAAAGACAGCACGGTGAAGTCACGCCCCTATCCAGACTTTCCCATCGGGTTCCGGCGCGAGATGCGGTAACGAATTCTTGAGATCGAAGGAAAAAGGCGGCCTCAAATGAGCCGCCTCTTTAGGTCTGCGAACCGCGTTCAGCCTCAGCGGCTACTGCTTGATCCTGATGATCTTCTTTTTATCCCTTGGTGCTTCTCCATGGACTCGTGCTTCATCTGCTTCAGCTAACATGCATCTTCTGCTAATCGAAACTGATTCGCTGGCAGTTCTTTATCTACAGGAAATATAGGCCGACTCTGCATCATTGCCCACCCCCGCAACAAGGAGGAAAACCTTCTAAGTGCTCCGGGGTTTTCAGTGTGTATGTCCAACCTCGAACAAGAAGAAAACCGGGTAGCCACGCAGCTGCTGAAGGAGGAGATCCGCACACTGAAAGAGCAACAAATCGCTGCGGAGAAAATCGCCGGACTCGTGGGCATGACCGCTCACGAGGCAGAGCGGTACAGAGAACGGCATTATCGAATTAAGAGCTTGACCAGCCAGCTGGCTGTGCTCGACTGCGAACAGGAGGTAGCCGTTAATGAGCAAAACGAAACGCAAGCGATTACACGGCAAAGTGCAGAAGGTGCTGAAGCCGATGGTGCCGTTTGAACCCGAGAAAGTCCAAATCAGCGTTGACGAAGCTGACGAGCTGTACCGTGAAATCCGCGTGGAAAACGTCTTGACTGATGAGAATGGCGAGAATATCCGTCTTAAACCCGGAGCCGACGTCGATGTCATCGTTGTAGCAGACACAGATGCTACAACGAAGAAACCTGAATAGCCGATTGCGTGGCGGGTTCAGTCTGCGGGTTTTGATGACGAGGATTCTTCGCTGACTCGATTTAGCGTCTTGGCGGCAAGATATCTGACGAATTCGGAATGCTCCGCAAGCAACGCTTTCAGTTCCGAGAAAAATTCTGGCACTTCGGAATCAGGCACGTTAGCGGCCCTTGCACACAACTCCCTGATGCGGTCTTCGATGGGGCGTATTTCCACGACCCCTCAAACTACTGACGGGAAGACTGTATGGGCAATACAAGCACTGCTGTAGTTTAAGCGGCAATGCCGCCGAGGACGAATTCCATGGCCGACCTAAGTTTGGGCGTAAACCTGGCTGATCCTCGCTCGATTACTTGGGGAACGAGCCTGGTCCAACCGTTCGCACAATTCTCTGACAAGCTTCACCACCCGTTCGGCGTCATGTTCCGTTGAGCCTTGCGCGGCGATTTCCTCCCAACTCTTTGACTCGTCTTGGTTACCTTGAACCATACGTGCCTCCGTTTCAGCCACGTCAGTCACGAACTCTCGGAAACGCAGGTCTGTTGTCAGTGCGGAACCGTCCACAAAGGATCGAAAAATCCGCCGCTTGGAGAGACCGTGATAGTCGCATTGAGTTTTCCCCTACGTAAAAGTTGCATCCCACACATGTACTTGAGAACCGCTTCTCAATGTTTTATATTGCGCGAAATCGCCCGTTTACAAACGGGTTTGAGCTAACGCGTATCTGGTCGAAACGTGTGCGGTCGCGCACAGACAGGCGTATCCGACTGCCTTACGTTCTCACGCAAGAAACGGGGTGGTTAACTCGACGGTAGGTCCGCTTAACGCGTTGCCGAAACATGGAAACTGTTTAACCATCAATCTTCCCTCTAATCCGTCTGCTGTATCCATGGCCCATTTGCGCTATTTACATCGCACGGAAGGAGAATAATCTCCTTCCCGGAGCAGTTCTGGGGGAGGGCTGCTTGAGGGGTTCCGACAGGCGTTCGGTGAGCCAAAATCGAACCGCCTCTGACACAAAATCAGGGACGAGGGAGCAAGATATGAAAATGAACCATTTTGCCGTGATCGCTGTCGCCGCACTCGGTGCCTTGCTAACAACCGCTCCGGACGCTCAGGCGGACACAAACTGCAGTGAGACTTACACGACGTTCCAGTCCATCACTGGCAACCTTAACGTGCCGAACAACGCCATGTGCTTTTTATACGGCGGTGCATCGGTGACCGGTAATACGACGGTCGGCAATGGCGCTACTTTGTTGATCCAGAGCGGGACAATTGCCGGCAACGTTCAGGGTAATAACTGCGGGGTTGTAGCCTTGATTAACGTAACCGTTGGCGGGAACGTCCAGATCGGGAATTGCCGTGGGACGAACACCTACCCGTATGGGGTCGTAGTTGACGAAAGCACAATCGGTGGCGATTTCCAGTGCCAGAACAACACCGTAGCCGAGTATGCCTGCGTCCTGTTGCTTAGCCACATCATCGGAAACGTCCAGGTCATGAATAATGTCTCTTCGCTTTCCTTCCCACCTCTGATTCAAGGGAATAGGATCGCGAAGAACCTTCAGTGCCAAAACAACGTCCCGGCGCCAACAAATCTGTCTGTTCCCAATACTGTTACCGGGAACCCCAATCAGACCAGCGAAGGCCAGTGTAAAGGCCTCTAACGCAATTCATCTTCAATGGCAGATGGATGAACCAGCTTACCGCTTCATACCCCGTCCTCGAACTGCTGGATCAAGCAGCATCAGCTCGATAAAATCGAACGCAGCATAAGGTTCGCCTAATTGGCCCCCACACCTTGGTTGCGCTCCGGGCGAAGGCGGCTCGCGTTTCGACGGTCAAGGTGCGCCGCAAGATTTACCTGGGGCATGGAAACGCTTCCTTCATCGCAGAACCGAACTGCGTCGCAGTTGGCAGATGCGCCGTTGCGGGGTTTGCTCGTATGTACTTCAGCAGGATTCGAGCCACCTGCGCGTTGGTTACGCTCCCACTCATACAGTACGGAAATAGCTCCACATGATCTGGAGAGCGCGACAAAGAAATTTGCAACAAAACGCCATCTAGTAGCCCCACCACGTACGAGAGGCAGACGTTGGCACGCTGCAACTCACTACGATTCAAGTCATTGACTGACTTATCTACCACCGAGCAGTCTTGAAGGAAGACATTCCCTGACCTTGAGGGCGCCTCTAGAATCTCTTGGGCGGGGAGTGGCGCGGCTGCTAAACATACCAGCGCTATTAAGAGAGAGCGAGGACTTCGCATCGGAGTTCTCCTTCAGCTGGCTGGGGGCTGTGACCGGACGGGACGAGAGGAAATTGTACCGGAAGATTACTTCGACGGCGCAAGATTGTCCACCTTCCGCATGATCCGCTCCGCCCACTGAACTGCAGACGCAACCAAGTGTGCGTGGAGTTGGGCGAGTATAAGACAGGTCTTCAGTGATCTTGAGATGCCGCGCCCCCAGAATCTCGGCGATAATCCCCACCACGCGCTTGCCCTTCGCCCATCCGGGGATGTACGCTCTTCGCTTTTTGTTGGGTCTAAGGCGATTACAGTTTTTCCCTGGTATGCGTGCAGAGTTCAGGTGCGATATTCTTGGGTCGACTACAGTGTTTTCTTGGCGCACTTCTTCTAGAAATCCGAACCGTTCCCTGTAGGTTAATTGCTGCGTCGCGGCGCCTTATAGAGACTTCTGTATGAAAAATATCCACGAGATCTTGCGGCAAAGAGAACTGGACTGCGCTCGTCTGGAAAACGAGATCCAGGCATTACGCGTCGCCATTCCTCTGCTCGCCGAAGAGCATCCCGCGCCGGAAGCTCGAGAAGAGGAGGACGAATCGTTCTCGATCCAAGCGAGCACTGGCACAGACGAGCCTACATCTTCATCGGGCGGCGGCATATTGTCCCGTTTTTGGAAGCCTCGCCGCGAAAAGAACGACTGAATTGGCAAATCCGTTCCCAAATTCTCTTTTTCTCTGGGGTATGTTCATCATCTTCGCAATCGCTTTGATCGCCGCGTCCTTCTACCCCGCGGCGATACAAGCTAAGCGCCTGATTTCCGCAGTTGTCCTTGGTCCCCGTCCAGTTCTCGGGCCTTAGTCATCCAGCACAGTCCAGCAGGTCGTCAAGATAGATGGCGAAAACAGTTATAAATTTCGCGTCGATAGGTGGCTGGTTCCCCAAGGGAACTCACTTTGCCACCTCCCGTCAGGCGATGACCAGCACGTCATCCAGGCGGCGTCGCAAGGATCGCTGTGTGGTCTCCTCCGCGTAAGAGAGGCGGAACAAGAAGACGTCGGCCTGCCCTCGCGATCCGGGAAAAAGTCCTTGGTAGCGAGGACACAGCTCGTCCAGCGTCTCCTTCGTTTCCGCATCCAGATGGCTGCTGCCTCCGGCGCGGTGCCGAGACAACATGTAAGCCAGCGCAGTCATCGGGTGGAGCGCCAGTCGGCGTTTGGTCGCCGTTAGCCACAATCTCTCCATCGCGCGGCCGCCCCAAAAATATGCCGCCTCATCCCTGCGAGGCATTGTGATCAAACCGATGGCCGCAGCTCCCGCTACGGCTTTAGAACTCGCCTTTTCGAGGCCATGGCCACCCCCCATCCGGCGCACCACGTCGAGGGTCAGCCAATCGCGGCAGAGCTGAAAGCCTGCTCGGTCCGCGGGAGAGAGTTCCAGGGAGTCAAGGCTAATGCCATCGCGCGTCTCATCGGTTTCCTGGCGAGTCCAGCGAATTTCGTTCACCAGAAACCGGTTCAGACTCTTCGTCAGAAACAGCAGTCGATCTCCGACTCCCAACATCTGTCCACACGCGTCTAGCTCTTCGTCGCGGAGCAGCCAACTCACCTCCGCATCGGGAATCGACTGCACAGCCGCCGTCAAAGCGTCCAGATCGGCGGGATCCAGCGGACGGCGCGTGCACAACTTCCGATTAGTCCGTCGGACGCCGACGAGCGAGTGGAGTTCGTCGCACCAACTGGGTTCGGTGAGCTCATGAGAAGTGCCGCTGCCGAACCGGAATGTCGCGACTAGCTCGGGAATATCTTTGCTCGGAAACAACTCGGAGACTACTTGCAGGCCGGCCGCATGTGCACTCAGGATCAGGTTTTCGGCCGCCGCGCCCAGCGCCACTAACCCTCCCAGACAGTCAGGGTCGAAGGGCGTATATGCGCGCGCTCGGTCGTGGAACAGGCACAACTGGTCTTTGGCGCTCAACCATTTCCAAGGTTGGCAATTACCCCCCGAAGGCGCTAGGACAGCATCGCTGACAAGACGGCGGGTCGTCTCTGGCGTCAGCCCAAATTCTTCCGTGCGTGACAACGTACTAGCGACAGCTAGCATGTCGTTCAGTTGAAGAACCGGGGGGAGCCCATTCGCAGTTTCCCTCTCAACCACCCTGGCGGAAGTGCTTCGTTCACTTGGGATGATTGCTTCAAGGTCTGCGTAGTAGCGTCCCGAAGAGACGGGATCACCCAGACAAATTCGCCGCACAACATCCGCAGCGGCTGCACCTCCATAGGCCACTGCGGAAGCCAGCTGCGGCCAGGTCGAGATGCTCTGCTCCACCTCGATCAGGGAAGCGCGAAGGCGTTTTGACAGGGTATCCACGCCGAGGATCTTCAGAATGTAGGGAATCTTCTGCTCATTGGTCAGTCCGCGTAGACTGGAAGGCCCGATGTCTCCCACCAGCCCATGAAAGATGGCCCGCTCCGGCTCTTGATCGAAGCGTTCCACATCGATCATGCCGCGGTCGGACGTGTCCATGACGACAGGTATTCGATGCCAGCGCGCTTGTTGCCGGAGGAGAATCTTGATGTCGAGGCTGTCGCATTCGTCTACCACTACGTCCAGCGGAGAATTTCCGACCAGAAAAGCATCACAGTTCGCTTCGCTCACGCCATCCTCGAAACAGATGACACTCAGATAGGGGTCGATCTCGGCGATCTCTCGCGCGGTGATGTAGACCTTCGGCAGGCTCAGGTTGTGGACGCCTGCGCGGATGCGGTTGAGATTGGAGAGGTCGAGCGTGTCAAAGTCCGCCAGCCGTAGTTCAGCGAACGAGCGCTCCAGGGCCAGGGTCAGAGCCACGGATTGACCGACGGAAAGCCCCACCACTCCGATCCGTTTGAGCGCCAGCATAGCCTGCTCTTCGGGGGTAATCTTGTAGCGATTGCGGTTGGTGCGTAACTCGACGAATTCGGATTCATTCAGCAGATGCACCAAGCGCATCGACCACGGGTAGTAAAACCACAGCCCATATTCGTCTGCTGCGGTGCTGCCTAGATGTTCCTTAGCAAGAGAATCCAGATCGGCCGGTGCAATTTTTTGGCTGGGGTGGCGGCTGCGGATGAGATCCCGCAACTGGATCAGCACCGTGTCCGAAATCTGAATGCCCGGCCCGCTCTGTAACAAGTCTTCGAGACAACGACGATCGTCGGCCACCGACAACCGAAATCGCTGCGGACGGTAGGTTGGCGCGTTGGCGGGATTCTCAGTGTGCGTGAGAGAGTGCAGTGCCGGCGTCATAGATGCAATCGAAGTCCACCTTCATCGTCGAGCCAGGCCCCGGCGGAAATTGTCTACTACTTCCCTGACCCCGTGGTCGGTGGGTTCTTCTGAGAACCGGCGGCGCACGAGTAGAACGCAATCGTACCGCCCACCTTCATGCAGGTACCAGGCGGGCAAGTAAGCGGTGACCTCAAACCCGTCGTCGACCAGTTTCTCAATGAATTCGGTCTTGTCGACCGGCACCACCAACCGTGCGTGACGGGCGTGGTAAAAGCTATCCAGCATTAGGATCAGCTCTTGCGCCACCGCATCGGCATTTCGGGAGTTCGCGCTGTAGGAAGTAATCTCGATCGCGTCGCTTGGGCACAACGGGTCGTAACCGAAAGAAAAAGGCTTCAGATCGGGATGTTCGATCCCATCTCCCACCACCCACTGGGGTGGGTACTCTGCTCGTTGCGGGCTCAATCCCAGCGGCCCGAAAACGTTGTTGCGCACGAACTCGCTGTCGGCCAGCGAAGGAGATACCGGGATGCATTGACGAAATCGAGCACGGGGATTTGGCGCGTAGGTTATCGCATGATATTCACGTGTCCCGTTGGCGACATTGATGGCACCGTCGTGCCCCACCGGCAGCATCGACGGCTTGAGGCCCGAAACAATGTGCAGCATGGTTCGGCTTCGGGGAAACCCCGAGATCACATCGCAGGAGGATGACGCGCACGCTTCATCCACGCTGCACTGCATGAGTTCAGTGCCCAAGCCTCCCCCCCGATACTCGGGGAGAGTTACAGCGCGTGCCAGTTCCCACGAATGATTCCAAACATTGACGAGCAGGGTCACACACGCGACCACCCTGTCCTGATCAACGGCAACCCGCCAAGCGGTGGAGCCTGAACATATGCCCTCGCGCACGTGCTGGGGTTCCTTACACGGATGGGATGACTGACCGTAAGCAAGTTGGAAAAGGTGGGCGATGGACGAGCTATCTTCGGGTGCAGCATTGCGGATTGTCAAAGCCTTCATCGTCACTCAGAGGCCTCCGCGAAAGCCGCGCAACAAGTGCGGCCTCAGCACGGATCCGTTAGCTCGAATGCGAGCACCTCAGCTACTTGGAATTTCCAACGGCCCTGAACTCCTGATTAGGTTCAGCTTGAAACTTACGAGAGCAACAACAAGCACCCTCGTTTCGCTCATGGTGCGGCGGCATCCTATCACGTTTACTCCGCCGTGAGATACGGAGCCATTTCGGTAGCCAGAGCCAGTGCGAGCGCGGTTCCAGGGACAGGAGGAGCAAGGGCGAACGGCGGAATCATGTCGGCACAACTTTGACATAGCAGGTCGCCGCTCGTCACTTCACGATTGCAAAGTTCGCAGGTCATGGCGTTCTCCAATACAGTTATCGAGATTTGTTGCCCCGGGTTGTTCACCCCCGATTTCGATTCCTCGGATGTGCACTTGCTGTGCCATCATGACGCTGCCGAGACCTGGTCTGGAACTCATTGATTTCAATGTAAGAAATCCTTGATTTAAACCGCGGTTCAGCGGCTGAATGCGCAGTCGAACCATCCCTTCGGATAGTCCCGTAACTCTTCGGATAGACCCGGATAACCGCCAGGATCGAACTGCTCACGTATTTGCCCACGAACCCGGCGAATCTCAGTTGGGTGTAATCGCAACTGGGTGTTGAAGAAGTCCGTTTTTCTCAAAACACCAAAAATCTCCGGAATGGAAAATGTCTACCCGAGGCACGAACGTCGCTTGTAGGGCTTCCCAACGCAAAGTTTTTCTGAGCACTTTTCTGGGAGTGAGCTTTTCAACAGCCACGCCTGATTTCAACAAGTAGAGTACCGCTCGCTGCCGGGCTGCCGCATAATGCGGCAGAGGGAACACAGGCGCAATGTTACCGCCAATAGTGAATCGCACGGCACCTGTGGCGCATGTGCTTTGGGCTGTTTATCGCCTCTGCCTCTATATTCTTGGCGCGCCCGCTGCTATGCCCCGCTTTGCTAAGCAAAACACACATACTTTTTGTAATGGGTATCTTGCCCCTGGTATTTATGGTTTTCTGGCCGGGCCGCGTCTTGTTCACGGCATTCAGGAGAAGAACCAACCCACCATATCGAATACGTGAAGCTGGCGTGGGATTCCGCAGGCAAGTATTGCCAGGATAAAGCATGGCAATTTGCGGCTAGCTTTTGGAACTCGGCTGAGCTTCTTGAGCAATATTGACCAGCCACGCTGATCCTGCGTTGCTATGGTGATTGCATGGCAATAGTGCATCATTACCCGGAAACATCGCCGGAGCCAACCGAGAGTTCCTTTCCCGGATATCCGCTCGGCGTCTGGCCTCCGATCATCTCGTCCTTTTGCAGAGAAAATGCCACGTACGAAACCAGACATGGTGATTGCAGCCTGCCCGGTTGCACCTGCCCTTGCCATTCCAGACCAAGATAAGGCTGGGAAATCTGGACAAGAGACGAGAATTGGCGCCGCCCTACCCGGAAAGGCTTCTATCTTCGTGCCGTACTGAATCTACTGGAGTGACAGCTAACTCCACCGAACGCTACAGTCGGTAAGGGGAAATTATGAACAAGCTTCTAAAATCGCTTCTCCAAACGGGTTTGTACTTTCTAGAACAGCCGGATCGTGCTGCAGAAGCCGTGCGCGAACGTGTCAAGGAGGACACCGATGAAGTCGGGCGAAAGTTTGCGGGAGAGGACCATACCCTGCGTTATGTCTTGACCTTTGCTGCTGGTGTCGGTGTCGGCCTGGGAGTGGGGATGCTTACGGCTCCGTCCAGCGGAGAAGAAAGCCGAAGTGCCATCGCCAGCAAGGTGCGGGACGTCGGCGATCGAGTTAAGAAGCACGTTTCTGGCGAACGCAACCCGGCAACGGGGACCTAGTCGACGTTGCCCCCGGTGGGGTGGTGGAGGCGAAGACAACGGACAGTTAGCAACGTGCTTGAGGTCGTGGTGGTGCTGGCAGTCCTCTATGGGGCTTACCGTTTCTTTCAGAAACGGGGTTGATAGCGATGGCGGGGTGCCCATCAAGAGCCTGCAAGTCTGGTAGTCATTATCCCGCCAAATATTCCGGACTACACAAGGAAACAGTTAGGTTTTTACAAGCAACAATGCTTGCCTAATCTCCGCTCGAGATTCTTCTCCTTCATACACTCTTCCCCCTTCTTTCGTCCGAAATCATACTCACCTTCGTTCCGAAAGAGGAGATCAGGTCAGTGGCGTACCATTGGAAGATGACCCAAGAATATCCACCAAGCTTCGGCATAGACGGTTCTCCTCATTCGATAGCTCTCGTTGTCCTCTTGCGACAAGAATCTGATGAAGAGGAAGAAGAGGAAGAGGGAGACGACGGCGAGGACAATGAGGACGACGATGATGACAACGCCGACGGCTACTCGGAGTGAACCTGTGCGAGTCTAGTCGTGCCCTCAGTCCTGCCCAGTGGACGCGGCTGTTGCGTCGGTCGCATCCAAGAAACAAATCCATTGCTCTAAGTGGCGCTAATGACAAACACTCTTATCGAACACGTACCGAATTGCCTGTTCGCCGTGCATAGTTTCGATGCCTGCCTTTCGGAAGCCGGCGCTCTCAAAGAGACGTACTGAAGGCTGGTTGGAAAGCTTCACAAACGCATGGATCGCCGCGACACTGGAGTTTCGAAACAGTTCCTCGGCGGCCAGAAACAGGATCTTGCGCCCGTTGCCTTTCCCACGAAAGGGAGCGCCCAGAACGATCGACAGCACTGCGTGGGTCCCATCCACCTGGTAGCGCACCATGCCCATCGAATGCCCTTGACGATTTACTGCAGTGTAGAGGATGGACTGCGGGTCTGCGAGTCGTGCACGAAACCACTGCATGTGCCGCTCCCATGAAATGGATTCTTTGGCCAACGACACGGAGTCGGCCGCGGCATCATTCGTCCACTCCCAGAAGCTCCTACAGTCCGAGTAAATCGCTCGACGCAGCACTGGGTCTCCCCACAGGAGTGCCAACACGCGTTCCGTGCCCAGTCCGTCCACAATCTGTCGTCCGCGTGCCGACATCTCGGCCCGCTGCGCCTGAGACCGAAGAAGTTCGCGCAGCACTTTTCCCACTTCGTCGGCGCATGCCTGTCCAGCGTAGCCAAGGTTGGTGGTCGCTCCAAGTCGCGCTAGCTCGCCTGCAATCCTTTCCTGGTTGGGAGCCAGCACACACAGAGCGGCTGGCAATCCCAGCATGCACATCTCCCAACCCGTAGTCCCGGCGCCAGCAACCGCCAAGTCCGCCCATACCATCACCGCCGCCATATCGGAGACATCTTTCAATAATCGAATCGAACCATTCGCCTTCTCCGCCAATAGCTCAACATTTGCAAGATGAGGATTGCTGCCGCCGACCACCACCGTTAGCTCGAGGCTCGACTCGTCGAGAAGAACTCTCAGAATCTGTGCGGTAACATTGTCGGGATCGCTGCCGCCCATGGTCACGAGAATCCGGCGTGCACGCGGCGCAATCTCGAAGGGTCGTTTCCGCCAAAACGCAAACTCG
>Ga0307478_10002917_pt1 | contig 13097 bp, 8 predicted proteins | sample atmos_gasesECM4C_2_FD_203713 | JGI IMG/M metagenome (GOLD analysis project Ga0307478, IMG submission 203713) | Hardwood forest soil microbial communities from Morgan-Monroe State Forest, Indiana, United States - atmos_gasesECM4C_05 | ecosystem: Environmental > Terrestrial > Soil > Temperate...
CGTGTGGTAAATGCAACGGTGAAAAATCGACGCTCGAACACTACTTGATGACTGTTTTGCCGTTTGGCTGCCAGCATCGTGATTCACAGGCAACGCTGAAAACGCTGGTCCCGAAGCGACTTGAGAAAAACGCCAAGCTATACCCGGAACTTCTAATCGGATACATCGGGGACAAACTGCCCTTGCGGGAGAATTCGGTCGAGCCTCTGTTCAAGTACGTCGCGAAAGGTCTCGTCTGGCATCACTGGGGAGCGATCCTCACACCCCAGGACTGTGCTGCAGCTATCGTTGTCAGATCGGACGGTTTGGGTTTCTTGGGGTATCTCCTCACCAAGCTCCGTCCCCGGGACCGTGTTGTGGGAAACCTTGGCAACGGCGCGTTGCTTTATCAGGGAATTCAGGCCACCGATTGTCCGCAGTTAACGATGTGGGTCTTCTCGATCTACGGCGGGCTGTGTTTCGGCGAGAGTTCTCATGACCCGAATGGAAAGCATTCCATAATTTTTGCGATCACTGGGCCTCGCACGCTACTGCCGAATTTTTGGACCAGTGTCTTCAAGGAAGAACTTCCGGCTGCGTAACCATCCCTTCTTGGGCATTCCGTCTTCAAACGTACTGTCCCGTCACCTCAAAGAGGGACTTGCAGTAAGCCTCGTGGATCTTATTCAGTCGGCTTATACACGCATTGCCAGGAAGTCGGTTCGAGGGGTTCTCAACGGGCATTGCCTTTACCAAGAGCAGGAGCTCTTCCCCGTGGCTCCCTTTGATGTCGCGCGCGGCGTTCGGTGAACAAATAAGGCCATGAGAGCTTGGGGTTCACCTCAGAGGTCATCCAAAATGGGAACAACTTGGGAACAAACATTGACGAATACCCTGCAAGACCGTGGTGCATGACATAGGAAAATGCTAGACGAACCAACTACTTAGCGTTTCTGCTCTTGCCTTGGGCACAGACGGCTGTCATGGAGGACGCACGACTCTTACTGAGCGTCGGCTTCGCCACCTGCAGTGGTGACATCGTCCTCGGCCACTGCTGCTTCTTTCTTCCGAGTTCTTTCGTCCTCGATTTTCTGCAGTCGGAAATAGTTCTGGAAGGTATACATCCATGCAATATCCACGAGCTGCCAAACGGTAAGTTCCGACTCGGCAATCTGAGTCGTTTGTTGGGAAGGTGGACGCGTATGAAGCTCACTGAGCGCTTCCAATGCGGCAAGCTGGTTCTTGGTATTGACCAAAGCGAATTTTGATAACTCAGTCTGACCCAGCCGCGTCAAAGGAATCTGCAGATTCATCAGACCCTTCACCGCTCGCTGAACTGCCCCCACAATTACCGTGACGGACAGCCCAGATTCGCCGACGAAGCGATAGCGATTGATCTCACTGACCAAGCGACGGATCTCGATCGCCCGCTTGGCATCAGACATCGGTCCCTCATCCAGCAGTCGACACAATTCTTCAAAACGCTCACTGTTCGTCTTGAGCCTCGCAGCGATGTCCCTCGACTCGGCCAGATACGCGCCATGCGTGATCGCGGCGACGCAAAGACGGAAAATCTCACGTCCAAAGACCAGCAAAGGATGGTAGACCAGATGCTCGGATTGCTTACCCGGTCGTGGGATCAGGAAGCGCGCCTGCGAGAGCTTGCCTTCATGTGCTACCCGACTGCGGGCGTCGTAAAACTGTCGAACCCAATCCTTCAATCTTGGAGCGCGGCCTAGTAGGAGCGAGACACTATCTACGAATCGATCCGTCTTCTCGCCGGTGGGTAGATCGAGCAGAGATTCAAAGGCGATTGCAAGATTGACTATAGCCTCGCTCTCGCTCACCTCAGCGCGATTGGTGGCGTTGTACCACCTCAGAGCGGTGAACAACCTTTCCCCGATATGTCGCGCGTCAGCCGTGAGCAATCGCGCCAGCTCATAACCCGTTCCTCGTTGCAGGAACTGGCCGCAGTCAGCAGCGAGGTCTTGGGAGATATTGAGGGTGATGTGCGGCACCGGCGGGTAGACCCGTGATCCCTTGACTACCCAAAAGTGCTCCATGAAGTTGAGCATACCGTCGTAACCCGGCGCGAAATCGTTGTCCCACGTGATTGGTATGGACTCATCCAAGATGGTGTGGTGCTCCGACTCAATCAAGAAACGACTCACTCGGCCTGGCGTAAGCACAAGCAAAGTTGCGCATTCATATCCGAGGAGAGGGTCTCCGAACTGATCATTCGGCGTGCCATACAAATACGCGACGAGACTATGCACCCGCTTTAAGGCTTCAGGGATTTGGAATACACCGGAAACATGAATCTGAGATATCACGGCGTAGGACGCCGATCGTACACGCGCATTGTTCTGCGTGTACAACATCGCCGTCACCTCAGTGACTGCTGTCACTTGTGCTTTGCTGAGTCCCTCCAGATCGTCGGTAGACCGAAACAGATAGGGTCCGAACTGAACGGGACCTGACGTCTTGAGATAAGGGAAAACAACAATGGAGAAGAGTTCTTCGCGAGTGTCGGGCATAAGGGTCCGGGCTAAGCGGTCGGCTCAAATCACCGGCCATGCTTGAAACCATTATCCGCCTTCTCCCTGAAGGTTGAAGCACCTATCGTGTGTAGCTTACCCACGATTATCAGGATTATTACCAGTAAACGCGCTTGTGGGAGTTTGCTAGAGGATGGTCGCCAATTCGGATGTAGGCGATTAATAAATCCGTGTTGGCCTCCCATATGCCTTCAACCCGTTCCGTCCGGATGCAATCTGAAGGCTATGCAGAAACGGGGTTTGGGGAAATGTCGGTTGAATGCCGAATCGGCGCGTCCGGCTGTCACCCGTGCCGCTGAAAAGAAACACAGAACCGGATCATCGGCCTAATCTGCCCCTTTTTGCCCATGCGTGTTTTCGCTAAGTGTCCATCCATCAGGAAGTGAATGGTAGGGGCGGTGGGGATCGAACTAAAAGCGGCATTGAAACCGCGTAAGTTACTGATTTAACTAAACGCGAAAAACGCCAGACGCCCCGCATAAGCCCAAGCCGGGTACACGCCGGGTACACAGAAGACGCCAAAATTCTTCCAGGCGTCATCGCCGGCAGATGATCTAGACTTGTCTCGCGGGGAGTATAATTGGATTGAATATGCCATTCAAAGTCTTCTTGAGTTACAGCACAGACCCCGAGGAGAGCGCCATCGTCTGGCGACTACAAACGCTTGCGGCCTCGAACGGAATCCAGATGTTTGTGCCACGGAGAGCTGGAATACGGGCGCCTTCCGGCCGTCGAAATGTTCCTCTGGTTTCTGACGAAGTGCGAGCCGCTATCGAGAACGCGGATTGTGTTCTTGCGATCATCACGAGTCGCACCGGTCCCGCCGTGGAGAGAGAACTGAACTACGCCTTAGCGCGGAAGCAGGTAATAGTTCCAATAGTCGAACAAGGAATACACGAACCCGCGTTTCTGAATCGTTTCCCTCGGGTCTTCACTTTCTCGCGCCTCAACGGCAATCCTGGACGTCTCGAAAGCGAAGTCCTGCAATTCTTGAGCGACCAGAAATTAAATAAGGAAAAACGCCAAGCACTCGGCGCACTAGTCGCGATTGGGGCCGGTCTGCTTCTCCTCTCGACGCTGGCGAAGGATTAAGTGCGCCGCATCGCCGTTATCGATGCGACCCCTCTGATCAGTCTCGTTCATCTTGGGCTGGCCGAAGGGCTCGGGCTCTTTTTCGACACTATTTATGTACCGAGAGCTGTACAAAAAGAGGTGAACAAGAAGCAGCGATTTCGGTATCGCTTACAAAAGCTGTACCGGACTGGCGCTTTTGAAAGATGCTCGTCAGCAGACTCGACAAGTGTTCAACTCCTTGAAGCCCAATTAGATTCTGGTGAAGCCGAGGGACTCATTCAGGCACAAGAAAAGCAGGCGCGTTATTTCATCGGCGACGAAGTGCGCGCCCGGGATACGTGCGTTGGTTATGGGCTAACACCTGTGGGTACCGTGCGGGTTCTTGCGCGTCTCCATCTCGAGGGTCAGGCTGACGATCCCGCGGCTCTCGTCCGAAAGCTCCGTCGTGACCTGGACTTCCGCGTCACCCAACGAGTCATCGACCAGGCTATCGCTCTCGCCCCTCAGCCGATCTAGTCCCCTGGTCCCCGCCGTTGAAACCGCGCCGTTGCGCCTATAACCTATCCGCTATACCCTGGAACCCAAAACTTAGATAATCATACACCTATCACACTGCGAGTCGGTAGCGTGTAGAGTCGCGAACCGCCACGCGGAACCGCGCCGTTCGCCAGCAACGTCGTGCGCTGATAGTCTGATTTAAATACTCAAATGGCCTACCGCAGCGAAATCATTCGGGCTCTCGAAGAGCTGATCGCAAACGAAGGTGGGGATCTTTTTCAAAACATCGCCACGCTTCATGCAACCCAGATATGGACTCAGTTAATTCCGTGCGAACACAAATGGGACGGCGGCCTCGACGCGCATGCAGACGGAGCCACACAGCCTGGCGGCATCGGCATCGGTTTAGCCTGCTCGATCACACCCACAATCAAGAAAATCAAGCGCGACGCACGTGAGACGAAAAAGCACTACCCCGACGTGAAGGTCCTTATTTTCTCGACGCCGGTTAAGGTCAGCCAGCACGAAAAAGAGAAGTGGGCAAAGGACATCTTGGACGAGTTCGGACTAGAGCTGATCGTGATTTCGCGAGCTGCGCTCGTCAACTGGCTGCTCAACCCAGCACGCGCTGAAATCTGTCGGGACCAACTCGGAATTCAGCCGTCTATGCCGCCGGAGCTGGAACCTGCGCTCGATCGCGCTCGGGAAGCAGCTAAGGAGACCGCCGGCAACTGGGATCGCGTTTACCGAAAGGCTGGGCGACCCGTGATTAACCTCAGAGCGTTCAAGCTCGACGAGCACGGCAACGCCAATGAGGCGACCACGACGGATTCGCTCGGCGCTTCGCTCGATGAAGGCCAGCGTCTCGTGATCGAAGCTCCTGCAGGCAGTGGCAAAACGACGACTCTCCTTCAATTTGCGCGGCGCGTTTTGTCCGCTGGTGGACTTCCGTTTCTCGTGGATCTACCGGAGTGGGTCAGCTCGCACCGAGGTATTCTCGCCTACATTGCTGAACAGCCCGCCCTTGCCGCGCGGGATCTTAACGCGAATTTGCTCGCCAAACTCCGCGGCAAGCATCCTCCGACGTTTCTGCTGAACGGATGGAATGAGGTGTCGGTCGCTAACACGGGTGCTGCGGACGGCGCGCTGCGCGATTTGGAGCGGAGCTTTCCAGCAGCGACCATTGTCGTCACGACACGTCCACATCGCGCGACACCGCCGCTTCGTGACGTCGTTCGCGTGCAGCTGAATCAACTTAATCGAACACAACGAAACGAATACCTCGACAAGGCGCTGAGAGACTCTGCTCACGACCTTAAGGTCAAACTCGATAGCAATCGAACGCTGGATACGATCACCCGGACTCCGCTCATCCTCGCCGAAGTCGCGGATCTTCATCGCGCTGGAAAGGAGATCCCGCCGACGAAAATGGGAGTGCTTGGTGCGGTGTTGGACGCAATCGAGAAGTCAACGGACCACCAGGTCGCTTTGAACCAAGCGCCGCTGCGTGGACACGCCGCAGAGTATCTCCGAGCAGTCGCGTTGAGAATGACGGAACTTGGCGAAACCGCCATCGAAGATGCGGATGCTCGCGCCGTCGTGAAGTCAGTAAGTGAGTCGCTCGCAAATGCAGCCGATTCGGGAGAAATCTTGGACGAACTCTCGAAGCGCCACGTTTTGCTTGTCTCGCGCCAAGACGAAGTGACGTACAGGTTCCAGCATCAACAGTTCCAGGAATTCTATGCTGCGGGCGGCCTGGGTCGGCTCCTCGCGGAGATAGTGCGCCGCGAGGACGTTGCCGAAGAGCGGATGTTTGCAAAGCAATACGTGAACGAGCCGAGATGGGGCGAATCGTTGCGAATGCTCGCCGAGAATATTTCCGCACTCAGCGGAAAGGCGGGAGTTGTGAAGGCAGGCGCTAAGCTCGTCCTGATGGCTCTCCACGTCGACGCAATCTTCGCAGCTGAACTCGCGAACGCCGCCGGCCCCACTGTGTGGTCAGAGGTTCGGTCGCACGTTGGAAAGCGCCTTCGCGCTTGGTACGCACAGAAAGATGGAAATCACCGCCGCTGCGCGTTGGCCGCGATGCTGGTGACGGGATCGGATGATTTCAAGGACATCCTGCTGCCCTTGCTGAGCGATGCTAACGATCAGGTTCGGATGTCGGTGTACCACGGAGGAGCGGAGGTGCTGCCTGAGAGTTTGGGAGCCAACTGGCGCGACGTCGTCCGTGGCTGGCCCGAAGAAGCGCGCCGCGATTTTATTGTTCAGCTCGCGCACAATCCGTGGCACGCAGACGCCGTTGAGGAAATGGCCCTCGCAGATCCGAGTCCGAAGATCAGATGGAGTGCAGCCCACATGTTGGGCTGGTACGGATTTACGGAAAGAGTGGAGGGCTTGCTGGCGTCGATCGATGATCCAAGCCTCCTCGAGCTTCTTCGCACGTCACACAACGAAGAGATTCCACAATCGCAGCGGCAACGCGTCGTCGCGGCCTTCCAGAAAATGTACCTGGAAGCCACCGATCCGTTCGAACGCCTTCGTCTTCTTGGCGTCTTGCTGAAATTCGGGGCAACGAACGTCACCGACAAAATCAAAGCAGAGCTCGATGGCCTCAGCCCTGAGCACTTGAAACCGGGCGACCATCAGAGACAAATCAGATGGGCGCTTGATGAAGTGCAAAAGTCTGATCCGAAATGGGTCAGCGAGTGGGCGACGAAAAGGGTGTTGGACAAGTCGATTTGGTTCGGGGCGTGGCGCGGTCTCATCACTCAGATCCCGAATGAGCAGCTGGAAGAGCTTTACTCTCGCTTCAGCACGGGACTCCTCGATCAAGGCGAACAACAGCGCGTCGTTTCGGTTCTTGTTTCGGTGATGAACCCTGCGCTTGCAGCGCGCGCCTTCCAAAGGGCTTGTCAGATTCGAGCAGAGCTTACGCCCCCGCCGGCTCATGACCAGGCGAAGTGGGATTTCTTCCGGCAAGTAGAAGATCTGCTGCGGGCGATCGCGCCGGCCATTCTTCTCGAAGGCATCAGCGGAAAACTTGACGGCGATCCGGATGCGATCGAACTCGATGTGTTAACCGACACTCTGCCGTCGTCGAATCTTACGAAGCCCGATGTTCGGAGTTCTGTTCCAGACGAAATGCGACTGAAGCTGCGGGGCTACCTAAAGCGAGCCGCTAAGCTCGGTGCCGATCCCGGCGGGCTGCGGGCGAGCACCAGAGCTCACCTTGCACAGCTCCTCGCGAACGTGGGCGAACAGGAAGACATGGAAGATACCCGTCTCCTCATCGAAGCGGATGCAGTCAGATTTGAGAAGGCCCAAGCGGCGCGATTGCAGGGCGACCGAACGCAGGACTCGGTCGGCTATGGATTTTTGTACCTCGAGGCTGTCACCACTATGGATCCCGCTGAGGCGGACGAGGTCATTGTGGGGCTCATTCGCTCGCAGCAGTACGAACACGTGCTCTCGCAGAGACTCCCGCTTCTTGCGCGCAAAAACGAAGGCCCGAAGGGATTCGGGACTAACCGGATGGACTTCAAGAAACTTTGGAAAGCTCGCGCGGGCGAACCGGATGACACCTTTGTCGAGGAGCGCCGTCTCCGATTCGCCGACGCAATTCTTGAACAGATAGAGAAAATTAAGGCCGAGCGCGAGGTGGCGACGGACAAGAGTGCATTCGACCACAGGCTCAAGATTTTGGGAGGGACCCTTGCCGCGCTCGACGCCAAGCGCTCGGCAAAGTTGATCTTGGAGCTTATGGAGCTTCCGGGGCGTTGGGACGGCTGGACACGAGTGGGAGCGCTCGAAAACCTGCTGCTTTCAGGCGTCCCGCTGCAGCTCGATGGAGTGCTCAAGATTCTCGAGCCAACTTTTCAAGACGTTCTTCGCAACGGTTTTTTCAACGACGACCAAGCCCGCTGGCTGTTTGCGCGGTACCTTTGCGTGTTGGCTTTTGTCGATCCGCCGGCCGCAGGCATCGCGAAGACCCACGAACTTGTTTCTAGTCTCAAGTTTCCGGCGTATGACATGGGAGCGGTCGTGGCAGCGCTGGGCGCAAGTCGCTGCGATGACGCGATAGATGTCTTGATGGAGTTCGCTGGGCCAGACGGAAAGGGTGTTGATGCCCTGGGCGAATCATGGATCGAATCGATTGCTACGATCGAGAGCGTCTCGTCCAGCAATATTTTGGTTTCGTTTGTGGACCCGAAGGCGCAAATATTCAGTCGAGACTTCCTGCCCGACCATCGCCGCGGAGATCTGCTCGCGCGGCTCCTGGCCGAACGCGCGGCAAAAGACAAAGCTGTTAAGGAAAGATTGGTCGAACTCGCGAACGGCGAACTGCCAAGCGCGAAGCGCCTGCTTCTAGCAAAAGTGTTCGGCCAATTCACCAGCGAAGGCGAGCGCGTAGAGGGACTCTGCGTCCTTCGCGATGACGGATCTGGCGTGCCCTATGAATTTGTGCAGTCGATGGAGAATACGTTTCTCGAGCGCCGTCCTTACGGCCCTTCCGGCAGCGCGTACACACTCTCTCCAGTGAGTTGCAACGGCGTTCGGAAACGACTTTTTGATATGGTGATCGGCGATCCGCATCGGAAGGAAACGGCGTTCGCGTTGCTTGGTGTGATTGAGGTCTGGCGCTTTGAGCATGGGCATCCCATAGACGAGCCGCGCCATCCTGCAATTGAATCGGAAATCTCATGGCCGCCATTGCCATAGTTCACTTCGGCAACGGACTTCGACGTACGCAAATATGAGATGCACGTTCAGATTCCGTCCAGGTGCACTGGCTGAATCAGTTGGAACGGCGGCATCGATGCCACGTGTTTTGATCTCGGCTAACCTTGTTGGATATTACCTATGATGGCTACCGTAGGCTAGTCGAGCCATACTCGCTGGTGTTCAAGCGGCAGAACGACGGATTCGGGCAGGAATATTTCTACGCATACGATCGGACGGGCGGACGTACCAGCGGGCCGGGCCTCAAAACGCTCCTTCATCCCAAAATACAATCCCTCGCAAAGACCGACCAAGCGTTTGAACCGCGAATGCCGATCGAACTCGGCAAGGCGGGTGAGTTCGCGGGCAAAACCTATTTCGGCGGAGGTTTCGGAGCAGGGGTCCTGCGCAATCCACGGCTCCGAGTGCGAACCTCTCGTGTGTACCTAGTCGAATGCTCATATTGCCGGAAGCGCTTCCCCCGAAAGCGATACAGCACGCGATTGCGCCGGCACAAGGATCAGTATGGGAATCCCTGCTATGGGCGGTCAGGTTATTTTGCATACTGACGGATGATCGGGGCGCACAGCGAAGGTCTCAACAATCACATTTCTTTTCTTGCAGTCCGTTTATGTCCGCCTAACGAATGTATTGACTTTACATGCGTCGTGTTATACGATTAATCGTGAAATACGACGCATAAGAAGCTTCTTGGCATGATCTTTGATACGGCCGCAGTGGAAGTAGAAAACCAGCGGTCCCGACCTTGGGGGCAGGATCGTCGACTGGAATTCATCGAATTTCGTTTGCTGTGGGACGGCAAAATCAATCGCGGTGAGGTGGCTGAATACTTCAACGTCTCAATCCAGCAGGCATCGCTGGATTTTGCAAGATACATGCTTCTAGCTAAAGGCAATATGCTCTATGATCGCCGCGAAAAGATATATCGCGCTACAAAGCAATTCACGCCCCTATTCATCGCGCCCGACACGCAAACCTATCTCAACGAACTCTCGGGATTGGCCACAGGAACAATTTCACCGTCGTTCAGTTTCATGGGGGTTCGGCCGCGTTGCGATATCGTAACTTTGCCGGTCCGGCGGGTACGCACGACCACGTTGTTGCCAATTTTATGGGCAGTTCGAGATGGGGCAGAAATCGACATCACATATCAATCCATGCGCAGTCCGGATCCCACACGCCAATGGATCGCCCCGCATTCGCTCGCCTTCGATGGCGCACGTTGGCACGCGCGCGCCTGGTGTCACACGTCCTCTCGATTCCGCGACTTTGTTTTGACGCGATTCCAAGAAGTTCACAGCAGGCGACCAAGTAGCGTCGATCCCCAGCATGACGCGGAGTGGCAGACATTTTTCGTCGTTGAAATTGAGCCCAACCCAAATCTGACGATCAGCCAAAGAAATTCTGTTATCGATGACTTCGGGATGGTTGACGGGAGGCTGTCCAAAACAATCCGTCGCGCCTTGGTTCTGTATTTTGTAAGACACCTCCGTATCGACGAAGCTGATCAAGCCCAGCCAATCGTGTGGGCCAATCGTGATCAATTTGAAGACGTGAAACACGACGAATGAAAACCACAAACAAAAGGAGCATCGTATGCCTGAAGAAGCCAAATCACTCCACCCGTTCTTTGTAGATGCTAAGCGTTACGAAACCGCCAAGACTGCGCTGACTGGGTCCGAGATAAAGGCGATTGCCAATGTCGCCCCAAACTATCAGCTCTTCCTTGAAGAGGAGGGCGACAAGCCCGACAAAGGCATCGGTGATGGGGAAGCGGTGGGCGTTACCGAACGCGTGAAACATTTCTTCGCCGTCCCTCCGGCGACGTTTGGTTTCTAATGATCAGCGAACAATTTTTAGAACTTAAGGACTATCTGCAGCAGTTCAAGAATCAGGGTGCCGAGATTCAGCGCCGCGCTGATGGTTCGTATCTAATCACTGTAAAAGACGTCGACTTGCCGGAGGGCTGGAACCCTCGGAAAGTTGACGTCTTCTTTATCGCGCCGCCTGGATATCCTGCCGCAAAGCCTGACTGCTTCTGGGTCTCTCCGCGAGTGCGCCTGTCCAATGGTGCGATTCCGCAGAGCGCCAACGAAGGGACTCCGTTGCCCTACGATCAAAATCCGGGACGCCCTCTGACATGGTTTTCTTGGCACCTTCAGATGTGGGACCCAAACCGAAGTCGGCTTGAAAATTTCTATCGGGTAATCCTTCAGCGATTGAATCCACCACGATGATAGAGCTCAGACTTCAAGATGGTGACGTTAGCCGAATTGTCGGCGAGCTTGTGGGAGGCGAAACAGAGCGATGCGCCATCCTGTTTGCGTCGCACGTAGCTCTATCTGACGGCCGCGAGCGTCTCATCGTCACCCGCGTTGAGTATCCCGAAAATAATAGCTATTCAGAGCGCAGCATACTTCGTGCGGAGCTGAAGCCGGACTATGTTGCTCATATCGGTAAAATCGCAGCACGCGAAAATTTTTCCGTTGGTTTCGTCCACTCGCATCCGGGGGCCGCGCCGCCGGAGTTCTCTCGGACGGATGACGAAGGCGAGATTCATCTGGGAAAATTCCTTTCCGTACGCGCTCCAGCCACAAAGCCGTTTGCCGTCGTCGTCAGCGCCGGTGGGTGGCGTGCGCGCTCTTTGGGCTCGAAGACATCCGTACGGATTATTTCTGTTGGGCCACAGCTCCAGGTTCTATTCGACCCCAATCATGCTGGAGGGCCGGCGTCACTCAAATTCGATCGTCAGGTCCGCGCAATGGGTTCGGCAGGACAGCAGCATCTTGAGTCTCTCGTTGTAGCCATAGTCGGCCTGGGTGGCACCGGCTCCATAGCTGCCGAACAGCTCGCCTATTTAGGTGTACGCAAATTTATTCTCGTCGATCCCGATCGCATCGATTTGAGCAATCTGAACCGGGTAGTCGGGGCCTGCGCGACCGACACTGGCCGCTTCAAGACTGACGTTGCTGCGGACATGATTACGCAGATCGCGTCCGATCCCGTCTTGCACCGTGTCGTGGGCGATGTAACACGAACGCGATTCGCCCGCGCACTCCGTGGAGCTGATTTTATCTTCTCTTGTACTGATTCCCACGGGAGCCGAGCAGTTATTCAACAGATTGCGTATCAGTACCTTATTCCGTGCATCGACGTGGGTTCAGTTATCGCGGCGAGAGATGGTCGCATAACAGGTATACACGGCCGCGTACAGGCGCTGACGCCTCGCCTACCATGCTTCACTTGCTGTGAGTTACTGGATCCTGAAGAAGTCCGGCGAGACATGATGAATTATGAAGAACGCCAACGAGATGTCTATATCCAGGGCTCGCATGAGCCCGCACCGGCAGTTATCTCGATCAACGGGACAGTGACCTCGATCGCGATGACGATGTTCCTAGCCATGACCGTGGGCGTGCCGAGCGATGGTCGACACATACTGTACAACGCACGCACTCCCTCCTTGCGAGCCGTAGCGTTCACTCAAAATCCAAATTGCTATATTTGCTCTCCTCGCGGAGTTCTCGCACGGGGAGACGCGCAAACCCTTTTCACGAGGGACGATTGAGATGGCGATCCGCGAATTTTCGGCAGACGGTGCGCCGCGTGCGAAAATCGCTTTTGTTGGGGGCTTGCCAGAAGCCCAATACTTGAGCCGCTTTGAAGAGCGAAGCTTTTTCCACGAGGTGTGCACGCCAGAAGACCTTCGCACTGAGGGATATGCTACGAGACTGGATGCAGTGATTTGGACGCAGGACCCTAGCAAGCTTAATGCGTTGCCTCGCGAACTGGGACAGACAGTTCCCAACCTGCTAGATCACGATGTTCGCGTCTACGTTCGCCTCGCAACAGACGAAAAACTCACCGATACGCCCCGCAAGCTAGTCGTGAACGCACTTCTCGAAAGCGGCATCCCAGTCGCTAAACTTCTTCCCACTGAATGGCGAGCCATACCGGAAATCCTTCAAGAAAGGGAAAATAGCTTTCTGATGCCATGTGTTTATATCGTCGAACCGGCCTTGCCATGGCCTGATATTGCGACTTTGGTCTGCGATCGGCCCGCCGGGCAGTGGCTGAAATCCAAATTGGAATTTGACGAAGAATTTCTTCGCAAGGTACTTGGTTCCAAGGGTCACTCGGAGCGGGTCACGTTGCTGAAACGAGCATTCTGGAATTGTTCGCAACTCCAGCTTACGTTGCTTGATGGCGGTATGTCGGGCGCTCCTGTTTTCAAAGCGTACGCCT
>Ga0307478_10002918_pt1 | contig 13095 bp, 5 predicted proteins | sample atmos_gasesECM4C_2_FD_203713 | JGI IMG/M metagenome (GOLD analysis project Ga0307478, IMG submission 203713) | Hardwood forest soil microbial communities from Morgan-Monroe State Forest, Indiana, United States - atmos_gasesECM4C_05 | ecosystem: Environmental > Terrestrial > Soil > Temperate...
CGACGGTCTCGATCTTCTCCCGGACCCGGTCGACGAGAAACCGCAGGTCTTCGGCGTACTTAGTCGTCGCCGAGGTGGGGGTGAGCTGATAGATCTCCGGTACCTGGCGCTGGCCGTAGCGGTCGATGCGGCCGATCCGCTGCTCAAGGCGTGACGGGTTGAACGGAATGTCGAAGTTGACCAGGCGATGGCAGTAGTCCTGTAGGTCGATGCCCTCGCCGGCCGAGTCGGTCGCGACCAGCACTCTCAGCGGGTGCTCGTCCGGGGGTGCGGTGAACCGGTCCCGGATCAGCACGCGTTCCTCGGGGTCCGTCGCGCCCTGGATGGTAGCTAGCTCGTAGCCAGGCCGGTAACCGTGCTGCGCGAGAATCCGGGTGATCCAGTCCAGCGTGGCGGCGTACTCGGTGAACACTACGACCCGCTCGTTGGTCCAGGTGCCATCCGGGCGGCAGGTGGCGTCGAGGAACTTGATCAGCGCTTCGAGCCGGGTGTCGGGCTGGTGCTCGTAGCGTTCGCCCCAGGCGATCAGCCCGGCGAGCTGCTGGCTGGTCGCGGCGGCGAGCGGACTGTCGCGCTTGGCGTGCCGCAGCGCCGTGAACTCCGGCTGGTCGGGGTCGCCTTCCTCCTCGTCGGACGCCTCGCTGCCCAGGACCTCCTGGTAGTACTGGTCCTCATCGTCGACCTCAAGCCCGCGCCCGCCGGCTGAGTCGGTGTACTCGGCCAGGGTGCGGGCGAACGACCACGGGCTGGACAGGAACCGCTTCTTCAGCAGCATCCCGACGATGCCGCCCCGCCCGCCGCTGTTTGGCCGCGAACTGCTGGCGAGGATCTGGTCGAGCAACGCGAAGTGCTCTACTTCCCCCTTGCTAGGCGTGAACGGAATGGACTTGAGCTCGCGCTCCTTGAAATCCTTCTGCCCGCGGACGTCCGCCTTGAGGCGGCGGACCGCGATGTCGCGCAGGGCGCGTTCGTCCAGGATCGCACCCCGGCTGAACCTGTGGTTGTCGATCATCTCAAGCAGCGCGGTGAATGACTCGGAGTACCCGTTGTGCGGGGTGGCGGACAGGAACAGCCGGTGCTCGCACTTGTTCGCCAGCGCCCGGGCGGCCAGCGTCCGCTTGCTGTCCACCGCGTAGCCGCGGAACCCGGACAGGGACGACGGCGATGCGGGTGCGACATGGTGCGCCTCGTCCACCACCAGGATGTCGAAGGCATACTGCCGCGCGGTGCCGGTGTTGTGGCCGCTGTCCCGCGCGTCCGCGTATACCGACCGCAGCAGCCGCTGGGCGTTTATCGATGGCAGCCACGCCATGGACACGATGACCCGGGGGAACAGCCGGAACGGGTTGGCGTTCAGCCCGTGGGTGCGCTTCACCTGGGCCATCAGCTCGCTGTTGACGATGACGAAGTCCAGGCCGAACTTCTCCCGCATCTCGTCCTGCCACTTCAGTGACAGCGACGGCGGGCAGACGATGATCACCGAGCTGGCCCGGTGCCGCAGGAGCAGCTCCTGAATGACCAGGCCTGCCTCGATCGTCTTCCCAAGGCCCACATCATCGGCGAGCAGTAGGTTCGTCCGCGCCGCGTTGAGGGCCCGGCGCAGCGGCTCAAGCTGGTAGGCCTCGACGTTCGCGCCGCTGCGGAACGGCGCCTGGTAGGCGTTGGCGTCCGCGGAGGTCACCGCGCCCCAGCGCACCGCGTCCACGAAAGCAGCGAGCGTGTTCGGGTCGTCAAACGAATCCGGGCTGATTGCTTCCGGCAGACCCTGGTCAGGCCGGACAGAATGGCCGACCTCAAGCTCCCACACCACAGAAAGCTCCGTGCCGAGCTGGTCCTCCTCAAGCGACTGGAGCTCGACCACGTGCGTGAGGCCTGGTTCCCCCTCATCGGCGGACCCGTGGTAAGCGGCCCCGTGCGGCAGGCCCTGGGCGATGACATCGGTGACCGCCCAGGTGGCACCGCGCACGCTGACGACCTGTCCCCGCGCGGGAAGTTGCGGCAGCGGTGCCCGCTGCGGCACCTGTTCCTGCTCCGTCGTGATCGTCATCGCTCGTCAGCTCCCCTTGTACCGGTCATCCGGTATGTGTTCGCGTTGCCCACCCACCGGGCGCGCTGCCCATCATGCCCAAGTTTTGCGATTTTCGCAAACCCTCTGCTAGCCTGGCGGCATGGAGATATCCGACCGCGTGCTTGGCCTGATCGAGGCGTCGGGGCTCAGCCGCCGTGCCTTCGCGCAGCGGATCGGCCTGGACGACTCCAAGCTATCGAAGTCGCTCAGCGGCACCCGGCGCTTCTCGTCGCTCGACCTCGCCCGCATCGCCGAGGAGTGCGGAGTTACCGTCGACTGGCTCGTCACCGGGGACGAGCCTGCGCTGGCCGTCGCCGCCCGGACGACGACGGGCGAAGCGCGAACAGCCCTGGACGCGGCGCTGGACTACGTCAGCATGCGGGCTGGCCTGGCATCGCTGGGGTACCCGCAGCCGTGGCGCCCATTGTCCGTGCCGCTTTCCGGACCGCCCACCGCAGTCCAGGGCCACCTGTTGGCCCGCCACGCCGTGGACCGGGTGAGCGAGGTCGGCCTATCGGTCAGTAATACGGACCTGCCCGCGACGGTCGAAGCCGCCTTCGGCGCGGACGTAGCAGTGCTCGCGCTCGACGACGGCTTCGACGGCCTGGCGGCGGCCTCGGACGTCGCGAAGCTCATCGTGCTCGCGACCTCGAAGGTGCCATGGCGGCAGCGGTACACCCTGGCACACGAACTTGGCCACCTGCTTGCGGGTGACGACCAAGACGTGCACCTCGACAAGGACGTCTTCGACAAAGGACAGGGCAAGGACCCGAGCGAGGTCCGGGCGAATGCCTTCGCCGCCGCCTTCCTGATGCCAGAAGCAGTGCTGCGGGCCGCGGCCGGCACGACCGGCCTGACGCAGCAGGCCTTTGCCGCGCTGGCCTGTGACCTGAAAGTTTCCCCGATGGCCCTCGCGATCCGGCTCAGTCAACTCCGCCTCATCGATGCGGGCGCCTGCGACCGGCTTAAGACCCTCAGCGGGGTTAAAGCCGCGTCAATCGTCGGACTTGGCCCGGATTACGCGCGTTGGATCGCGCAGGCGACTACAATTCGTGCACCAGGGTTGCTTGTCCGTGACGCTTACACCGCCTACGAGTCAGGTGCGGCCACCCTCCGGCCGTACGCGAACCTCCTTGGCGTTGACGTCGACGAACTGCGTGACGCGCTCGAGCTAGAGGACGGGATCCGCGACGCTCCATGACCGAGGCCTTCTTCCCCGATAACACGGTCTTGTGTAACTTCGCCGCCGTCGACCGGCTGGACCTACTCAGGTCGGTGCTGTTCGAGTGCGGGCGGTGGACAGAGGCGGTCGCCTACGAGGCGCACCGGTCGTCCGCACATCTGCCGCCGCTGGCGGACCTGGAGGCGGAAGGCTGGCTTGGTGATCCGATTGAGGTTACCGACGATGCCGATATCTCAAACATCGAGAACATCAGGATGTTCGTCTTCGGCGGAACACTGCGGGTGCCGACCAAGCATCTCGGCGAAGCCCAGACCTGCTACATCCTCAAGAACTGGCCCGAGTTCACCGGCGCCTGGTGGATCAGCGACGACCGGGAAGCACTCCGCTACGCGAACAGGCAGGGACTCGTCACGAGGGAGACGATCGACCTGATGTCGATCGCCGTCGGCAAGGGTGAGATCTCCGCTCGGGCCGCGTTCGCGCTGATGAACCGCATGAGGGAGCGAGATAGGCACCCGCGTATGCCCAGGTCGCCGGACGAATTCACCCGGCGGCAGGGCACCGTCAGGACGTCCTACACGTGACCGTCTAGCAGCTCATTCGAGTGCGGCCTGGACCTTCTTGGCGGTGGCCTCGACGCCACGCATGTCGAGCCCGCCGATCTCGCTGGTCGTGAAGAGGTTCCTGTCAAGTTCGAACCCGTTGCGGGCGTACCACGCCCGCTTCCAGTCCCATCCGGCAGCATAATCGGGCCGGTCGAGCATGCCCAGGTGCTCCCAGATGATCAGATCGCCTGCGTCGTCGATAAACGAGAAGTCGGGGCGCAGCTTGTCCTTGTCCACCGTTCCCGGCAGTTCCCGCTCGTACAGGTACGGGAGGCCGATTGCGTACAGATGGTTGGCGATTGCCAGCTCCGACTTCGAGCGCACCAATTCGCCGCGCAAGGTGCGGTGAATAAGGTGCTCGGCATACGGCACGCCGTCGGCTGTGTCCCGGATTCCGGGTGCGAAGAGGTTCGTGTTGCGGCGTGCCGTCTCGGACCGCTCCGGCCTAGTCAGGTCATAGAGGAACGAGGCGTCACTGCCCTCTACGAGCAGCACCATCTTGTCCCGCGACCGCGTCAGCGCCGTGTAGAGCAGCTCCCTGCTCATCAGCCGTGACCGCTGCGGTAGTACCAAGAAGACCTTCCAGAACTCGCTGCCTTGCGCCTTGTGGACAGTCAGCGCGTATGCAAGTTCAAGTGGGCCTCCACTGCCACTCGGGAACTGGTAATCGTAGTAGGCGAAGCGCTGGCCGTCACGTCCGGTGAAACAGGCGTTAAGAAAACGCTGACCCTTCTTGAAGGCCATGACGCCGACCTCACCGTTGGCGAGGTATTCCTTGATCTTGGTCCGACCATCAGCGTAGCCGTCCCTCATACCGTTCCGGGTGAGGATCACCTTGTCGGATGAGACGATCTCCTCGTCACCGAATGCAAGCCCCCACGGCTCCCGCCCGAAGCGCAAGGCTTCCGCACGAAAGCGCCCTTGTACCCATCGGTTGAGGTCCACGACGCCGTGCGGTTGCGCGCGCACCGGCGAAAGCACCTGCCAGTTCTCGGCACCCGCATGGTTGTCCCAGGGCACATACCCTTCAGGCGTTAGCCCTAGGGTCGCATTGAATCCTTGGAGGTCGGCTGGGCTCTTCAGGCCCAGGGTCGAGACGAACAGTGCGTCGAGCAGTTGCCGGAGTTCCTCGGGTGTCCGCCAGAAGTGCACGTCTAGGTCGTTGAACGCGCCGCCCAGTTCGAGATCGGACAGTACTCGGTCGGCGTCGACCGGCTGCTGCTCACGGGTGTACCAAGACGCGAGCCGCAACGTATCGGAGGCATCCTCACTGACGGTCCGCATTTCGACGGTCAGCCGAGCCAGCGCGCCCGCAGCCGGATCGTCCGGCTCGGCTCCCTCTAGGCAGGCGACTAGATCGGCAAAAGGTCGGCCAACGCCAATCGGCGGCAGTTGGTTCGGGTCGCCGACCAGGATCAGCCGCTCCACCTGCGCCAGGTCGAGGGCGAGGAGAACGGCCAGCAGGTCGTCCATCGTCAGCATGGAGCACTCGTCAATAACGACCGTGCGCTCCTTGCGGTACTGGCTGTCCCCTTCGAACAGGGCTCGCTGGCGGGTCCCGTCATACCGGCCCAAGCGCCACAGGAATTGAGCGACGGTCATGGCCTCCGCGCCCCTTGCGGCATTGGTGATGCGGACCCGGGCCTTTCCGGTTGGGGCGAGGAAAAGCACGCCGTCCGAGGAGATCTTGGGCGAACTGAGCAGGGTGCCGAGCACCGTGGTCTTGCCAGTGCCGGCCCGGCCAACCAGAACTGAAAGCCTCCGCGTGGTGAGGCGCTCAAGCGCCGTGGTCTTCTCCGCGAGCGCGGCCCTGTCCCGTTCCCGCGAATCGTCGTGCTGCTGCAGGCGGCCGCGCAGGAGCGCTTCCCAGTTCTCGTTCGGCGCCGGGATCGCACGCCTTGCCCGTTTCAAAAGTAGGGATCGCAGGCGTTCCTCACGACCGCCGAGATCGTGCAGCTGGATGCACTGGGTCCCTTCCCCCATTCCGGCGTTCACGCGTACGCTCAGCCGATCGATCTCGCCGTCTAGCGCGGCCCCATTTCCGGCTAGCCAGTCGTGGTCTGCCGTGATGGGCCGTTCAAGGTCGAGCGCGCCCAGACGGTCGAGCGCGTCGGACTCGGCGAGGAGAGCGTCGCCATCGTCCGCTGCGCGCCGGAGCACGGCAACGAGAGCCGCACGGACCCGGCGACCGTCGTTCGGCGAAGAGACTGCGGCGGGACGCTCGACCGGGCAGGCCACCGCCACGGTTGGGTCGGGCAGGAGGCCCCGGTCAATGACGCCAACGGGGACCGGCCAGTCTCGGCCGTCACCAAGGTCGCACTCCGCGATGCGATACGGGTTCGCGAGCAGATCGCTGTCGCTGACCGGTTGCCGCACGGCTCGCGCTCGTTCCTTGGAATTCCACCAGCGGCGAGCCTGCTCGTTCGTCAGCGCGAACCGTGACAGCAACCGCAGAAGTTGTCGTCGCTCGTCGCTCAGACCCGCGTAAGTGTTTTGAACCGCGGCGAGCTCGCCCGCGTAGGCATGAGGCACGGGTACTTGGCCGCGCAGCATCGAGTCGAGCAGAGGCCATGGATCCGCGAGCGGCCCCACGGCACCCGACGCGAGGAGTTCCATGACCAAGGACGTGCCAAGTCGGCAGCCCAGAGCCTCGAGCATCCCGCCGGTGCCGGGGAAGGCGCCGCGCTGCTGCCAGGTCCGCGCGATGCGGTCGTTCAGCCAGTCTTCGCGCCGGGCCCAGGGGCCTGGCACAAGGCCGTGCCGCCGGATAGCCCGCACCGACTCCAAAGTTCGAACCAAGGTGGAAAGCGCGACATCGGCACCGGCGCGCTCGCCCGCATACGAGAAGGCCGCGATCTGAGCGGGCTCGGGAATGACAGCGATCTCGGTGAGCAGTGACCGCCTGCGGTCATCCTCATCTGCGTCGCCGGTTGGCGCCAGGTAGTCGTGGTAGGGCAACAGGAAACCGTCGGTGCCCTGCGGTCTGATCGAATGGCTAACGACTCGGTCCCACAGCGGGTAGCTGGCGCTGCTCGTCGAGGCGTAGCGAAGGAGTGGGCCCACGCCGGTGACGGCGCCAAGGCCGACGACAAGTCGGTTGATGTGGTCGCCAAGCGGGTGTCCGGATTTCGTGTAAAAGAAGACCAGCGACCGATCTGCTTCGATCTGATCGAAGAAGAGCCGCGAAAGCGCTTCCTGCCGGTCCGCAGCGAACACCCAGGGAGACTGGAAGGGTGGCTCTTCGTCAGGAGGCAGGGGATCGGCAAGGCGTTTGTCAATATCCTCTTGGTTCTGCCGGAGCATCCAGCGGAAAGGCACCACAAGGGTGGAGTACTCCGGAACCTTGAGCACTGTCGGCCGAAGTCCTCCATGTGTCCCGGCGGCCTTCGCGATCCCCTGGTAGGGGTGCGAGCGGACTTGGGGGATCATACGGTCGGACATAAACGTGCCCGACTCCGCCTGGCATGGCGGGAGACTGTCAATTGGCAGATCGGCAAAGTGCTTCAGCGCGACGCGGTCTTCGTAGTCATCGTGGCGTTCCTCTCGGATCCGGTCGAGGTCAAGGCAGAACGAGTTGCGCGATGCATGCTGGCACACGGTGCCGTTCCACTGCTGCTGGTGCCATGCGACCCGAGCGGTCAGATGCTGACTCATGCGTTGATCTCCATCTTTGCCGGTACTGTCCAAAATACTGCGCAGCCGCTGGGGTCAACGTCGGATGCCAAATTCTGTGGCAGGATGGACTTCAAGAGGCTGAAGAAGAAACAGTGAAGCTTTTGGGCTCAAGCCGCTGGTCCGAGCTGTCCGCCTGCAGTTATCGGTAAGAAATGTTGAGCCATGACCGCTTTAGATAGTTCTGATTGCCTAGAGATATTTCTAATTTTCTAGCCCGATTTAGGCATAGATGATCAAATATTAGCCGATTACTTAGATACTCATAACTATTGCACGCAAGAGGTCACGCCCGTCCCATATGGTAAATTCCGCTGTGCATTGGCAACAGGTTGCGCTCGACCAGGATGCTTGCACGGCACCAAGTGCGTGAGGAACTCTTCTTTTCATCAGCCTTCGGACGGGGGGCCCGACTTTGTCGGATACGCGTGCTTCGGTGGCGGATCAGACGCCCGCTGATATCACGAGGCGACGGCTCGGTCGAGCTGTACTGTTCGTCCTGCAGCAGAGCCCCGTTATCAGTGACAACCTGGTACGGACGGATATAGACACGATCCTGCTGGCCGGCCGCGCGATGGACTTCGTGGCACGCCTCCAGGGCTACGGGTCGACCGCGACCGCCGAAATCGCCGCTAGCTACGCCCGGTTGGCGGGCTTGAGCACACGGCAGCTATTCCAGGTCTTGCCCGTGCTCGAGGACGCGGACGTGATCGACTACGTTGAGGGGTCCGACGGCAGTCTCAGCCACCTTGAGGAATACGTCGGCATCACGGCCAGCGTGATCGAGCAGACGTACCGCGTGCTGGCTGGCTTGTCGCCGAGCACAGCTGAAGAGGCCTTGCTCCATAGCGTGGAGCTCGCTGCCTGGGCGCCGCTCACTGAGTCGCAGCATTTGCAGCAGGTCACCAAGCGAGGGGTGCGCGATAGCGCCGCCGCGAATGGCCTTCGTCTGGCCCTTGCCGCAGGCATCAACAAGCGCATCAAGTCTACCGAGCTGAACGAAAACGTCATCTTCAACCCGCACGTGTGGGGTACCGGACAGGTGCAGATCGCGAGTTTCCTGCGCAACCTGCCGCCGAATGAGCGTGACGTCCTGATGGGGATTGTCGAGCAGGCATCTTCTCGGCCCGGCATCAGCTTGGAGCAGCTCACTGCTACGTCGGCGGTGCTCAATGGCGCGCGCAAAGTTGGTCTAGTCCAGGCGGCAACCGTGCGGTCGAGCCAGGGCTCTCGGAGCCGGACCTACGTGTTCTCGCCGCTCCTGCAAGCCACCGACGACGGGGTAGCGACAACCGAGGCGCTGCACCTTCGCAAGCTGTTCGTCGCGCACATCTTGTTCGGCCAAGAGCAAGCAACACCCGGGTACGGTCAGATCAGAGACCCCACAGTTCTCGTTAAGAAGCTGTTGGACCGGGGGCAGGTGGGTCCGGCCACCAACATCGGCACGGATTACCACATGCTGGAGGCGAGCGGCGTCGTTCGTGTCGAGCCGTACGGCAATGGCGACCGGGCGTTCCTTCGGCTGCTCAAGCGCGAGATTGTTGAAGGCGGGCTCGACTGGCTGAAGGCCGGGTTCGGCGGCATTCCGGGCACAGGGTCGGACTCTGTCCGGCTGCACCGGGCTCCTGGCTCCTTCCTCAACCCCGAGGCAGATCGGGCCAGCCTTCCCGACGAAGCGGCGACTAATGAGATCATGGTCTCCGCCGTGCTTGCCTTGAGAGAGGAGGCCCAGCGTGCAGCCAGGGCAGACAGCCCCTTCCCGCCTCATGCCTGAGAACGGGGCGGCGAGTCGGCCTGGCCGGGTCCGGACTCCTGACGCCGGTGAGCTACTAGAGGCGCGGATCGCACAGCTCTGGTTCTGGGAGGGCTTCTACAGCCGTTCTGCGGTCGACCTGACGCGTCACTTTCACCCTGAGCCATTGCAAGTCACCGATCTCGACCTGCTGGCATTCGATTTGAACCCGCAGTTGACACCCCGCAAGTACATCGGCGAGGTGAAGAGCGGCACGGGGAAGAGCGCGCCGAAGGCACTTGATCGCCTCATCTGGCTCCGCGGGCTTCGCGGGCTAGTTGATGCTGAGTCTGGCGAACTGACCATCGCGACTCCTCCGTCGGAGCGGGTACGGGAGGTTGCCCGCTCGCTGGGGCTGGTCGCGCAGTCGGTCCACGACTTCGAACGGCGTGAGCGCGAGGCCGTTGGGGGGTTCGGTGACTGCGGAGCGCACGGTGTTACTGCGCTTGAGCTAAAGATACGCGTGTGGAGCATTTGCCGTGAAGATCCGGAACTTGAGCGTGCCTTCGGGTTCTTGCGGAGCGGAGTTTGGTTCCTTGAACCATTCACTGCGGTCAAGCAGATTATCGAAATCCTGCGCCGTATGGCTCGACGGTGGGATTCGAAGCTTCATGACGATGAGTCGCTGGCGCTACGGTGGATTCTGGCGGAAGGCGTCAGCATACTGACATTGAACCTTGTCATCATCGCCGGTCTGAGCCTGACGCTCGAAAGGCCGCTCTTTTCGCAATTCGTCGGTGAGCGGCTTGCTGAGGGCCTGATTCCGATGACGCAGATGCGCCGGATATCTGACTCGATCGATAAGTACGTCAACGGCGTGCTCAGCGCCGCCAACGTGCCTGCGGACATCAGGACCAACGCGATCGGTGCGTTCTTGCCAGAGCCGCCAGACTGGGCGGAGCCACTTGCGGAAGTTACGTGGCGCATGGGACGGTCCGCGATACAGGCACGCTCGCTGCCACGTCAGATCGACCTCTTGGTCCACGAGCGGATTACGCGCGACCGCGAGGTGGCCGAGCGAACGGCCAGCAGGATCGGTTTGGAGCGCCACGACACCGCACGGCTCCGTAATCTGCTTGCGGCGTTCCTGCGTGGCTGCGAGGCATGCCCAGACGTGGTGAATGATGCACTCACGTACGCGGTGCCAGTGCACGGTGCGACCAAAGACGAGCGACCTGCCGCATCCGGTCAGTTGACGCTCCTCCCAGAACCGCTGCCGCCAGATGTCGACCCGAAGGTGCAGCCCGAACCGAACGAATGAGCACGCAGTCGATTCGACGGCGCTCAGGCTGGCGACAGCGCGGCCCGCGGCCGTCTGTTTCGCGGAGCCGGGCAAGGGCGGTGCCGGGGCGGACGGTCGCGGCGGAGTCACGGCGGCCATCCGGATATGCGGGCGGATCCGGCCTGTGCCGGTCATGATGCCCTCACCCGCTCGCGGACCAGGTACAGGCACGATTCGAGGACATCGTCGTTTGGGAGAGACGGGCGCGGCGAGGCGCGGCCGCCCGCGTTCGGGGCACGATTTGTGTGCCACGACTGCGGGCGGGGCGCCTTGCCAAGTCCGGCGCTCCCCCACGACCCAGACAGTAATGATCGGGCGCCAGAGGAACCAGAAGTCGTTCCGGATGATCGATTTTGGTCTTCTAGTCGAGGCAGTCCTCGGGCGCTTGCTCTAACGTCTGACCGGCTAACTCGCTGTTTACGGATTGACGAGTCCGGTTCAATCGTCCTGGAATTCCAGGCGCAGGCGCTTGCGTTCCTGCTCCAGGATGCGGCGTTCCCGCTCGGCTTGGGAGGCCACCTCTTTGACCGTGTTGAGGTCGGCGATGTCGATCGCGTCAGGAGTGCTGGCCGCTAGGTCGCTGCGGCGGGCGTACTCGTCAAACTCCGCGCGCTTGGCCTGAGTGATTTCCAGCATGCGGGCGTCCACTCTGTCTTCTGACAGCAGCCGGTGAACGTCCACGCGGCGGACCTGGCCCATCCGGTGAGCGCGGCCGATGGCCTGGTCCTCGATGGCCGGGTTCCACTGCGGCTCGCAGATGATCACCACCGAGGCAGCCTGGATGTTGAAGCCTACGCCGCCCGCGTTTATCTGTGCAGTCAGGACCGCTGGGCCGGTCTTGGCCGTGAACTCATCGATCATCGCCTGGCGCTGCGCAGCCGGGACCGATCCGGTGATCGGCCCGAGCGCGGCCGGGCCGAGCGCGGTGGTGACGATGTTGAGGACATCGCGGAAGAACGAGAAGATCACGACCTTGCGGCCGTCCTCGGCCGCTTCCTCGGCAATGTCCAGCAGGCGACGCAGCTTGGCAGACTCGTCTGGGGTACCGGGGGCGAAGGCGGCGCGGCGCATGGCCATGAAGTTGCCTGCCGCAACCGCCTCCTTGTAGGCGACGAACGCCATGCCGTCTAGTTCCACCCACTCCTCGGTCTCCAGGCGAGGGGGCAGTTCGTCGAGCACGTCGACCTGGTTGCGGCGCAGGTAGACCGGGGCGATGGCCTGTCGGAACCTGGTGCCGGCCAGCGCGCCGGCGACTGGGTCGAGGTGCGCGGCGATGGCCGGGCGCAGGTGCTGGATGAGGACGCGGAACTCCGCAACCCGGTTCTCCATCGGGGTACCTGTGAGGAACAGCACCCGGCGGGTGGCCGCCGCCCATGCCTGCACCGCCTTGGTGCGCTGGGCGTCCGGGTTCTTCGCGTAGTGTGCCTCGTCGACGGTGAGCATGGTCAGCGAGAGCGGCTGTAGGTTGCGTAGCGCCTGGAAGGTGGTAACGGCGACCCCGCCTCGGTCCAGCCACAGCCGATGGTTGCGGGCCTGCTCCGGCCCGTGCAGCCGGTGCGCGGTGAGCCTGGTGTGCTTGCCAATCTCACGAGTCCAGTTGACGATCACGCTAGCCGGGCAGACAACGAGGAAGTGGGTGCCGCCGTCGGCCGCCAGGTGCGCCATCGCGGCCAGGGCCTGCACGGTCTTGCCGAGGCCCATCTCGTCGCCGATGATCACCCGCTCCTGGGCAAGCGCGAACTTGGCGCCGAATGCCTGGTAGCCGCGCAAGCTCGCGGTGACCAGCGACAGGTCGAGGTGGTGGTCGTGGATCCGCTGCGCGACCTCGGCCGGCAGGTAGCCGCGGGCGGCGGCCGCGTCCGGGTCGAGCCCGGCGACCTCGATGAGGAGGCCGTTGTACTCGACCGGGCGGGCCAGGTAGTCGTCCCAGAGCTGACCTACGCTGGGCGCCCTGCGGTTCCTGCTGTCATCTCGCTGCCGGGCGCGGGACTTCAGTTCCCCGGTTATCCCGGTGGTCGCCGGCATGGCCATGATCGTCGCGAGCCGGGCGAGGCCGTCGAAGGCCCGGGTCTTGGTTCCCGACCCGGTGAAGAACATGCGGAGCTTGCTCGCGGCCGGCGCCGCCGCCGCGACCGTGCCGTCGAGGTCGGCGGCGAGCGCGTCAAGGCCGCGGATGGGCACCGGGACGTCCCGCTTGGCCTGCTCATAGTCGCGCAGCGTGGCAAGCAACCTGGCTTGTCCATCGGTGCGGTCATCGGGGTCAAAACGGACCCGTGTTTCCTCGGTCAGGGCAGCGAGCAACTGGCGGGCGGCTGCGACCGCCTTGCTGGCGGTCTCGGGGCCGACCCCGGGAATGTTCTCAAGCCGACGGCCCGCCCGGAGGACATCGCCGACGGTCCGGTAGCCCGCCCGCTCGATCGTGTTGATGCGCAGCCTGCCTTGGGTGATGTCCTTGATCCGTTCGAGCGGCAGCTTCGCCAGCTGGGCGCGGGC
>Ga0307478_10002920_pt1 | contig 13089 bp, 10 predicted proteins | sample atmos_gasesECM4C_2_FD_203713 | JGI IMG/M metagenome (GOLD analysis project Ga0307478, IMG submission 203713) | Hardwood forest soil microbial communities from Morgan-Monroe State Forest, Indiana, United States - atmos_gasesECM4C_05 | ecosystem: Environmental > Terrestrial > Soil > Temperate...
TCGCTTACAAGTCGGTTTTCAATCGCACCCAATACGGCGTGCCCTCCCGCGATCTCACCAACGGCGCCAATACCGGCATCTCCAATCTCTACGACACCAGCTTCTTCTTCCAGGATCGGATGGAGTTCTCGCCGCAATGGAGCTTCTTGTTTGGCGGCCGCATCGACGCGGTGCAGGACAGCACTCGCGATCCCCTTGGCGGAGCGGTCTGCGACGGTTGCCTCACCGACCTGCCGATCAAGCACACCACCGGCGTCTACGGATTGGCCGACGTCAATACCAGCCTGGTGTGGCGTCCGCAGCCATGGTCCAGCCTCTACGCCACCTTCGACTGGACACAGAGCCTAAATCCCAACGGCGGGGTGGGCGGCGTCAATGCGCTGGGCCAAGGGCAAAGCATCTTCGGCGCCCCCGTCGGCCAGCCGGACCACGAGCTCCTGCGCGCGAACAGCTACCTCTATGAGCTTGGGGCGAAACTCAACCTGCTTAACAACAAGCTGTTCGTCGGCTCGGCCATATTCGACCAGAAGCGGGGCGTGCCGACCGGACCGGGCGGCACGGTCACCGACCAAGCCAACATCCGGGGCGTCGAGCTGGAGGCCAACTACCAGCCCAACCGCAACCTGTTCGCCACCGCCAGTTATTCCTACATCAAGACCACGCTCAACAACGTGCCGTCGTTCTACGACTGGCCGGCCCAGCCGGGGATCAACGTCGATGGTGCGGCCCTGATCTTCAACATTTTCAAGGGCGGCCAGAAGGTCGATCAGCCCGGTCAACCGCAGCACGTGTTCAATTTCCTGGGCAACTACAAATTCCCGATCGGAATCGGCGTGCGTCTTGGAGCCCAGGTAACGGGACCGATCAACACCACGCCGTCGGCGTGGCTCGACCTGCCGGCGATGGTGCAGGCCAGCGGTCCGGCTGTGCTCTCGCTCGTTCCGGCCAGCGTCGTCGCCGCGGGCGGCTACTATAAATCGCCCCGGATACCGTGGCAGTACACGCTCAACGCGGCCATCTTCTATGAATGGAGCCACTACACCATCACGGCCTCGGTCTATAATCTGACCAACCAGCGTAACTGGCAGCCGTCGCCGTCGATCTACGGCAACGATTTCCTTGTCCAGAACGACCCGCGGACGTTCGAGGTCCGCCTCCAGGCCAAGTTCTGACCGGTCCCAGCGGGGATCACCGGAACGGCGGCTCGTCGAAGCTGCGCAGCTTGCGCGAGTGGAGGCGGTGGCCCTCCTCGCGCAGCAGGTCCATGGCCACGATGCCGATGCGCAGGTGCTGGGAAATCGCCCGCTCGTAAAAGGCATTGGCCTGGCCGGGCAGTTTGATCTCCCCATGCAGCGGCTTGTCGGAGATGCACAACAGCGTGCCGTAGGGCGTGCGGAAGCGATAACCCTGGGCGGCGATGGTGGCGCTTTCCATGTCGATGGCCACCGCCCGCGACTGATTGAAGCGCAGGGCGCTGCGCGTGTAGTGCAGCTCCCAGTTACGGTCGTCGGTGGTGACTATGGTGCCGGTGCGCAGGCGCTTCTTCAGCTCATCGCCGCTCTCACCCGTGACCATCTCGGCGGCCCGCTGCAAGGCGACCTGAACTTCGGCGATCGACGGAATCGGGATCTCTGGCGGCAGTACGTCGTCCAGCACCTTGTCGTCGCGCAGGTAGGCGTGGGCCAGGACGTAGTCGCCGATGGTCTGGGTCGATCGCAGCCCGCCGCAGTGGCCGATCATCAGCCACGCTTCGGGCCGCAACACCGCCAGGTGGTCGGTGATGTTCTTGGCGTTGGACGGGCCCACGCCGATGTTGATCAGACTGACGCCCGGCCGATCGCGACCGACGAGATGGTAGGCCGGCATCTGATGACGTCGCCACGGGCTCTCGGCCGCCGCCCGGGCCGGGTCTTCCGTTTCACGGGTGATGGTTACGCCGCCGGGGCAGACCAGGGCCTCGAATGGACTGTCCGCGTCGGCCAGCTGAGCGGCGCCCCAAAGAACGAATTCGTCGACGTAGCGGTGGTAGTTGGTGAACAGCACATACGGCTGGACGGTGTCGGCCGGGCTGCCGGTGTAATGCGCCAGGCGGGCGAGGGAGAAGTCTGTGCGCAGTGCATCGAACAGGGTCAGCGGACGCCAGGGACTGCGGTCCGGCGACCACTGGCCGTCGGCGATCTCATCGCCAATCGAGGACAGCTCCGTCGACGGAAAATACCGGGCGATCTCGCTGGCCGACTCGCCCGACAGGCTGAGGTCCACCGAGCCGTCGAGGACGTAGGGGAACGGAATCTCCTGGTCCGAACGGGCCACTTCGACGTCGACGTCGAAGTCGCCGAGCAGAAGCGACAGCTGTTCGGTGAGGTAGGCGCGGAAAAGGTCCGGACGGGTGATGGTGCTGGCGTAGGTCCCGCCCTGGCTGAAGCGCGCGAACGCCCTGGACAGGCGACGGTTCGGCCCCTTGCCGTCCCAGGTCAGGCGCAGGGCGGGATAGGCGTAGGCGCCATCGGCGCGGGCGATCGGGTCGGGCAATTGGCCCCCGGCCAGATAGGCGTTGAGATCGCGCCTGAGATTGGCGATCGATCGCTGGTATTCGGTGTTGAGCTCATCGACGATGGCGGCGGCTTGGCTTTGGTGGCCCATGCCGCTTTTCTAGCCTTCGCCGCCGGCGCCATCCAGAGAGGCGGCGTAGGCGTCCACCGCCGCCAGATGGGCGGCGATCTCGGCGTCGGGGAGGAACGAGCCCAGGAAGCTGTTACGCGCGAGGGTCGTCAGCTCCTCGTGCTGCAAAAGCGGGGCCACGGCGCGGTAGTTGTCGTTCACATAGCCGCCGAAATAGGCCGGGTCGTCGGAATTGATCGTCGCCCTAAGGCCGAGGCGCAGCATGCGGGCGATTGGGTGGGCGGCCAGGGATGGGACGACGCACAGTTTGAGGTTCGAAAGAGGACAGACGGTGAGGGTCATCGCCTCGCGCGCCAGCCGGGCGGTCAACGCCGGATCTTCCAGGGCGCGATTGCCATGGTCCAACCGGTCGATACCGAGCCGGTCGAGCGCCTCGGCGATGGTGTCGGGCGGACCTTCCTCGCCGGCATGGGCAACCCGCTTTAGCCCCAGATCGGCGGCGGCGGCGAACACCCTGGCGAACTTGGCGGGCGGATGGCCCAGCTCCGACGAATCCAGCCCAACGCCGACGATCCGATCCAGCCATGGCTCGGCCGCCTTCAGGGTGGCGAACGCCTCCTCCTCGGAAAGATGGCGCAGAAAGCAGAGGATGAGCCTGGAAGTGATCCCGTACCGCGCCCTGGCCTCTTCCATACCCGCGAGAAGGCCATCGGCCACCGCCTGGAAAGCGACCCCCCGCTCGGTATGGGTCTGGGGATCGAAGAAGATCTCCGCATGGACGACCTTGTCCGCCGCCACCCGATCGAAATAGGCCACAGCCAAATCGCGGAAATCCGCTTCCTCGCGTAGGACCGCCGCCCCCTGATAGTAGATGTCCAGAAAGTCCTGCAGCCGGGTGAACTGATAGGCGGCGCGCACGGCGGCGACATCGGCGAACGGCAGCGTCATCCGGTTTCGCCTGGCCAGGGCGAACATCATCTCCGGCTCGAGGCTGCCCTCGATGTGCATGTGCAGTTCGGCCTTGGGCAGGCCGGCGATGAAGGCGTCAGTGTTCATCGGATGAGCCGGGTCTAAGCTCAGGACCGGGTGACGGCAACTCCCGCAACGGGATAAGGAATTCGGGAGGTCACGGCGCGGCGATCGGGGGGGCCATCGGGATGCTGGAACGCCTGTTCGCGCTGAAGGCGCACGAGACCAGCGTCAGGACCGAGGTCGTCGCTGGCTTCACCACCTTCCTGACCATGGTCTATATCGTGGTGGTCAACCCGGCGATCCTGCATGACGCCGGCATGCCGACCGGCGCCGTGGCCATCGCCACCTGCCTGGCGGCGGGCCTCGCCTGCATCATGATGGGCCTCGTCTCCAACTATCCCCTGGCGCTGGCGCCCGGCATGGGGCTCAACGCCTACTTCACCTACACCGTGGTCAAGGGCATGGGCGTTCCCTGGGAGACGGCGCTCGGTTGCGTGTTCCTCTCCGGCGTGGCCTTCCTGATCCTGACGCTCGCCGGCGTGCGCCAACTGGTGGTGAACGCCATTCCCCGCTCGCTGTTCGCCGCGGTGGCGGGGGGCGTGGGCCTGTTCATCGCCTTCATCGGCCTGAAGGATGCCGGCGTCATCGTGTCCAATCCCGCGACATCGGTGGGCCTCGGCGACCTCACCGCCCCCACCGCCGCCCTGTCGATGATTGGCCTGGTCCTGATCGCGGCCTTGCAGGCGTGGAAGGTGCAGGGCGCTATCGTGATCGGGATCCTGGCGACAGCGGCGGCGGCCTGGGCGTTGGGTCTCTCCCATATGGCGCCGGACGCCTATAGTCTCGGCGAGCTTTCGGCGACGGCGTTCAAATTCAACGTGCCCGCGGCCCTGAACCTGCGCGGCGGCCTCGGCGTGACCCTGGTCGAGATCGTGTTCGTGTTCCTGTTCGTCGACCTGTTCGACAACATCGGCACCCTGGTGGCGGTGACCAAGAAGGCTGGGCTGGTCGAGGCCGATGGGACCATTCCGCGCCTCAATCGCATCCTGCTGGTCGATTCGGTCGCCACCATGATCGGCGCCGCCGCCGGCACCAGCACCGTGACCAGCTATGTCGAAAGCGCCGCCGGCGTGGCGGCCGGCGGCCGCACGGGCCTCACCAGCGTCGTGGTCGGGCTGCTGTTCCTGGCCACCTTGGCGTTCGCGCCGCTGGTCCAGGTGATCCCGGTCGCCGCCACGGCCCCCGCCTTGATCCTGGTCGGCGCCCTGATGATCGGCGCGGTCAGCGAGGTGGACTGGACCGACCCCACCGTGGCCATCCCCGCCTTCCTGATCCTGATCACCATTCCGCTTACCTATTCGATCGCCGACGGGCTTGCGTTCGGCATCACCAGCTATGCGGTCCTGGCCCTGTTGACCGGCAAGGCTCGGCTCAAAGATTGGCTAATGTACGTTTTGGCGGTGCTGTTCATCATCCGCTTCATCTATCTGGCCAAGGGCTGAGATCGCCCCCGGCGACGCTCGCGGCGCTCGAACCGCCCCGCATCGACCAGGTCGGCCAGGGACAGGGGCAAGGGCGAGGGCGCGCCCAGCGCCAGGGCGGCGACGTGCTCCGCCAGGAGCGGGGCGAGGGTGAAGCCACGCGAGCCGAGACCCGTCAGGACGAACAGACCCGCCGCGGCATCCGGGGCTGCGCCGGCGATGGGAAGATAGTCCGCCGTGGTCGCGCGCACGCCGACGTGGGCTTCGAACGGCCCGGCCCCCAGCCGCCCCGCCAGCCGCGGCAAGACCTCGGCCAGGGCGGCCAGATTGCGCAGATGATCTCCCTGGCGTGGCTCTAGACCGTCGTCGTCGCGATCATGCGTGGCGCCGAACATGACCCCGCCCGGGGCCGGCGCAACATAGCCGCCGAATAGGGCCGCCGCCCGCGCGCTCGCCCCGGGAGCGAAGCTGGCCTGGCCGCGCACGGCGCGCAACGGCAGGCCGGCGACAAGCCCCGCGCTCGCCATGCCGCAGGCCACGCACACGATCTCAGCCTCGGCGATCGGCTGGCCGTCCTCCCCGATCAGGCGCCAACGCCCGGCCTCGTACTGAAGGCTTGAGACGGCCAGGTAGGAAACTTCTCCCAGCCATGCCGACAATAGCGGCGCGGGTTCGATCACCAGGCTGGTTTCAATGGCCAGGGCCGGCGGCGCCGGCTCGCCGAGCCGGCGGGCGCTTTCCAACGAGTCGATCACACTCATATCGCCTGGCTCGAACAGGTCGGACCGGGCGATGGCGACGAAACGGCCCTCATCCTTGGCGCCGACCGCCAGCTGCAGAACCCCAGACGTCATGACCACGCCGGCCTGGGCTGTGTAGAGCTGGCACGCCCTGGAGAAGGCCTGAGCGAACAAGGCTGCGTGCGATCCCAGACCCGCGTCTAGCCTTGGCGTCACCAGGGCTGCGGGACCGGCCAAGGCCGAAGGCGTCACGGCGTCCAGCAGCCGTGGCGATACGCCCACGGCGCGAAAGGCCCGGGCGAGAGCGGCGCCGGCGATGCCGGCCCCCAGGATGATCACGCTGGGCGCCTTGCCGTCGCGAGAGGCTTCGCCGGGCCAGCGCGCCTCCAGCCGCTCACGCTTGGCCCCGAAACCGGGCGCGCGGTCGCCAGGCGGGCGCCGGGCGCGCTGCGCTGGGCGACCCGGTCCAGCACCTCGGCCCGCCACATCTGCGGATTGAGCGCCGGAGCGAAGCCGTCCAAGAACCAGGCGTCGGCCCGCCCGGACCAGGCGGCGAGGGCGTCCGCCGCCTCCATCACAGCCAGGTCGAGCGAGGCGTGAAACTCCGGCAGGTCGATGCGATGGAAGCCCTGCCGATGCCCCGGCCATCTTGCCAGCAACTTCGCGGCGATCGGCGCCAGGTCGGGCCAGGCCGCGAGCGCACGAGCGGCGTCGGCCGCTTCGAGGGGAAAGGCCTCAACACTGAAGATGGCTAGGAAGCCGTCGACCGGGCGGCGGCGCGCCCAGAGCTCCAGCAGGGCGACGATATTGAGGCCCGTCCCGAAGCCCAGTTCGCCGACACAGAAGGCGCGTCGGTCCCGCCACGCCTCGGGCAGGCCGGTACCGGCGAGGAACACCTCGCGGGCCTCGTCCAGGCCGCCCTCGGCCGAGTAGTAAAGATCGCCGAACTGCGCCGAGCGCGGCGGTTCGCCTTCGCGCCAAATGATCGATGGCGGGGGCGAAATCATCGAGCGCCCACGAAAAAGGGCCGCCCGGGTGGGCGGCCCTTCCTCAAAGAAACGACTTCGTTTCGAACGAAATTATTGGCCGGTCGTGCTGGCGGCGTTCGAAGCGGAATTGGAGGCGTCCATGGCGGCTGTCGAAGCCGTGTTCGAGGCTTCCATGGCCGTGGAGGAGGCGTTGTTGGCGGCGCTGGCGTCAGCGGCCACATTGTCCGCGGCCGGAGCGGCGGGCTTGCTGCAGGCAGCGACGGAAAGTGCACCGACGGCAGCGCCGGCGACGAGCAACGAACGAACGAAAGTAGAGGTCATGATCCCTTGTCCCCTTGGATGAGGTTAATGCGTCGGCAGACGGTGACGCTGCGGGGGCAATATGCCGGGTTCGAGCGCGAACGCAAGCGAAGAGTTCACGGAACCGTGATCACTTTGCCAATTCGTGACGGCCGTACGCCCGCTGGGCGCCCACGACGGCGGACACACTCGGCCGATTGCACCCCCTAGCCAAGCTGGATAACAGCCGGCATGGCCGTCGACAGCGAAGCCCCGAATCTGCCGACGCGGTCCATGGCCGTCCTTTTCGGCGTGTCCATTGTCACCGCGCTTGGCAACACGGGCATGCAGTCGGTGCTGCCGGCAATCGGCCGCTCGATCGGCTTCCCGGACTATCAAGTGGCGGCGATCTTTTCGTTGTCTGCGCTGCTTTGGGCCTTCAGCTCGCCGTTCTGGGCCCGGCAGTCGGATCTCCAGGGTCGCAAGCCGATGATTATGCTCGGCCTGGCCGGCTTTGTCGTCTCCATGATCTGTTGCGGCGCTGTAGTGAGCGCCGGCGTGCGCCATCTGGCCTCGCCGTTCGTGATCTTCGTCCTGTTTCTTTTCGCCCGTGCGCTGTTCGGCCTGTTCGGAGCCGCGTCCAATCCGGCCACCCAGGCCTATATCGCCGAGCGCACCGGTCTCGGCGAACGCACCGGCTCGATAGCCGCCCTGGCCGGGGCGTTCGGCCTGGGCACCATCGTCGGACCGGCGGTGGCCCCGCTGTTCGTCTTGCCCGTTGTCGGGCTGGCCGGTCCGATGTTCGCCTTCGCCATTCTGGCTGGGGCCATGATGGTGGTGGTGGCCCGCGCCCTTCCGGAGGTCTGGCGGCGACCGGTTGGCGCGGCCGCTCGCCCGCCCAAGGGGCGATCGCTTCTCAGAGATCCGCGCCTGACGCCCTATCTCGTCTATGGCTTCCTGGTGGCCTCTTGCCAGACGGTCCAAGGCCAGACGCTGGGCTTCGTCATCATCGACCAGCTCGGCTTGCCGCCGCTTCAGGCCCAGGGCTACACCGCCGTCGCCATGATGGGAGGCGCCGTCGCCGGGCTCCTCGGCCAATGGGGCCTTATCCGCATGTTCCGCATGAGCCCCAAGCACCTGTTGCGCTGGGGCGCGGGCCTAGCGGCCGTGGCCAACCTGATCGTCGCCTTCGCCCACAGCTATCAGGCGGTGGTCATCGGCTTCGCCTTGTCGAGTCTGGGATACGGCTTCTGTCGGCCGGGTTTCACCGCCGGGGCCTCCCTCGGCGTGAATGAATCCGAGCAGGCCGGCGCCGCCGGCGCGATCGCCGCGGTCAATGGCGTCAATGCCATCGTCGCGCCCCTGTTCGTGCTGCTCTACGGCGCCTTCCACCCGGCGCCGTTCCTGGTGGACGCGGCGATTCTGGCCGGGCTGCTGGTCTACGCCCTCACCAACGGCGTCCTGTCAAACGCCGGCGCCGAAGCCACCACGACGGACGAAACGGCCCTCTCCAGCCTCGAGCGAGATCGCGAGGGCGTTAGCGTTTGAACGGTCTCAGGCCCTGGCCGCGGCCAGCCTCAGCCGTTCCACCATCGGCGCCGACAGATAGCCATCGGCGGGCAGTCCCCGGGATTTCTGCCAGGCGCGCAAAGCCTGGCGGGTGCCGGCGCCGATCATGCCGTCGACGACGCCTGGCCCAAAACCGAGCTTGGAGAGCGCGTTCTGCGCGGCCATGCGCTGATCCAGCGACAGCGGGGTCTCCGACGGCCACGGCCTTACGACGCCCTCCCCGCCAGCAAAGCCGTCTGCCAGCAGGCCGACCGCTAGGGCATAGGCGATGGAGTTGTTGTAGGTGCGGATCACAAAATGATTGGGCAGGGCCAGGAACGCCGGTCCGGCGGCCCCGCACGGAAGCAGAAGCACGGCCGGCGCGGCCTCGTCGGCCCGGCTCCATACCGCCGCCGACGCCCGGCGGACGCCTCTGGCGGCCCATTCGTCGAAATCTTGCCTGGGTCCCTCGCTCAGGCCGTAGTCGAAGCCCGGCGGAAGGACGACCTCAAGCGCCCAGCCCTCGCCGCGCCGCCAGCCGCTTTTCGCCAGGAGGTTCGCCGCCGTCGCCAGGGCGTCCGGGGCCGATCCCCATACATCCGGTCGACGGCCCTCGGTCACGCTCACGGCGTTGGCGAGATACGAGGTTGGCAGGATCTGGGTCTGGCCCATGGCGCCGGCCCACGATCCCCTGAGCTGCGAGCGGGTGACGTCGCCCTCGGCGATCATCCTGAGCGCCGCCAGCAACTGGTCCTCGGCCCACGCCCGTCGCCGGCCTAGCGCCAGCGTGACCAGGCAGCGGACAACATCCATGTCGCCCTGATGGACTCCGAACGCGGACTCCATGGCCCAGATTCCAATCAGAATGTCGCGGGGCACGCCGTAGGCCTGCTCGATCTCGCTGAAGGCCGCGATCGCGGTACGCTTGGCCCTGCCGACGGCGATGCGTTCCGGGCCGATTGTCTCTCTGACATAGCTGCTGACCGGCAATGCGAACTCCGGCTGGCGCGCGTCGAGCGCCGCGACCCGGGGGTCGGGTGAGAGTCCGGAGAGCTCCCGATCCAGCAAGGTCCGCGGAAGGCCGGCGGCCAGCGCCCGGCTGAAGAAGCCGTTGATCCATTGATTGAAATAGAGGTCCGGCTCGACCGTCGGAACAGATGAGGCGGGTAAAGCGGAGCGTGCAAGCGCCAAGCCGGTCGAGGCGAGGGCGAGGAACAATCGGCGATTCATGATCACGCGACGCTAGAGTAAGTTGGGGAGGGACGGAATCGCCCGGTCCTCAATTCTTGGCGAGCCCCGTATCTTTGCCGGGGGCGCGACGCGGCCTAAAGGTCTTAGCGTCCGACCCAAGAGGCTTCCAGATGCGCCTGAGGCAAATCGCGCTCGCGTCCCGAGACCTCGACGCGGTGGCCGACAATCTGGCGATCGTGTTCGGGCTGAAGGTCGCCTTCCGGGACCCGCACATCATTCACTACGGCCTGCGCAACGCGGTGATTCCCGCCGGCCCCGCTTTCATCGAGGTCCTCGAGCCGGTGCGCCCTGACGCGTCCGCCGGGCGCTTCCTGGCCCGACGCGGAGGCGATGCCGGCTATATGCTGATCCTGCAGGTGGCCGACGCCGAGGCCGAACGCGCCCGGATCTCGAACCTGGGCGTTCGCGTGGTCGATGATATCGATCGGCCGGGCTATCGCGCCGCCCATTTTCATCCGAATGACTTCGGCGGCATTCTCACCTCCGTCGACCAGCAACGCACCACCGGCGACCTCCTCGATCCGTTCGGGGACTGGTGGCCAGCCGGCCCGGACTGGCGCGAAGCGCGAACCGACGAGGTGCTCGATGTGACGGCGGCGGTTCTGGCGGCGGCCGATCCCGTGGCTTTGGCCAAGCAATGGTCCGCCCTTGTCGGCCGGCCCCTCTCCGAACCGCTGCGCTTGCCCCTGGACCGGGGCGAACTGCGCTTTGTCGCCGGCGACGGCGGCGGGACCTCAATCCAGGCGATTGAGGTGGCCGTGCGTAGCCCGGAGGCGGTCATGGAGCGGGCCAGGCGCGCGGGCCTAGGCGTGTCGGATGAGGGCGTGCTCATCGGCGGCGTGCGCTTCACACCCGTTGGCTGAGGCCGAGTCCGGGACGATCGGCGTCCGGCGCCGCCCCGTTGCCGCGGCCGTTTCGGGCCTGGGCCCGACCTTGGCGTTCGGGTTCGGAGCGCACTTCCTCATCGCTTTGATCAATGTCGTCGCCGTGCCGGTCTTCCTGCGCCTGATGGGTGCGCAGGCCTACGGACTGGTGGCGTTCTACGTGGTGTTGCAGAGCTGGATGCTGTTGTTCGATCTCGGCGTCTCGCCGGCCCTCGCCAGGCAGCTGTCCCGGCACCGGGCCGGCGCGCTGCGAGCCGAGGAGGCCGGCAGTCTGCTGGGCGCCGCAGAGATAGTCTTTGTGGTCGGCGGACTCGCCGCCGGCGGCGCCTTCGTTTTCAGCAGCCCGTGGATCGCCGGGCACTGGCTTGGCGCTTCCACGCTGCCACCCGGCGAACTCGATCTGTCTCTGCGCCTGGTCGGGGCGCTGTTGGTATTCCGCTGGCTGACCGGCCTCTACCAGTCGGCGCTGGTCGGACTGGAGCGCCAGATCCCAGTCAACGCCGTGGCCCTCGCCGGCGCGTTCGCGCGGTACGGCGGCGCTCTCGTCGTCCTCGTCTTCGTCTCCCGATCGCCGGTGGCTTTCTTCGCGGTCCAGGCTGGCGTCACCTTGGCCGAGGCGGGCATCTGCCGCGTGCTCCTGTTCGCCGCCATGCCGGGCGGATTTCGCCATTGGCGGGCCGGGTGGCGAGCGTTGCGCAGCGAGTTCAGATTCGCCCTTGGATTGACCCTCGCCGGGGCGGTCTCGACCCTGATCAACCAGGCCGACAAGCTTACCCTGTCGCACGTCCTGCCTCTGGGCGAGTTCGGGCTGTTCGGTCTGGTGGTGTCGGTGGTCGGCGGCATCGCCATGGTCGTTCCCCCGTTCGTCCAGGCCTTCCAACCGAGACTGACCACCCTGCTGGCCCAAGGCCGGCGTGAGGAGTTCGTCCACGTCTATCGCCTGTCCGCGGCCCTGATCCTGGCCCTGGCCGCAGGGCTCGCTGGGACCATCGCCGCTCATCCGGAGTGGGTGATCTGGGCCTGGACGGGGCGGGCCGGACTGGCGGTCCACCTGGCCCCGGTCCTTACCCTCTACGCCGCCGGGGCGGCGATCGCCTCGTTCCTATTCGTGCCCTTCCTGTTGCAGTACGCCCAGGGTCAGGTGCGCCTGCATGTGATCGGCAATCTGGCGTTCGGCGCGGTGTGGATTCCGGCCGCTGTCTGGGCGGCCGTCGTTCATGGCGCCCTGGGCGCGGGCGTGGTCTGGCTTTGCGGAAACCTCCTCTATCTCCTCCTCTGGGTACCGTTTGTGCACGCGCGCCTGCTGTCAAGCGAAGAGCGGCGCGGGCTCGACAGGGGTGTTTGGGTGCGCGGCGCCCTGCTGGCCGCCGCCCTGGCGGCGAGCCGCTGGCTTCCCCTGGGCGCCCTCTCCCGGCCAGGCGCGTTCGCCGCGCTGGCGGGCGTCAGCCTCGTGGTGACGGCCCTGGGTCTCGCCTCGTCGCGAGAGCTGCGGGACTACGCCCGGTCGGCGCTCGCCCACGCCAGGGGGGGCCGGGCGTGATGCCTCGGATCGCGGTGTTGCTGTCAACCTTCAATGGCGAGGCGTTTCTGGCGGGCCAGCTCGACAGCCTGCTGGCGCAACGCGACGTTGAGGTCGAGGTGTTCGCTCGCGACGACGGTTCGAGCGACGCCACCCGCGAGATTCTGGTCGGCTACGCGCGCTGGTGGCCGCAATTGGCTGCGCCGATGACCGGACCCAATCTGGGACCGGCGGCCAGTTTCCTGACCCTTCTCGGCAGCGAGACGGGTGGCTTCGACGCCTTCGCCTTCTGCGATCAGGACGATGTCTGGCTGCCCGACAAGCTCGCCCGGGCGGCGGGGCGCCTGCGAGACGGCGGCGGCGATTCACCGGCGCTCTACTGCTCGCGGGTGATGTGCGTCGACCGCTCGCTTCGTCCTCTGGGGCCAGCCCCGATCAAGCGTGACGGCCGCTTTGAGCACCTGTTGTTCGAGAACATCGCCTTCGGCGTCACGGTGGTCATGAACGTCGGGGCCGCAGCGCTGGTGCGATCCCGCCTGCCGCGTTCAGGCGTGATCATGCACGACTGGTGGTGCGCCCTGGTGGTCTCGGCTTTCGGGAAGGTGATCTATGACGAGCGTCCGGGCGTTCTCTACCGTCAGCATGGCGAAAACCAGATCGGCCAGTCGGCGAGCCGATTAGGCGAGTGGGCCCGCCTGGCTCGGGTGTTTGCGCGCGCGCCTGAACGATTTTATCCGATCCATGCCCAGGCTGCTGAATTCTTGCGCCTTTTCGGAGACGACCTCGCCCCGCGCGACCGTCAGC
>Ga0307478_10002921_pt1 | contig 13085 bp, 7 predicted proteins | sample atmos_gasesECM4C_2_FD_203713 | JGI IMG/M metagenome (GOLD analysis project Ga0307478, IMG submission 203713) | Hardwood forest soil microbial communities from Morgan-Monroe State Forest, Indiana, United States - atmos_gasesECM4C_05 | ecosystem: Environmental > Terrestrial > Soil > Temperate...
AAGCTGCAGTGGCAAGCCCTTCTATTGCTTCCGGAGCCGACAAGCTTCGGGCTGAACCAAGCTGGGCTGGCCAGATTGCCGCAAGTCTCTTCGCGGTTTTGTTTCCCTCGGACTGCCGCATTTGCGGAACTCCACTGGTGAAGATTTCGCGTCTCCCGGTCTGCCAGGAATGCCTTGATGCCATGCACGCGATCGGGGACGGAGTCTGCTCCATCTGCGGCGAGCGGCTGTTTTCCCCATATGCAGTTACCGGCGCTCCAGGCGAGCCCCGGTGCGGGCTGTGCCGCCGCGTAGAACCGCCCTTTGCGCGCGCGGCTGCGTACGGCAGCTACGAGAGCGGACTGCGCGAACTGATTCATCTGCTGAAGTATGGCGGCGTACGTCCGGCGGCCAATGTTCTTGGACGAATGCTGGCCGAAGCGATCGCAACCCTCGAACCGGAGTTTCCGGCGAACTCGGTGGCCGTGATCCCTGTGCCCCTGCACCGCACCAAGCTTCGCCAGCGCGGCTTCAACCAGGCTGAACTGATTGCACGCGCCGCGATGAAAATCAGGCCGCGGGGAGATCGCCTGCGTTTGTGCGGGGGAGTGCTCGAAAGAAAGCGCGAAACCGCATCGCAAATTGGCCTTACCAGCCACCAGCGCCGCGAAAACCTGCGCGGCGCTTTTGGGGTGGCGCAGCCCGAGTTGGTGAAAGGCCGCGAAGTGTTGGTAGTGGACGATGTTTATACCACTGGCGCCACCGTTTCAGAATGCGCGCGAGTTTTGCGGCGCGCCGGCGCAACCAAGGTTTGGGTTGCGACCGTCGCACGGACCTTGAAAATCTCGGCGCAGCATGCGGAGATCGGGCCCGGGAACGAAGATAGTCAGATGGAGGGAAGAATCGGAGCGCAGCCCATTCCGATGGCTAAAGCCGTAGGAATTTAAGATTTATGTCAGCCAGGATTGAAAGCAACGCAGGACCACCGGGACGTCATGCCGCCGGCCTGTTCGCGGCGGCGGCGATGCATCGCGACAGCAACGGCAACGCGCTGCACGCGCCCGTGCTCGTCCTGAATGCGTCCTACGAGCCCATCAATGTTTGCGCGGCGCGGCGCGCTCTGGTGCTGGTGCTCAAGGGCGTGGCCATGACCGAAGAGGAGAATGGACACTTCCTGCACGCAGCTCGCATCGCCATGCGCGTGCCCTCGGTGATCCGCCTGCTCGAGTACCGTCGCATCCCGCACCAGAGCCGTGCTCTGTCGCGCAAGAATATCCTGCTCCGCGACCGCAACACCTGCCAGTATTGCGCCACCGTGCTGCCGTCCGGCGAGTTGACGCTCGATCACGTGATCCCCCGTTCGCGCGGAGGGTCATCTACTTGGGAGAACCTTGTCGCTTGCTGCCATCCCTGCAACCGCCGCAAGGGCAACCAGTTTCCCCTCGAAGCCAGCATGAAGCTGATGCGCGAACCCCGCGCCTTCAACCTGCACACCAGCCGGCACATCATGCGTCTGATGGGTCGGTCGGATGATAAGTGGCGCAAGTATCTCTTCTACTAAAGTTTCAAGGTTGCAGAGTTTCAAGGTTTCAAATTGGGAAGAAGGCCAGTACATTTTCTGCCTTGAAACTTTGCAACCTTGAAACCTCGACCTAGTCGCGGCGCGTTCCTACCGTGAACTGCTCGTATGGCAGAAGCCCAAGGCGCTAGCTGCCCAGATTTACCAGTCTCTTAAATCGTCTGATCGACTCCTTACGCAAAAGCCAAAGCCAGCCGCGCTCGAAACCTCGAAAACTTGAAACGCTGAAACCTTACTTCTGCGGACTCGTCGCCGCATCCGGCTTCTTCGGATCCGGATTCTGATCCGGAGCCTGCGGCGGTTTCTGATCCTTCGGCTCGGCCTTCGGCACTTCCTGGCCCTGATACAGAATCTTTACGCTGGAACCGAAACGCTTGTAGTCCTCGTACTTCACGATCTCGCGAATGTGAATATCGCCGGTGTTGAAGCTCAGCGTGTCGTCGGCGCGCGTATAGGTCGGGAACCAGTACTGGTTATCGATCTGCTCGCGCCAGGTGGTGAACTTCGGGTAAAGGTGTTCTGTCTTGCCTTTCTTTTTCGTGTCGCGAATCTCCGGGACCGCCTGGCCGTAGGTCTTCACGATCTGGAAATCCTTGTCGTCCACCCAGATGCGGCCCTGGAAGTAGCGTTTCTTGCCGACGATCTGTTTGGGAGCAATGTCGAAGACGTAACAGTGTAACTGGTCTTCCTGCTGCTGGCCGACGTAGAGGATGTTATATTCCGGAACCTCTTCGGTGGTGAGCACGAAGGGCAGGCGGTTGCGAAAATCCTGAACGTCACCTTCGTCAAGCGACAGCCCGCCTTGCTCCAGCGACGACTGGGGCGCAAAGACGACGTTTTCGATGCGATGGCCTTTATCGTCGTATAGCACGTCGAAGACTTCGTGATACTCCCCGGTAACCGTATTGCCGTCGCGCGTCTGCACCTTGATGTCTTGCCGGTAGGTGTAATGCTCGCGAGCATCTTTGAAGAGTTTCTCGCGGGCGGCGAAGTGGGCGATGATTTGCTCAGGAGTGACGCCTGTGGGCGGCGTGTTCTCGAGCGAACCTTCCTGCGCGAAAGCGGGCACGGCCATCGCACCCGCCACGAGGAAAAGGGTGAGGAAAAGCGGAGCCCTGCGGGAAGCCAGTCTCATATCTCTAGTTTACTGGATTTGTGCCCACTGCGGCTGCCCTCCCCGACCCCTCTCCGCTCAGCGGGGCCGGGGCGGGCGCTGCAGTTCTGCCATTTACTTGGATGCCCTATCGATCAAGGGGTTGCCGAGTAAGAAGACAGACTTGGGATCGCCGTAGCGCCGGAGCCTGCCCTGAGCGTAGTCGAAGGGACGGCGGCGCTACCCGAATCCTGCTACACTTTTGCGTTTGCCGAGGAGATGCCCGCATGCGCCGTTTCCTTTTTGCTTTTCTTGCCCTCATCCCTTTCACGTTGTCCGCCTTCGCCCAGGCCAAGCATCCCTTCACTTTCGAAGACATGATGAAGCTCAAGCGCGTGGGTGAGCCTGAGGCTTCGCCCGACGGCAAGTGGGCGATCTTCAGCGTGGTCGATGTGAATCTCGAGGCCAACACGAAGACGCCGCATATCTGGATCGTGCCCACGGCAGGAGGGCAGGAGCGGGAGATCATCGGCGATCAGGACGCCGACCGCCCGCGCTGGGCGCCGGATGGGAAGCGCTTTGCATTTCTGTCGACGAAAGAAGGTGGCTCGCAGGTTTGGATTGCGGACTTCGACGGCGCGGCGGGAAAAGTAGCGTCTGTTTACAGGTTGACTTCGATCGCTACAGAAGCCAGCGGAGAACTTTGGTCGCCAGACGGAAAGAACATCCTGTTTACCTCGGATGTTTATCCCGAATGCGAAAATCCGACAACCCAGGATGAATGTAATCGGAACAAAGTGAAGCAGGCTGAGACGTCGAAAATAAAGGCACAAATTTTCGACCGTCTGCTCTATCGGCATTGGAACGCCTACAAAGAAGGCAAACGCACGCACATTTTCGTGATTTTTGCTCAAACTGAATGGCCAGAACATTCGATCAGCCGACTTGGGTCGATTCCGCAGGACCTGACGCCCGGTGACTACGACGCGCCCGTCTTCTCGCTCGGCGGGCAGGACAACTACGCCTTCTCGCCCGACGGGCGGGAGATTTGTTATACCTCGAATCACGACAAAAACCCGGCCGCTTCTACCAACAATGATCTGTGGATCATGCCGATTGCAGGGGGAGTGGCGAAAAACATCACCGCCGACAATCCCGCCAGCGACTCGACGCCGCTCTATTCGCCCGATGGCCGGTACATCGCCTACCGCGCCCAGCAGCGTCCGGGATACGAGAGCGACCGCTTCCGGCTGACGCTCTACGACCGCAAAACCGGGGAGAAGAAGGACCTCACCGAAGGCTTTGATCAATGGGTTGGATCGTTCGCCTGGTCGCCCGATTCGAAGACCATCTATTTCAGCTCAGAGCACCTGCGGCACTCGTTGATATACGCCGTGGATGCGACTTCTGCGGCAAGACGCGCTCTCGTCGCTGGATTCGACGATGACGTGGCCGTTACTCCCAATGGCAAGACGTTAGCCTTCACTCGCATGTCGCTCAAGGCGCCAATCGAAATCTATGCGGCCGATGCAACTGCTGCTGGATGTCCAGCCCGTAGCGGTGATGTAGATACAGGAAAAGACAACTGTTTGTTGGCCAAGGATTGGGCCCTCACACACATGAACGACAAATTGCTTTCAGAAATCAGCATGTCGGAAGGCGAACCTTTCTGGTTCACCGGCGCACACGGCGACAAAGTCGAAGGCACTCTCGTCAAGCCGCCGAACTTCGACCCCAGCAAGAAATATCCCGTGAAGTTCCTCATCCACGGCGGGCCGCAGGGCGCCTGGGGAGACGACTGGAGCTACCGCTGGAATCCCGAACTGTTCGCGGCGCCAACTTCCGGGTCATCAAATTCAACGACGAGCAGCGGTTACATGGTCATCATGATCAACTTCCACGGCTCGACCGGCTATGGACAGAAGTTCATCGACGCGATCAACGGCGACTGGGGCGGCGCTCCGTTTGAAGACCTGATGAAGGGCCTCGACTATGCGGAAGAACATTATGGTTTCATTGATAAGACCCGCGAGTGTGCGCTGGGCGCAAGCTACGGCGGATACATGGCCAACTGGATCCTCGGCCACACCGACCGCTTCAAGTGCATTGTGTCGCACGACGGCATGTTCAACGCCGAATCCGCCTGGGGCACCACCGAAGAACTCTGGTTCAACGACTGGGAGTTCAAAGGCACTCCCTACGACAACCGCGCGATGTACGAGAAGTGGTCGCCGCACCAGTACGCGAAGAATTTCAAGACGCCGACGCTGGTCATCCATGGGCAACGCGACTATCGCCTCGACGTGAGCGAAGGCTTGCAGCTTTTCACCACGCTACAGATGGAAGGCGTGCCGTCAAAGATGCTGTATTTCCCCGACGAAGGTCACTGGGTCATGAAGCCGCAGAATTCGCAGCTTTGGTACAAGACCGTGAACGACTGGGTGGATCAATGGACGAAAGAACAAGGGACGAAGAAGTGAGCGGGGCGTCGGCTTTCGGGCTTCGGACTTCGCCACGGTCCATGTGGGGACAGCCGCCTTGGCTGTCCACCCGAGCGAAGCGAGGGTCCTGGTGGCGCGGGCACTCTCGCCCGAAAATGCATGATCGACGGGAGCGTCCCGGAGGGACGCCGGATAATAGCCCGGCGTTTCAACGCCGGGTCGCCAGGCCGAAGATAGAATCACGTCCCCTAGGGACGGCTGAATGCAACGTCGTCCCACGAGGATTGTTCAACCGTGCCTCCGGCACGGCGCCGCGACCGGTGGCTGATCCCGCCAGTGAACTGGCGGGCTATTGTCGATGGTCCCTCCGGGACCTTATTTTGCCAATCATCACCTCACCTATCATCCGTCCGTGCTGGCCGCAACGGATCCCCGAGCTGGGGAACACTTACGTGCCACGGAACACTCGTGGGTGGGGAACTGCCCCCGCTGCTGGCGGCCGGAAAGGTTTCCATCGCGTCCTGCAGCGCGGCCGCACCGGCCGAAACCTGAATCTCAACCTCCAACGGGCCGGTGAATGATCCTACCGAAGGCGTGAAACTGGCTAGGCCGTTGACGTCGCTTTGCACGGTGCTCTGGCTCACGCTGAGGAAGACGGGCATCCCAGGTTGGGTGACCGTCGGGTCGCCAGGTGTCAGCACGAGCTCGCCTCCCGCTGGACGCAGCACGGTGGATTGAAACAGCACGCTGGCCCCGAGGACGGAATTCGGCGGCATGGAGGAGTCGACGGCACGGACCGTCAAAGGCTGGAACGCCGCTCCCGTGACCACCTGGTCCGCTCCGGCCACCGCTTGCAGATTTACCATTGCGGCAGTCACGGCGTTTGCAGAGATGTTCTGGCACGGGTTGTTGCTAGGGGCGACGCAAGCGCTGAGCTGCATGCTGACGGCAAAGTTCGTCAAGGTTAGCATCACCGACGCGTTGCCATTGCTGTTGGTCATGCTGCTGCCGGAACTGAGCGATCCGGAGCCTTGATCAATGAAGAAGTTCACCTGTTTGTCACTCAGTGGCGCGCCCAGGCTAACTACGCGCGCCGTAAGCGGCACGCTGAGCGATGCCCCTTGGGCAATCCAGAGGATGGGAGTGGTGACTCCGATATCCAGAGAGGTAGACGTGCCTGTCAGCGTCGACCCGACCGACTGAGCCACACTGTAGACGCCAGGGGCGAGGGTCGCCGTGATCACGGTATTTCCCGCAGCGGCGGGCGTGACCCAGCTGGAAACGATTCCGCTTTCGTCGCTGATCGCCGAGCAGGTAGAAGCGCCAGCGCAGACCGAGAGTGTGGCGCCGTTGGTGGTAGTCCATCCTACGGTTGCCCCATTCACCGGGGTGATGCCATCGGAAGCAACCACCCGCACGGTTACCGGATTGACGGCCTGAGTTCCCGCAGGCGTGGGAGGACTTACTCCTCGCAATAAGACGATGCGGTCGGTGGAAGCGGCTCCAAAGGTGAGCGCGTTGGTCATGATCGAGAATGCTCCGCTAACCGGATCGCTGATGGTGATGGTTTGAGGTCCGTCGCTTCGTGCGGGAGCGGCCGCCAGCATCTGGCTGGCATTGGTCGCCAGCAGCGGTGTGCTTGTGCCGCCCATAGCGACCTTCAGCCCGGGCGCGAACCCGGTACCCTGCAAAATGATCGGGCCACCGTTGACCGCGACGCGTGGCGGGCTGACCGAGTCTCCGTAGAGCACATGGGCGTGGTAGTGATAATCGGGCCGGCCGTCACCGCGAAGATCAGCGATGCCGATGATGAAGCTGTTCGAAAGCAAGACTTGAGCATCGAGACGGCTCATGCCAAAAGTTGCCGCGTTGAAGGGAACCGCAGTGAGGGTTGGAGGAACCGTTCCCTGCGGATCGCCTAGGGTCCACATGCCCACCACAGGTGCGGCCTTCGATTCGCTGGGGACGCCGGTTTCGTCCAGCGCGGTAACGGCTACCGACAGCGTGCGGTTGGCCTGGGCTGGGATCAGGAAGTAGGCAACATCGCCATATCCGCTCAGGGAGCCGACCCAATCGCCCGGGGATGGAACCACGGCCGGCGCGCTCCAGGTTTCGGTCACTGCCCACGAAGGGACTGGTTGCGCGCTGCCGGACATAAGGATGTCCTGCTCGACATTGCCGCCCGTCCCCACGGTCACCAGAATTGCCGGGAAAGTTCCCGAAGGTGCGACTTGCGACTGGTCGTAGGGGCACACGCCAGCCGACCACAACGGATCCAGAGCCTCAACCGCTAGCTGGTACTGCGCGGTGCCGGCGCTGTTTGGGATGGGCAATCCACCGAGATCGAAGAATCCCTCGAGCGTTTGATCGCTGGATCCAAATTCGCTGTACGCGTTTCCCACGGGATCAATCAAGCCGGTGATGGGATTGCCCGCATTGCCAGTGAAGAGGAATCCCGAAACCGACGAAGCTCCGTACTTGTCCGAAGGCTGGTTGGTGGAAGGATCGATCCAACGCGCGACCACATTCACGCCCTGCATGGGTTGGCCGCTGCTACCCACGTGGTCCACGAAGTAAACCGAGCCATGAATGCGGGCGGTGGCAGGCGACGAACTCGCCGGATAGAGGCGCGACAGTGCGGAAATGTCATCGGAGGCGAGCTGGTAGGGATTGGCGTAGCAAACCGTGATCGGCGCGCAACTCACCGGGTCGATGTAATGCATGACGGGAAACCCCGCATAGTCATCGGAAGTTGGGGGCGGATTGCGGGTGATCACATTCACATTCATCTGCGACCAACCCAGGCCGAGCACCCCGCCGAGAACCCGTACCAGCCGGTATTCCACGTCAGTGAGTTGCGACGACTGCAGCGCGCACTGGCCGTTGATCACCACCAGCGCATGGAGGAAGTTCGCGCCTGCACCGAAATTGTCTGCTCCGCCGTAGACTGCATTCCAGAAGCATTGCGAGGAAGCGCCCGCGCCTGCGCCCAGCAGGGCGTCCGTTACCGATCCGTCGAAGTCATAGACGATGCCCACCGGGGCTTGCGTGGCCGCGGGAGTGATGTCGGCTGGGGCGGTGAGGATTCCGTTGGAGTTGACTGCGATATTGGCGCCATTCACATCTTCGGCGAGCTGGCCGGCGCTGGTGACGCTGAGGGCTGCGGTGGAAACGGAAGTCCATTGGCTGAAGGCGTTGGCGACCAGCAAGTTGGCCGAGTCGTTAGTCAGAATGGGGCTGAGGTCGCCCCGGTCGGTGTAATAGTTCACCTGACCCAGCGACCAAATAATGGGCTGGCCCATGGTTGAGAGGTTGAAGTAGCTCGAGCCCGCCACGTACTCAGGGCCGCCGGCTCGGGCAAGCACTGCGAAAAGAAGGACGATGGCCAGCGCCGTCGTCAGCCGGAACAGGAACGAGCGCGCAGTGTTCTTCGCTAGGGTCACGGCCGGTTCACTCCTCCCCGCTCGAACGACGCACGCCGCACGGCCATCGCGAAGGCGGCGTAAGGGACCACGGTTTTCCCACCCAGCATGGGATCCGTCCCGAAGGCCGCGATGTGCTGCGCGCTCATTACGACCTGGCCTTCGGAATTCATCGCAAATCTTCCCATAGCGCCAGCCACCGGACTGGTCAGGCCCAGCTTGCTCGGGGCATACAGAAACAATAGGACGCGCTCGACGATGCGGTAGTGCTCGCCACTGAGCCGAAGGCCAGCCCACTCGCGGATCGTCAGATTCTGACCGGCTAAGGTCCCGCGGATGGCATGTTCAACCTGGAAGGTGACGACGGTGGAGGCGGGATCAGGGCGGGAGAATGAAGCAGATTGTCCGATCGAAGAGACGCGACCGGAGAAGATGATCCCGGCAGCGCGAACCAGCTGCCGAAAAAAGAGTTGCTGGAAAACCAGTTCCGGGAAAACGCCGGCGCCCGGAGCTCCTGGGTAGCGCGGACGCGGATTGAGAGACTGAGCGCTCCAGACCGGCGCAGTCGGCACGGAATAGCTTGACGGCGCGGGTTTCGGGGCAAGAACCGCCGGGCGTGCAGAGGAACGATCCTCGGCGCCATTCTGCCCGCCCAGAAGCATAGGCACTGCGAAAATCATCAAGAAAGCGGCAAGCAGACGCCGGCAATCGACGGCCATAGCCATCCTCTGAAAAACGAATGTCTGCTCGAAGGAATCTGGGAAACCGAGAACATCCTATCCGTCGAGAAAGGTCGATGCAGTGACGGATGTCACAGCCAGCCTGTGGATTACAGCTTCATTCCCACTCTGGGCTGGCCGTGCCGCTGATGTTCTTCGGCGCTCAGGTGGGCGCCGGCCAGCAGCAGAAGCCCGGTCAGGAATGCCCAGAACATCAGGCTCACCGAGAGCGCGAACGGCCCATAGACTTCGGCGAAATTGAGCCAGGGCAGAGCCAGGATGTAGCCGTACTTCAGCGCTTCCGACAGCAGCCCCATGATGATGGCTGTGGGCAGCACCGCGCGCGCCGGAACCTTGCCGTTCGGCAGCAGCCAGTAGATGAGGAAGAAGATGGCGATGCTGGCGGCGATGGCAAGGACCTTCATCGCCAGGAATCCCGCCAATCGCACAAACCACATGCCATGCCCATGCAGCAGGAATTCGAGCGGCCGCACAATGCCTGCAGTCATTCCAATGGAAAGGAGGGCCAGAACGCCACAAGCAAACACCAGGCCGAGCGAGACCAGCTGATTGCCCAGGTAAGAGCGGTTGTTAGGGAAGCGCCAGATGCGGTTGAGCGCGACCTCGAGCGGCACGAACACGCCAGTCGAAGTCACCAGCAGGATGATCAGCGACACGACTTGCACCCGCTGACGCGCGTCTACCATGGCGTTCAGGTTGCGGATCACGAACTCCTGACCCGCGGGGAGGTAATCGCGCAGCAACTCGACCACCACGTCATACATCACGCGCGAGTGAAAAACGCGCCGGATGAGCGTCATCAACAAGACCACAAAAGGAAAGAACGACAGGATCGAGTTGGCGGCAACCGAGAACGCAAAAGTGTGCACATCGGTGCGCAGAAGGTATTTGAGGGTCGAAATCGTCCTCCCGAAGAAGCGCAGGCGCGGTTGGCGCCGCGGAAGGGCAGCGGCGTCCTCGGCAGGGCGGGAAACGGGAGCTGTAGTTTGATCAGGCACGAGCGCTGGGTTAATCCTATTCAGGACTAATCCTATCAAAGGGTTGCAGCCTGGTTTCGGTTCTGCGGAGAACGAAGGTTCAGAGGCTGAGACGCGCCGTTTCTTATACCTTGTTAAAGATTTAAGTGTGACCCGCGGTTATTTTCACTAATTTTTCTTGCGAAACGATTTAATACTCCTTATTATCTGTTGCGCATGACCCGATGAGAGTCAGGTTATGAATCGGTAAGGCAGGTTGATGTCTTGAGCAGGGCGGTAGAAATCAGCGCCGATGGTCCAGGGCTCCGTAAGTTCTCGCCGCATTTCCTTCACGCGTCGTAGAACTGAGGAGCCCTTTGCTTTGGAGCAAATTTCTCCCGCACAGAAAGACGTAACACGTAAGACGCAAGACGCAACCGAGTTTCACTGGCTTTCTCGAGGGGGCGCTCCTCCTGGAGCAACGATGCGAGAGATTCAGGGAACTAATTCTTAATGTTCAGGGGAAAGGAGTTTTTCAGTGAGAGAGAAGGGAACAGTAAAGTGGTTCAACGGGGCGAAGGGATATGGTTTTATCCAGCGCTCCACGGGAGAGGACGTTTTCGTGCATTTCTCCGCTATTCAGGAAAACGGCTACCGCTCGCTCAACGAGGGTGAGACCGTGGAGTTTGATCTGCTCAAAGGCCCCAAAGGCTTCCAGGCGGGCAACGTCGTCCGCGCCTAACCTGCTGCTTCCGCAATTACCAACCCTCCCGCTCGGGAGGGTTTTTCGCTGGCGACTGCAGGAGCGTAGGCCCTTCAGACTCGAAAACAGGTTCGCGCTATTTTCACACTCGATACAATCGAAAAAGCGAGACTTGCTACTCGCGGGTCGCCCCTTCCTCAACCTTGATTTCGCTAGTCGAATGGTGATCAATGGAAATGGATCCAGTCTTTTCGCCGGTCATTTCAGTCCCGGTTATGGTTACGTCGTGAGTCTGGCTCACTACGATTGATCCCTCTGTGCTCGCAGTTCCCAGGAAGTAATGCTCAGCTCTCCGGTTGGAGTCTTCTACTTGAGTTCCGCTCACCGAGACCTTGCTCGCGGACCCTATGAAGACTGCTGGGCCGGGAACATCACGCACACTGTTTCCTGAAAGGACGATGTCTTGATTGACCGGAACGTCTGTGCTGCCACTTTCGTCAAAAAGCCCGTTATTGAGCCAAGTTCCAATGAGGATGGCTCCCGGCAAACCGCTCACTTGCCCCGGAATAAAAGCACTGCCCCCCATCGCTCCTGATCTGGAAATCTGATTGTTCAAGACTTGCAAATCTTGCACTCCTGGGGTTGGGGACGGGGGGACATCTTGCAGAATTCCGATGAAGATAGGGTAGTGGAACATATCGCTCATGACGTTGTTTTCGAGCAGCCCGTACGGCGACTGGGGCAGAACAGCTCGGCCAAGACCGTTGTGGAAGACATTGTTCCGAATGATCCAGCGGGGACCCATAAAGTTCAGATCCTCTTGCCAGCTATCCGTCGCGAGATGCGGTATCTCTTCGCTTAAAGTCACGTTCACCGAACCATCTGCGTTCGTCGATACCTGAGTGGCCGTTGCGTAGCCCAATAAGCCCCAGGCCGAATTTGAAAACATCAGAGGATCGCCGACACTCACTGGAAACTCCGGCGTGGCTACCGTGATGTGCGTTCCATCGACCCGCTGCACCGTAACCATCGTCTCGGTGGCCAGGTTGATCGAGTCGTCTAATTCGTCGGAAAGCGTACTGTCCTCGATCAGGACGTCGCCCTGTACATTTTCGAAGTGAATACCATCCGAGGCGCTGGAAGTAAGCTTACCCGGAGAACGGCCGATTTCGCATCTCGAAAACCGTATCCCGCGAGCGCCCGAAATGAAGAATGCGAAGCCGGGAACGGAATGGATGATGACATTCTCGAATGCGATGTCGCTGGCGCCAGCAACTCCGAAGCCGTTCGCCTCTCCGTGGTAGTAGTCAACCAACACCGATTGGCCTACGGGGAATCCCGAGAATTCCGGCGCCGAATACGTCAGGTTGCCTTGATAGACAGGCGGAGAACTTGCGGGCCCAGACCAAAACCTCTGAGTCGCGGTTTCTCTGCCGAAGATGTTGTCTTTTTCATTCCAGTCGGTGATCGCGTCGATTGTCTTTGCAGGGTCGAAGGGGAAGGCCGAACTCATCTGCAAAAGGTTTTGGCCAGGAGTAGAACCGGCAACAATGGTTCCAAGAGCCGAAATGGGAAGATCAGGCCAGTCGATGACGAAGTTCTTGAACAGTACCCTGGTAGGCTGGTTGACCAGTATGCTCCAGGTCGCCAGTTTACTGAATTGCAGGGTCGATCCCTGGCCGTCGATGATGAGGTCGGTCGGATTGTTGATGGTCCAATTCGCACAACTGCCCGTCGGACTGCAGTCCACCTGCGTGCCTTTGAACACGTAGGTGCCGCGCGGAATCAAGACGATGCCCGCGCCTTGCGTCATTGCCGCGGCAACCGCAGCTGGGAAATCCGCGTCCGGATTATTGATTTTTGCGTTGTACACTCTGTCGTTCGGGGCCGGGGCCTGAATGGTGACAGTCACTTCCTTGCCGGTAACTGAGGTGAATTTCTCAACGGTGTCGCCTGGCTTGATCGTCAGTCCGGCTGATGTGGGAATCTTTGAGAGATAGGACTGATCAATCGCAAAGAGTCCTCTTCGTCCTTCACGTCGCCCGAATTGAACGTAGTGGCGAAGCAGGCCGAGATAACCCTGGGAATCGAATACCTTCTGCAGGTCGGGATACTGCGCCAGGTATTCCACCGCCGAGAACAGATTCGATCCTTTATCGCCCTTCTTGATGC
>Ga0307478_10002922_pt1 | contig 13082 bp, 13 predicted proteins | sample atmos_gasesECM4C_2_FD_203713 | JGI IMG/M metagenome (GOLD analysis project Ga0307478, IMG submission 203713) | Hardwood forest soil microbial communities from Morgan-Monroe State Forest, Indiana, United States - atmos_gasesECM4C_05 | ecosystem: Environmental > Terrestrial > Soil > Temperate...
GCATGTCGTCCGGCGAATTTCTCAGTTGGGCAATGATCTCGGGCAGCGCGCTCTGCAGATTGCGCTGGATCGCATCCACATTCCCCAGCGTTTGTTTCTTGGTGGACCCATCGGTCTTCCACTTCTCGACCCGCAGTCTCATCAAATCGTTCTGCGTGGCCTTGGAAGTCTCCTCCAATTGCGAAAGCAACCCATTCACCTGCGATACGGATGCGTAGGAGACGGCACTCTGCGGCGGCACCTGAGCGAAAGTGAAAACACTCGACAGGAGCGTGAATAGCAGAGAAAGATAGAGGATCGATTTAGAGTTCATTCAGTCAGTGTCGGTGGCGTCGCGTGCAACAGAATATCGAGAAGGCGAGAATACTACAAGCCAGCGGAATGTTTCCTGGGGCGGCCACAATTCCGGCGCCTGTAAACTTCTAGGATATTCTTCGCCACAATAGCCGGCTGGCTCGGGCTGTCTCAGCCTCTACCCTCAAGGGTGCGGACGTGGGTAGAGTGGGCTAGCTCCCCATCGACGCCTGGTGTGTCGATTAGTTATCCTCGAACTTTACCAGGAGGAATCGTGGGCGAAGAAAGCTTTATTCCGGTCGAAGCCAATGCTATGTCGCGAAAGAACCTGGTTGAGCGCGGATTTACGCGTCAGCCGCTTAGAGTTGACGTAGAAGTAGCGCGCACGCTGGAGGAGTTGAGTCATGCTGCGTGGTCGATTCCGAGGGATCAATACTATGATGGGGGCGACCGGTATCGTTCCTTAAATCGTCTTCGGGCTGAGATTGTTGAGGGGGGCGTAAAAGTCTGGGCTACGGACGAGAGCACTCCGTATGTGCAGCTGGAAAAGTACAACACGACGATCGGAGGCAAGCCGCGGGAATACGCTCCACTGCCCCAGGCAATTGTCGATACCGCAGGAGTACGCAAGGTGATTGCTTACCACCTTCGTTACCTGCCGCTCTCGACGGTGGGTATGAAATATTTAGTTAACATGCACGTGATCCGGTTCACGGCCACGCCGGGCCGGCCCTGTGACACCAGCCCGCCGGGGCTACATAAAGACGGGGAAAAGTACATTGCCACGCATCTGTTGGGTCGCTGCGGCGCACAGGGCGGCGAAGTGGTCATTACCGACAATGACAAGCACGAAATCGATCGCTTCATCATGCGCGAGCCGGGCGAATGTTACGTCTTCGACGATGACCGGGTCTGGCATATGTTGACTCCGGTGGCAGTGCAGAATGGTAATCAGTACGCCTACCGCGACACGCTGGCATTCGATATGCTGCCCGAAGGCTGGGAGCCCGCGAAGTGACGGAGTTTAACCGGTGCCGATTTGCTTGACGCTGTTGCGAGGGTCAGAGCTGCAGTACCCAACTAGCACCACCAACAGTTATCAGAGGAGAACGCCTACGACAAACCAAACTTCGCGAAGAAGTTTTATTGAACTTTCTGCCTTGGGATTGGCGGCAGCAGTCGTTCCTGACGTGATCCGGCCGGCGGCTGCGGCAACGGCAAAGATTTCATCCGGCAACGAACTGTCGAATCGCAGCCCGGAGATTTCCGTTTGGGAAACAGCCGGCGAAGAACGTTTTGCTTCTGCTCCTAAAGCCGTTTGGCGTCCTGCCGCGGGGACGCTCGCAACCGATCAGCTCCAGCTGAACCCCGGCATAAAGTTTCAGGAAATATTAGGATTCGGCGGCGCCTTTACCGACGCTGCCTGCTACATGTTCAATCAGCTCGCGCCCGAAGCCCGGGAAAAACTTTTCCATGAGTATTTCCATCCTTCAGAAATGGGATTGAACGTTGGCCGCGTCTGTGTTGGGTCGAGCGATTACTCGACCAAGCTTTACAGCTACGACGACGGCGAAGCTGATCCGGATCTCGCGCGATTCTCAATTGAGCACGATCGCGAATACATTCTCCCCATGCTGCGCGAGGCGCGCCGGGTGAATCCCGATCTGTTCCTTTTTTCAAGTCCCTGGAGTCCGCCCGGCTGGATGAAGTTCAACAAGTCGATGCTGGGCGGCTCCATGCGAAATCACTACTTCCCGATTTACGCAAAGTACTATCTGAAATTTCTGCAAGCATACGCGGCCGAAGGCGTCCAAGTGCAAGCTCTGACTTCGCAGAACGAGGTCGATACTGATCAGGATGGCAGAATGCCCGCCTGTCTCTGGGGACAGGAGTACGAAATTCAATTTGTACGCGACCATCTGGGTCCGCTTCTGGAAAGCAGTGGACAGTCCACCAAGATTTGGATTCTCGACCACAACTATAACTTGTGGGGACGCGTCATGGATTCGCTCGAGGACGAGAGGTTTCGCAAATACGTCACCGGCGTCGCCTGGCACGGCTACTATGGCAAACCGGAGATGATGAGCAAAGTTCACAGTGCCTTTCCGGAAACGGAGATGCATTGGACCGAAGGCGGACCGGATTACACCGATCCCGGTTATCTGACGGATTGGTGCAAGTGGGCAGGGATTTTCAGTGCGGCACTGCAGAACTGGTGCCGCTCGATCACCGCATGGAACCTGGCCCTCGATGAGCATGGTCTGCCGAACATCGGACCATTTCCCTGCGGCGGAGTGGTAACCATAAATTCGCTGAGCAAAGAGGTCACGCGTAGCGGAGAATACTGGGCTCTCGCCCACTACGCGCGAGTTATCCGTCGCGGAGCACACCGCTTCGAGTCCCGGAGCGCCGCCGCCGACCTGCAACACGTTGCCCTTGAAAATCCCGACGGCCAGCACGTGCTGGTCGTGACCAACACGGGACCTGCCAGGGCGATCGAACTGCGGATCGCAGATTTGGCGGCTTCGGTGTCATTGAAGGGAAATTCGGTGACCACTTTGGCCTGGAGATAATTTCTCCTCCGGCCTCGATGCACGTAAGCGGATCTATCGATTTCAGCATTTGTAGAATGCCCTGGCTACTGAGCGAATCAGGCAGCCCAGAAATGGCGAAAGGATGCATTATGGAATTTGTAATGTTTGAAGACGTGGACGGCCTGGAGGTCTTTGTAAACCCCGAACGGGTAGTCTGGGTCAGAGAATTGACCAATCAAACGACAGTAATCAGCTGCGGACACGAGGACCATTTTACGGTGCGCCTCGCTCCCGCTCATGCCGTTGCCGCGCTCGGCAGGACGGCTCGCTAAATAGATCTTTGGAACGGGGCAAGAGAAGCGGCGGACAATCTCGATGACGACGACTCTGCCGCCCGATAGGTGCAATAGGAAAGCCGCCAACAATCATGGGGTAAAAGGAAGTATGCTTTCCGAAACAAACGGACAGGGATACTCTAAATGAAATGAGCGGCCTTCTCATGGAAGGCGATTACACGTTTTGACTGGCGGTCATTGCGTGTAATCGCGATGTTACGTCAATTGACTCGCCACTGCTGCAACTGGGTGTCGCACAGTAACTCCCGGTTTCTCGACGGCACGGCGGGTTCATGTAAGACTTTTGGTGGGATGCCTGCTAGACTTCACGTCATGTGCGCACGATAGGATGTGTCCGAGATAATCAAGTAAAGGAGCTGACATGAAACGGAGCATGACAGTCGTGTTGATTCTGGCATCGGTAACATCGATTGCTTTTGCGCAGGACTGGTATCACGATCGGGATGAGCGCTACCATGGCGACCAATGGCGGCCCCATGTGTTCTCTCATATCAGGCAAGATCTTGAGCATATCTGGAGTGCTCGAAACGCGAGCGAAAAAGAAAACGCGCGTCTTGACAGGACCAAGGAGGAGCTTGCCAAAATGCAGGCCGACCTCGATCAAGGCCGTTTCGACAACGGTCTTCTGAACGATGTCATTGATTCGCTCAGAAAGTCGGCTAATGACCAACGGTTGTCTCCTCGCGATCGAGATGTGTTGAACGACGATGTCAACCGACTCCACGATTACCAGCGCAATCACAACCATTGGACCCACTAGTTGAAGGCGAATTCCCCATCCTGAGGTCAAGGACGAGGAAACGTAGCCGGCTGAGCAGCCACAACCGCCTCCAGCGAAATATCGCTAACATAGGCTTGGGCGCAGCGTGAATGCCGCAACCATGCGATGTCACAAGCTCGCGCCATCGGTTCGCGTCTGACTGGAGTTTTGAGCATATTGGCGATGTTACGACAGCACTTCTCTAACTCCCGGCGTGCAGCTCAAAACGCCCCTTTTGCACAGTAGCCCGTCCGAGCCATTCACACTCGCTGCCGGAGCCGCTAGGCTATTTGTGAGCAGACTTCGGGGGAGGGCTGTTCAAGCGAACGTCCCACGACTCGTAAGAGTTTGGGGCGTTTTGTTTTGGAGTAAGGTCTGTAATGAAGATAGCTCAGGCGATGGTTACTCAAAATGGGCTCAATGAGCGTAACGGCGATATTTCAACAGCGATCTTTCAATTACACCACTTGGCGGACTTCGTCGAAGACGCACTTTTTCTGAACGCTCGCGATCGTTGAACTTTACGAAATTACCTCAGTTTCGGAGGGCAGCCTACCGTCCCGACGCTGAAGTTAACTGGACCTCCACGTGGAGGCTGGCGACCGTAAAGTAAGCAGATTTTTCGCTTCGACCTACGTGGACAACCACCTGGTTCAGGTAACGAGACGGCAGCGCGGCGTTGGTCTCGCAGATTCGGGGAACAGACCCAACGGCACCTGCGAGAACAGCCGTCCAAAGCCCGATGGAGGCGAGTTTCACCCAATAACCGAAATGCTCCTCGATCACGACAGTTCCGGCACAAACGTCGCCCAGACGGCGATGAACCTTGGAGCAACCCGCAACAACCGCCCCCACCAGGTAGAAGCCGAGCCCGTCCACGACGCGGAGGAGATTGCGGATGGCGAGAACCGCAAGTGGGGCGCCCTCGGTCGTCCTGACAACCCGGATGCCCACCATCGCCTTCCCCAGGGTGGCGCCGAAGCTCGCTTCCAGCAGCCAGAGGTAGAGAAAGAAAATTGCGGCATTCAGAGCCTCGGCAACGAGCAGTGTGGCGAGGGTCAACTTCAGTTCTGTTCCGTCGACAATGCCCCAGCGCATGAAGGCCCAGGCATCCACAACCGCAAAAATGCCGAAAAGGAAGATACTGTCGAGCGCAAACGCGATCGAGCGATCGCCCAGAGTTGCAATTCGGCAGAAGGAGTCGTCTCTCTGCTCCGGCCAAAGGTCCTTGGGAGGCGCGGTCGTCGTCGGGGACGCTGGCGCGATCATGCCTGATTCCTCAAGCAAGTGCTGTGCAGGCGGAATGATACCGCCGCAGGACCGGCAATTCCTGGAATGAAGGCTTGTTTGCCTGTGGCAGTGTGGGCATTCCATAGTCGGGCCAAGCCTGCTCGTGAGTTGATTAATGATTACGCGCGGTGTTGGGGATTACATCATCACTAAAGGACAGCATCGGAAGGCTTCTATTGTTTCGCATCAATGTAGGCCCGGCATCGGAAGTTAGCTGAGGAACGTGAGACTGAAACTCCCAATGAACGAGTGAGGCCGCGCTGTTTTATTACTCTTTCCCCTTCTCTTGTTTGCAAACCGGGCAACGCTGGAAGCGATGGAGCAGCCGCTTCCACCACGGCCAGCTCTGTTTTTCAGACTGATGCTTATACTGAAGCCATCGCGGTTCAGATAACTTTTTTCGAACCTCTGGGTCGCTCATCCCCATACCGCAACCCCCTTAACGCTCTCAATGCCGCTCGATCTCGTCCGACACGCAATCGGGGCGACCTGCAATATGCCTGCAGCGGGCGAACTTATTGTAACCGGGCAGTAGCATTCAAAACTTCCAAAGGTCAATGTGTAAAATGGCAACGTACGACAGCAGTCGCCGCTAGACGACCCGGTTCCGCCCCCAGTTGGCGCAGCGACCCCGCCTGGGACGATAATAATCGAGGTAGGCGGGACCATTGCATCCAAATAACATCATGCTGCACACATCGAAATTACTCCCACCCCGCATACCACTTTTCGCCGCCATCTGCCTGGCCGCAATCGCTCTTGTTCTTACCCTTCCCTGCCCCGCGCAGGATCTCGCCCGCCGCCTGATTCTCAAAGACGGCTCCTATCAACTGGTCACGCAATATGAAGTGAAAGGCGACCGCGTTCGCTACAAAAGCGCCGAGCGCGACGACTGGGAGGAACTGCCTTCCTCGCTCGTCGACTGGCCCACCACGGAAAAGTATGAGAAGGAGCGAGCCGCCGCGCCCGTGCTTCCCGAAGCCTCAACCCTCGATAAAGATATCGACGCCAAAGAATCGCAACTCCCTCTGGTCGCGCCTGGCCTGCGTCTGCCCGAAGATTCCGGCGTCTTTCTGCTCGACAGTTTTCAAGGCCAGCCACAGCTGGTTGAAATGCAGCAAGCCGAAGGCGGCATCAGCCGCAACACTCGAGGCAACATCCTTCGGGGAGCCATCAATCCCGCCGCCGGCGCGAAACAAACCGTGGAACTCGAAGGCGAACATGCCGCCATTCACGCCCATGTCGCCGTGCCATCGATTTACATCAATGTTGACGAATCAGACCAGCCGCCCGCAGGGGAGACCGCATCCGCCAAGATTGTTGAACCCAGCCTCGATGCTCCGCGCGACGACCCGCAAGCTCCGCAGCGGCCAGAAAAGGCCAGCGCTCCCGTCGATCGTTTCCGCATTGTGCGAGCTAAGTCCAAGAACGGCAAGCGCATCGTCGGAGATATCAAGCGCGCGGTCACCGGCAAAGTCAGTCAGGATCAAGACTCCGTGAAGGTAACTATTGGCCGCATCAGCGGCGGATGGTTCAAACTAACCCCCACCGAAGATCTGGCGCCAGGCGAATACGTTGTGGTTGAAATGAGCGGAAGCGACGCGATGAACTTGTACGTCTGGGATTTTGGAGTGAACCTCAATGGCCCAGCCAACGCAAATCCGTGGAAGCCAGAGATAAAGGATAAGGAGCAGAAACCAGAATTACAGAAGTAAGGGAGACATTGCCTGCAGCGAGGGCCTCAAGCTAGAAGCTAAGAGCTAGAAGCTAGAAGCTACCCTTCACTTCATCACCCCGCGCTGCGCAATCCCAATATTGTCCCGCGTAGTGTTCTTGACCAGATACATCATCTCGTCGGCCTGCCGGATAATATCGTGCGTGTCGCGCGCGTCGTGCGGATAGGTAGCCAACCCAATCGATGCGCGCACATTCAAATTTAACCCTTCTTCGCGGCAGAAATTGCTTTCACGCAGTCCATCGCGCAATCTTTTCGCCACAACCAGAGCCTGATCTTTTCCCGTCTGCGGTAGGAGCACTACAAATTCATCGCCGCCGTACCGAAACGCATAGTCAATCAACCGCAGCTGCGCCTTCACCAGATACCCAATTTCTGCCAGCAACTTGCTGCCGATCAAATGTCCGTGCGTATCGTTAACCGATTTGAAGTGGTCGAGATCGATGAACAGCACGCTGAACTCATATCCAAATCGCGACGAACGGTAAACCTCGGTATCCAGCGTTTTGTACAGGTGCCGCGCATTATAAAGGCCGGTGCAGTCGTCGGTAATCGTCAACTCCTGGATTTTTTCCACCCAGCGCGCATTCTCAATGGCGATGGCCGCGTAGTCGCACAGAGCCTGCAAAAAGAAAACTTCCTGCTCGTTGAACTGCGCCAGATCCACATTCACCAACTGGATGACGCCCAGCACTCGCAGCCTCGACCGCAACGGCACGCAGATTACCGACCGAGTCTCCCACTGGGTAGTTTCATCGATGCGCTTGGCAAATCGCGGATCATTCTCCACATCTGCCGAGATCACCTGCTCCCCGTGCTTCGCCACCCAACCGGCAATCCCTTCGCCCATTTTTAGCCGGACATTCTTGAGAGCCTCCGCCGCATCTCCCACGGCAATGGCGAAATACAACTCGTCGTGCAGCTCGTCTACCATCAGCAACGACCATGTATCCGGACGGAAATATTCCGCCATCTTGTCCATGATTGTCTGCAGAATTGAGTCGAGGTCCAGCGACGAAGTCAGGGCCTTGGCCACATCGTGGAAGATGGTGACTTCCTGGGTGTGGCGCGTGAGTTGGGTACCGGTGCCCTCGGACATGCCTGCTTCGCTGACCTCAGTTCTTCGCTGCGGATGGACGGAGTAACAGTTACAAAAATTATAGGGCTGCCCAGTCACCCGAGCAACGAACCTTGGTAACCGGAACCCCTAAAGCCAATGCCATGCTAAATTTAGGAAGCGTCGCAAACACCGCCCTCTCGTCAACCTTCGTGGTGCTTCGCACCTTTATTGGTTGATGTATTCTTTAACACCATGCACACTCTCAGATGCGCAGCCATAATTGCCTTCTTGCTGACCATCCCGCTTCTCCGTGCGCAATCCCCCGACCCCAAATCGATCCCCATAATCGATGCGGGCCTGGGGTCCTGCACCGCCGACTTCATCATCACCGATGCTGCCAATGCGCCCATCTACGCCGCCACCATCCAAGTTCACATTGCTTATGGCTTTTTAAATGCCCACAAATTGGACCTTCAGGTCGGCACCAACGCCGGCGGACAAGCCCGCTTCACGGGCCTCCCGGAAAAGACCAAGCAGGGACTCTTCTTCCAGGCGTTCGAAGGCAAGCGCGAAGGCTCAGCCTTCGACGATCCGGCCAAGACATGCAAGGCAAATTTCACCATCGCGCTGCGAGAAAATCCTCAGAAAGAATGAGAGAAAAGAACAGAGCATCTAGTATTGGGTCCTTTCCTCGTCTCTCCCGATTCGCCCTACCTGTTTTCCCCGGGTCCTCTGCGTTCAACGTTTCAGCTGCCACCGGTAAAGCCAGATGGGGGCCTAAACCCTCCCCTCGAACTCCGGTAACCCCTCGGTCCACCCACTTCTGGCATATGCCTCCGCTTTCGCCTATGATTGATTTCGTCTGCGTGCAGGCGGAGTATAACTGTGCCTGCTGGAGCTAACCGTGGGAGCCTTCGGAGAAAAACTTCGCCACCAACGTGAGCAGCGCGGGCTCGCGCTCGAGGCTATTTCAAACACCACCAAAATCAGCACGCGCATGTTGCGCGCTCTTGAAGACGAACACTTCGACCAGCTTCCGGGTGGAGTCTTTAACAAGGGTTTTGTGCGCGCCTACGCGCGCCAGGTGGGCCTGGATGAAGAAGAAACCGTAACCGAATATCTGGCCGCATTGCGTGAAAGTCAGGTCCAATCGCAGCAGATTCTGCCTGACTTCCGCTCACCGGCAGGCAAGTCTCGCCCATCCACGCCCCTGGATTCGCGTCACCACATCTTACCAGCCAGCAATCATCCCGCAGGAATGGCGAAGGACAACGGCAAGGATCTGACGCCCGAGGACCGCCGCAAACAAGAACGCCGGAACGAAGTTCGGCGCAGCCAAGAACGCGATCAGAAGCAGCCTGCTCTGAACAAGACGGAGCAGCATGCCGATGCGCCTCTTGAAGCGGGCGGCGCCCTACATACTGGGGACCTCCACCAGGAGAATATTTCCCAGCACCACAGTCCCATTGCATCTCCCTCTCACCAACATAGCGAAATAGAAGGTCATCGGCAGGACACTGCGCTCGATGACAGTCGCGAGATGGACAGGCCCCCTTCCATGTCTGGGTTCATCACTCTCGCCCCAGGCGCGGAAATACTGGAGGAAACGAATGAGCCCGCCAACACCCACTCGGCGGGCATTTCCAGAATGAAACTGGCGACGGCTGTTCTGCTCATCATCGCAGCCCTGGCAGTTTGGATTTCTCGCCGCCGTCACGAGTCCTCAATCCCCGAAGCCTCAGCCAGTTCAGCGACATCTTCACCTGCTCCGCCGACTCCGGCGTCCGCCGTGACTTCTGCCACTTCTTCCATTTCGCCAAAAGTCACAGTTGCCTCGTCCCCAGCCAAACCATCTCCCGAGAAGTCTTCGCCCAAAATGCAGTCGGCGTCCAGCAAGCCATCGAGTGAAACTCCTACTCCGACCGCCGCCTTCACTCCCTCGCCGAATCATTCGCCCGCAGGTCCGGCAGTAGCGAAAGTTTCGACTCCCGCCACCGCTATGAAACCAGCGCCAATGTTCACACTCTTGATCCGCGCCGACCAGACTACGTGGATATCCGTTATTGCCGACGGCAAACCCGAGACTCACGAAACTCTGATTGCCCCCGCCCACACTTCAATCCGCGCCGCACACGATGTGACCATCAAAGTGGGAAACGCGGCCGGAGTCAGTTTCCAATTGAACGGCAAGGAATTTCCAGCAGAGGGTAACGCAGGAGAAGTCAAAACTTACTTTTTCGATGCCACCGGCATGAGGGCGGCGCCACAAACTGCAGTCCAAGTTCCAATTCGCTGACAGAACTCTCTCAGACACTCGTAGACGACACTTGCCCGGAAGAGATTTTCTCAAGAATTTCGCGCACGGCAGCCAATATTTTCTGAGACCCTTTATCCAATTCCATGTCAGACTTCTCCAGAAATCCGAACGCCCCTTCATCCTGCAAGCGCGCGGCGTTTGCCTTCGACATCGCCGTCATGATCACAACCGGAATTCTCTTCGTCGAAGTCTCTTTTTTCAGAGCCGTCAGTACATCGAGCCCGCTCATCTTGGGCAATAGCATATCCAGCAGAATCAGATCGGGCAATCTCTCGCGCGCCAGCCGCACCGCTTCTTCACCGTCAACCGCGCTGCACACGTCATAACCGGCGCGCGCTAGCGCGCGTTCTGTCGCCAATCTTAGAAACCTACTATCCTCCGCCAGCAAAATTCTTATCATCGCTTATCCATCGGCAATAGGTCGATTTCGAACACACTCGCTCCTGCCCTCTACTGAAATATTTCTAATAAAAACGGCCTCCCCGCCCCCCTTGCCGCATGCTTTTTGCCATTTCAGGTGGGAAATGTTCGCTCACGGTGGACGGTGCGCCCCGATACTGCATCCAAGTAGTCGCCACCATTCGTCAGAAAACGAAACCATGGCAACCTCCAGCTCCCCACCCTGGCAAAACGCCCTCTCGATTTCGAAGCTGGGCGGCCTTACTCTTTGGCAGCTCGCGAAAAGGGTGGCGCATGATGCCGCCGAAGAAGACCTGCTCGATTATGCTTCCGGTTTAGCTTTCAATTTCCTTCTCGCCTTATTTCCCCTGTTGTTGTTTATGCTCGCTTTGTTTGGATTGTTCGCCTCTCGCAGCTCCGAGCTGCAAACCAGTCTTCTGTCTTATTTCGCGGACTTCCTGCCGCCCTCCGCTTTCCAGTTGTTGAACGACACCACGATGGAACTCGCCAAAAGCTCCAGCGGCGGAAAACTTACATTTGGCATCTTGCTCGCCCTCTGGTTCGGTTCGGGGGGAATCAGCTCAATGATTTCCACTTTAAATTTGATCTACCACGTGCGCGAAACCCGATCCTGGTTCAAGACACGAGCTATCGCGCTCGCCTTGACCGTAGCAATTTCCATGCTCCTTCTCGCGGCATTATTTATTCTGCTGGCGGGTGGACAACTGGTCGACTGGATAGGCATGAAGCTCAATCTCGGCGCCATAGTAGTTATCGTGTGGAAGGCAATGCAGTGGACCGCTGCCGCGGTCTTCGCAATTGTGTCGTTCTGGTTAGTCTATTACCTCGGCCCAAGCTTCCCCATCCGGCGATGGAATTGGGGCATTCCCGGCTCGATTTTCGGCGCTATCCTGTGGTTAGCCGCTTCGGGGGGATTTCGTCTCTACCTGCACTTCTTCAACACCTACACGGCCACCTACGCATCGCTCGGTGCGGTGATGATTCTTCTGGTGTGGCTTTACGTTACAGGTCTAGCCTTTCTGGTGGGAGGGGAGATCAATGCTGAAATCGAACGGGCGACTGCAGAAAAATCGCCAGGAAAGAACGTGCTGGAAGCGACGCGTAGGGCTGCTTGAACAGATTTCAAACACTCAGCTACCCTGAGCCCTTCCGAAAGATCCAGCGCAACTCTAGCGCACCAACCACTCCGTCGCGGCGTGCATGCGAATCAGCAGAGCGCCATAAGTTGCGGCCAGGGCAGCGAAAGCTACAGCGGCGGCGCAAATCCAACTTGTGGAAAGCCCACTTTCTTGCGGCTGCCGCCGTTCCTTCCAGGCGACCAAACGTTCCACCCGCGCATTCACTGATTCCGCCGGGCTGTGAACTAAAGCTGTCGACAGTTCGCCAGGCGGCTGCAGCGACGCCAGCCGCGACAACTTGATCACAGCCGCGGCGAGGTCGAGCGCTTCGGATGCACTCTCTACCGCGCCATCATCTGCGGCCATCTCCGCATTTTCGCGCCACGCTCTTTCCAGTCCGCTCATCCCCGGAAACGCCAAGGCTCGCAGCACCAGCTTTCGCAGGTTATCCCGCCGCAACACGTGCATCGCTTCGTGCTTCAGAGCACTCCGCAACTCCCGCTCGGTCAGCACGCGTTCCGCTTCGCGCGACAACCACACCGTCGGCCGCAGAATGCCCGCTGCTGTAAGCGGCGGCGCACCGGCAAAGGTGCGCAGCACCGGAACCGTCCTCTTTGGATCGACCGGGCTAGAACAGATCACTGTCGCCTGGCGCGACCACCCTGCAAGTATTCGTGAAGCTCGCATCCAAGCCGTTGCCGCATTCCGCAGTCCTGCCAGAATCAACGCGACTCCGCACATGCCCAGCACCAACGGCATCGCTCCAGTAGATTCTCTGGTCACGCGGGGCTCCAGCATCAGAAAAGACGGCGCGGCTAAACACAGCGTCACTCCTGCAGCCACAGCGAAGGGAACTATTCGCAAGGCGAATAAAAAGTCCGCGCACAGCTGCTTCGAATGCCGCCGGCCACAAACCGCTAGACGGCGCCACGAGCCCCAAACAGCCAGCGACAGCAGAATGTAGAGCAACACGAAGATGGACAAACAGACCAATGTTCCGCGCACCGCAAACATCAGTCTCTCTCCTTCGGGACCGAATTTCTTTGGCCCAGCTCGCGCCGTTTGAGTTCCACCAATTTTCCCAAGTCATCCAGCAATTGCGCGTCCCGCTCTCCCAAAAAGTCGACTAGAAATGAAAGGGGCAAAGCCCTAGCCGAACCCGCATCCAGCAGTTGCCGCAAGGCATGCCCTGCCGCCT
>Ga0307478_10002923_pt1 | contig 13080 bp, 12 predicted proteins | sample atmos_gasesECM4C_2_FD_203713 | JGI IMG/M metagenome (GOLD analysis project Ga0307478, IMG submission 203713) | Hardwood forest soil microbial communities from Morgan-Monroe State Forest, Indiana, United States - atmos_gasesECM4C_05 | ecosystem: Environmental > Terrestrial > Soil > Temperate...
GCGCTTCGTATTGCGCTGCTCCCGGTTATCGCCGGAGTCTCGTACGAAATCATTCGCTTCGCCGCCAAGCGCCGCAAATCATTGTTTGCGATCATGACCGCGCCCGGCCTCTGGCTGCAGCGGGTCACCACGCAGCCGCCTTCTGACGACCAGGCCGTCTGCGCCATCTCCGCGCTCGAGCACTCCATGAGCCTGGAAAAAGAGCAGGGCGGCGAACTAGTTATCGCCTAGCGGTCCCCACCGCACAATTCGCAATTTCCTTTCGCCTGAAGCAAAATCTATGAAAGAGACTAGCCACTTGCAACCGGCCACTGACCACTATGTTTTCACGCCTTGACCAAATCGAAGCCCGCTACGATGAGCTGACCGCAGCCCTGGCTTCGCCAGAAATCGTCACCGACTCGTCGAAGTATCAGAAGACGGCGAAAGCTCATAGCGAAGTTGCGCCCATTGCAGAGAAGTATCGCGAGTTCAAGGACCTGAAAAAAGGCATTGCGGAGAGCAAGGCCGTTCTCGCGGATGAAAAAGATCCCGACATGCGCGCCTACGCCCAGGAAGAGCTCGACAAACTCGAAGCTCGCGTTGGCGCCGTCGAAGAAGAACTCAAGTTCTTATTGCTTCCGAAAGATCCCAACGACGAAAAAAACATCATTCTTGAAATTCGCGCTGGCACTGGAGGAGACGAAGCGTCTCTCTTCGCGGCTGAGCTTTTCCGTATGTACGACCGCTATGCCGAATCCAAGCGCTGGAAGGTTGAAGTGCTGTCCACTTCCGAATCCGGCGTCCACGGGTTGAAAGAAGTGATCGCTATGATCGAAGGCGATCGCGTCTACTCGCAACTGAAGTACGAAAGCGGCGTGCATCGCGTGCAGCGTGTCCCGGAGACCGAGCAGCAGGGCCGGGTTCACACCTCCGCGGTCACGGTCGCGGTGCTGCCCGAAGCCGAAGAAGTTGACATTAAAATCGAGGCCAAAGACCTTCGCATTGACACCTTCTGCTCTTCCGGTCCCGGCGGCCAGTCGGTGAACACAACTTATTCTGCAGTCCGCATGACCCACATTCCGACCAACACCGTGGTCAGCTGCCAGGACGAGAAATCGCAGATCAAGAACCGCGAAAAAGCCCTGCGAGTGCTGCGCTCCCGCCTTTATGAAATGGAAATGCAGAAGCAACAGGACGCTCTCGCCAAAGAGCGCAAGTCCATGGTCGGCTCCGGCGACCGCAGCGAGAAGATCCGCACCTACAACTTCCCGCAGAACCGCGTCACCGATCACCGCATTGGCGTCACTATCCACCAGCTTCCCGAAGTCATGGATGGCAAACTACAGCCGCTTATCGACGCGCTGGTCACGCATTACCAGGCTGAACGCCTCAAAGCTGACAGTGCCGGGACCGCGTGATAATTCAATTACGTGATGTCATCCCGACGACGCTTACGCAAGTGGGCGGGAGAGGGACCTTACGATACGACTGGATTACCAGCGGCGTATGCGGGATTACTCTTGATCAAACGCACCGATGTATCGGACGCACGGTTTCTGCGTGTCTCAGTGGTGAAAAGATTTTGTCGGAAAACAAAAAGGGCGGCTGGCACCACCCTTTTACTGACTGCTGATTTGCTACGTTCCCTCTGACCAACCCGCCAGATACTCTTCCTGCTCCGGCGTAAGTTTGTCGATCTTAATTCCCATTGACTCGAGCTTTAATTTCGCGACTCGCTTATCGAGTTCTTCCGGAACGCGATAGACCTTCTTCTCCAGCGTCGAGTGGTTTTTCACCATATATTCCACCGACAACGACTGGTCCGCGAAGCTCATGTCCATCACCGACGGCGGATGTCCTTCTGCCGCAGCCAGGTTGATGAGTCTGCCTTCGCCTAGCAGGTTGATCTTGCGTCCATCTTTTAGCGAGTACTCCTCGACGAAGTTCCGCGTGGTGCGCTTCGAAGATGACATCTTTTCCAGCGCCGGAATATCGATCTCCACGTTGAAGTGACCGGAGTTCGAAATGATTGCACCGTTCTTCATCACTTCGATGTTGTCTTTGGTGATGACGCTCTTGTTGCCGGTCACGGTGCAGAAGACGTCGCCGAGTTTCGCAGCTTCTGCCATCGTCATGACGCGGAAGCCATCCATTGCAGCTTCAAGCGCCTTCGTCGGATCGACTTCAGTGATGATGACCTCTGCGCCCGCTCCTCGTGCCCGGCTGGCAAGTCCGCGGCCGCACCAGCCGTAGCCCGCAATCACGAACTTCGATCCCGCCAGCAAAAAGTTGGTCGCGCGAATGATGCCGTCAATCGTCGATTGCCCGGTTCCGTAGCGGTTGTCAAATAAGTGCTTGGTATCGGCGTCGTTGACCGCGACGATCGGATATTGCAGCACGCCTTCTTTTGCCATTGCCCGCAGGCGAATTACGCCGGTGGTCGTCTCTTCGGTGCCGCCGATCACGCCTTCGAGCGCGTCCTGCCGCTTGGTGTGCAGAATGCTCACTAGGTCAGCGCCATCATCCATGGTGATGTGCGGCTTGTGGTCGAGCGCGGCCAATATGTGGTTGTAGTAAGTGTCGTTGTCCTCGCCTTTGATCGCGAATACACCAATGCCGTGATCGCGGACCATGCTCGCGGCAACATCGTCTTGCGTCGAAAGCGGGTTTGAAGCGCACAACACAACCTCGGCGCCGCCATCGCGGAGGCAAATGGCCAGATTTGCCGTCTCTGCAGTTACGTGCAGGCACGCCGAAATGCGTATCCCTTTCAGCGGCTGGTTCTTGATGAATTCTTTGCGGATGATCTGCAGGACCTTCATCGATTGATTGGCCCATTCAATCCGCTTCTTGCCGAGATCGGCAAACTCTACGCCCTTGATATCGCTTTGCAACTGCGCCGAAGTGGTTGACATGCTTCTCCTGAATTAGTGGCTGGTGGTCAGTGATTAGTGGCTAAGAACCGGAGTCGGCCAGTGACTAGCCACTAATCACTGACTACTGCTCACTTACTTCCTTACGCCTGCCCCTACCGGTTCACGCAATCCCGCCTCGCTCGCCAGTTTCGCAGCCTTGTCAGTCGCTTCCCAGGTGAAATCAGGATCGTTGCGTCCGAAGTGGCCGTAAGCCGCGGTCTTGCAGTAAATCGGCCGGCGCAGCTTGAGCGAGTCAATGATCCCCTTCGGTGTGAGTTTGAAGTGCGACCGCACTAGGTCAGGGATAATCGCCGCGTCTACTTTGGCCGTTCCAAAAGTTTCCACCAGCACGCTTACCGGGTCTGCGATACCGATGGCGTATGCCAGCTGTACTTCGCAGCGATCGGCCAATCCTGCGGCCACAATGTTCTTCGCGATATAGCGCGCCACATATGCTGCCGAACGGTCCACCTTGGTCGGATCTTTTCCACTGAACGCCCCGCCGCCGTGCCGGCCCATTCCGCCATAAGTGTCGACAATAATTTTGCGCCCAGTCAGCCCGGTGTCGCCCATCGGGCCGCCAATCACGAAACGTCCCGTCGGATTGATGTGATATTTCGTGTCCTCATCGAGCAATTCCGCGGGGACCGTCGCCTGAATGACATGCTTAAGAATATCGGCACGAAGCTCGTCGTTCGTGACCGTCTCTGAGTGCTGGGTCGAGATCACCACCGCGTCCACCCGGACGGGCCGGTTCTTGGCATCGTATTCAACTGTAACCTGGGATTTTCCATCCGGACGAAGGTAGGGAAGTTTGCCGCTCTTACGAACTTGCGAAAGTCGCTGCGTCAACTTGTGCGCCAGCAGAATTGGGGTTGGCATCAGCTCAGGATTCTCGTTGCATGCATACCCAAACATCATCCCCTGGTCGCCGGCGCCGCCGGTGTCCACGCCCATGGCGATGTCGCCCGACTGCTTGTTAATGCTGGAGATTACGGCGCAGGTGTTGGAATCGAATCCGTAAAGCGCGTTGTTGTAGCCGATAGATGCGATAACGCCGCGCACCAGCGCCTGAAAATCCACGTAAGCTTTGGTGGTAATTTCGCCGGCAATCACCACCAGGCCGGTTGCGGTCAGAGTTTCGCAGGCCACTCGGCTCATGGGATCTTCAGCCAGACAAGCGTCGAGTACGGAATCAGAAACTTGATCGGCGATCTTGTCGGGATGCCCTTCCGTCACGGACTCAGAAGTAAACAGGTACGGGTTGCGGGATGACAATTTAGTTCTCTCCTTCAAACGCGGTCAAGGTGCTGCGCTCCAGCTTCTGCTTTCCGGATCGACGCGGATGTCGGGTGTCACTCTACGCCGTCTTGAATCAGGGCCATTCGGCTCAGAGGAGGTCTGGGCCACGCTTCGGAACCCAATATGAACAGAAGGCAATTAAATGAACACCTTGCAGCCTATAAGAAAGCTACCAAAGAACCCCGGCAGGCGCAATTGATTTTGGCCCAAGCGTACCTCCGTACAGTGGAAGGGGAAAGCCGTAGCGTGGGTGGGGAAAGGATTAACCCGAATGGAGTCTTTCGTTTGTCCGGTCTTAACATTTTCACCATTCAGTTACCATGGTTCATTGCTCATGGTTCCCCGGGGTGCCTATAATTTGACAACCTCAAAGCTACAAAGGACCCTTTGATGTCGAACGCGGCCGGAACAGAGACTGCCCGCCAATCCCAAGAACTGCGCATTTTTCATGACGTAGCCAAGGCCCTGACGTCGTCTCTGGACCTGGATTCCATCCTGCAAACCATCATGGAAAAGATGGCGGAATATTTCCGTCCTGATACCTGGTCTTTATTGATGGTTGATGAGCAGAAGAGTGAACTTTACTTCGCCATTGCAGTCGGCACGGCCTCCGAAGCTCTGAAAAATGTTCGGCTGAAAGTCGGCGAAGGCATCGCCGGGCACGTCGCCAAGTACGGTGAGAAATTAATCGTTCCGGATGTGCGCTCGGACAAACGCTTTGCCAAACGCATCGACAAAGTCACGCAGATGGAAACGGAATCTATTATTTGCGTTCCGCTGAAATCCAAGCTGCGCGTGCTGGGCGTAATTCAGTTGGTGAATGTGAACATGAACCATTTCACCGAAGCCGAATCTTTCTTTCTGCAATCCTTGTGCGACTACGCCGCCATCGCCATCGAGAATGCGCGCTCGGTCGAGCGCATCCAGGAACTGACCATCACCGACGATTGCACCGGACTTTACAACGCCCGCCATCTTTATAAGACGCTTGAGTCCGAAGTCTATCGCTCATCGCGCTTTGGATATGAATTCTCCGTCCTCTTCATCGACCTCGATCACTTCAAGCAGGTCAACGACACGCACGGCCACCTGATTGGCAGCAAGCTGCTGGCCGAAATCGGATATTTGGTCAAAGCCCAACTGCGCTTGATCGACTTCGCTTTCCGCTACGGCGGAGACGAATTCGTCGTGCTATTGCCGCAGACCGGCAAAGACGCGGCTTTAGTTGTCGCCCGCCGCCTCCGTGACAGCTTACGCGCCAGCGCATTCTGCAAAGACGAGTCCTTGAACCTGAATGTGCGCGCCTCCATGGGACTCGCCACCTACCCGCATGACGCCAAAACTCCGCACGACGTAATCCGCCAGGCCGACGAGATGATGTACATGGTCAAGAACAGTACCCGCGACAACATCGGCATCGCGCAACGAGGGATGGAGAAGTAGAAGTAAAGGAGTAGGTACGAGAGAATTCCCTTCGAGATCTTTGGCTGCCCGTACCTCGACTTATCACGTAACCAATTCATCCGGAAGCACTGTCGTAATTTACAGCTCGGCCCCTACGTAAAAATACCCACTTCCAGTTCTGGATGGACTGCATTTCCAGGCAGGCAAAATCATCCGGCCAACCTGCGCCCCGACTGCTCACTCATAACTCCGACCGAACGATAAGACAGCTACTCACTTGCCGGAGGAACTATGAAAAAACTTTTAGGGAGTCTGATCGTGCTGGCCGCGATCGCATTGCCCGCGCTGGCGCAGGCACCGCCGATGAGTCCAGACGACCAAGCGAATGCGAGCCGTAGTATCGATAGTGCCCGATAATCTTCCAATCAAAAAGAACGTCCCCCATTTGAGGACCGCGCCCGATGTTATGGACGATCACGTAATTCCCGTCCTTGTCTCGCTCGTTCACGATGATACCGATGTGGGTAATTCCGCCTCCTAAGTCCCAAGCAACAATGTCTCCCGGCGAATAGTCCGTCCCGCGCTGGCTCATAGGGAGCGAAGTACCGTTCCGTAAGAAGAACGTCATCAGGTTTGGAACTCGCCGATGATCGATATTGGAATCAGGCTTGCGTTGCCTTTTGTGCGGGTAATCATTAACGGGTAATCATTAAAATGGTGCACCATATCTTCATGATGTACTTGTCTCTGCAGGTCTATGCCGACTGCGCGATAGATTCGAATAATTTCGTCGGTACACACTCCAGTGTCGGAAGGCACGTCGCCACCTGGGTACGGAATACGGACATAATCCGAGACATATCTCACCTGATGGTGAGTCCGTTCAATAGCGGCGGGGATAAGTCTCTGAACGAAAACCCGCTGTACCCGGTCTTGCGGCCAACCTACCGCAGTCAGCAGGAAGAATAGAAGCACAGGCGATTTATTCTTAAGACTCACCTTGAGATCGGACACCGGTCACCCGAAGTTTGTTCCCAAAAGAGCTCAGTGCGTATGGCTCTGCACTTCTCCCACCGGGATGACGCACCCGTGCGCCACTTCACATACCGCATGTTCGAACTGAATGGTGGTATGGTCGATGCGGAAGTCGGCGTGGAGGCGGGCCTTCACGTCCCGCAAAATGCGCTCGCTGGCGGAAGGCGGAATGTCGGCGATGGAAATGTGGCACGATAGCGCACTGGTCTCAGACCCAATGCTCCACACGTGCAGGTCGTGGACATCGTTTACTCCATCGATCTCGGCAATGGCGGCCGCGACTCGGGCCAGCTTCATCCCGCGCGGCGTGCCTTCGAGCAGGATGTTCAGGGTCTCGCGCATGATGCCGAAGCTCGACCACAAAATGAGCGCGCCGATTCCGAACGAGAGCGCCGGGTCGATCCAGAGTTGCCCGGTGGCGAGAATGGCCCAGCCGCCTGCGATAACGGCCGCGGTCGAAACCGTGTCGCCAATTTCGTGCAGCAGGGCGCTACGGATGTTTACATCGCGGTGAGTGCGAAAAAGCATGAACGCAATCGCGCCATTCATCACCACACCGGCGGCGGCGACCCACATCATGGTCCCGGCGTGGACCACCTGCGGATGCTGAATGCGGCGCACGGCTTCGTAGAAGATCAAAAATGAAACCGCGACTAGGGCAGCCGCATTGACCAGGGCCGCGAGTACGCCCGCGCGATGATATCCGTAAGTATGAGTGGCGCTCGGCGGACGCGATTGAAAGTACACTGCAACCAGGGAAAGCAGCAGGGCCACGAAATCGCTGAGATTGTGCCCGGCTTCGGAGAGCAACGCCAAGGAATGGGAGCGCAGTCCAGCCACGACCAGCAGCCCGATGTAAGCGGCGGTGACGATGAGCGACACTCGCAGAACCTGTGAGGTACGCTCGTTCGCGGCATGGGAATGGACATGCACGTATTTAGTCTAAGGATGCCGAGAGCGCGATTCAAGCTAGCCATCAGCCGTCAGGCAAAGCGTCTTTGGCCGGGAGCCGGTCGTGGCTCATAGCTCGCAGCTCACAGCTGATTTTCTGACGGCTGACGGCTGAGAGCCGCCGGCTATGAAATTTGACAGCAAAATTTGCCGGGTGCTACCGTCAGCCATCGATTGCGCTACCGACTCGAATACGCCCTCGCCTGGGGACTGCTGAAAATTGTGGGTGCGTTGCCGCGACCACTGGCCCGCGCGGCAGGGATTTCTATTGCCTGGATGGTTTACGCGCTGCACGGCAAGCTGCGCCGCGTCGGCATGCGGAACCTGGAACTCGCGTTTCCTGAGAAGACCCGGCACGAGCGCAAGAAGATTCTTCACGGCGTGTTTACCTCGCTTGGCCGCCAGGTCGCCGAAGTCTGCCTGTTTCCGAAATACACGCGGGAAAACGTCAGCAAAACTGTCGTGTACGAGGGCTTCGAGAATTTTGAACGGGCCCTGGCACGGGGCAAAGGCGTTCTGTTTCTGACCGGGCATCTGGGAGCGTGGGAACTTTCCGCGTTCGCGCACTCGCTTTATGGATATCCGCTGAACATCGTGATGCGGCCGCTGGATAATCCTTACATCGATCGCATGGCGCGCGCGTATCGCACCATGCACGGGAACAAAGCCGTCGATAAAGATTTTGCCCGCGGCCTGATTGCCGCGCTGCGCAAAGGCGAGACCGTAGGCGTGCTCATGGACACCAACATGATTGCCAGCCAGGGTATGTTCGTGGATTTTTTTGGGATTTCGGCGTGCACGGCGAGCGGCGCGGCCCGGGTTGCGCTCAAGACCGACGCGGCCGTGGTTCCCGGATTTACGATTTGGGACCCGGTGCTGCAGAAATATCGCCTGCGATTCGATCCCGCAGTGGAGTTAATTCGCAGCGGCAATCACGACGCCGACGTCTCGGCAAACACGGCCAAGTTCACCAAGGTTATCGAAGACTATGTGAGACATTATCCGGACCAGTGGTTGTGGGTACATCGCAGATGGAAGACCAGGCCGAAGGGGGAGAAGGGGTTGTACTGATCCAGATAGCTGGTGATCAAAACCAATCGCTACGATAGGCGACCCACCAGCTGGCAAAGATGATTGGGATGGTCGCGGCCAGCGCCCACCACAGCGGAAGCACGACATCAGCGAACAGGCCGAGCGCGGTGAAGGTGATCCAGAAAACTTTGCGTTCCACGCGATTATTTTATGCCGCGTGGCGGCTGAAGCCGCGTTCCGAAAGTAATGCCGCGCTTTGGCACGGCTGAAGCCGTGCCCTTCCCGGCATGGGCGAAGTAGGGACTCCGCTCGCAAGCTGGGTTTCGCGTAGCGCGGGACATACCGCCTGCCGGCCTTCCCGGTTTTTCTGTGTTCCCTTACAATCGTGGATGTGGCGGTGTAGCTCAGGTGGCTAGAGCGACGGTCTCATAATCCGTAGGTCGTTGGTTCGAGTCCAACCGCCGCCACCACGCAAGGAATCTGAAACGACCCCTCTTCTCGCAAATAACGTAAGAGCCCGCCCTGTTTTTCCGAAGCTCCGAGCAAAATCGAGGAGGAAGTCAAAGGGATGGGGCCCCACAGTCGGCGCACTCTCCGACAATAAGGAAGGGCCCGCACACCCAGCATCTCACGGAAGAACGATGATTGTTCCTTTCATCCCCAGAACGTCGTGAAGGGCACAGATATACGGATAAACACCGGGCTTTGTGAACGTGATGCGAAAGCGAGTTGGCCCCAAGGGAGTCTGGGGTGAACCAATCTCGTCTTGCGGAGCGGACATGATGAGGCCGGAATGCACGCTATCGGCGGTTGAAGAAATAGTCGCATGCAGTGCGCCGTCGGCGTCAACGCTCACGTTACCCGAGGGAGGTATCGGGTTTGCCGGCTCGGTGCCGAACGTAATCGTGTGCGGCAAGCTGGGATCGTCATTCGTCCACTCCACCGTCGCGCCTGCATGAATCACCAGTTCGGGCCGCATGAACCGCATCAGGGAGATTGAGTTGTGGCCTCCACCAGTTGCCAGCGTCTTTCCGGCTCCGACAATAACGCTATTGGCCGAGGCTGCATGATGGTGACCTTGCAACCGCGCGAGATCGGCTAACAGTTCATTCGCTTGATTGGCTGCTTCTTCGTCATAAAAGTCCTGGCCATGCGGAAGATCAGCGGTCGTTTCCAGAACATGGACCACTCCCGTCTGATCCGGATGCACAAGACAAACCAGCTTGAAATTGCCCGGTGAAGGGAACATTACGGTGAAGCTTTGGCCGGATACGAGCGGCGGACTGCTAACGCACGTTGAGCCGTCGACGATTGCTGTGCCAGAAGAGTATCCAGGGCATCCGACGGGGAACGGTGGGCGGATTTGGCCCGCAGTCAGAAAGGTCAGCGTATGGGGTTCGTCCGCCTTGACGTTCCATTCAACGCTGTCGCCGGCGTGAATCCATAACTCGTTGGGAAGGAACGCCACGACCTGGCGACCCTTGTTTTCGTCCTGAGCGCCGACGGTGGCGTGCCAGGTTTCGGCTTGTAAGGATACAGCGACCATCATTCCAGCGAACAAGAGCCAGTACCGGGCCAAAGTGAATTTATTGAGTGCTGGGTTCATGTGATTCTCCTTTTTTAAACTCGTGAAATCTGCTCGAACGCTACGAGCTGCGGAAGCGAATCTGACCTAAGTGGCACAATGTGGCAAGGAACTTCAGATGAATTAAAGGTGAAGAAAAGGTAAAGCCGGAAGTTGCTGAATTTACGAATTGTTACTCGCCTTAAACTGGCAGTGGATGGTATAGTTCTTGCCCAATCAGTAGAGTGTCGTGCCTGCGCCCACCTACAAGTTCGGCGATTTTGACCTGGATCCCTCTCGCTTCGAATTGCGCCGGGATGGCCTCGCGCTGAAGATCGAGCGCATTCCCCTGGAGTTGCTCATTCTCCTGGTGGAGAAAGACGGCCAGCTGGTGAGCCGGCAGGAGATCATCGAGCGATTGTGGGGAAAAGATGTTTTCGTTGATACCGAGCATGGGATCAACACGGCGATACGCAAGATCCGGAGCGCGTTACGGGAGGATGTGGAGCGCCCAGGGTTTATTCAAACGGTCTCGGGCAAGGGGTATAGGTTTGTTCTGGAGACCCGAAATGCGAATGGCAACGAAGGCGGAGCATCCGCCAAACATCTAAGTCCCCCGCCCACGTTGTTAAGCCCACAGAATGGCGAGGTTAATCCGGCCAAAACCATTGAACACTCAGGGCTGAAATGGCTCTGGTTGGCAATCGGTTTTTTTGCATTGGGTGTCGCGCTTTGGGCGTTTAACCTCGCCGGGCTGCGCGACCGCGTTTTTGCAAGAAGCCAGACCGGTCCCATCCATTCGATTGCGGTGCTTCCCTTGACCAACCTTTCCGGCGATCCGTCGCAAGATTATTTTGCTGATGGTATGACGGACGAGTTAATTACCGCTCTGGCACACAACCGCTCGCTGCGAGTGGTGTCTCGTACATCGGCGATGCAATACAAAGGCGTGAACAAACCATTGCGTGACATTGCACATGCGCTCGGTGTGGATGGAATCCTGGAAGGCTCGGTAGCGCGCTCCGGCGGACGGGTTCACGTTAATCTGCAGCTTATTTATGCTCCCACCGACACGCATCTATGGGCAGAAAGTTACGACCGCGACACGAGCGCAGCGCTCTCGCTGCCGGACGAACTGTCGCAAACCATCGCGACACAAGCCAGGACTGCCCCGCCTGTGATCAGACCTGCGCGGTACGTCAGTCAAGAAGCCCATGATGCATATTTGCAAGGACGTTTTTATTGGTTCATGCAGGATTACGATCGGGGCAAACCGTATTTTGAAAAAGCGATCAAGTTGCAACCGGACTATGCTGCCGCCTGGAGCGGACTGGGGGACACCTACGCCGCGGGCGGTGCAAGTGGTGAAATGCTTCCGTCACCGGCTTTCGCCGAGGCAGAAACCAACGTGCGCAAGGCCCTCGCCCTCGATGACTCGCTTCCTGAGGCCCACAATGCCCTCGCCGCCATATATCTTTTTAACAAATGGGATTGGAAGAAGGCCGAGGCGGAGTCGTTGCGATCCATTGATTTGGACCCGAATTTCGCCGAAGGTCACCATTTGCACTCCTTCACACTCTGGGTACAAAACCGGGATGCAGAGGCGTTGCAAGAGCAAAAACTATCAACTGCTCTTGATTCCCTCACTCGCCCATCCGCATTGGGGGAGGCCTACATGTATTGCCAGCAGTTTGATATGGCGATCAAGGAATTGCAGGCGAGTGCGCAGTTTCGCCGCGACTTCTGGACTGAATTCGATCTATCGGAGGCGTACGAATTCAAAGGTATGGACCGCGAAGCTGTGGAACACATGGCCCAGGCCTTTGCTAACGTGAACGACGAGAAATCCGCTGCGGCAATCAGGCTGGCATTTGAGAAAAAGAGACTTCGTGGGGTTTCAGAGTGGATGCTCAACGGCCAGCTCGCGCAGGCCAAGAAAAAATACGTATCGCCCTGGGACCTGGCTTGGAATTACGCCCACCTTAATCGCAAGGAAGAGACGCTTGCAGCGCTCGACGAGGCGTATAAGCAGCGTTCGCCTTGGATCATTTTCGTGCAGAAGGAACCAGTCTTCGATTTTCTGCATTCGGATGAGCGCTACCGGACACTTGTGAAGAAGATTGGACTGCCGGCCGCCTATTGAGGACTGACTGAATTCGGATTTCGGCACGCGGCTCAAGTTCGAGTCCAACCGCCGCCACCATTCCCAACAAATATTTCCCACTTCTCGCAAAGGAGGCGAGAAATGGGGCACCCGCTCTTATGACTGCTGTTCTTCCGCTTCCAGCATTCGATTAATTTCCTCGATAAGCGTCATCAGCCGTTCAGGGTCTGGTTCAACTGCGGCGCGTTCGCAGAGATGCTTCCAGTCTTCCTTGTCTTCCTTGTTTTCCTTGTTTTCGCGGATCACACGGATGTCCTCAGAGGGATGTGACATCACTTTGCCCGTTTCGTAATTCAAGCTCGATTTCTGCAATTCATAACACCAACGCTGTAGGGATCGGTTTTCATGGCCGGAGTTTCAACCACTACGTTGGGGCTTGTGCTTTCCTTCTGATCTGGTTCTTGTTCTTCCTCGGCAATCTTCTTCACCACTTCAACCGGGACCTGCTCGAAATGCGTCTTCACTTTGCGCATATTTGAAACCTGCTCTTTCTTCATCCATCTCGACACTAACAGCCTCGAATTCATACGGGTGGAATCTTTTATTTATCCTCAATTTCTTTAACCTGTGTAAGTGGTTCAATTTGCGTGATTTGTTTCGACGTTCCAGAGGCATCATCCCGTTAGCCGAATCGTCATATATGGTCAGTTTATTTTTTGCTTGAGCACTGAAAGCAATTAGTGTAACGTTAGTTTAACGAAGCGATACCATTAGAAAGAGAGGGCCCTATG
>Ga0307478_10002924_pt1 | contig 13073 bp, 12 predicted proteins | sample atmos_gasesECM4C_2_FD_203713 | JGI IMG/M metagenome (GOLD analysis project Ga0307478, IMG submission 203713) | Hardwood forest soil microbial communities from Morgan-Monroe State Forest, Indiana, United States - atmos_gasesECM4C_05 | ecosystem: Environmental > Terrestrial > Soil > Temperate...
CATGGGTTTACAGCTGATTGCCGCAACGGGCAGATGGAAATAGAGGAGCCGGTCGCGCCTTAGCGCGAGAGCTGAAGCAGCGCTTCGTTGATCTTGGACAAATCAGAGTCGAGCCGATAGTAGCCAGAACGCCATTCTGAGGTCGTTTCATCGGCGCGGAAACTGATCACCGCAAAATCGCCGGCCGACGCCTGCCCATTGATCACCGCAGGAAACTTCTCTCCAACGTAGGTGACGTTGTGTTGGCTAAGGACACTCGCACACTCGTTCACGGAGAGCACGGCCCGGAGCATCCCTTGGTTCTTCGCGTGGGGTTGGCAAAAGTAGAGGTTTGGCATACGGAAGGATAATCGGCAAATGAGAGCAAAACTTGAATAGTACTTTCGGGCAATGGGCTGGGACTTAGCGGCAAGCGCTCGAAAAAGATTCTCGCTGTTCTAAGCTGTTCATTTATAATAACTTACATACGTTTTCCGGCATCTTCTAGACCAGGAATTGACGGCAGGCCCAAAACTCTTCAGGAAACGGTTCGATACGGGGGCCGTCCTCACAGTCGAAACGCTTGGTTCTGGTTTCCTCCCGGACCGGCGGCCGAAAATCTTGTTCGTGGATGGCACCCTCGGCCGCGTGGCCCGCTCGGCGCTGATCCTTTTCGAGCAAGCTCGGGGTATTCCCCAAACAGGCGAGGTGGACGATCCCACTTGGGCAAAACTGCAGCAGTCCGCGGCAACAACGCCCTAAACCGTGGGCCGGGCTCCGTCTAGGCGCCGAGCAGTTGTATGGCAGTCAGCGCACCAATCGCCGCAACTTCAATCACTTTTCGCAGATCAACATACTCATCCGGCCCATGTGCCACGGATAGGAGTCCTGGGCCGTAGGCATACGCGGGTATTCTCTGTCGGGCGTAAAAGCGGATCTCCAATAATCCCGGGCACATTTCGAACCGTGGGGTTTGGCGGGTTACGGCTGCGATACTCTCTGACAGCGCTTGGCCCAGCAGCTCGCGCTCGTTGCACCGAGCGGAACTCCCCTCTTGCAGGATTTCCCATTCCAGAGGAATTCCGTCGCGTTTCGAGCGCTCAAGGACATCCAGCAATCTTGCTTTTTCGGTCGCCAAATCTTCTTCAGGGTTGATTCTCCGATCCGCGGTGAACCAGCATTGGTCTGGCACGACGTTGAAATTCGCACCCCCGCCGCTTTGGCCACCCAGCAGCAGGATGGAGTTGCGTGCCTCGTCGGCCCCGATCGCAAACCCAGTTACGCGCTGCTCGACCTCGCGTTTTAGAGCCTGAAGCTGGTCTGCGACACGCATCATGCGTTCGAATGCGTTTTGGCCGTTGTGCTGCAAACCCACGTGCGCCGATTTCCCTAAAACTTTCACGCGGAGCGAGATCGCCCCCCGATTGGCATTCCACACCACACCGCTCGTCGGCTCCGCCGTGAGCATGCCGATTCCATCGCGGCCCAGCATGCCTTTCTGCGCCAGCCATGCCGAGCCCCCTTGGCCACCCGTCTCCTCATTAGGAACGAGCGTCAATCCAATCCGCCCTCTCAAATCGGCGCCGCACTCCTTCAACCCCCGAATGGCGTAAACCATGGCGACGATTCCGCCCTTCATGTCGCAAGAGCCGCGGCCAAATAAGAAATGCCCTTTGCGCACCGGCTGGAATTGCTCTGGCGATTGCGCCGGCACGACATCGTAATGTCCGTGAAAGTAGAGGGTGCGCTCGCCGCGGCCATACCCCGCCAGCAGGCTCACGGGCGATTCCGCGCCATCTTTCTTCTGATTCGCAGTTTCAGCGCGCTCGCAGTCGAGGCCGAACCCGCGCAGGCGTTTCTCCAGAAGGTCAGTGCACGCGCCATAGTTTTTGCCCGGCGGATTTTCTGTTGGTATGGACACCAGCTCCGCCAGGAACGTGGCCATCTCGTCCTCGCGTTCCTCCAGCCAGCCCAGGAGTGAGCCCGCTTTTCTCACAAGTTCTTCCTTTGCTCCAATCATGATTCCTCATGCTAGGAATTCACGCGCAAGACACCAAGCACCATATTGGCGCCTTCAGAACGAGTAAAAGGTTCTCTGTGATAGGCTGTGCGGGATTTGAGGCGCACCGTCGGAAAGGCATGACTCCTAGCCACGAATTGCATCCCGTTTTGAGGTGGGGCGTTTTGCTCTGGCTCCTGGTGTGGGCTCCCGTTTATGTGAAGGCCTGGGGCTGGCAGAACATGGTTCATTTATGCGACGTGGGAGCGATCATCGCGTGTATCGGAATATGGATGCAGATTCCTCTCTTGTTCTCGAGTCAGGCGGTGGGTTTCCTCCTGGTCGGTGTGCTCTGGGGCCTCGACGTGGGTTGGCGCCTGCTCACCGGGCACCATTTGGTGGGTGGAACCGATTACATGTGGGACACGCGCTACCCGCTCTGGATTCGGCTGCTCTCGACATTTCACCTGGGTCTGCCGCTGGTGTTGTTGTGGGCCATGCGAATCATGGGCTACGACCGGCGCGCACTGGCATTGCAGTCCGTGATTGCCGCCGTGTTGCTGATCTTCTCGCGATTCTTGTCGCCGGCGTTGAACATAAACTACGCGTTTCAAGATCCTCTGTTCCACCGAGCGTGGGGGCCCGCTCCGGTACACCTGGCGGTCATCTATTCCGGAATGCTGGCTCTGCTCTACTGGCCCACGCATGTATTACTCGTGCGACTGTTTGCCGTTCCGGGTGGAGCGAAGTGAGCGGCTGGGTCACTTGTGCGAGAAAATCAGGAATGGTGGCTAAAGCGAACACATGGATCTAGAAAAATATAGGGCCATGCTGAAGGTGGCAGTCGCAGAAGCCCGCGCAGGTCTTGCCGAAGGTGGAATTCCCATCGGCGCGGCGCTGTTTGATCGTGAAGGAAAATCACTGGGAAGAGGCCACAACCGTCGCTTGCAGGAAGGCGATCCTTCGGCGCACGGCGAAACGGATGCCTTTCGCAGAGCAGGCCGGCAACGAAGTTATCGCGACAAAATCATGGCGACCACCCTCGCTCCCTGCTGGTACTGCAGCGGCCTCATCCGCCAGTTTGGCATCGGCACTGTTGTCGTGGGCGAATCGGTGAACTTCCGGGGCGGTATCGATTGGCTGCGTGAGAACGGCACGGAAGTGATCGATCTTCACTCCGAAGAATGCGTCCAGATGCTCGCGAGCTATATTGCGGAGAATCCCGCGGTCTGGCACGAAGATATCGGCGAAGAGTGATGCCGAAGGATGGCCTGGTGCGTCTATACAAATGAAACTCCATCCTCGCCAGATGTGGGAATCTCCATGAACCCGAAAAAATGGAATCGTAAGAAATGGCTTCTCTTCGGATTAGCGGCGGCTCTTGTCCTTGTGCCACCGCACGCACTAAAGGCTGATGCAACCGATGAAATCGTCCGGCTCGCTGCGCTCATGGAGTGGAGGCCGGGAACCATCGTGGCCGACATCGGCGCCGGCGACGGGAGCTACTCGTTCGCGGCCGCCGAACGCGTGGGTGCTTCGGGCAGAATCTTCGCCACTGAAATTGATAAGAAGAAGTTGAAGGAGCTGCGCGCCGAGGTCAAGAAACGGAATCTGCAGAATGTAACGGTCATCGAGAGCGCCGAAGCTGAAACCCGGCTGCCGGCGGCCTGCTGTGACGCGATTTTCCTTCGCCGGGTTTATCATCATCTCACCAAGCCGGTAGAATTTGACGCCAACCTGATTCGCTCTTTGAAGCCCGGCGGGCGGCTGGCCATTATCGACTTTCCGCCTCGGCCCGATTTGGACCCGGTGGAAGGAGTCCCTGCCAACCGCGGCGGTCACGGGATTCCGCAAAAGCTGGTAATTGACGAACTCACGGCGGCAGGATTTCAGGTCGAAAAAATTGTCGCTGATTGGCCCGGGGATAGTTACTGCATCTTGTTCCTGAGGAAATAAGCTTTGAATCATCGGCACGTCGACCCCATGAAATCGCCGAGTTCCGCTGGGGAGTGTGAACGCGAATTGCCGGAATCTTTCAACATCGCAAGACATTTTCTGGATGCCCCCGCCGAGCGGCATCCCCGGCGCGTGGCCGTCCTTGGCGAACCCACTCGAGTCACCTACGCCGAACTGGCGGCGCTCGCCAACCGCGTTGGGAATGCGCTCCTCCAGCAAGGCGCAGCACAAGGCGATCGCATTCTGATTGTCCTTCCTGATTCCGCCGAGTTTATCGCGGCTTTTTTCGGTACCGCAAAGATCGGAGCGCTAGCCGTTCCGGTGAACCCCTTTGCGCGAGCCGCCGATTACCTCCACTATATCGAGAACAGTGAGCCCTTTGCGGCCATTGTTCATTCCCTGGCGTTGGCGGAGTTCTTGCCAGCTTCGAGCGAAAGGCCGCAGATGCCCATCATCGTTGTTGGCGACGGAAAAATGTCGACCCGCGGCGTGGCCTGCGCCCAATGGCCCGAGTGGACTAGCGGCGCGAGCGAGGGGCTCGCCGCGGCCAGCACATCGGCCGCCGATCCAGCGTTCATGCTTTACACCTCGGGGAGTGGCGGCGCGCCAAAGGCCGCGGTTCACCGGCACGTCGACATGGTGGTGACCAGCACGAAGTTTGCTCAGGGCGTCCTCGGGCTGCGTGAAGACGACGTGACCTTCTCCGTCTCCAAGCTGTTTTTCGCTTATGGCTTGGGCAACGGCATGTATTTCCCTTTTGCAATTGGTGCGCGCACGGTCTTGAATCCGGAGCGCCCCAGCACTGCACGGATAATCGAATTAGTGTCGCGTCATCGTCCCACGGTGTTTTTCGCCGTGCCCACATTTTATGCCGCGCTGCTAGCGGAGGCGGAGCGCGCACAAGCCCGCGTGGATTTTTCCTCCCTACGCCTCTGCGTTTCCGCCGGCGAAACCTTGCCCGCCGAGATCTTCGAGCGCTGGAAGCGAAAATTCGGCCTCGACATCCTCGACGGGATAGGCTCGACGGAAATGCTGCACGTGTTTATCTCCAGCAGGCCGGGCAAATGTAAGCCGGGGAGTTGCGGCTTTCCCGTCCCGGGCTACGATACAAAAATCGTCAACGACACGGGTGAATCTCTGCCCGGCGGCGAGATCGGAAATCTCCGGGTCCGCGGCGAAAGCGCGTTCACGGAATATTGGCGCCTTCCGGAATTGACGGCACGCACGAAACGTGACGGCTGGATCGTGACCGGCGACAAATTTTTCCAGGACTCCGCCGGTTACTTTCACTACTGCGGGCGCGCCGATGACATGCTGAAAGTAGCCGGGATGTGGGTCTCACCGAGTGAAGTGGAAAATGCGCTGCTTGGCCATCCGCAGGTCGCCGAAGCAGCCGTCGTCGGCGCCACCGACGACCGCGGCCTGACTTACGCGATCGCTTACATAACCTTACGAGGGGAGGTCGCGGGAACCAATGAGCTAGCGGCAGAAATTCGTGAACATGTAAAAGCGCGGTTGGTCTCGTACAAAATCCCGCGCGAAGTGCGTTTCTGCAGAGCGCTGCCAAGGACAGTGACTGGAAAAATTCAACGCTTCAAGCTGCGCAGCGACTCAAGTGCCGGATAACTCTCCGGCATTTTCAACGGCGCTCAATACGAACGTTCGGCAACGTCTTAACGAAAGGAACGACGCCTGCTGCAGAAAGGCGCGGGCCGGGAAACCGTCCGGCACGGCTTTCCGGCCCGGCGTTAATAAAGAACCACGTTTGCTCCAGCCGCTGGGCCGTCTAATGCGCCGCGAGCCAGTTCACGTAGTCGAGCAGCGCTCGGGACTTGGAAACGAGCTCGCGTGCCTCATCCTCTCGAACTTGGTCGCCGTGAAACTCCGCCGCCGTCAACTTCTCCAACATTTCGTCGGCAAGATGATTGCGCAGCGACGTGATGAAAGAGAGCTGAGTTTCTAATCGGTTGTAAGTGTCCTCGTTCCCGGCCAGAGCCTTGGTGGAAACCTTGAGGCTGGCTAGTCCGAGTTCCCCCACCGGAGCGTTGATTCGCTTGTAGGCGCGGGCCAACTCGACGAATTCCTCGCGACCGTCTCCCACCCCACCAGGCAGGGCCCAGGAATGAAGGTCTTCGGCCAGCACCCGGCCCTGGCTCTGATAGTCATCTTCCAGGCCGACAAGTGACAGCATGGTAGGACGAATGTCGGTGTGATCGGACCAGACATCGTCATCGACGCCCTTGACCTTTACACCGGGCCCCGCGATTCCCAGCCACGTGTTGTTGATCTCCGGTGCAACGCCTCCATGGTTCCAGGCGAAGCCGGGATTAACCCGCACATCAACGCCGAATGTTTGAAAGAAGTAGTCTGGGTCGGCGAACATGACAAAGGTTGGCGTGCGCAGCGGATCGGCCGTGATCATGTGCAGTAGCCTCAGCTCGACGGGATCGGCAAGATAGCGCGTGAGAGTATCGGTGTTGCCCGTTCTGGGGTTGACGACAGTGAGCTTCGAGGCATCGCGTTCGAACTGGCGAGCAATGGCTGAATCGCGCGCCGGCTGTCCACTAATGTAGAACACCGGCGCCATGTCAAAGTGAATGTCAAACGGCGTCTTGGTGAAGTCGAGAGTGGAATCTTCTTCCGCGAGCAGCGATTGAATGTTGCTGAGCAGCTCGCCGATGGTGTTGGGGCCGACCGCGCCAGGTGTGTAAGTGCAAGGCACTTTGACACCATCACAGCCGGCGTTGGTCGGAGGGCCGCCGGCGAAGTGATCATTTTCATCCGCAGTGACAACGAACAGTGTATTGTTCTGATCAATTCCGTCTCCGGCCAAGCGCGTGAAAAATTTACCAAAGGCATCGTCGTACGCCTTTAGTTGCGCGACGTAACCTGCTTGTCCAGGGCCAAATGCGCCAAACCCGGAGTGATTGTCGTGGGCATCCGAGATATAGGAATAGGTGACCTGCACCCCGTGTTCCTGCATCGCCGCCACGTACGCCAGCGATTGGGCAGCCGAAATTCCGCCGAATCCAGGAAACCCTGTCATCACCACGCCGTTCAGGTCCGGCAAAGATGTTGTGCCGTCGGGGCTGATGGCTGGGACCACGTTTTCATGGCCGAACAGGGCGTTGAATCCCGTGTACCCGCCCGGTTCATCGGGAAGTACGTCGGGCTTGCCGGAGGCGCAAAGGGCATCGCCTGCGGCGCAGTGAATCGCAATTCCTACAAAGTCAGCGGTAGCCTTCGAGGAATTCGCGGCAGCTTCGGCGGCTTCCGGCGAACCCGCACCGAAAACGTTGATGATATCCTTACCGGTATTCTCAAGCTCCATGTTGGCGATCGAGGCCGCGCCCACGTTGCAGCCCGCGCGAGTAAACGGCACCCACGGCGCTGGTGCGTTCTTGCCTTGGGCCGTCAGCAAGCTAAACGTGGGATCGGCGCTCGGTGTACTGGGATCGACCGGGTCCGTCCAGTAGGTGAAGGAACTAGTGAAGGTTGATCCCAAGCCGTCTGAAGAATTAGGGTTGAAGTAGTTAAAGCTGTTAGCCACGGGCTGGCCGTGCCGTTCCCCGTATACTCCAGTCAGCGAGGTGATGATGTCGTCAGCGGTATGGGAGATCAGCGGCGTGTGGTGGTTGCTCGAAAACGTTCCGTTGTTCACCAAAAAATTCAGAAGATGAGGCATCTGCTCGAGATCTGAAGGAACATTCGGGTTATCGCGCGTAAAATGGACGTTATCGAATTGAATAAAAATGACATGCTTGATGTCGCCGCGGGCTGATTTGAGATTGCAGCCGCTCGCGGAAGCACTACCTTCGGGGCGCGGACCCGGGCGAGGTTGGGCTAGGGCTGTGGTGGGGAGCATCATCGGAAGGACAGAACCAAAAACGAATGCCACGGCAACTCCCATGGCCAGCGTCTGGCGCAGAAGGAACCGCAGTTCCTGGAATTGGATTCGAAACCGCTCTCGTAAATGCAAATTGATTTGAGTCATTTTCTGAACTTACCTCCTCGGGACAGTCGGGCGCTATGGATTCTTAGACCTGCGGGACGGAAGGATGGTTACAAATCGGATAATTCCGCGTCAAGAGATAACAAACAGGGGTCGCTACAGTGGTTCCGTAGAGTTCATTTTAGTAGTAATAGAACTGGTGAGCGAGGCGGGATCAGAAGTCTCGTGATTGAGCTGAGGTACACAGGCCCTGTCAGGTTTGTGTGTGTTTCATAGCGACTGAGCTTTGTGGCCTTCGCTAGAAATTGTGTCCCCGCGCAGCGTGCCGCCGGAACCGATCCAGTGCAATGTTGCTTTGCGATGGAACGAAAGCTTCCGCGGAAAGACAATCCGTCCAAAATCAGGAGTTCCAGGTGACCCGCGACAGCTCTTTCTTGCGCGACTCCCATTCCGCGCCGGCGAGAATGCGCGGCGCGACTTCGATGATGCGCGGTGTGAGCTTGAACACTGCGGCAGCGTTCCAGGGGCGACTGTCGCGCGTGCGATACTCACGCACGTTCAGGGCATCCGCCATGCTGGTGAAGGAGAGGTCTTGAACGATCATTTCGGCGAGGAACTTGAGCGTTTGAATTTCAAGCGGGTCATCTTCAAGATGCCGGCAGTCGGCGGCGATTCGAAGCCCGAAGGGAATCTCCTCGGAGGCAGCGGGAACTTCCCGTTCGGGTGGTTCCCCGGAAATCTCTACCTCGCGCTCCCATTCCAAAGCGACCAAACTCCACCCCGCGTCGTGCATCTTCGAGAGGTAAACGGATGTCGGCAGGATTGTCACTTTCTCGCGCATGCGATCGACCTTCTTCACGGAGCCTCCTTTACCATCTGCGGAACAGGGGGAAGTCAGGCCTACCCACGCTTCCCAGTCGCAATTCCAGTTCCGCCCCTAGGCGAAACGCAACTGATTGCAGAATAATGACTTGCGGGTGCAGTAGAACAGGCAGTCGCAAGCGCAACGTCCGGATGTGGGACGACTCGTGGCGCCGCCGGACACCAGAAAAACAACCTGGGACCTGCTCCGCTGGTAAAAAGCGCGAAAAGTGCGGCTGGAAGGTAGAATCAGAAGACAGATTCTCCCAGGAGGAAGTGGTGCTGAAAAAACCGACTGTCGACGAGGCAAGACTGATTCTCGAACTATATGACTTGAGGCGCGAACCTGAACTTCGGAAAGCCCGGCAATGGTGGCTGATCACGTTTTGGCCGAAGGACGCCGATGACTTCATGAAAGTAGTGATGGACTTCGGCTCGCAAGAAAACAACTGGCTGCGGCAAGTGGGCAGCTACTGGGGAATTGCTGTGTCCTTTGTCTTGAACGGCGTTGTGAGTGAAAAACTGTTCTTTGAGCCAGCATTTTGCGGTGAGCTGTACTTCATGTATGCCAAAGTGCGGCCGTTTCTCAAAGATCTCCGCGAAAAAGCAAAAAATCCCGATCTATTTCTCTTGTCGGAAAAGGCCATCATGGGATCAAAAGTGGGGCGCGCACAATTCGCAAAAGTGGAACCACGCGTGGCGATGATGCGGCAGCAACGATGAGTTTCGAACAGCGGACGGCAATCCGAACGAGGCTGAGATGGCCTGCCCTCGTGTCTCTGGTTGCAGGTGCGATGCCGCTTCCCTCTGTTGCGATAGCGAGCGAAGCGGGAGCCTGCGCTGCGGGAACTGAGTTGCGTTTGAGCGCACCCGAATCAAGTCAGGGAAGCTTGCTCCTTGTCGAAGTGGAGAGCCCGAAGCCGTTCGCGGAACTCAAGGGGGAATGGGGCGACCGTAGCCTCCCGTTCTGGCAGAAGAGTGGAAACTCCAGCGAAGAAAGAGGCTTGCTCGGCGTGGATTTGGAGAAAGCTCCGGGAAAGTACGAATTGAAGGTGACCGGCCAGACAGCAAGCGGCGAAAGGATCGTTTGCACGGCGCTGGTAGAGGTGAAGGAAGGCCGATTTGCCACTGAGAAATTGCATGTGGGAAAACAATTCGTTGAGCCGAGCCCGAAACAGGTCAAGCGCGCGAATGAAGAGCGCCAAAGATTGCGGGACATCTTCGATCGTGTCACCGCCGACCGTCTTTGGGATGGAAAATTCCGCGTACCCTTGGAGGGAGTAAACACCGGTGGGAATTTTGGCAAGCGCAGAATTCTAAATGGTCAGCCCGGGTCGCCGCACGGTGGCGTCGATTTTCCGGCGGCAACTGGAACACCGGTGCACGCGGCCCAGCGCGGCCGCGTGGTGCTCGCCGAAGAACTATTTTTTTCCGGGAACACCGTCGTTATCGATCACGGGCTTGGAATTTATACCTTTTACGGTCATCTCTCTCAGATGGATGTGAAAGTGGGAGATGCACTGGAATCCGGACACGTACTGGGAAAAGTGGGAGCGACAGGACGCGTAACCGGGCCGCACTTGCATTGGGGATTGACAGTCGAGAGAGCGCGGGTGAATCCCCTGGAGATCGTCCAGCTCTTAGACCTCGATTGAGCCCACCATCACACACGAATGCTTCCAGTTCCCGGCGCGCCGTCGTTGCACGTTGAAACGAAATCTCGAACCTTCGCACTAACTCAAAGTGGCCCGCGGATCAGGCCCCTTGGGGTCGGGCGGATCCCCGAGTTTCCGGGCGTCATCCCGGAACAGCTTAAATGTTTCTTCTTTGAAACGGAGGTAACTATTGATAATTGAACGAGATACGGCAAAGTGACCCACGTGTTGCCGGTCAGATTGCCAGCCCGCCCGAAGCGCAAACTACTTGGTCGCGCAAAGTAGTTTGCGGTTCGACTTTGCAGAAGCGAAAAGCTTGGCAAATGGGGGGTACGGGGGTACTGTTTTTGTATCAGGGAAATGTGGTACCGTTCCGCCATTGTGGTTGGGGGAATGCGTAGGCAGTATTGGGGTTGTGTGGGCAAGGTTCGTGCTTGTGACGTCTCTGCTGTTTTTCGTCCGTTTCGGCACCCTGCTGGCACGACACTCTAGAATCTACAAGCCCGTCGATCGAAATTAATCCGAGGGCTGGCAGTTTTTCAGAAATCGATTTGAGGTCACGGTTAGAAATGTCCCTACTTCACTTTCGATGCAAAGAGCGCAGGCGGACCATCCGAGTAGCAATCAATGTCCCTCTAACAGTCCGCGGCAAATCGGACACGGGCGAGAAGTTCAGCGTGCAATCGCATTCCGAATCAGTGAACCGCCACGGGGCGCTCTTCCAGCTCGAAGAGATCGTGCTTCCCGGTCAAACCGTGATCTTGGTCAATGAGCACACGACGCAATCAGCGGAATGCAAAGTGGTGTCAATCCATCGCGCGCGCGACGGCAAGCAATACGTCGGAGTGGAATTTACCTCGCCGGAAAATAACTTCTGGCACATGCAGTTTCCGATTCCCGGCGCGAGGCCGCTGCGGCGAGCCATTCCCAGGAAAGTCTCGGCGTAGTCTTTCACGCGCCGTCCTGTTTGTCGCTCCATTCGAACGGTTAATTTGCTGGAATTGTCGTGACCTGGTTGCGCTCAACGGCAACCCTGCTCAGCATATCCGGCAATGGCGCGGTACGATGGCAGCATGCCGATCAAAGCCAAGACCATCGGGCTCATTTCCGATACCCATGGACTGCTGCGCAAGGAAGCAGTAGCAGCGCTGCGCGGGTCGGAACTGATTATTCACGCCGGGGACGTGGGGAAGCAGGAAATCCTAGAGGAGATGGAAAGAATCGCGCCCGTTGTGGCGGTTCGCGGAAACGTCGATACGGCCCCCTGGGCGGCGGCGCTTCCGGAGACAGCCGCGGCTGAAGCGCACGGAGCCTTGATCTACGTCTTACACGATCTCAACGCCCTGGATTTGAATCCCGCCGCATCCGGCTTTCGAATCGTCGTCAGCGGACATTCTCACAACCCGAGCAAGACCGAGCGCGACGGCGTCCTGTACATCAATCCGGGGAGCGCCGGACCGCGTCGATTTCTGTTGCCCGTGACCGTGGCCAGGTTGAATCTGAGCAAGAGGCCGTTCAAATTGGAGTTCATTGAGCTCGAAATCTAAGCGAGTTCTCGCGGGATAATTCGAATCCCGCCGAGGGCGCATTCCATCCGTGCGGTTTCATTTCAGCGACTTCCACCGACATGGGGCTCATCACGGTCGCGCCTCGGCGCCACAGGCAACAAGCCCGAGCACCTGCAATCGCGCCCCAGCCTTTTTGCCATGCCGCGAGTTTCGCGGGCTAGAAATGAAATCGCACCCCGAATTCGAGTTGCCGCGGCGTATAGAGCGGAATGGTCGTGGAGCCTGCGGCAGAGCGAGTGATCACTCCAAACGTGCTGGGGTTTGCAAGACTGAGCGTCGGATCCGCGAAGCGCACGTGATTCAGCACGTTTGAAAACTGAAATATAAATGTGGCGCCAAAGCGCTCGCGGAACGACAGATCCTTCGCGACAGTCATGTCCAGGTTCCATCCAGGCAGCCCGCGAAGCACGCCATTGCCACCAGCGTTGGTGTCAAGGCCAGGCAGCAAGGGCCGGAACTGCGCCGCCACTGCCCCCGGGTTGGCAAATAAATTGATCCCAGTGCTTGAACCAGGGACGCCGTAGTGGGCGGAATTTCCCGCGGTAAACGGTGAAGTAAGGACGGCGTTCTCCCATGCCGACAAGCTGGTGCTGCAGGAGACTTCGCCCCAAGTGGACGCGCACGTGGACTTGCCCGTGACACGCAGAGGCGCGCCACTGTAGGCAGTAAATATGGGAGCGATGGACCAGCCGCCCAGCATGTGCCCGGCGAGTCCATGCTGGCTTTTGAAATACGCCGGCTGGTAGAGAAGGGTCAAATTGTAAAGGAAGCGGTAGTCATAGGACTGCGGCCCATAACCGTAGTGCAGGTCAAAGGGATTGGGCACACTGAACGAACTTGTGGACTGCGTGGTGTCACCCGTACCCATGGAGCGGCTCCAGGTAAAGTTAGAGCGAACCGTCATTCCGTGATAATTCTGCCCGGTGAGCGAAACGATCGCGGCGTTGTAGTTGCCCCAGCCAAGACTGGTCTCCATGAAGAGGCTGTTAGCCTGCTGCTGACTTAGCAATGTATGAAAGGCGGTCGGAACTCCCTTGCTGTTAAGCGGCGTAGCATTTCCCAAGGTCATGCCCAGTCCATTCCACATATTGTAGAGGGCCACA
>Ga0307478_10002925_pt1 | contig 13071 bp, 7 predicted proteins | sample atmos_gasesECM4C_2_FD_203713 | JGI IMG/M metagenome (GOLD analysis project Ga0307478, IMG submission 203713) | Hardwood forest soil microbial communities from Morgan-Monroe State Forest, Indiana, United States - atmos_gasesECM4C_05 | ecosystem: Environmental > Terrestrial > Soil > Temperate...
GGCGGATTTCACGCCCGCATCAGCAGCGGCGATTCCGGCGCGTTGCGCGTTCACGTCGGCCGCCGGCTGCACGCTTTCGAGGCGCAGCAGAACATCGCCCTTCTTGACGTGGTCGCCTTCTTTCACGACGATTTGCGTAATCTTACCGATTCCCTCGCCAAGAACGTTTGTATAAGTCAGCGGTTTGACTTCGCCTGACGCCGTAACGATGGCATTCAGATCCTGGCGCGTCGCCGTGCCGGTTTGAACGGTGACGACGTTCTTGTTGACCTCATAGTAGGCAATCCCCGAACCGGCCGCCAGGACGGCAGCGACACCCGCACCAATTCCGATTTTTTTCCATAAGTTCATGGGTTTGCGGTTATGGACTTCTGATTCTACTTACTTCCTCCGGCGGCCACCCTCAATCCTACGCAAGGGAGACTTCAAAAGTTACGCGATGGCGCACACCCCCTTGAGCAGAACAAATTGAGCAGATCAAACGGTATGCCCTATATGAGGGCACTCATTCTGAAGAGTCTGAGCGTGAGGCCGGATTTTGCCAGGAGCGAAAATAGCGACCGGGTCGAGCCCCACCCAAGAATGAATTTTACCGTCATTTGGGTAGAGAACAAAGCAATTTGACTTTCGTCACTTATCGGCTCGGGCACTCGCAAGTCGCGCTCGATCTCAAAGGGCTTAGATGCGCCAGAACCGCGTCTCGCCTAGGTTGACTCGCGCCCCCGATGGAATGGGGCTTTTCGCGGGAAACTGCGGAAATGCCGGGCAACCCCGCAAAGCCCGCACAGTTCTTAGTATCCATCGAGGGAAATCAAGCGTGGCCCCGGCAACGGGACGGGGATTCGAGCCAAGGGGAGCTACGGGGCGATTCCATGATTGACGGTTGTATTGGCAAGGAATAGAATCGAGCTTCCAAATCAGGGGTGAGGTACCTTTATGAACCGGTTGGAACGCATTTCACTCATGTTGCTGATGGGCGGAGCGTTGCTGCTGCCTTTCAGCGCGCGTTCCTTTGCTCAAGACCAGGACAAGGACCAGCAAACCGCTCCGAACGACAAGGGGCAGGACGCCGGGAAGAAAAAAGGCGACGACAAAGGCAAGAAAAATCTCAGAAAGCTCGAGAAAGAACTCGCTACCCCATACAAGAAATGGCTGGAAGAGGAAGTTCCCTACATCATCACCGATGAGGAGCGCTCAGCGTTCCTGCAATTGCAGACCAATGAAGAGCGCGAGCAGTTTATCGAGGCGTTCTGGCAAAGGCGCGATCCTACTCCGGATACGGTCGAGAATGAATTCAAGGAAGAACACTACCGCCGGATCGCCTACGCCAACGAGCGTTTCTCTTCAGGGATCCCAGGGTGGAGGACGGATCGCGGCCGCATTTACATCATCTGGGGCCCGGCTGATGAGATCGAGTCGCACTCCGCCGGCAGCACGTATAACCGTCCAATGTCAGAAGGCGGCGGGCAAACGACCGTCTACGGATTTGACGACTGGACCTACCATTACATGGAAGGAATCGGCCAAAACATTACCATCGAGTTCGTGGACCCGACCGGCACAGGTGAATACCACATCAGCCTCGACCCCGGTGAAAAGGACGCTATGGCCCACGTTCCAGGTGGAGGACCCAGCTTGCTCGAAGAGATGGGATTGTCCACACAGGCGGCGCGCTTCACGCGGTCGGACGGCTCCACGGCTCCACTCGGCATGGCACAAATCAACGGCCAGGGCGGACTCGAAAGCCAGAATGAATTCACCCGCATCGAGCAGTATGCAAAGGTGCAAGCTCCGCCACCGGTCAAGTTCAAAGACCTGGAAGAGGTGGTCAGTTCCCGCATCCTCCGCAACCAGATTTCATTTGATTACCGCTTTGACTTCATGCGCATTACCGGGGACACGATACTCGTACCGGTGACGGTGCAGATTCAGAACAAGCAGATGACTTTCCGCGACAAAGACGGCGTACAATCCGCGTCGCTCAATTTGTTCGGACGAATCAGCTCGATGACAGGGCGTGTAATCCAGACGTTCGAGGATGTAATCCAGCGCGATTTCCCCGACACCCTGCTGGAGTCGTCGCTGAAAGGGTTTTCGATTTATCAGAAAGCAGTGCCTCTCCGACCCGGCCTTTACAAGCTCGATCTGGTGATCAAAGACGTGAATAGCGGGAATGTGGGCGTCGTCAATACGCGCCTCGCGGTTTCGCCCATTCCGGATGACAAGCTGGAAGCCAGTTCGCTGATCCTTGCGGACCAGATGGAACCTGTTTCCTCGAAAGACGTCGGCGTGGGGCAATTCGTTCTGGGCTCAACCAAGGTTCGCCCCAAGCTGGACTCCGAATTCCATGAAGATCAGGCGATGGATATTTATCTGCAGTTCTACAATTTGAAGGTGGACGACAAGACCCACAAGAACAACGTGTCCCTGGATTTCAAGATCACGCAGGGAGATCAAACCGTCTCCCATCAGGTGAAAACCGGCGGAGATATCGGGCAGTTCGGCGAAGAGATTACGGTGCAGCAGATGGTCGCGCCGAAGACGCTTCCACCCGGAAAGTACAAATTGGAAGTGCAAGCCACCGACCTGGTGGCCAACCAGACAGTCACGCGTACGGCGGATTTCACTGTGACGCCGCCGGCCGTGATGCAGAAAGTGGCGGCAAACTGAGCCACGGGAAGGTAACCAGTCCCCCATGAAGTCGATTGTTCGAACACTGGGCTGGGTTATGGTTGGGGTTTTGTTGATAGCCGCTTCGGCATCCGCGAAGCCGGGCTTCGGTACACTTTCGGGCGTAGTGCTTGACCCATCCGGGACGCCACAGATGGGTGCGAGTGTGTGGTTGATCTCCGAAGACGCCGGCGGGCGCATCGTTTCGCAACTTCTTTCCAACCAATATGGCGCATTCTTTACGGATCGCCTCAAACCGGGTACCTACGCTGTCCGCGTTTCGGTGGCGGGATTCTTGCCCGCGATGGAGCGGCACGTCACCGTCGTTTCAAATCTGACGACCCTTCTGCGCGTTCAAGTGGATACCGTATTTTCTTCGTTGGACACGCTGCGCCGAAAACCGGATGCGCCTACCGAAGAGGATGACTGGAAGTGGGTGTTGCGCTCTTCAACGGCAACGCGCACCATCATGCAGTGGGATGACAGCGGGAACACGATTGCCTCCAACAACCCTCTTGGAGGGGATTTGCCGGACGCTCAGCACCCGCGGGCCCTCGTGCAGGTGACGAATGGAGCCTTGAAACCCGGCTCCGCCTCGAATCTTCCCAGCGCCCCAGCAACCGCTGTTTCTTACGATCAACAAATCGGAAGTCTCGGACGCATGCTCGTTGCCGGACAAATGAGCTTGGATCGAGGCGCCTCCGGTTCGTTTGCCAGCGTCTGGCTTCCATCCGGGTCCGCGGAAAATGGGCCTGAGACCATCTTTGTCTGGAGGCAATCCAAGTTTGGCGCCGGCGGAGTGGAATTCCAGGGAATGCGGCTCGATCATACCGAACAGATCACCCTGGGCGACCGGATCCTCTTGCGGGCGGGCGCTGAATATCTTCGCGCGGGCATCGTTACTTCGGCTTCTTCGTTACGCCCCCATGCGCAATTGACCGCGACGTTGGCGTCTGGATGGATGGCCACGGTAATTTTTGCGGCGAATCCTCCCTCCGAACAGTGGGGGAGGACTGGAGCGCTTGAGTCCGCCATCGATGAACTGGACAGCCTTCCACCGGTTCTATTCCACAATGGCAGACCTGTCCTCGAGGGTGGATGGCATCAGGAAGTTGGCGTCAAGAAGACAGTTGGCAACCAGAGTTTCGAGCTTGCCGCGTTCCATGACTCATCCAGGAATCAGGCCATCTTCGGGACAGGAGGCGCCGCTACGAATCCTGAGTTCGTCCAGGATGCCTTTTCCAGTGCGTTTCTCTACGACGGCGGCAATTCCAGCTTCTGGGGTGCTCGGGCGGCTTATCGCAAGAAGCTCAACGACGACTGGGAAGTGGCGGCAATTTATGCCTGGGCGGGCGCTTTAAGCCCTGAGGGAGTGCTCGACACAACTTCGCCTGATCTGCGCGACAATTTTATTACGAGGACCCATCACAGCCTGTCGGGGCGGATTACGGGCAAAATTCCGAAATCCCAGACTCAGATTTCAGCGAGTTACAAGTGGGTTTCTGGGACGACGCTTTCCCGGATGGACCAATTCGGCGAGGCAGCCTATCAGATGGACCCGAACCTGCACCTCTCGATTCGCCAGCCGCTTCCGGGGCTTAACGGGCGTTGGGAAGCACTAGCCGATTTCAGCAATCTTTTGGCGCAAGGATATGTGACCGTGAACGGGCAGGATTCCCGAATGATGCTCGCTCCGGTCTTGCGGTCGTTCCGGGGTGGGGTAAGCTTTCAGTTCTAGCGGCAAAGAAGTGCCTATTAAAAACAGAAATACACCTTCCAGAATTTGGAAGACAGGAAGCTGTGTCCCCCTTCCCCAGGCTGTTCTTCATGTATTCGTATGAATTTCTTATGGTTATTCATTCGAGATAACTTATATAATTTGGAAGCACGGTTGCACGACTTCTCTTCTGGGAAGGCTGTTTAGGGATAACCGTTGAGCGCGCCGATTAACGACAATCTCCGAGTTCGGCTGGGCGCAGCCGTCCTTGCTCTGACGACACTCGCTGCTGTCGTGTTTGGCGTCATCAATTTCCAGCAACGGTCGAGGTTCGCGGCGCCCGATGATGGGGTGGCGTGGATTGCGAGCAGTTCCGGAGTCGTTGCCTGGCATGTTTCTCCACACTCTCCCGCTGCAAACGCCGGGCTGCGCGTGAACGACCGCGTAGTCGCCATCAATGACGCGCCAACCCATAGCGACATCGACGTGACGAAGCGCTTGTGGCGGATCGGACTCTGGTCGATTGCCCACTATCAGATCGAGCGCGGCGGCAAGCAATTTGAAGTTCAGCTCGTCATCCAGCCCGCGGCGCGACCCGCTTCGATTGAGAATTATCTGAGCGTCGTGGGCGTCCTCTATCTCTTCATTGGACTATTTATTTTTGCGCGCCGGTGGAACGCGACGCGCGCTGTCCATTTTTACGTGTTTTGCCTGGTCTCGTTTGTTCTTTACACGTTCCAGTACACCGGCAAGTTGACGACGTTTGATTGGGAAATTTACTGGGCCGCGATCGTCGCCAGACTTTTGCAGCCCGCGCTGCTATTGCATTTTGCGTTGGTATTTCCCGAGCGCCGCCCCGATTCCAAATGGAAAGGCGCGATCCTCGGGGCGATTTACGGCGTGCCGGGAGTTCTCCTGCTGGTGCGAATTCTGGTCGGGCTTCGCGAACTCGGATTCATGCCGTCGATCGAAGCGCGAAATCTGCTCGACCGGCTCGATCTGGCCTGCCTGGGGATTTACTTTTTGCTTGCGGCCGCTGTTTTTGTATTCAGCTATCGCCGCGCGACTTCGGGAATTTTGCGGCAACAGTTGAAGTGGGTGACCGGGGGCGCGCTCGCGGGCATCGTTCCCTTCCTGCTGTTTTACATCGTGCCTTACTTCATGGGAGTGGTGTCAGGGACGTGGATGAATCTTTCGACGATTTCCCTGGTGCTCATCCCTCTGAGCTTCGGATACGCCATTATTCGCTACCGGCTGATGGATGTGGACATCATCTTCAAGCGCGGCCTGGCGTATACGGCGGCGAGCGGCGGCGTTGTGGCCGTCTACATTGCGATTGTGGCGCTGATCGGGGCCCTTTTCCATACCGCCTGGCCATCCGGAATGATGGGCGGCGTGATCGCGCCTATTGTGGTGGCCGCATTCTTATTTCAGCCGTTTCGCGACTGGATCCAGGCGCGCCTGGATCGCTTCTTCTACAGGGATCGCCTGGATTATCGCCGCACGCTGATTGAATTCGGCCGCACGCTCACGTCGGAAGTGCGCCTCGATCCAATGCTCGCTTCGGTGATGGACCGGATCTCGCAGGCGCTCTTGGTGGATCGTCTTGCGATATTTATCGAGGACGAAAGCCGCCCCGGCGGATACAAGATCGCGAGATCGGTCGGCGTCCGTTACAACGGCGCGCTCGATCTTGGTTTCCTGGATGCGGAGAGCAGGCCGTTCGCTCATGGCATCCTGTTTTACGAATCGGCGCGCGCCGCGCGGGAATCTTCCGCCTCGGTGCGCCAGACGCTCGAGCAGCTCGATTTGAATTACTTTATTCCCTGCCAGATTCGCGACCATGCCATCGCCGTGCTGGGCCTCGGAAAAACGGTGGATGGCGACTTCCTGTCGAGCGAGGACGTCGAGCTGCTGCGCACGATCGCCGGATATCTGGCCATCGCGCTCGACAATGCGCAGCTCTACAGCTCCCTCGAACAAAAAGCAGCGCAGATCGAGCGGCTCAAGGATTTCTCGGAAAATATTGTCGAATCGCTGAATGTCGGCGTGCTGGCCGTGGACTTTGGCGGGGCGGTGGAATCCTGGAACACGCAGCTCGAAGGGCTGATCGGAGTGCCTCGCGAGGAAGCCGTGGGCCGCAAGCTCGAGGATGTTCTTCCCTCCGATCTGATGGCGGAAATTACGGCGCGCTCCGGCGATGAGCGAGTCTCCAGCCTTTACAAATTCCCCATGCAGAACCGGGAGGGGCGAAGCCTCGTGGTCAACGTTTCGATCGCTCCACTCGTTGGGAAATCGGGAGACCGCATCGGCCGGCTCATTCTTTTTGACGACGTTACACAGCGGATGCACCTCGAAGAGCAAGTGTTCCAGAACGAGAAACTTACCTCACTCGGCCTACTTGCAGCCGGCGTCGCCCACGAGGTAAATACGCCGCTCGCCGTGATCTCCAATTACATTCAGATGCTGGCCAAGCAGATTCCGAGCGGCGATCCGCGCCAGCAGTTGATCGAAAAAGTGGTAAAGCAGACGTTCCGTGCGAGCGAGATCGTCAACAACCTGCTGAATTTTTCGCGGACGGGCGCGGCGGAATTTACAGAAGTTAATTTGAATTCCGTTGTGGAGGAAGTGCTGACACTTGTTGCACACCCGTTCCGAACGGGACAGGTACAGGTGATGAGGAACCTCCAGGTAGAATTGCCGACGGTGCTCGGCTCGACCAACAAGCTACAACAAGTCTTTCTGAACCTCTTCCTGAATGCGCGCGACGCCATGCCTTCCGGCGGCGTGGTTGAGATTCGCACGGCGGCGCACAACGGATCGGTGGAAGTGGAAATCATCGATAGCGGCGCGGGCATTCCGCGCGAAAATCTGAACCGGATCTTCGATCCATTCTTCACCACAAAATCTTCAGGGCGCGGCACGGGGCTGGGGCTGTCTGTGAGCTACGGCATCGTCAAGGAGCACGCCGGGAAAGTGGACGTGCGCTCGACGCCCGGCAAGGGCACGTCATTCCGCCTGGAATTCCCCGCGGCGCGGAAAGCGGTTCATGTCTAAGGGCTCCATCCTGGTCGTCGACGACGAATCCGAAATTCGAGAAGGCCTGGAACTTCTGCTGAATATGGAAGGGTACGCGGCGTCGACCGCCGAGACGGGCGAGTCGGGCCTCGCGATGATCGACGAGCGGCCGTTCGATCTCGTCTTGCTCGATGTCAGCCTCCCCGACCGCAACGGACTCGACGTGCTGCGCGAAATTCGCCGCCGTGACCCGAATCTTTCCGTCGTCCTCATTACCGCATACGGCTCGATCGATATGGCGCGGGCCGCATTCAAGAGCGGCGCGCAGGATTACATCACCAAGCCGTGGTCCAACGACGAATTGCTCATTCAGGTGGCGCAGGCCGTCGAGGGACGGCGCTTGCGCGAGGAAAACGTCCAACTCAAGCGCGCGCTGAAACAGCGCTACAACTTCCCGAACATCGTCGGCAAAAGTGAAAAGATGCTCACGTTGCTCGATCTCGTGGGCCAGGTGGCGCCATCGCGCTCGACGGTACTGATTCACGGGGAAAGCGGGACCGGCAAGGAGCTGATCGCCAAGGCGATCCATTCCGCCTCGGCGCGCGCGGACAAGCCTTTTGTCCCGATCAACACGGGATCGATTCCCGTGGACCTGTTGGAATCGCAACTCTTCGGACACGTGAAGGGCGCGTTCACGAGCGCTGTGTCCTCAAAGAAGGGACTCTTCGAGGTCGCGGATCAGGGCACGATTTTCTTCGATGAAATTTCCACGATCGGGCCGGAGACGCAGGCCAAGCTGCTGCGCGTGATTCAGGAGCGCGAATTCATGCGCTTGGGCGGCACGGAAACGATCAAGGTGGATGTGCGCATTATCGCCGCATGCAACGTGCAGCTGCTCAACCTGGTTCGCGAGGGCCGTTTTCGCGAAGACCTCTACCACCGGCTGAATGTGATTGCGATTCCCTTGCCGCCGCTTCGCGATCGGCGGGAAGATGTTCCGCTCCTCCTCGATCATTTTCTGCGCATTTTCGCGAAAGAAAATAACCGGCCGCTCGGGCGCTTTTCTCCCGCGGCGCTGCGCCTGCTGGTGGATTACGATTGGCCAGGGAATGTCCGCGAGCTAGAAAACGTGGTCGAGCGGGCCGTGGTGCTGTCTTCGCAAGACCTGCTGGAAATCGAATTGTTGCCGGAGAGCGTGCGGTCGAAGGAACTTATAGGAGGCGTCCGGCTGGAGCTTTCGGAGCTGATGCCGCTGCCGGGCGAACGTGGGTCGCGCGCGGGGGGCGACAGCTCGAAAGCTTCCCTGTTCCAGATCATGGATGAGATTGAGCGGCGTGTGATTTGCGAGATGCTCGAGCGGACGGACTGGAATCAGACGGAGGCAGCGGAAAATTTTCAGGTGCCGCTGTCCACTTTGAATCAGAAGATCAAGAGACTTGGGATTGACGCGCGGCGGCGCGGGACGGCTCGCGCCGGCGCCGCGGAATCTTCAGCCACAGCCACGGGGAAATAGCGCGTTTTAGTGGCACAGCGACTCTTCGCCGTGCGAGGTTTGCCGTCGCAGTTAAATCCCAGCATTTCATTCAGCCCACAAAGCCGCAAATCGAAGAGGCGATGTGCCACTTAACCCTTACGGTTATCGCGGACTACCGCGTCCTTCAGGTCCACGCCGTCGAGCTTTACTTCGGTCAAATCAATTTCGCGGAAGCTGGCAAGGGCCAGATCCGAACCGGAAAAATCCGCTCCGCGCAGGAGGGCCTGGCGAAGGACTGTTCCTCGCAGAATCGTTTTGTGCAATTTCGCGGAGCGCAAATCTCCGCGGAACAATTCCGTGCCGCTCAAGTCGGCCTCGCTCAAATCCGCGCCTTCGAGAATCGTCTCTGTAAAATCGCAATTTCGCAAATCCGCGCGGCGCAGGTCGGCGCGGCTCAAATTCGCGTGGCTGAGTTTCGCGCCGCGCAGGTCGGCTTTGCGCAGGTTGCTTCCCACGAGGTTCGCTCCGGTCAAATCGCGCTTCTTCAGATCGGCGCCGGATAGATCCGCGCCGGCCAGGTCCGCGCGTTCGCCGCCCGGATACCCTTTGTGGAATTTCTCGTGCGCATCGAGGATGTCCTTCAGCTTCTTGCCTTTGTGTCGAATGTGATCCGCCTTCCCTGGCCGCAGGTTCCGCCGCGCAATCGCGCTGGCGGCCTCATGGTTTTATCCTTAGTCGATTCTCGTGAGTTTCTATTCTACAGAAATCGGAGGGGCGCGCAAACCGCGAGCAGCCTTGGGTAGCGTTCTGATTTGGCGAAGCCTCAGTAGGATTCGTTGTTAGGAGGTCGGGACTTCAGTCCCGACGAAGACGATCTTTCGATTGCGGGCTTTAGCCCCTGAAGCTTCAGAGGCTAAAGCCCGCGATGAGTGCAAACTCCGGCGGCCGGGCTGAAGCCCGGCCCTCCTGAAAAGCGAAAAATACAAAATAGGAAAGCAGACGGTCTTGGCATGTGCGCATTTTCTTGATCGAAATCATGGAAAACGCCAATCGGGAGATTGGCGTTCCAGGAGGGGCTAACCAGGACGATGCAGCGGTGGTGGACGTAAACGTACCTCCACTCACGCACTAGTATAATTTTAATGATCATGGGCTGGAAATCGCGCATCACTCCCGAACGAGCCGTGCTCATCGGCACCATTCTCGCCGCTTTGGCCTATATCCAGGATGTCCGGTACGACTTCATTCTGGATGACGTCGCGCTGATCCTGATGAGCGATACCCTCTCGAGCTGGCGGAATTGGAAGACGATTTTCGTAACGCAGATTTTCGCGGACAAGAATCCCATGGTGCCCGTGGATCGAATGGCGGTGCACTACCGGCCCATTTACAGGCTGTGGGAATTGCTGAACGCGCAGTTATTCGGGCCGGTCCTGCCCTGGTGGCATATCACTTCGCTGTTGCTGCATGTAGCCGCGGTTTTCCTGGTCTACCAGGTGGGACTCAAGCTGCTCAAACAGCCCTGGACGGCGGCGCTGGCGGCGCTGCTCTTCGCTTTTCATCCGATCCACGCGGAATCGGTGGCCTACGTTACGGCTTCGACCGACATCCTGGTTACGCTGTTCGCGCTGATTTCGTTTCTCGCTTATTTTCGGTTTCGGGAAGAGGGCGCATCTCCACTTTATTTTGCGGGCTCATTGCTCGCCGCGGCGCTGGCGATGCTGTCCAAGGAAACAGCGGTGATGTTTCCGTGGGCGCTGGTCGCGTATGAGGCGATGCGTGAGGCTCCGGTCGAAACGCCGGCGAGAACTGAAAAATTTTGGAAACGGTTTGTATGGACGCTGCCGTTTTTCGCGGTCGTTGGCGCTTATGCAGGCGTGCGAGCATTCTTATTTGGCACAAGCGCGGAGCTCGCGCCGGGCGGTAAACACCTGGCAGCGCTTCTGGACACTCCCCTCGTGCTGGTTGTGTATCTCCGCAATCTGGTCTGGCCGCTTCGATTGAGCTTTTTTTATCCCGCTGAATGGAGCTCTCAATGGACTTTTTTGAAGTCCGCCGCGGTGGCGCTCGTGATGGTGGTTGCGGCTTTCTTGTGGCGCAGGTACCGTGATCCGAGAGGCGTGCGGCTGCAGCTCCTATGGGCGGCGCTTTTTTTTGTTCCGGCCCTGCTTGGGATCTACACGTTCCCACTCGAGGAATGGGTGCATGACCGGCATATGTATCTGGTGTCGGTTCCGTTGTGCCTTATCGCCGCCGCGGTGCTCACCGATCCGAAATGGCCGGGCAAGACGTCAGTTCTTGCGAGCTCCATTGTCCTGGCGGCGCTGCTGATTAACCTGGCCGTCCAGGTGCCCCGATTTAGCGACGATACGAGCCTCTTCGAGAGCGCGCTGAAGGTTGCTCCGGGCAGCGCGGTGGCCCACGTCTGGTACGGCGAGGCGCTGTGGAACTATGGACGCAAGGAAGAAGGCCTACGCGAGTTTAAGACCGTCACGGATCTCTCACCGGACAGCGCCCCAGCTTTCGAACGCTACGGTGCGGCACTCGCCCAGGTTGGCCGCGACGACCAGGCCATGGCGGAATACGAAAGGGCGTCACATCTGGCTTCCCGCCCGACCCAGTTTCGCGCATTTTTACTGGCCGAAATGGCCCAGATCGAGCTGAGGCATTCGGATTTTCCGGAAGCCGCGACCAATATGCGGGAGGCGCTGCAGATCGCCCCGCAAACATTGAATTATCACGCCCTGCTCGCTCAAGCCCTGAGCCAGCAGGGCCGCACGAAAGAGGCGGACGAAGAAATGCAGCTCGAAGCCAGCATCCGGCAGCGAGTGTTCCAAGAGCAGCGCGCTTCCAGGAACTGACTGGCTGCCTCGGGCGTCCGCCCCGAAAATGGATTTGGGCTCAAGCCCCGGTACGGTATCCCACTCCAGCAGACCTGTGATAACTTGAGCGTGTGATGACACTGGTCGAAAAAATCAAGGCCCGGGCGCGCGTGCTACCTCAGCGGATTGTCTTGCCGGAGGGCGAGGACCCCCGCATCGTATCCGCGGCGGCGGCAATCGCGCGGGACGGCTACGCGAAAATTATTCTGATCGGCCGGAAACAAACGATCGATACGGTTGCGGCGGACTTGCACGTGGCTCTGGGGGACGTGGCAATCGCTGATCCATCCACCAGCCTGCGGGCGGAAGAATACGCGCGGATTTATTATGAGCGGCGCCGCGCGCGCGGCGTTTCGCTGGACGAAGCGCGGGAGATGTCGCGGCGGCCGCTGCACTTCGCGGCGCTGAGCGTGGCCGCGGGAGACGCCGACGGCAGTGTGGGGGGCGCGGCGAACACAACGGCCGAAACAGTGCGGGCGGCGCTGCACGCGATCGGGCTCGCGCCGGAGGCGAAGCTGGTCTCCAGCTTCTTTGTGATGATCGTGCCGGAGCGCGGGGAATTGGATCTGGGGCCCGCGGGAGCGCTGCTCTTCGCCGATTGCGCGGTCGTCCCAGACCCGAGCCCGGAAGAGCTTGCTGAAATTGCCCGCGCCACCGCGGAAAATGCGCGCGCGATTTTGGACGCGGAGCCGCGCGTGGCGTTGCTATCATTTTCAACTAAAGGCTCGGCGAACAACCCGTGCGTTGAAAAAGTGAGGGAGGCGCTGCGCATCCTGAAGGCGCGCGCTCCTGAACTTACGGCCGATGGAGAGCTGCAGGCTGATGCGGCACTCGTGGCGCGCGTGGGAAATTCCAAGGCTCCCGGCTCGCTGGTGGCGGGGCGAGCGAATGTGCTGATCTTTCCGGATCTCAATTCCGGAAACATCGGATACAAGCTGGTCGAGAGACTGGGAGGCGCGCAGGCGCTTGGTCCTATTCTACAAGGGCTGGACCGTCCGGCGAACGACCTCTCGCGCGGCTGCTCGGCGGAAGACGTGGCCAATGTCGTGGCCTTCACCGCGTTGCAGGCGATCGCGCGGAAAGAAAAAACCTTGGAACCACAGATGCACACGGATAAACACGGATAAACACGGATAAAAGCAAGAAAATCATTTTTACGGTACGGGAATATGGTCGAGCGAAACTGCAATTTCAAATTTTCACGCCTCATGAATCTTTTGCTTTTATCCGTGTTTATCTGTGCGCATCCGTGGTTTCTTTCCGTTCCGGCCTCCGCGCAGGAGGCGATGGATCAGGAAGTTGCGGTGAAT
>Ga0307478_10002926_pt1 | contig 13070 bp, 9 predicted proteins | sample atmos_gasesECM4C_2_FD_203713 | JGI IMG/M metagenome (GOLD analysis project Ga0307478, IMG submission 203713) | Hardwood forest soil microbial communities from Morgan-Monroe State Forest, Indiana, United States - atmos_gasesECM4C_05 | ecosystem: Environmental > Terrestrial > Soil > Temperate...
GCTTTCATGCGACCGGACAAAGGAAATGATTCGGCCCTTGACCTCGGCAGCATTCGGAAAGTCGCGATTGGTCCAAAATCGCTGGCCGGGATCGAAGAATCCCACGCGCGCCAGAAATGACGTTCCGTAGTACTCGGCATCTTCCAGTGATCCATCTGCGATGTTCACCTTGAATGATCCGTCGGGCTGGAGCGACTCCTTCAAGCACCAATACGTTTGGCCAAGGTTTTGGTGCGCGCAATCAGCAGTTCGAGCTCTTGTTTGTAGTGCGGATTGAACGCAACGAAGTCTTGCTCGAGCCGAGCAGTAGCTTCCTTATCGACGGCAGTAGGAGAAATCTGTGCTCGGACAAACGATGCCACGGCGAGAAGAAGCGTGAGACAGACTCTCATCCGAACTCGCTCACAAGATTCTTTCGTGCGTGTATCCGCCAGCCACTAGAGCGGACAATAGCTCGGCGATGTGATCGGGGCCGCGGGTCTCCATGGTGATGTCGATGGCCGTGTCGCCAAGGTTCACTCCGTGATAAGCGCGGTCATAGGCGGTCTCGACAATGTTGGCTCGATGTTCAGCCAGGATTCCGGTCAGCCGGTGTAGGGCTCCGGGGTAGTCAGGCAGGTGAATACGCAGGCGGACCAGGCGCCCATCTTTGACCAGACCACGCTCGATGATGCGGGCGAGCAGAGTAACGTCGATATTACCGCCGCAAACCAGCACCGCAATCCGTTTCCCCGTGAGTTGCAGTTTGCGATTAAGGACAGCAGCAAGGGCAGCCGCCCCAGCGCCTTCGGCTAACGTCTTTTCACGTTCGAGCAGAAGTAAGATCGCGTTCGCGATTTCCTCCTCTTCTACGGTCACAATGTCATCAACGTATTTGCGCACGAGCGGAAACGTGAGTTCGCCAGCACGGCGTACGGCGATGCCATCGGCAATGGTTTTCGCGGAATTCAGAGTCACCGGCTTACCTTCCGCCACAGCCGCCTTCATCGACGGAATGCGGGCGGGCTGAACGCCGAAGACCTTCACCGACGGATTCGTCTCCTTCACCGCGCAGGCAATGCCGCTAATGAGGCCACCTCCGCCAATGGGTACTACCACTGCTTCAATGTCAGGATGCTGCTGAAGAATTTCGAGGCCGAGAGTTCCCTGCCCTGCGATGACGGCTTCGTCGTCGAAGGCGTGGATAAGAGTGAGCCGATCCTCGCGGCCGACTTCCACCGCTCGCGCGTAAGCTTCGTCGTAATTGGCACCGTGAAGAACGACTTCGGCACCGTAGGCACGGGTCGCCGACACCTTGGTCAATGGCGTCGGCAGGGGCATGAAGATTCGCGCTCGGATGCCGTGCCGGCCAGCATGATAAGAGACCCCTTGCGCGTGGTTGCCGGCCGATGCGGCGATCACACCGTGTGCGCGCTCCTCAGAGGTCAGGGTCAAAAGTTTGTTCAACGCGCCACGTTCTTTGAAAGCACCTGTGCGCTGCTGGTTATCGAGCTTGAGGAAAATAGAGTTGTGGGTGAGTCCTGAGAATGTCTCCGAGGAAGTGCATGGCGAAATGCGGATGTCGGAGCGGATGCGCGCAAGAGCCGCCTGGATGTCGGAAAGCTGGATCATGAGCGGAGCAGCCATATTACCGAATATTGTTGCTCATTGAGGTTTGATTATTGAATCAAATCCGGATCCCCTACCGCGCCCCAGGTTCTCATTCAGAAAACAGCAATAGAACGGGCACTTCGGATTCGGAATTTCGATCCGTCTCATCCGAATTTCCGGGTCGATGGTTTACGCGATGGTTATCAGGATTTACTCGGCAAGTCCGATATAATTCGTTTCACACCATGGACTTTGATCAACTCATCACATTCCTGGAAGTAGCCAGGCAGGGCAGCTTCTCGCGTGCGGGCGAGAAGGTCTTCCGCTCTCAATCGGCGGTCAGCGCGCAGATTCGGCAACTGGAGCAGGAGTACGGCGACCGCCTGCTCGATCGCTCTGGAAAAACGGTAAAGTTAACGCCGGCCGGCCAGGTGTTTTATGAGTATGCCGAACGCCTGAAAACTCTGCGGGACGAGTCGCTGATGGCGGTCGCCGACCACAGTGGCACTCCCCGCGGCACGCTGCGTGTGGGCGCAAATGAAGCGACCTGCCTTTATGTTTTGCCCGAGGTGTTCGCGGAATATTGCCGGCGATACCCGCCGGTACAGATCAGTATCTATCGGAATTTCAGTTACAAGATCGTCGAAAAACTGGAGAATGGGACCGTAGAAGTGGGCGTACTGACGTTGCCGATCACTTCGCCGAGCTTAAAAATCCAGCCGATTTTCCGCGACAAATTGATGTTGATGGTGAGCCCCAGGAATCCACTCGCCAAGCACAAGGTCGTGCCCGTGAGCGAAATCGTGAAGCATCCGCTTCTGTTTCCCAAGACGGGGCACACGCGCAGGCTGCTGGACAAGTTGTTCCGGCCCTACAATGCGGAACTGCAGGTGCGCATGGAATTACCCAGCATTGGGATGATCAAGAGCTTTGTGGCCGCGGATCTTGGCGTTTCTTTGATCAGCGCGTCGTTCGCTCGGGATGAAGTAGATGCGGGGCGGGTCAAGTTGATTGATTTGGAAGATGCAGAACTGTATCGCGAGTTGGGGCTAGCGTACCGAAGGGACCGGACACTGTCGGTTGCTACCACCGCCTTTATTGCGCTTCTGCGGCAGGTGACCGGTGTCGGCAAGAAGTTGGAGGCTTAAGTTTCTAGTTCATTTTCTCTGAAAAGCAGAAGTAGCATCGAAATTTCGATCTCTCCTATCAGAATTTTTAATTTCCCGTTCATGGCTGGAGCGACTAGGCTTTAGTCGGATCGTCGTACCTCCGTATACGCATTCGATGACTACCATTCTCCAGAAGGCGAAGCGAATTACATCGACAGGCACAGGCATGTCGACACGAATTACGTGTCTTCTGGAGGACGGGAACGGATAACCTAGAGCACTAATCAGGAAGTTCACCGAACCCACCGCCAGAAGCGATCTGGCGGTGGGTTTTTCTTTGTGCAGTTTCAGAACGGAGCCGAGATGAGCGCACATCAGCGACAAAGCAGGTTCGAGCAAAGCGATGATGCAGTGGTGATGAAATTCGGAGGCACTTCGGTGGAAAATGCTGCCGCGATCCGACGGTTGATTGGAATCGTGCAGAGTCGGGCGGATGAGCGTCGGGTGGTTGTGGTAAGCGCGCTGGCGAAGGTCACGGACGAGTTATTGGAGGCGGGCAACGCGGCCGCCCACGGGCGTCTCGGATCGGCGCTCGCCGCGGCTCGAGACCTTTACGTTCGTCATGAAGCTGTTGCCGACGAGTTAATAAGCGGTGCGGCCGGCCGCGGACTGGAGCAGGATTTGCGCGCAGAATATCGCGGACTGGAATCTCTGCTGCACGATTTGGATCAGTCGCGGAAACTCGATCTGCAATTGCAGGATCGACTGCTTGGTTTTGGCGAGCGCCTTTCGAGCCCCCTGGTAACGAGGGCCCTGCGCGAAGCAGGGGTGGACGCAGTGCATGTCGACGCGCAGAAATACATTGTGACTGACTCCAGGCATGGGCAGGCCAGTCCTCTGTGGGATCTGACCGATCAAAACCTGCAGGATGCTTTGAGGCCGCTTCTCGAAACCGATCAAGTGCCAGTGCTGGGTGGATTCATCGCTTCGACTTGCGAGGGCGTACGAACGACGCTGGGGCGAGGCGGATCCGATTTCACTGCCTCCATTGTGGGAGCGGCGCTCGCGGCAACCCGCATCGAGATTTGGACGGATGTGGATGGAATCATGACGACCGATCCTAAACTCTGTGCTGAGGCGCGAGTTATTCGAAAAATGAGCTTCGATGAAGCGGCAGAACTCGCGCAGTTTGGAGCCAAAGTGCTGCACCCGGGAACGCTGGCTCCCGCGATGCGGGAGAACATACCCGTGCACGTCTTGAATTCACGACACCCGGAGGGCGAAGGCACGGAGATCGGAATGCGGTCAAGAAGCGGGAACACGGTCAGCGCGATTACGGCAAGAAGGAATGTGGCTGCCGTGGAAATCGAATCAGCGCGAGGACTCGACTCGGAGGGATTGCGTGATGTGTATACCGCTTTCAATCGGCGGTCGTGCCCAGTCGATGTCATGGCCGCTTCGCTGGGGCGACTGTGGCTGCTCGCCGGCTCGACCGCTGCATTGCCCGGGATCGCCGCCGACCTGCGAGAAGTCGCGAATGTCCGCTGAGAAAATCACAAGGCCCTGGTGTGCCTGGTCGGGGAAAACATTCGGCGCCAGCCGGATGTGGCGAGCCGCGCCTTTGCAGCCGTATCTGATATGGACGTGCGCGTGGTGTGCCAGGGAGCTTCGGACCGGACGCTTTCATTTCTTGTGGACGAATCGAGAGTGGAGGAATCGGTGCGCCGGCTGCACGGAGTGTTTTTCCCTGCGCCCCGGGAGGCAGTGCGCGATTGGGGAGGGCTTTCAGCCGCGTTCTGTGAAGCGGGTTGACGAAATCGAGATGCCAGGGGGACCCAGAGATTGAGGGTTTACTCCGTCACGGTCGACAAGCCTGAGCTTGATGCGGCGCTCTTCGTGGTTTCGGGCGCGGGTTCGATGACATGGAGGCCGCATTCCGTTTTAGCAAAACCGGGCCAGCGTCCGGCCCGCGGATCCTCGCCAGAACGGACGGCGCGCGTGCAATGGGTGCAGCCGATGCTCGGATAATCCTGATCATGCAGCGCATTGTAGGGCACATCGTGATCGTGGATGTAGCGCCACACTTGCTTGGATGTCCAGTCAACAATCGGATTGATTTTCACAAGACCGAACTTGGCGTCCCATTCGATTCGACGCGCACCTAAGCGCGCGCTGGTTTGATCACGGCGGATGCTCGTGATCCATGCACCCAATTCGCCCAGCTTGCGGCGTAGCGGTTCGACTTTTCGCAGGTTGCAGCAGAGATCAGGATCGCGGCTCCAAAGTGCCTGCCCGTGCGTGCGCGCTTGTTCCTCCGGGGAGAGGACTGAATACACCTTCTCAATCGTGATTCCGTATTTTTCTTCGATACGGTCCATCAGGCTGTACGTCTCAGGAAAAAGAAATTCAGTGTCTATCGTGAACAGGCGGAAGTCTTTGCGCAAGCGCGAGGCCATGTCAATCAAAGCCATGCCCTCGGCGCCAAAGGCGGAAGAGATAGCCACTCCGTTGCCGAAAGTGTCGAACGCCCAATTGAGTGCGCGCTGCGGTGTCCAGCTGTCTGCGGCACTTTGAACGTCTGCGATCTGGTTTGCAATCTGCTGGTTCACGCGAGTGGCTCCTCGTTCGTTGTGGAATCCGTGGGGGCGGAATGCGCGGAGGGGGACAGCGATTCGGCGAAAAGCACTGAGGAACGGCTGGTATCGCTCTCCTCAGACAGCGGCAGGCTGAATTCCTGCGCTAGGGCTGCTGGATCGGCGAAGCGGACAACGTCTCCGATGACCAACAGGGTTGGGGCGGCGAGCGGAGGCGCGAGCGACAACTGCCCGACGCTGGTCAGATGAGTACGCTGGCCTGGAGTTGTGGCTCGCGAAATGATGGCGCAGGGCGTCCGCGAGGCAACCCCCGCCGATTTGAGCCGGGCTGCAACCGCCGAATAGTTTTGCCCTGGCATGTAGATGACCAGGGTCGCACCGCTACTGGCCAGCTTGGCCCAGTTGGCTGCTTCGCTCTCCGGGGCCTGGTGTGCCGTCAGGAGCACGAGGGCCGAAGAGGCGCGTCGATGCGTAAGCGGAATTTGCGCCGCAGCGGCGGCACCGAACGCCGAAGTTACTCCGGGAACGACTTCAAAAGGAATATTGGCGGCGCGAAGTGATTCGATTTCTTCTCCTGCCCGGCCAAAAATCAGAGGATCACCGCTCTTGAGGCGAACCACGCGGAGTCCAGACGCCGTTAACGCGACCATCAGATAATTAATCTCTCCCTGCAGAATTTTCTTTTTGCCGCAGCGCTTGCCAACGTTGTGGACCTGGGCACTCGGAGGGATGAGATTGAGAATCTCGGGCGTGACCAAATCGTCATGCAAGACGGCGTCTGCGGTTCGGATGAGGCGGAGCGCTTTCAGAGTCAGCAATTCCGGATCACCCGGGCCAGCGCCAACGAGGTAAACCTTTCCCTTCATATCCGTACCTCAGCCCGCGCATCGTTCCCGACTTCAGTTCGCTCCGCGACCGGCGCAAGCTCGGAGATCTCGTCCAGCGCTGCTTCCACCGCTTCCCTGCTGGCCAGGGAGTGCAGAAGTTCGAGTTTGCGTTCTTTGTCGAGATCGCTGGCCAGGATGATCTTTCTGGTCTCGCCCAGCTCGGCAACCCACTCGGCATAAGCAGGCCCGAATTGCTTATCCAGTTGCTGGCGGATTTTCTGTGCCAGGGACGGGCTTTGGCCGGCCGTAGAAACGGCAATCTGCAGATCGCCACGACGCACGACCGCGGGATAGAAGAAGTCGCAGAGATCGGGGACATCGACTACGTTGCATAGCACTCCCCGCTGCTGCGCCTCCTGATAAACGCGCTCATTCAGGCTGCGAGAGGAGGTCGCCACCACGGCGAGGAATGCACCATCGAGATCGTCGGCTGAGAATGCACGCAGCTCCAGTTCGATTCTGCCTTCCTGCGCCCAATTACGCACAGCAGCACTGGCTTCGAGCGAAACCACGCGGATGCGTGCTCCGGTATCGAGCAGGCCAGCGATCTTAGGCTCTCCGACTTTTCCGGCGCCAACGACGAGGACCCGTCTGCCTTTCAGCTTCAAAAACATGGGAAATAGATCAGTCACCGATTCCTCCTGCTTGCACAAGGTCTTGCGGGGAGGGCAAATCCCGAGGGACAGCGGGCACGAACTCACCCGCAAGAAATTGACGGATCTGGGTATCGCTGTGGCGGACGAAAAAGCGCCGCAGGTTTTCGCCAGGCTCGCGCTGCTCGAGGTATTGGCCGAGCAGGCGCTCGAGAGCATCGGGCACTTCTGTAGCGGCGCAGCGATAGCCGACCGGACGCGCCGTGGACTGATGCAGACCGAGCGCGCCGCCGACGCAGAAGTAATACGCGTCGACCATGCGATCGTTCACTTTGATCTTCTTTCCTTCGATGCCGATGTCGGCGATCCAGTGCTGGCCGCAGCTGTTGGGGCACCCGGTCACATGCAGTCTCAGGTGCTGGTCGAAGCCCGGAAGACGTTCCTCCAGTTCCTCGACTAGCCAGCGTGAGAACTGCTTCGTCTCGGTAATGGCAAGTTTGCAGAACTCAGTGCCGCTGCAAGCTACCGTGCCGCGCGCGAACGAAGAACCGCCAACCCGCAGACCGATGGCATCAAGTTCTCTGGCTAACGAATCGGCTTTAATGGTCGGCACGTTGACGACAAGCAGGTTCTGCATGTTGGTCGCGCGCAGTTCGCCGCCGGCAAAGCGTTCGGCTAGTTCTGCGGCGGAATTCATCTGGTCGGCGGTGATGCGGCCGCGGAGTGCAACGGCTCCAACATAGGAGAAGCCCGCCTGTTTCTGTGCATGAATGCCGACGTGGTCGCGGTAAACGTCGTCGGGAGCATGCTCTTCTTCTGCGGGATCAAGCCGAAATCCAATTCGATCTTCCAACTCGGCCTGGAAACGCTCGGCTGTCCATCCGTGACGGAGGAACAGAAACTTCATACGCGCGCGCTCGCGGTGTTCGCGCAACACGTCGGAATCGCGGAAGAGTTCCGCGATCCCTTTGATCACAGGCTGCACCTGATTCCAGCGGACGAATGCGTTCAGTCGAGAACCCAAGTACGGCTCCGCAGAGAGGCCGCCGGCGACTCGCAACGAGAAGCCGACTTCAGGCTTGCCGCCGACGGTCCGAGTGATTGCGGTCAGGCCGATGTCGTTAATCTCCGGATACGAGCACCACGAGTGGCATCCCGCGATCGAGATCTTGAATTTGCGCGGCAAGTTGTAAAACTCGGCGTTGCCGGCCAGCAGCTTTGACGCCTCGAGCACGAGTGGCGAGGCGTCGACTACTTCGTCGGCGTCGAGGCCGGCGACCGGGCATCCGGTCACGTTGCGGACTACGTCGCCGCAAGCACCGGTGGTGTTCAGACCGACTTGCCACAAGCCGTCGAGAACTTCCGGCAGCGATTCGATGGTGACCCAGTGGAGTTGAATGTTTTGACGTACGGTGAGGTCGGCGATTCCGTTGGCGTGCAGGCGCGTGAGGTCGGCGATGGCGCGCAGTTGGCGGGAGGTCATGATGCCGTTGGGGATCCGGATCCGCACCATGAACTTCTGGAGCGCGCGCCCCACGCCGTTTTGGCCTCCCACGACGCCGGCGCCATCGCCTTGGGTGTAGACGCCCCACCAGCGGAAGTAGGTTCCGATCCATTCGGGCGGGATGGAACCGAATCCTTCGCGAGCGAAGCGCCGAATCTCGTCGAGGCCGTCCCATGGATTGCGGGCGCGCTTCAGGCGCTCGACTCGTTGCGCCGTGGTTTCCTTTACCATCTTTGTTATGTCAGTCATAAGGTTGAAAAGTGCATAAAAAAACCCACCGCCAGAGTTGCTCTGGCGGTGGGTATGATTGCCGGTATTAAGAAATTACTCTTAGGTCAGCAGCCTCCCCGCGCCAGCGCGCACGCATGCACAACAACAACAAGTACAACAGCACACGGCAGCGAGGATGAGGCAATCTGACATTCGAGTCTGCATTCTAGGTTGGACGGCCGGAGCCGTCAACTGTCTTGCGTAACTCCATAGATGAATTATTTCGATAGGAAGAATCACAAATTTCTTCACGGTTTCGCCTTTGCTCGAACTGGGCCGCAGAATCAATGACTTAGCCCTGAACCGCGGTTGAGTGATATCTTGGTTGGCTCGCACAGAGTGCTTTCGCAGTTCGATTTTCATGGGAAAGGTGCGCCTGAAATGAAGCGTTTCGCTCTCTTCTTATTAGGTTTTGGGATCTTATCGTTTGGGATCGAGGCGTTGGCAGCGCCAGCGGCCGCCCTGGGTGGCACCGATTCTGATCCTTACAAGCCGACGCTTGACCGTTTGCAATCGCTTTTGCGGCAAGGTGAAACCGAGTGGCGTTTCCACCCAGACGTTCCTCATCCTGAGGATCCCGGATTGAGTGATCAGGACTGGGACCATTTCACGGTGAAGAACATTTCGGGCCCGGGCGGTAAGAATCCGAATGAGCGGCACTGGAAAGGAACGCGCGTGTTCCGGCGGTGGGTGGAGATTCCGCAAAAGATTAATGGATATGCCACACCGGGCTCACGCGTATTGCTCGACCTGCGATTCGGAAGTCCCGGGAGCTTGATGATCACTGTGTTTTCGAATGGCGGCATTCTCTATCGCGGCGACGACGACAACATTCTTCCCGTGCTGCTGACCGAGAGTGCGCAGCCAGGGCAAAAATTTCTGGTGGCGGCCCGTGTAGTGGCCGGCGACGAGGTGCAGTCGGAGTTCTTCCACAGCGAGTTGATCATCGAGCCTCCACACACGCGGCCCGACCCGGAATTTCTGCGTACTGAAATTCTTGCGGCACGTCCGATCATTGCTGCCTATGAAGACGGCAAGGCCGAGCGTGAGGGGCAACTGGACGCGGCCGTCAAGGCGATTGACTTTTCTCCTCTCGACCGAGGAGACCAGGCCGGCTTTGATGCTGCACTGAAAGCGGCACACGCAAAGCTGGAATCGTTGAAGCCGTGGCTGCAGCAATTCACGATCCGGATCGTGGGCAATTCGCATATCGACATGGCGTGGTTGTGGCCGTGGACGGAGACGGTCGAAGTGGTGCGCAACACCTTCCGGAGCGTGCTCGACCTGATGCGCGAATATCCCGACTTCAAGTTCACCATGTCGTCGGCGCGCACCTATGAATGGATGCAGGAAAAATATCCTGACTTGTTTGCGCAAATCGAGCAACGCGTTAAAGAGGGACGATGGGAGATCATCGGTGGCATGTGGGTCGAGCCGGACCTCAACATGCCTGACGGCGAGTCGTTAGTGCGACAGATTCTGGTGGGCAAGCACTATTTCCAGAAGAATTTCGGTGTGGATGTGAAGATCGGGTGGAATCCGGATTCCTTCGGCTACAACTGGCAGCTTCCGCAAATCTACAAGAAATCCGGAATGGACTATTTTGTCACGCAGAAATTGCTATGGGCGCATGAATTCACGACATTTCCCTACAAACTGTTCTGGTGGCAGGCGCCGGACGGCAGCCGGCTGCTGACCTATTTCCCGCACGACTATGCCGGCGGGATCGACGCGGAACCACTTGGAAAAGATCTCTCCATCTGGATGCCATCGATCTACGGCCCGAAGCTCACCGACAGTCCTGAGATGATGCACCTGTACGGCGTGGGCGACCACGGCGGCGGCCCGACCCGCGTGATGCTGGACCATGCCGACCAGTTGCGCGCTCCCCAGGCGGTCTTCCCCAAGGTGCAATTCAGTTTTGCCCGCGACTTCTTCGCCGATATGGAAAAGAAACTGCCGGGCATACAGGTTCCGACCTGGGATGGCGAACTCTACTTTGCATATCACAGGGGCGTGTTTACGACGCAAGCCGAGACAAAGCGCAGAATCCGCCGGTCGGAAGAGCTGATGTTGAATGCAGAAAAGTTTTCTTCCCTGGCTTCGCTGTATGGACGCGAGTATCCGCACGACGGGATGGAACTAAATTGGAAGAATCTGCTCTTCGACCACTTCCACGACATTATGCCCGGCTCCGGCATTGCCGTGAATTACCTGGACGCAAAACGCAATCTGGAGAATGTGAACCGGTTCGCCAACGATGTTGCCATGGGCTCGCTCCGCGAGCTTGCCGCCCACGTGAACACGCAGGGCGAGGGCTTACCGTTGATGCTTTTCAATTCCCTGTCGTGGCCAAGGACGGAGGTGGTGGAGTTGGAGGCGCAACTGCCGGCGCCAACGGAGCAGATTGAAGTCCTGGATGCGCAGGGGAAGCCAGCACAGGCGCAACTGCTGAACCTTGATACCGAAACGCATCGAGCTCGTTTCCTGCTCCTGTCCGAGACACCTTCACTGGGGTACCGGACCTACTTCGTCCGTGCTGCGACGAAGCCTCCCGAGGTTCATTCCCTGCTCAAGGCTGCTGCCGACACGCTGGAGAATGAGTTCATTCGTTTAAGAGTCGATCCGCAAACCGGCTGCATGACCAGTCTCTTTGACAAGCGCAGCCAGACCGAGGCGCTGGCGCCGGCAGAAACCGATACTGGCGGGCCTAAGACTGCAACCTGCGGGAACCTTTTGCAGACGTTCGTCGATAAACCGAAGCAATGGGATGCGTGGAATATCGATGCCGACTTTGAGAACCAGCATTGGGACCTGGACAAGGCAGACTCGGTCAAGCTGATCGAGAGCGGCCCGCTGCGAGCGGTGATCGAGGTAAAGAACCACTTCCAGAATTCGGCTTTCGTCCGCGACATTACTTTGTACGCGGGCGTCCCCCGAGTTGACGTCAAGATGCAAGCCGAGTGGCACGAGAAACACATTCTGCTCAAGGTCGGCTTCCCGGTCAGCGCCCACAGCGACAAGGCAACGTACGAAATCCCCTTTGGGTCCGTGGAGCGCCCGACAACGCGAAATACTCCGGCGGAGAAGGCACAGTTTGAAGTGCCGGCACAGCGCTGGGCCGACATTTCTGACGCGAAGCACGGGCTTAGCCTGCTGAACGACTGTAAGTACGGATATGACGCCAAGGGAAATGTGCTGCGTTTGTCGTTGTTGCGTTCCCCGGAGTGGCCCGATCCGCACGCTGATGAAGGGCATCATGAGTTCACCTATTCTTTATATCCGCATGGAGGAGGATGGAAGGACGCGCTGACCATTCGCCGCGGATATGAGTTGAACTACAAGTTGGTTTCGCTTCCAACAGAAAAGCATCAGGGCGCGGCGCCGCCGGAGCATTCCTTTGTGCAGGTGCAATCGGACAACATCATTGTGACGGCTCTCAAGCAGGCGGAGGACGGCGACGGAATGGTGCTGCGCTTCTACGAGTGGGCGGGCAAGACCGGTAATGTGAAGCTGCAGGTTCCTCCGGGAGCCAAGTTGGCCAACGAGACCGATTTGATGGAAAAGCCGATGGGCAATGTATCCCTCGAAAAGGACGAGGTGACGGTACCGACAAAGCCGTATGAGATTAAGACGATCAAGGTGCAGTATTCGTCCGCCGCGGCGAGGGCGCAGCCATGAGCCAGAATTCCAAAGAGTTGATTCTGGGCGTCGACATTGGCGGCACGAAAATCGCGGCCGGGCTGGTGAATCGGGAGGGCACGATTCTCAAACAGATTCGCAAGCCGATGGTCGCGAACAGCACCGCCGAAGCTGGCCTCGACGCAGTGGTCAACGCCATTGATGAGATGACATCCTTGACAGCAGCTGAGGGCGGATTCACCAGCATCGGAATCTGCGCGCCAGGCCCGCTCGATCCGCGCACGGGAGTGATTCTCAATCCGCCAAATGTTCCCTGCTGGCGGAACTTTCCTTTAGGGCAGAAACTGACCGAGAGATACCGGCAGCAGGTGAAAGTCGACAAGGACTCGAATGCCGCGGCACTGGCGGAAACACGCTGGGGCGCAGCGCGCGGCTATCACTACGTTTTCTACATAACCCTTGGAACGGGGATTGGAACGGGACTGGTGCTCGATGGACGCGTCTATCGCGGAAACACTGGTGCGGCCGGCGAAGGCGGACACATGACGATCGATCCCCACGGTCCGGTCTGCGGATGCGGCAAGCCAGGGTGCATTGAAATCCTTGCTGCCGGTCCCGCCATAGGAGCGCGGGCGCGGGCGAAGATAGCCGCCGAACCTTCCCGCGGCGCGAAGATGGTCGAACTTGCGAAAGGCAATCCCGCGTCGGTGGCGAGCGAGCACGTGGCCCAGGCGTACGCCGCAGGCGATCCGCTGGCGCGGGAGGTTCTCGAGGAGACGATCGAACTGTTGACGGCGTGGCTGAGCAATATTGTTGATCTGCTCGATCCTGACATCCTGGTGATCGGCGGTGGGGTTGCGCAAATGCTGCAGCCGTTTTTT
>Ga0307478_10002927_pt1 | contig 13057 bp, 12 predicted proteins | sample atmos_gasesECM4C_2_FD_203713 | JGI IMG/M metagenome (GOLD analysis project Ga0307478, IMG submission 203713) | Hardwood forest soil microbial communities from Morgan-Monroe State Forest, Indiana, United States - atmos_gasesECM4C_05 | ecosystem: Environmental > Terrestrial > Soil > Temperate...
GATGTCGTCCGGATCCTGGTTCGGCACCATCCGCATCGACACTTTCGCCGATGCTCTGGCCGGAATCACCGTCTTCGCGCCCGGAGCTGTGAATCCGCCCGGCATGCCGTGGACTTCCAGCGTCGGCCTCGCCCAGGTGCGATACAGCACCGAAAATCCCGGCTCCCCGGTGAGCACTTTCGAGCCGACTTCCGTTTTCCGGTAGTGCTCTTCATTGAAGGGCAGCCGCTTCCACGCCTTCAACTCGTCGGCGGTGGGAGCCTTCACCTTCGCATAGAATCCCGGAATCAGAATCTTCCCCTTCGAGTCTTTCAGCTTGCTGATGATTTCAATCAGCGCGAAGAACGGATTGGGCGCGGCTCCGCCGTACATGCCGGAGTGCAGATCGGTCTTCGCCCCGCTAGCTTCGATTTCCGTGTACACGAGCCCGCGCAAACCCACACACAGCGTGGGAAGATTCGGGGCGAAGAGTTCCGTGTCACACACCAGCGCGAAATCGGCCTTCAGCTTCGCCTTCTGCTTGCGCACATAGTCGGCAATCGACTCGCCTCCTACTTCCTCCTCGCCCTCAAAAATGATTTTCACATTGATGGGCAGCTTGCCATTGTGCGCCTTCATCAGCGATTCCAGCGCCTTCACTTCCATCCACAGCTGGCCTTTATCGTCGACCGCGCCCCGCGCGTAGAGATTGTCGTTGCGCTCGGTCGGTTCGAACGGCGGTGAGACCCACTCATCGAGCGGGTCGGGAGGCTGTACGTCGAAGTGTGCGTACATCAGCACCGTGGGTGCGCCCTGCGCATGCAGCCAGTCGGCATAAAGAAGAGGATGCCCCTTCGTCGGAATGATCTCGACATTCTCCATCCCGATGCGGCGCAATTCGCTGGCCACGAAATCGGCGGCTTTCTGGACGTCGGTTTTGTGCTCCTCCAGCGTGCTCACGCTGGGGATGCGCAGAAGGTCCTTCAACTCGCTTACGAAACGCTGCTGGTTCTGACGGGCAAAATCAAGTGCCGGGGAGGCCATGGATGAGTCCCTTTCTTGCGTGAACACGCAGGTGGAAATGCCGGAGATACACCGCAAAACGCACCAGTATAACCGAGTTGCGGGACGGCCGCTGTGAGCGGCAAGCCGTTCAGTGCGAGTTTCGGGTTTTCAAGTTTCGTGTAGTTCGCTACCTGAAAGACCCGCCGGTGCCCCAGGTTCGCGTCCGTTCTGTGGACGCCAACCTGGGCCTCTCCCGAAAGGTGCAATCGCAACAAATCCCAGGCGACAGCGGAACTCGAAACCTGAAACTCGAAACTTCTCTACGCGGCCCGCAGCGCGAACCTCTCCGCCGCAAACGGACTCAGTTCCCACTCAGGACTCCCTCCTGCGACCACCTGCGCCATGACCTGCGCCGTCGCAGGCGCGAGCAAGATCCCATCCCGAAAATGCCCGGTCGCGACGAAATAACCCGGAATCGGCGTCGCCCCGAGAATCGGCAGGTTATCCGGCGTGCCGGGCCGCAATCCGGCCCAGTCTTCCAGCACCCGCGCCTCCTTCAGTGCGGGCACCATGGCCAGCGCCGCCCGGCGCAATCCCTGAATCGTTTCCGGCACCGTGCGCTTGTCGAATCCAACGTCTTCCAACGTTGCTCCCGCCAGCAGGCGGCCATCGCTGCGCGGGATCAGATAGATTTCCGGCGCACGCACCACATGCTTCAGCAGTTCCCGCGAAGGCATCGCGAAACAAACCATCTGCCCTTTCACGGGACGTGTCGGCATGGCGTACGGAGCCACCTGTCCCGCCCACGCTCCCGCGCAGTTCACCACCTTCGCGGCCCGGTACGATGTTTTATCCGTCGTCACGCCGCTGGCGCGCCCGTCGCGCACGTCCACCGAGACCACCGCGGTTCCTGAGGATACATCCACACCCCGGTGCCGGGCTGCCTTCAGCGCCGCCTCTGTGAGTGCTCGCGGACACACGCTGCGCTCTTTGAGAAGAAATGCCGATCGTCCTTCGACAGCCAATGCAGGTTCCAGTTCGCGCAGGTTCGCCGGAGCAGAATCCAAAAGCTTTTCCTTCGTGGTAAAAAGCAAGGTCCCCTGTGACCGCAAATCCACATGCAAACCTGACTCGTCTTCCAGTTCTTGCGCAAATTCCGGATACATCCCGGCGCTCGCGTTGGCCAGGGATTGCAGAACAGGAGGAATTTCGTCGCCACAGTTCGCCAGCATTCCGCCCGCCGCATGCGATGCCTCGCGCCCGGGTTCCCCACGTTCGACCACCAGTACCGACGCGCCCCGCTTGCGCAACTCCCGCGCCAGGCTCAGCCCGATAATTCCCGCGCCAATGACGATCACATCCCAGGTCTTCACAGGAGCATTGTAAAAGAACTGTGTCCGAGCGCCGCATCGGACGGGTCAGCGTGCCCGCACCCAACCGCTCCCGTGCTGGCTGGTGCCCCATGGTTCGCGTCCGTTTTTTGGGACGCTAACCTGGGCCATCTCTATCGCGCGCTCCTGCTTCGAAGCCCGCCTGGTTACTTTCGGAACATGAGAGCCGCTCCGCCCCTACCTATAATCCGCGCAGATGGTCCCGCTTCGAACCGGCATTAACGTCATGGGAAAATCCAGCACCAACCCGGCACTCGATACCCGCCAGTTGTGGATCTATAACTCCTGGCTCGACATGACCGTGGGCTGCGGCGCCTGGTCCGCCCCGCTGTTGCTGCTGGCGTATTTCTCCCTCGCGTCCAACACGCTCCAGTGGTCGATCGCTTTTTACGCGCTCGCTCTATTGCTGAATTACCCGCACTACATGGCGACGGTTTACCGCGCCTACCATCGTTCCGAAGACTTCCACAAATACCGCGTCTTCACCGTGCATCTCACTCTGTTGCTGCTGATCACGGCGGTGATTTCGCATTTCTGGTTCCGCGCCCTGCCTTTTCTTTTTACGCTTTACATCACCTGGAGCCCGTGGCACTACAGCGGCCAGAACTATGGCATCTTCATGATGTTCGCGCGCCGCGCCGGTGCTCAGCCCGCCAAGTCCGAACGCCGCGCGCTCCACGCAGCCTTTCTGCTTTCCTATGCGATCCTCTTCGTCAACTTCCACACTGGCCGGTCGACCGACCCGCTCTTCCTGTCGCTGAACCTTCCCGCCGCGGTCAGTTCGACGCTGCTGATCGTCCTCGCCATCGCATTCGTGGCAGCGAGCGCCTTCGGACTCTCACGCCTGATCGGCCAGACCGGATGGCGCGCCATGGTTCCGTCGCTGACACTTTTCAGCACTCAGTTCCTGTGGTTCCTTCTTCCTACAGTGCTTTCGCTTGGGGATCGCTTCCGTGTGCCGCAGAGCCGCTACAGCACCGGCGTGCTCGCGGTTATGCATTCGGCGCAATATCTCTGGATCACCAGCTACTACGCGCGCCGTGAGGCGAACTCGGAAGGTCGTCAGAGCTGGCGCCCGCTCGCCTATTTCGCTGTGCTCGTTGCCGGCGGCATCGCGCTGTTCGTGCCCGGTCCCTGGATCACCAGCCACATCTTCCATTTCGATTTCACGCGCAGTTTCCTCATCTTCACCGCGCTGGTGAATCTCCACCACTTTATTCTCGACGGTGCGATCTGGAAGCTCCGCGACGGACGCATCGCCAGCCTGCTGTTGAATTCGCCACCCCGCATCTCAGATGCCGGAACCAATTCCGGCCGCGGTCTCGTGGCAAGCGTGCGCTGGCTTGTCGGCTCCTCTTCCGGAGCCCGAGCTCTGCGGGTTGCGACTGCGGTTGCGCTGCTTGCCTGGGGCACCATCGACCAGGTGCGTTACTACTTCGCCCTCCATGGCGATAATCTCGCCGACCTCCAGCGGGCCGCTGCCCTCAATTCTTACGACACCTCGCTCGAAATGCGGCTTGCCCGCAAAGAACTCGATGCTGGCCAGCCCGAGCACGCCGTCGCCGCCTGGAAGCGCGCCATGCAGGCGGATCCCGTCGATCCCGCGCCCCGCAACGCGCTGCTGCAATACCTCACCTCGGCGAAGCGTTTCGGCGAAGCCTACGACATCACTCGCGCCGCCATGCAACGCGCCCCGCGCGATCCTCAGTTGCTGGTAAACCACGGCATCCTTGCCATGCAACTCGGCCATCCCGAAGAGGCTCTCGAAAGCTGGCAGAAAGCCATCGCCGGCGACCCTGACCAGGCCGACGCGCACCTCTACGTTGCCGCCGAATTCGAGCGTCTAGGCAAGCCCGCTGACGCCGCTCCTCATTACGGAGCTTTCCTGGAGATCGTAGCGCATCACGGTGCCGAGTCCCGTCCTCCCGCGCCCAAGCTCATCGGCGTGGCTCTGAAGCTTGCCGACTGCCAGGCCCGTGCCGGCCATCCCGATCAGGCATTGCGCTCCTACGAACTTGCCCGCAAGATCGCCGCGCACACCGGGGAAGGGAAGCTCGAAAGCTTCGCTAGCATCAGCGAGGCCGAGCTCCGCGCACGCAACGGCAATCCCGACGAAGCTCTCCGCCTCTACCAGCACGCCCTCCAACTCGACGCCAGCATGGATGACCGCCACAACGAGGGCGTCGACTGGTACGCCTACGCGCTTTTCCTGCGCGATGCCGGATTCCCTCCGCGGCTCTCCTTCGCCAGCCTGCTCAAATCGGAAAAGCTGATGAAGTTCTCGCCCGACAGCCCCGCAGCCAAGTCCTTCGCCAAAACGCTGGAAGCATTCGAGAAGCCTCTGGGCAGCGAAGCCGCCCGTATTCGCAAGAATCCAGAACCGATCCAGCAGCAAGCCCTCACGCTCGTCCGTCCGCCAATCAAGCTGCAGATCAACGAATAACCCCGAATCCCGCGCAGTAGCCCATTAGCTCTTTCATGGAGCGCAGATCTTCCTCGCGTCCTTAGCGGCTTTTTGTGGCGAACTTGCATGGTGCGCCAATTCCCGCCGGTGCCCCAGGTTCGCGTCCGCTCTTTGGACGCTAACCTGGGGAATTTTCACGGCATCAAGCTCTTCTCGGCGTTCTCTGCGGAGCTTCTCTGCATCCTCTGCGTTTTAAGATTTTTGCTTCGCGCCTTTGCGGTTAAAAGCTGATTCCCGCGATCTCGCAAGAAGCCTTCGTTATTGAACAGGTGTCGTCGATCGAAACAGTGCAGTCAGGCTATTCCGGGATTGCTGAGCGCGTCGAGTGCATCTGCGAGGCTGGGGAAAATGGGGAACAACTGCGCCATGCGGGTGATCTCGAGCAGGCTGATGATGCGTGGATTCACGCCCGTCAGCACCGTGCGCTGCCCCGACTTATGTCGCGACACATAGGTGCTCACCAGAGACCCGAGTCCGGCCGAATCGATGTAGGGCACGCCGGTGAAGTCCAGGATCATGGTGGGGACATTTTCGCGGCGAACGGCATTTTGAAAGTCGGGAAGGTTCTCGTTTACCAGCGGCCCCTTGAGGCGGAGCACGCCCTTGCCACCAACATCTCGAAACGGCCGTTCGACTTCCAGGCGTTCAGACTGCATACTCGAATTGTAGGCGCAGGAGAGCGATCGCTCAAACGCTTTGGGGACGCGTTGCGGACCGTTGCGGACCGTCCACTACCCACTCACACCTGACCCAGCAAGGGCGCTGCGATTCGCCGGAGCTGGCGCGAAATTCCACTTGCCGCCCGCAGCTTGAGATCGTTTTCCGCGGCGTCCGCCAAACGAGCCCGGATTCCGGGATCGAACTCGTCCTTCTCGTCAGCCAGCAACGGCCCTGCGGTCGCAAGAGCTGCCACGATCGCGGCGTCGGTCTCGATGCCGGCTCTCTGGTCAATAAACGCTCGTGGAATAAAAACGCCGGTTTCCGACAGTAACGGGGTGACGGAGCGAAGGGCCTCCACTTCGCGGCGAAGCTGGGCGATGGCCGCTTCTTTTTCGCGCAGTAATTGCTGGATGTCTCGCACGTTGCCCTCCAGGGGATCGCAAGGGAACAACGACCCTTGCTTGGCCGACAACGTAGGAATTCTTACACTGCGGAGTAATCTTTAGCGAGACACGGAAGTGCATGTCGGACCCATTCCGTACACAGATATCGGGCCGGTGTCTCAGTGTGGCGCGGGCAGCCTGCCCTGATCCCGGCTTACCGCTCCCTGAGATACCAAGAGTTCCCGCAGCACGCCGATTCCATGTATGGAGCAACGGGCGTCCACGCCCGTCCACAGCCCAGCTGAAACAGGAAAAAGCCGGAGCGCAGGCATTGGCTGCCCGCCACGACTCTGCAATTGAACTACTCTCCACTTACATCTTTACTGTCGAGGTATGACTGGCGATACACTGCCATTTTCCGCTCGGCATCTTCATCCAGGTGTCGGTGAAGTGCTCATTCACATCCAGAGGCTTTCCCTTGTCATCGGTGCCCTTGGCTTTGAAGCCTCCCGTGGCGATGGCGGTATCGCCAAAGACGGTGACCTTCACATCCTCGTAATCGACGCTGTCATATTTGGTCGCCTTCGCAGATGCGAGCGACTGAGCCTTGTCGCTGACTTTGCCATCGCTGCCTGTGCTGACGAACTTGTCGGCCAGCAACGGAGCCACCATGTCAGGATTGTTGGTTTTTTGGTACTGAAGCCACTGTTGTTCCAGCGCTTCGATGCCCTTTTCGGTGCCCGCCGCCTTCTTGTCTTGGCCCCATGCAGCGCTCGCCAGTAAGAGCATCGCCATTACACACCACGTCCAAGTTCGAGTCATTTCGAGAACTCCTTGTTTGTCGAAATTGTTTGAAACAGTTGGCCTGTGGCCAGGACCAAAGGCGGGTGGCCCAGGTTTCGCGCTTTTCGAAACCTGGGATTCCGTTGGAACTGGTGACCGCAGACTGACGACTGCTACTGCTCGATGGGCAGCTGCGCGTTGGCCACGACCTGCCACTTTCCACCTTGTTTCTGGAAAACATGCAGGCTGCGGTGCGACTCGCTGATTTCCTTGCCCTCTTTCGTGCCCTTGGTCGTTCCGCGATGTGTCATCACCACCACGTCGGGGCTGAGCATCTCGAACTTGTATTCATCGGCCGTGTACGAACCGTTCTGCACGCCGGCGGCAGCAGTGGTGTTGGTCGTAGTCAGTTGCTGTTTGTCTTGCGCTTCGCCCTTGGGGCCGATGGCGAGGACGTGGTCGCCGATAATTTTGTCGAGCTTGGAGGTATCGCCTCCGGATCCGCCCCATTCTTTGTCGAGGGAGATCAGAGTCTGTTGCACATCATTCGGCACTTCCTTGGCTTGGCTGCTTATGACCGCAACCGTACATAACAATGTAATCGCGAGAATGCGTTTCATTCGGTGAGACTCCTTTAGATTGTTTTGTGATCGGGAAAACTACGTTCCGGGAACCGGTCGGGACTTGTAGAACTGGTTGCTGTTCCTGATTAACTCCGCGCCAAGCATACACCTTTGCGGCCGAAAAAGATGCATAGAACGAAGACCGGGTCGCCCACCCAACTCGCCGCGCGGGTGCGCCACTCAATCGCGCACTTTGCGATTGAGCGGGGTCACGATGCTGTCGATACCTTAAGAATCACCAAGAATAAAAAGCCCCGCTCTCGCGAGCGGGGCCTTTGGTTCTTCCTGACAGTTGAAAGCTGAGAGCTGACAGCTGCCACAGAGGCTGCCGAGCTTGCGCTCGGCTGGACAGGCGAGGGCGCCTGTCCCTACGTGATTAGTACATGCCTTCCATGCCGCCGCCGTGTCCGCCCGGCATCGGAGCGCCCTTCTTATCTTCCGGGATCTCCGAGACCAGCGCTTCGGTGGTCAGCATCAGCGACGCGATCGAGCCGGCATTGGTGAGCGCGGTCCGAACGACTTTCGTCGGATCCAGCACGCCCGCCTTCACCAGGTCTTCGTAGTCGCCGGTCAGGGCGTTGTACCCGAAGTTGTTGTCCTTCGAGTCGTTCACCTTGCCCAGCACAATCGCGCCTTCTTCGCCGGCGTTCTCGGCGATCATGCGCAGGGGCTCGGTAATCGCCTTCTTCACGATGTTCACGCCGATCTGCTCGTCGCCTTCCGCTTTCAGCTTCTCGAGCGCCGGTACGCAGCGTGCCAGCGCCACGCCGCCGCCCGGGACAATGCCTTCTTCGACAGCCGCGCGAGTGGCATGCATTGCGTCCTCGACTCGAGCCTTCTTCTCCTTCATCTCGGTCTCGGTCGCAGCGCCCACCTTGATCACGGCCACGCCGCCGACCAGCTTCGCCAACCGCTCCTGCAATTTCTCGCGGTCGTAGTCGCTGGTGGTCTTGTCGACCTGGCTGCGGATTTCCTTTACCCGGCCTTCGATCTCGTTGTGCTTGCCCTTGCCTTCGACGATGGTGGTGTTGTCCTTGTCGACGGTGATCTTCTTGGCCTGGCCGAGGTCGCTCACCTGCACGTTCTCGAGCTTGATGCCGAGATCTTCGGTGATGGCCTTGCCGCCGGTGAGAATCGCGATGTCCTGCAGCATGGCCTTGCGGCGATCGCCGAAGCCGGGCGCCTTCACCGCGCACACCTGCAAGGTGCCGCGCAGCTTGTTGACGACCAGGGTGGCGAGCGCTTCGCCTTCCACGTCCTCAGCAATGATGATGAGGGGCTTGCCGCTCTTGGCAATCTGCTCAAGCAGGGGAAGCAGGTCCTTCATCGAGCTGATCTTCTTTTCGTGGATGAGGATGTAGGCGTTCTCGAGCACGGCTTCCATGCGTTCCGGATCGGTGACGAAGTAAGGAGAGAGGTAGCCGCGGTCGAACTGCATGCCCTCGACGACTTCGAGCTGGGTCTCGAGTGTCTTGGACTCTTCGACGGTGATGACGCCGTCCTTGCCGACCTTCTTCATGGCCTCGGCGATGATCTTGCCGATGGTCTCATCGTTGTTGGCGGAGATTGTGCCGACCTGGGCAATCATGTCGCCGGTGACGGGCTTGGAGAACTTGTCGAGCTCGCCCTTTTCGCGGTTGCCTTCCTTATCGAGCTTGCCGCAAATCACGAACACGGCCTTTTCGATGCCGCGCTTCATGGCCATCGGGTTGGCGCCGGCCGCGACGGTCTTTACGCCTTCGCGGTAGATCGCCTGCGCCAGAACGGTGGCGGTGGTGGTGCCGTCGCCGGCCACGTCGGAAGTCTTGGAAGCGACTTCGCGCACCATCTGCGCGCCCATGTTCTCGAGCGCATCTTTCAATTCGATTTCTTTCGCCACGGTAACGCCGTCCTTGGTGATGGTCGGCGAACCGAACTTCTTTTCAATAACTACGTTGCGGCCCTTCGGACCGAGAGTGACTTTCACCGCGTCGGCCAAAAGGTTGACGCCGCGCAGAATCGCTTGCCGCGACTCCTCGCCATGAACAATCTGCTTTGCCATTGTTTCTTCTCCTGAATGTCGTTTGAAGTATTTCTATTGGAACTCATTGCAGGCGCAGCCTGCCGAAGCCTTTTGGGATTGGGCTTTAGCTAGAGCCTAGAGCCCAGAGCCCAGGTTTCTCCTACCGCTTCGCGCCCGCCAGTTCTTTCTTGGCGGTGGTGCCGACGACGATGCCGAGGACTTCTTCTTCGCGCATGATGACGAAATCTTCGCCATCCAGCTTGATCTCGGTGCCGGCATATTTGCCGAACAGAATGCGGTCGCCTTCCTTCACGGCGAGAGGGAATATCTTGCCTTCATCGTTGCTCTTGCCGCGGCCGGCGGCGATGACTTCGCCTTCCTGCGGTTTGTCCTTCGCCGAATCGGGGATAATGATGCCGCCTCGGGAGGTTTCGGATTCCTCGACGCGACGGACCAGAATCCGGTCGTGGAGGGGAGTAAACTTGGTAGCCATAGCTTTGGTGACTCCTTTCATTAGTCAAGTGTTTTCTGTGGTTTAGATAGCAGGTGTACGAGTTAACGCCCGGGTTGTTAGCACTCAAGCCAGTCGAGTGCTAATTCTACGGAGTTGAGTGGGGAGCTGTCAAGCGACGGTGCCCTTGTGAGTGGGAGTCGGTTTCCTTGCAGTGAGAGACGTTGCAACGACAGGGGAAGTCAAAATCGAAACCACGAAGGTCACGAAGGAATATCACGAAGGCACGCTTTTGAATGCGGTCTTGATTCCAGAACGTTGGAGGTCCGCGCGAGATGACAGGCGGGGGCAGGGTGCTTAGAATGAGCACAATCATGAAAAGGCTCTGGATGATCGCGGTGGGCTGCATTGTGCTTGGGGCATGGGCCTGGGCAGGGGAGCCAACCTCGGCGCTGAGCTTTCTGGTAGTCAAGGAAGATAACGGGAAACCGGTGCGCAATGCCGCGGTCGTGCTGCATCCGGTGAACACGCACGGGAAGCAGCGCCCGGGCGGGTTCGAGTTGAAGACGGACAACGACGGCAAGACGCATTTTGAGGGTGTGCCCTACGGGAAAATGCGGGTGCAGGTGCTGGCGCCCGGCTTTCAGACCTATGGCGAGGATTACGAAATCGACTCCGAGGCGAAGGAGATTATCGTCAAGTTGAAGCGTCCGCAGAAGCAGTATTCGATTTATGACGATGTGCCGGGGGCACCCAGGAAGGATGCGCCAACGGAGAAATCGGAGAAGCCGCAATAGTCGGCAGTCGTCAGTCTTCAGTCGTCAGCCAAACAAAGTCCAAATTTCGACAAAGAAAGTAAGACTATGGACTACCTTTTGAAGACGGAACCGTCGGTTTACTCATTCGAAAATCTGCTGCGGGAGAAGAACACGGTGTGGGATGGGGTGACGAATCCGGTGGCGGTGCGCCATTTGCGCGAGATGAAGCCGGGCGACCGCCTGGTGATCTATCACACGGGGGACGAGAAGAGTGCGGTAGGAACGGGCTCGGTGCTGTCGGTGGATGCGTCGGACCCGAAGACGCCGTTGGTGCGGATCCAGGCGGGCAAGGCGATCGGGGCAGCGAAGAATCTGGCGGAGATCAAGGCCCACAAATTGTTCGCTGACTCGCCGCTGGTGCGCCAGGGGCGCCTTTCGGTGGTGCCTCTGAGCCGGGCGCAGTATGAATTTCTTACGGGAGATTAAGTCATCGGTTCGTCGGTGTCGGTCTGAATCGGCCAATTCATCCCGGTGCTGCTCAAGCATACTTAGTTCCTTGTACAAACAAGAGAGCCACAAATTCAACCAGCAACGGTGTAGGCTGAAGACGGACTGAACGCGGACGGCGAGCCTGCACGCCACCATTGAGTCATATCCCCGAAACTGTGCCACACAGTAGAATAGAGACGTGATGCTTAAAAACTCGACACTTTACCCAAAGCCGATGCTGCTCGCAGGATTCCTCGCCGGCAGCATGCTTCTTATGTACGGACAAGACACCACTTCGCCGGCGACGAAGCCTGCAGCGAAAAAACCGGCGACTGCGAGCGCCGCCAAGACTACTGGGACCAAGACTGCTCCGGCAACCGCAACGGCGCTGAATTCCAAAAAAGACAAGATCAGTTATGCCATCGGGGCGGACCTGGGAAAGAAGCTGAAAACGTCGGACATCGATGTAGACCCGGCCATCCTGACCCGCGCCATGAAGGACACGCTCACCGGCGCGAAGAGCGAGATGAGCGATGAGGAGATCCGAGCGACCCTCACGGATCTGTCCAAGGACCTGCAACAGAAACAGGCCACGGTTGCCAAGGAAGCCAGCGAGAAGAATCGCAAGGCGGGGGAAGAATTCTTAGCGGCCAATAAGGGCAAAGAAGGCGTGGTCGCCTTGCCCGATGGACTGCAGTACAAGGTGCTGACGCCAGGTAACGGACCGAAGCCGTCGGCGTCGGACACGGTAGTCTGCAATTACAAAGGGACGCTGATTGATGGCAAGGAGTTTGACAGCTCCTACAAACGCGGGCAGCCGGCGACATTCCCGGTCAGTGGAGTCATCAAGGGCTGGACCGAAGCGCTGCAGATGATGCCGGTGGGATCGAAGTGGCAGCTGTTCATTCCGCCTGACCTCGCCTACGGCGAACGGCAGGCCGGTCCGGATATCACACCCGGATCCACGCTGGTCTTTGAAGTGGAGTTGATGTCGATCCAGCCGAAGACGGCGGCGGTGCCGGAGGGTGCTGAAAAAGCGGCTCCCGATAAGACTTCAGAGAAAGCTCCGGATAAGAGTCCAGATAAGTCTGCGGACAAGACTCCGCAGAACTAGCATTCGCGATTTGCGAGTTGTGGAACGATTGGAACCCGCCTTCTGGCGGGTTTTTCTTTGAGGTGAGATGTTGGGGCGCCCCAGCTTCGTGGTTAGGTTTTCAGCACGCGCTGGGTGCAGCCGGGTTCGGTGCAAACGTAGGTGACGCGATTCTGCTGGCGGTCGAGGCTAAGGATGAACATGGGGCGTCCGTGCATCTCGCAGCGCGGCTGGTTGGGCGAGATCTCGGGAGGAAGGTCGCGTTTGGGATTCACGTAGCCGACGCGTTCGCCGAAACATCGTCCGCAGAATTTTTCCGTGCAGCGAAAAAAATCGATGGAGTAGTCGGGACTGTACGGGGCGATGCAGGCCTCCATGGTGCGGAAATGTTTGTCGCAGAGAGGAAGGATGTCCGTCCGCATGCCTGAGGGAGTGTAGCATCCGAGGCGTGCGCGGATGGAGTGACGAGGAGGGAGAGTGGGGATGCGAGAGTGGGGATCCGAGAGTGGGTTGGCTTGGCGGGGCGAGCCTGCGGGCTCACGCCCCCTGCGCGGCGTGTCGGGCGATATCTGGGAAGAAGTTAACCACAGAGGGCACAGAGGTCACAGGGGAAGGCAAAGGCTTCACCACCAAGGGCACTAAGGTCGCACTAAGGAACTGCAGAGAAAACGGCCACTTTCACGCGAAGATTTTTTTTAGCTCGCGGCGGAGGATTTTTCCGGAGGGCGTGCGGGGAACAGAGTCGACGAAGCGGACTTCGCGCGGTTGTTTGTATGGGGTGAGACGCTCGGCGACGAATCCGCATAAGGTTTGCTTCATGGCATCGTCCTGGTTGTGGCCTTCGCGGAGGACGATGAACGCGCAAGGGATCTCGCCGGCTTCGGAATTAGGCCGGGCGACAACGCCGCAGTCGCGCACGGCAGGGTGCTCCATGAGAACGGCTTCGACTTCGGCGGGGGCAACCGGGAAACCTTTG
>Ga0307478_10002928_pt1 | contig 13053 bp, 10 predicted proteins | sample atmos_gasesECM4C_2_FD_203713 | JGI IMG/M metagenome (GOLD analysis project Ga0307478, IMG submission 203713) | Hardwood forest soil microbial communities from Morgan-Monroe State Forest, Indiana, United States - atmos_gasesECM4C_05 | ecosystem: Environmental > Terrestrial > Soil > Temperate...
TTCAGCAAGGCCGACAGCACGTGCCAGAGAAATTTTCGCGAAGTTATAGTTGTACAGACTATTGATGTATTGCTCGTGAGCACTGGCTACTGCTTCCTGAGATTGCACTACTTCGACGGTGTCGGTGACGCCGGCGCTGAAACGGTCGCGCGACTGAACCAGCGTCTCTTCCGCCAGGTCTATGTTGCTGCGGGCCACGGCGACCTGCTCCGCTGACGACTGAATGTTCAGCAGCGCGGAGCGAACGTCCGCATCAATCTGGGCGCGCAAGTTGTCGAAACGTTCGCGCGCTTGTTCGAGTCTCGCCTCCGCCTGCAAGACGTCTCCGTGAACGCTGCCACCCTGAAAGATCGGAATTGTCAAGGTGCCGCGCACGTCGAATACTTCGGTCGCGGTCGAAGGGTGCCCGCCGGCCGCACCGTAGTTGGCGTTGAAGGAAAGCGAAGGCAAATAGCCGGCGGACGCGGCCCTGCGGGCGAATTCCGCCGCGCGGGTTTCCGATAGGGCCGCTTGGTAGTCCGAACGCGAGGCGTAGGCCCTCTTCAGCGCTTCGTCCACGGCCACGGCCTCGAAGGGCTGGTACGGCGATTTGTCCGCCAAATCGAATTCCTGGCCGGGAGCCAGCCCAATCACCCGAGCCACGGTCAGTTTCTGGATTGCAAAGTTGTTCCTGGCCTGAATTAACTGTTGTTGGCGAGTCTGCAATTCCACCTTGGCGCGCAACGCATCGATGGCCGGCGAAGTCCCGGCGGTTACCTGGTCGGATGCCTGATCGTAGAGCGCCTGTGCTGTCTTCACCTGCGCTTGCGCGGTTTCAATGCGGGCCTCGTCGGCAATCGCCTGCAGGTACGTGTAACCCACGGCGAGCACGACAAGGTCGCGCGCGTCCTTGTAGGAATATTCGGCGGATTTCAAAGTGTGGCTGGAGGCACGCGCCGCGTTAATCGACTTCCAATCGAACAAGGACTGAGTCACCGCCAAACGCGCGTCAAAATAGGAAAACGGGCCTATAGACGCCGGAACATTGACGCCAGGGAGGCTCGTGAGGCCCACCTCCGCGAGATTGACCTCTGAATCCGCCACATAAGGCCCCACGGTCGCGTGCGGCAGCAAGGCGCTCAACTGCTCCCAGCGCTGGCCGCGCGCTGAGCGAATGTCTGCGTCCGAGAGGAGCGCGCCGAGATTTTGCTTCAATCCACGGTTGATGGCGTCGGGGAGCGAAATTGCAAGAACGCCCGGAACAGGCTTCGCCGGAACGCTGCCCGCGAACGGGCTTACTCCCGTGGTCCCAGGAATGGCTTGCCCGGGTGTAGGGGTGGTTTGCGTTTGCGCAACGGATACCGCTGCGCCGCAAAGCAGGGCTCCGGTCGTGAGGAGTGCGTGACGCGATCCACAATTGAAGTGGAGCCTCAAGGGAACCTCCCAGGTCCGGAAACTTCCCTAAATGCAGATACTGAAAACCTGCAGACTGGCCCGTCCTGCGATTCCGCATACCCCGAGCAACGCGGCGTTCATTGGATGCACAACGGGTCGCGAAGGGAATGAGCACTGCCAATCCCTCGCGGCGCGAGCCCTCACGCTGCCGACAAAACGCGAATCTCGTTGCGCGACCGGGGTGGCTGCAGGAGTCTCAGGGCCGATGATTTGCGCAGCGCGACCCTGGCGTGGTACAGCCGTCCCTTGGCCGCAGCCACGGATATGCCCATTGCCTTTGCGGTTTCCTGCATTGAGCATTCCTGCAGCCGCTGAATTCTAACCGCCTCGCGGAGGGCCGGCCGCAAGCGTTCGACGGCTCTGTTCAGAATTGTTTCTTCCTCTCTCTGGGCGCAACGCCGCTCCGGATTCGGCGTGCGGTCCGGTATTTGGTAGTGCAGCCGATCCTTGCCAGGATCATCGCTGCCCTCTAGGGCGACCTCAAGCGAACCTCGTTTCTTCCGCAGAATCATGAGCGCCGAATTAATCGCGATGCGCGTGAGCCAAGTGGCGAAGCTTGACCTGCCGTCGAAGTCCCTGAGGTGGACAAATCCTCTGAGTAGCGTATCTTGAACGGCATCTTCGGCGTCTTCACGGTTTCTGGTTATACGATGCGCAGCGCGAAAAAGCTGCTGTGAATATCGCTCGCAAAGTGTGCCGAAGGCCGTTGAGTGCCCGCGCTTCGCGGCTTCGACCAACCTGTCTTCGCTCAAGCGGGCGTTGCGCGCTGAATTGGCGCTACTGTCTTGCAAACTGCCCGGTTCGATCGCCAGAGTTGACATCACTTGTCCCCCTTACGTTTGACTGCTGTTTACAGCCCAGGACTCGAAACTGGTTGTGCGGCACCGCTTCATTCGCCTCTTTCTCTTTCCATCCACTCGTGGATATACGCCGGTGTGTTCTCAAGCTTCACTCCGCACGCTTGACAGCGAGCCAGAAACCTCACCGCGGCGCGATCTGCCAGCCTTATCTCTTTCAAATCCAAAACGATGTTGTCGTAGTCTGTTTGAGGACCGAAGAGCCTCTCCAACTCCGCTGCGTGCTCGGCGTCCATTCGCCCGCTCAGAGTGAAAACCGTGAGTCCCGGCAGCACCGATCTGTCGATCTTTAAAGTCATCGGTTCCGTCTTCTCGCTGAAACCTCGCGGGCCTTTATTTCGATCCGTGGGTCCCATCGACGACTTGCAAAGCACACGAGATGCAACACGCCTGCCATTGGCAACGCATTGTAAACAAAGGCTTAGAGCCGAGTAAGAGTGACGGAATCTTGGGAAGTGCCGAATTTTCGGGAGTTCAGAATTGACAGCCAGGCTAGGGTTGGGAGGCGAACTTGTGCTTGTTTATTTTGAGCTGTTGAATCTTCCAGTCCAGCGTAGAGCGCGGGATTCCGAGTTTGGCCGCCGCGCCACCGGGCCCCGCGACTCTTCCTTTACTTTGCGCCAGGGCAGCCTCAATAAGTTCTCGTTCCTGTTGCTCGAGGGTCTCGGTGAGTGGGCCTGGTAGTTCCGGGCGGTGCAACTCAGGGGTTGACAGCCAAGCGCTATCGACCGAAAAGGTCTCGCCCGTGCACAAGATTACCGACCTTTCGACGATATTTTGCAGTTCCCGAATGTTGCCCGGCCAAGGATACTCCTGGCATAGTTCGAGCGTCTTCTTGTCGATGCTGCGAATCTGTTTGCCCAGTTTTTCGGCGTAACGCTTTACGAAATACTCGACGAGCAAAGGAATGTCCTCTTCGCGCTGCCGGAGCGGAGGCACCTCGATTGGGAAAACATTGAGCCGGTAGAACAGATCAGCCCGAAACGTTCCCGCGGAGACTGCGGCTGGCAAATCGCGATTGGTTGCGGCAATGACGCGAACGTCGGTTCGAAAAACCCGGGTGCCTCCCACGCGTTCAAATTGGCGTTCCTGGAGCACCCGGAGCAGTGCAATCTGAGCTTCGGGGGGAAGCTCGCCGATTTCGTCGAGGAAAATCGTGCCGGAATGCGCCAGCTCAAATCGGCCCTGGTGCCGCTGGAGTGCACCGGTGAACGCCCCCTTCTCGTGGCCAAACAGTTCCGAGGCGATGAGCGTGGAAGGAATCGACGCGCAATTGACGCTGATGAACGCCTGGCCCGAACGGTGTGAATGCTTATGTACAGCGCGGGCGATCAACTCTTTGCCTGTGCCGGTTTCACCTATGATCAGGACCGTCGAGTCCGTAGGAGCGACCTTCACGATCCTGGAGAGCACCCCTTGCAGGGCGGGTGAGGAACCAACAATCTCCTCAAACATGAAGGCCTGATCGATTTGCTCCCGGAGTGCGAGGTTTTCGTCGTGAAGCCGATCTCTCAGATGTTTGATTTCTTCGAAAGCCTTTTCGAGCTTGGTTCGTGCGACACGCTCTTCGGTGACATCCATCGCCGTGCCAACGAAGGCCACCAGCTCGCCTGACTCGTCCAGGATCGGATGACCTATATTGTGGATCTGTCGGATTGATCCGTCTCGCAGAACGATTCGGTATTCTGATTCGAAGGCGGATTTCGAAAGCCGTGCCGTTTCATAATTTTGCGCTTCAAGCGGCCGGTCTTCAGGATGGATCCGGCCAAAGAAAAATTCGGCAGTGGACGCATCTTCATCTGATTTGACGTCGAATATTCGCAGCGCCTCGGGCGAGGTCGTTACGGTTCCCGACAAAGCGTGGTGTGTCCAGCTACCCGTGTGGCTCAGCTTTTGGGCCTCGAGCAAGTACGCCTCACTGCGCCGCAGCGCTTCGTTGGTTTCTCTCAGCTTCGCGGTTCGCTGCCTGATTTCCTCCAGCGCTTTCTCTAATTCGGCTCTGGCCCGCCTCTGTTCGGTTACGTCAATGACCGTGCCAACGAATTCGATCACTTGGCCCGCATCGTCTGTGACCGGATGCGCAACGCTGCGGACGTACTTTATGGATTGATCGGGAAGAACGATGCGATAGTTGTACTCCGCATCGTGACCCGCGAGCAGCGCCGCTTCGACTGGCTTGAGGGACGCGCGATCGTCGGGGTGTACGCGCTCGAGAAAGATCTCCGGAGTCGGTGTGGTATTTGGATCGAGGCCAAAAATGCGAAGATTTTCCTGCGACCAGAAAAGCCGCTTGGTGCCTAGGTTCCAGGCCCAGCTTCCCGTATGACTCAGCCTTTGCGCTTCCGCCAGGTATGCTTCCCTCTTCTGCAAGGTCTCATACAGAGATTGCAATCTCTCGGCGGTAAGGTTGAAGACCTGTCCAAGTTGGGCGAGTTCATCCTGGCCGATAACGGAAACTTGATGCGTAAATTCGCCGCGTGCCAAGGCTCTTGACCCTTCCACGAGCCGCCCGAGTGGCTCGGTAATGCTGCGGGTGATCACCAGACCAAGAAACGCAGCAATCAGCAAGGTGAAGAGGGCGGTGATCGGAAGGATCAGTAGCATCCGTCGCTGGACGTGGCCAATGTTCACGACGGCCTTGGCCAGCTCTTCTCTCACCGTTTCGTTGATATTTTTGACCAGCGCCAGAGTCTCGGATTCCAGAGGTTTTTTTTGGTTCGCCAGGCGAAGGCGCATGGCTTTCCAATCATTGGAAGTAGCCAAGGCTGTTATGGCCTCCAGTTGTGAAGGCAATGCGCTCTCAATGGCCTCGACCGTTGGCAAGATCGTGGGGTCCGGATGCATCCCGGAGGGCAGGTGCGTGAGGGCGTTTCTGGTTTGTTGCGTTCCCTCAAGGAGAGCCGCGCGAAGAGGAGGGGCTTCCCTCGACAAGCGGTCAAGGTCTTCGGACTGCGTGAGCTTGTCCAGGTTGTCGTCAAACGACAACAGAGCAGTCTGGAGGCGCACAACAGCGATTAGCTCCTGGCTCACTCCAGCCAGGCGATCCGCGTGGACACGGGCGGTATGAAATTGCCAGAGCAGGAAACCATCGGCCCCAAGCATCAGCAGGATGATCACAACGAAGCCAACGGTCAGGCGGGGGCCAATGTACAGGCGATTGGCGTCTGGAATTTTCATTCGGGGAACTCTTGCACGGCGTGCAACGTCCCCGGCTGTGTTGTTTCGTCCCATCGCTTGCCTCAAGCCGCGGCATGTCCCCGGCTGGCGTGAGTGACGCTCGCCGCGGGACGTCGAACCGATAGCTCAAATCGTTTGTTCGGTCAATCTAGTCTCCCTTTTTCGGCGGGCCAGTCTTGAAGCCGGTTACGGCAATCAGTTGTTTTTCCAGGGCTGCCGTAGCATTAGGGGCGCTGGTCTTGCGCAGCAGCACGGAATGCAGCGCCTCGATGTACGCTTTGCTGACGCCCTCATAGACTGGCCCGGCGATGCTCGACGGCCGACTAACCACGCCACCCCTTTGCTGCGTCAGTTGAGGAGACTGTGGGTACGGGTCCACGATCAGCGGCAACTCGTACAGCTCGGGTTGAGGCGGTGCCCCGACGCGAGCGCGATCCCTTGACTGAAGCTCTCTGCCGATCAAAAAACGAATGAGCGTTATCGCTTCCCGGGAATGAGTCGAGAAGCGGGAAATCCCCAAACCGATACCCCCTAGCGTACCTACCCGCCCTCCCGGACCGCCGGGCATACTCGAATAGCCAGTCCTGTCTGGCATCGCGGATTCCTGCCAGTGGGCCAGCCGATAATCCCACAGCCAGGTGCGCCGGAAAGCGGACCCGCCGGAGTCCCATACGTTCTTGGAATCCAGCTCCCGGTAGGCCACAACACTGGGCGGCGATATCCAACCTACCCAGCCCGCAGCTCGTTGCCATGCTCGGATCGCGGCTGGATTGTTCACGCTGATGGTTTTGTCGTTCTCGATGATTCGCCCTCCCCCCTCGGCGATCTGCCATTCCAAGCCGTTGCACGTCAAGCCTTCCCCAGCCGCTCCTTGCCAGACGTAGCCCCAGAAGTCCTTCCTGCCTTTGGCCCGCTCGCCCGCCTGAATCCGGGCGGCCATCTCTTCGAGCTCATCCCAGGTTTTCGGAGGATGATTGTAGCCGTATTTTCGCAGGAGATCGGTTCGATATTCCAAAACACCGACATGGGCGTGATAGGGCATGGCCACCACCTTGCCATCCACGGTGTAGGGGGCGATCAGTTGCGGGTCCTCGGCGGCGATTTCGTTGGCAAGATAGGGCCTCAGATCAACCAGATACTCGTCCAGAATTCCAGGCCAGATGACATCAATACCCACGACATCCGGGCTGGAGCCGCCCTCTTGGAGCAACCCGCGCAACAGATCCAATTGACCAAGTGAGGTTTCGGGAACCGGAAGGTGCTTGAGCGGGATGCCCGTCTCGCTCGTGAACTCTTGCGATTCGCGTTCCGCTCTGGGCAACTCGTCGGGCTGCGACCACTCCGGATCGAGAATCGTTACCGTGACCGGTTGACAGAAAGCCCGCCGACAACCACCCAAGCTGAGGATTAAAAAAGTGAAGAACAAGGACGAAAGGCATACCACAGCGGCAGTCTTCGCCGCACGCAAGTGGGCGAGCTGAAGATTTTCGATCCTGAGAGATCTCGGCCAGCTACGCGGGAAGGCCGAAAGCTTCCGGTTCGATGGTCTCTGGGCTCTCAATCCGGGTGCCATATTGGACCGCTTACCCAGCTTAGGGTCGGGAGAGTGTACGCCAAAAGGGTGTGCTGCTCAACAACGAGGCAACTGAGGCATGTTAACCCAACTTCCACGGCGACGACATCGTCTGAATTTCACGGGTACGAGACTTAGGGGCAATCAGGGAATGGCCGCAGGCTCGAAAGCCCACGGCTCGCGATGACTCTAGGCGTAAACGGACGGGAAGGGGACTCCGTCAGTTTTGGCCTTCTGGGTTAGCAGGAACGACGGACCCCTCCTTAGCTACCTCTTCTTCTTTCGCCCGTTTTTCGAGCTTCCTCTGGGCGCGGCGTTCTTCCTTCATGCGCTGTTTCTCAAGCCGCTTCATTTCCTTCTGGCGCTTCTGAAATGTAATAGCCATACCGCCTCCTTGGCTGGACGTTCACTCGTTCGATCACGCAGGCCCGGGCCAACGGCTCAGTATGCGCTTCGGACAAATACCCGGAACTTGCTTGACCTTGAAGGATGCCGGAGCTTTCGGAGGGCCTTGGCTTCGATTTGCCGGATACGCTCGCGCGTCACCGAAAATGTTTGGCCAACCTCCTCCAACGTGTGCTCACTCCCGTCCTCCATCCCGAAACGCATTCGAATAATCTTTTCCTCTCTCGGTGTAAGAGTCTTCAACACGTTGGCCATCTGTTCCCGCATGTTCAGCTGAATGGCCGCGTCCGATGGCGAGACCAGGGCCTTATCCTCGACAAAATCACCCAGGCGCGCCTCTTCATCGTCGCCGACAGGTGTCTCGAACGAGACCGGCAGTTGCGCGATCTTCTTTGCCTTGCGGACATGATCCACGGGGATATCCATGCGTTTGGCGATCTCCTCAACGGTCGGCTCGCGGCCAAGCTCCTGGACGAGTTGGCGGCTCGTTCTCATTTGCTTGTTGATGGCTTCCACCATGTGCACAGGCACGCGAATCGTCCGCGCCTGGTCGGCAATGGCCCGGGTAATCGCCTGGCGAATCCACCACGTCGCATAGGTAGAGAACTTGTACCCCCGCCGCCACTCGAATTTGTCCGTGCCTCGCATGAGACCGATGTTGCCTTCTTGAATCAAATCGAGGAAATGCAGGCCACGGTTTGTATATTTTTTGGCGATAGAAACAACCAGACGAAGATTGGCCTCCGTCAACTCCCGCTTGGCTTGTTCGGCTTGCATTTCGCCGCGCGAGATCAGCGAGAGCGCGCGCTTCAGGCTGGTTCCGTCGACCCCCGTGGATTGTTCGAGGTGGTTGCGTTGCGAACGGTGCGCATGCAGCTCCTTTCGAACCGCTGCCTTTCCTGCCGCGGAGCCTGCGCGGCGCTTCAGTTTGGCAATCTCCTCTTCGAGCGACTGAAACCTCCTTGCCGTCACCCGCAGCAAAGCGATCAGGCGCTTTTTCTCACGCTCATGGAAATCGATCGAGCGCGTAAGTTGCGACATTTCGACTATTGTTCGAGCCAATCGAGTCGAGAGCCGGAGATACCCGCGACGATTTGCTTTTGTCGCCTGCTTCATCCGGGCTGCCTGGCTGAGAGCAGCTTCCCGCAGCTTCTCTATCTTGTCGATGATTCGCAGTGTGTGGCGGGTTTTCCCCTCAATTTTCCCTTCGGTCAGTTCGTCTTCGTCGAAGTGGATGAGCGACTTGATCGGTAGCGCGCCACTACGCAGCTCCGCACCGATAGTAATCAGCTCGTTCAGCACCAGTGGGGACCGGGATATCGTCTTCATGACCAGCAAGTGGCCACGTTCCATGCGCTTGGCGATTTCCACTTCCAGTTCGCGCGTCAACAGCGGCACAGTACCCATCTCTCGCAGATAGGTCCGGACCGGGTCGCTCGCGTGCTCGGTGAGGTGCGCCGAGTGGTCAAGCGCGGTGTCGTCCGGCGGGGAAGTCTCCTCCTGGTTGAATTTGCTCGGTGGCGCGACTCCTACGCCTGCACTTGACGCTATCGCCTCTGCAGCGTCCTCATAGACTTCGAGGCCGTCTCGCTCGAGAGCGGAAAACAACTCGTCTATCTCTTCCGTCGCGCCTTCCGAAGTTGGGAGAGCTTTGTTCAATTCGTTCGCGAGCAGGTAGCCGCGTTCTCTGGCCAATTGCAAGAGATCGTGCATCTGGCTCTGATTTTCCTGATTCGACAAGGACGTCACCCCTCAAGCTACTGCCGGAGTTGGCCGGCCTTCCTCAAATCCCGTCGGCGCCGTAGACACCCGCACGCTGGCCGCGCGGTGGAAGACAGGTCTGGGACCGCAGCCGTGACGTCCGATACGCGCGGCTGTTCACTACGATCCCGCTCCTATTTCACTCTGATCGGATTTTTCTGGACTCGGTTATTCCAGAATCAACCAATCTCAGTATACACCCGGTCGCAGTTCGCTCGGGCTACGATCTCCAGACGAATCACGCATCAATTTCCCATTTGTGCTTGCAGAAATTCCCCCGGCAGACGAATCAGTGTGGAGCGGGACGTCGCGGGAACCCTTTCCCGGTCCTTTGGAGCGCTCTCTATGCCCTCAAATCGCGCGCCATGCACTCTTTCCATCCGGATGCCGAGAGTTCGCTCCAATTGGAACAGTTCCGTTCGCTGTTCTCTCAGAAAGAAAGTTGAGGCCACGCCGCGTTCACCGGCCCGGCCAGTGCGGCCGATACGGTGGATGAAGTTCTCGGCCACTTCCGGAAGGTCATAGTTGATGACGTGGGCGATATCCTGCACGTGAATTCCGCGGGCTGCCACATCGGTGGCAACGAGCACCCGATACTGCCCGCGCTGAAAACCGGTCAATGCCGCTGTTCGTTGTGATTGCGAGCGATCTCCGTGAATCATCGCGGTATTGATGCCCTGACGACTGAGGGACTTGGCGATCCGTTCGGTGCCTCGCTTGGTCCGCGAGAAAACGAGGCAGCGGCCGCTCTCCTGAATAAGAAGGTTGTACAGCATTTCGGGCTTTCCATGATCGGGCACTTCAAATGCCTGGAGCCGCACGTTCTCGGATGGTTTTAACGTGGAACCAAAGGTGAGACGGACAGGGTTTGCCGTGTAATCTTTCACTAAGTCGGTTACTGCTCCTTCCATGGTTGCGGAAAAGCAGAGCGTCTGGCGCTGCTTGGGCAGATTCCTGACGATTCGCCGGATTGCCGGGAGAAAGCCCATGTCTAGCATGCGATCTGCCTCATCCAGCACTAGCGTTTTCACATTGCTAAGTGAGAGCAGTCCGCGATCGAGGTAGTCCTCCAACCGGCCGGGAGTAGCCACAACCAGGCGGGCACCCTTTCGAATTGCATCGAGTTGGCATCCTTCCGGCATGCCACCAACCACCAGGGCCGCAGGCCGCCCCTGCTTGCACCGCAGCGCCTCGTACTGTGCCAGCACCTGCATCGCTAGTTCTCGCGTGGGAACGAGCACAAGCGCGGCAATTCCGGCTGTCTTCGGCAGCGAGAGCTTCTCGATCACAGGAATCAGGAACGCCAGCGTCTTGCCGGTCCCTGTCTGCGCCGTGGCAATCACATCTGCACCGGCTAGTGCCTGCGGGATTGCCGCAGCCTGCACCGGAGTCGGCGCCGAAAATTGCGCCGCATGGAGTCGCTCCTTTAAGGAAGGAGATATAGAGAGTTCTGAAAAACTTTGCATTTTGCTTTCTTGCTGGCAGGGATTGTTTGCAACGCGCCCATCTTAGGGCGAGTGCAGCAATTTGCATTGCCAGTCTTAGTTTTGAATTACGCTGAAAACGAACGGAGGAAACGAAGGGCGGGTATTCTCAGATCAAATCTCTAAACCAGAGGGGCCGCACAGCACAACCGATGGATTAAGCGCACTAAGAGAATAACACAGGACCGCGGTTCCCGCTCAACATAAAAAAGCCGCTGCGATCCCGCCTCTTTCCCGCGTGGCCGCCACTGTGCTCACCCTTACGATGCCGCTCCGGAAAAGCCGTCGAAGGGAAGAGGCGCTCCGCGAGTTAGTTGTTCCTCTTATTCGGGTTCATTGTGTTCTTTGTCCAGCGCCGGATTGCTTTCTTTCTCGAGTCGACTTGCTTCCGTTTCTCGGCGCTGTTTGCGTCCCCGTGCTTATGGAGCTGGAGAAGGGAACCGTCGCGAAAATGGAGGGGATCCCTGAGATTCTGAAGCGCCCGGTAGTAGAAGACGGCGGTGGGGCGATGGCGTTTGAACCTAAGACTACGGAGAAACTCAAGCTCTTCTTCAGTAGCGCCTCCACTCAAATCAGGCAGACTTAAAAACTCTTCGAAGCCTGGTTCGGCCTGAGCACGTTCGCCTTCTTCCCGCTCAACAAACCGAAAATGTACCGCCTGTACCGGAGAGAGCAGCGGATTCAAGAGAACTTCCATCGCAAATGTCATCACGTCGATATCCCAAGACTCGATCATGGGTGCCAGAAAGGCAGTGCAATGATTAACGGAAATATTGAACACGTCCGTATCTAAGAACTCCAGTATGATCGTCCGCGCTTCTTCATAGGACTGGTTCCTCAGCTTCGCCATGCTCCTCAGCCAGCGTTCGTTTTCCAGCTCGTCGCGGGCGATTCTTTTTGTCACGTCCAGAAGTTTCTGCGTGACCAGCCGCTCCAACTCGCCAAAGGCCTGCTTTTCGAAAATCTCGCGCACCTGTTTCCGCCGCTCGGCGCGGCACTTCCCGATGACCACTTCGCGCACCTCCCGATGGAGCGGTGTCGGCGGGTCGACCTTCTTTTTCCATTCTTCCCGCTGTTGTTCTTCTACCATGGCGGACAACTGGCCCTTCGGCAGTTTCAGGAAGGCGTTCATCTTCTCGTAGATGTCCGTTCGATTGGGGGCCGGCGGAGCCTTTTTGCGGGTAAGCAGTTGCGAGATGTAAGACTCCGTCACTTGGGCGGCCGCGGCGAGGTCGCGTTGTTCGAGGCCCAGCTCCTTGAGCCTTTGCTGGATTACCAGGCAAACGTCCATGCGGTCTCCTCCCGGTTAACCGTTCTGGTAAACCCATAGTACAGGGGCAACTTTCACTTGACAATAAGAGTAAAGCGCGGCATGCTGATCGTACGATCAAGGCCGCTTTCAGGTCTTCGAGACCAGTTGCCGCATCCTGACGACTCCCTTGGTCTTTAAGAAGGAGAGTCTATGTTCGCTCGCAAGGTTTCCCTACGCCTGAAGTCCGACGCCGCCGGCCAATTCCTCAAAAAGATGGAAAATGAGATCATCCCCCTGCTGCGCAAGCAGAAGGGCTTCCTTGACGAACTCACGTTAATGTCACGGACCGGAAAAGAAATTTACGCCTACAGTTTCTGGGAAAGCAGCGAGGACGCCGAGCGATACGACCGCACCACGTTTACGGAAGTGACCAAACTCCTTACCGGGCTGACTGACGGGGCCGTGCGCGTGCATACCTACATGGTTGGCAACTCCACATTTCACGGAATAGCCGCTACCGCCGTTGCTTCCTGAGCTCTACAGCGTCGCAGGGAACTCTTCCGCCCATGCGTTACTCATTACTCTTTCAGGGCTTGCCGCCGGGTCTTGCCTCACGCGGTTCCGCAGGTTCTCGGCAAAGGAAGGCCCACTTGAAGGTGTCTGCTACGCACACGCTAAGGAAGAAACAGACACCGTGCGGGACCACGAAAAGCTTCGAGGATCAAATCAAAGTGAGGGATAGGAAATGACCAAACTCTATGTTGGGAATCTGGCGTTCGGCATGACCGACGATAGCTTGCTGCAGCTGTTCATCGGGAAGGGATACAAGGTAGCCTCTGCCCGCGTCATCACCGACCGGGAAACCGGCCGGTCACGCGGTTTCGGGTTCGTCGAACTCGGGCCCGAAGTCGACGCGACAAAGGCCATCGGCGAATTCAATGGCATGAATATCGAAGGCCGCGAACTTCAGGTCAACGAAGCGCGTCCGCAAGAATCCCGTGGCGGTGGGGACCGCGGCGGCGGACGAGGATTTTCTGGTGGACGGGGTGGACGCGGAGGGCGTGGGAGCTACTAGTCAGCTGCCGAGCAACTGCTTGTGTTCGCAGTCAA
>Ga0307478_10002929_pt1 | contig 13049 bp, 8 predicted proteins | sample atmos_gasesECM4C_2_FD_203713 | JGI IMG/M metagenome (GOLD analysis project Ga0307478, IMG submission 203713) | Hardwood forest soil microbial communities from Morgan-Monroe State Forest, Indiana, United States - atmos_gasesECM4C_05 | ecosystem: Environmental > Terrestrial > Soil > Temperate...
CCGGACGCCTTCAATCCCCGGACACGAACTGGCCGGAGTGGTCACCGCTCTCGGCTATGGCACGACGGGGCTGTCGATTGGACAGCGGGTGTTCGGCCTCACGGACTGGTATCGCGACGGCACGCTGACGGAGTATGTGGCCGTCGAGGCACGCAACCTCACACCGCTGCCGGGCGACGTTGACTTCACGGTGGGCGCGGCCCTCGTGATGCCAGGCCTGACCGCGTGGCAGGGGCTGTTCGAGCACGGCCGCCTTCACGCGGGGCAGAGCGTCCTCGTGCACGGTGCGGCCGGCGTAGTCGGTTCGATGGCGAGCCAGCTCGCACGTGAGGCCGGCGCGTACGTCATCGGCACCGGGCGCGCTGCCGCCCGTCAGACGGCTCTCGACTTCGGCGCACAGGAGTTCGTCGACCTCGATAACGACGCCTTGGAAGACGTCGGCGAAGTCGATCTGGTTTTCGATGTCCTCGGCGGCGACATCGCGAAGCGGTCTGCGGGCGTGATTCGCGCCGGAGGAACGCTGGTGACCGTCACCGGCCCGACCGAGGCGCGGCCCTCTGGCGGCCTGACTGTCGACTTCGTCGTCATACCCGATTGCGCCCGATTGAGTGAGCTCGTCCAGCGGGTCCGGGTTGGTCGGCTGCGGACAAATATCGGCAACGTGGCCGCCCTCGACGATGCGGTTGCCGCCTTCAACCGGACCGAGCGGATCAAGGGAAAGACGATCATTCGCGTTCGTCCGTGCGGACGCGGGGACTGCCTAACGCCCGCGAAGGTGCAAGTTCACGCGCCTAAGAAGAGTTTAGATGTCGAACACGATTCCAAATCTAAAAGAAAAGGATAAAAGAGCATGGCAACTAAAAAAGGAAAGTCTGTAATGGATTGGGAAAACGCTGCGGATTTTAGTACGCCGACCGTTTTCTATCGCACTCTTAACGTGGAGGGGCTGGAAATCTTCTATCGCGAAGCCGGTCCCCGGGATGCTCCCACCGTTCTGCTCTTGCACGGCTTTCCGTCGTCTTCTCATATGTTCCGCAATCTGATTCCCAAGCTTGCGGATAAATATCACGTCGTTGCCCCAGACTTCCCTGGATATGGCGAAAGCTCGGCACCGTCGGCCAACGATTTCGACTATTCCTTCGAACGGTTAGCGACTGTGACCGAAAAGTTCACCGAAAAGCTGAATCTTTCTTCATATGCGTTATACCTCTCAGATATAGGTGCATCGGTTGGTTTCCGGTTAGCTGTCATGCATCCCGAACGAGTGACCGCTATCATCGTCCAAAACGGAGGAGCCCATGTTGAAGCCATAAATAAGGAATTCTTGACGGGGGGATTATCTGACTACTGGGAAGAACGGAGCGAAAAGAACGCTCAAGTTCTACTCGACTGGCTTCTGACGATTGAAGGAACCAAGTGGCATTATCTGCATGGTGCCAGCGATCCGTCGAAGATCAGCCCTGACAATTGGGTGATCGACCAGGCTTACCAGGACCGGCCGGGAAACAAGGATATCCAGCTTTCAATCCTCTACAAGGCGAAGAGAGATCTGGATGTTTTCGACGATTGGCAGCAGTACTTCCGTAAACATCAGCCCCCTACGCTGATCACGTGGGGCAAAAACGATGGAATCTTTACGGTGGAGGGTGCTGAACTCTTTAAAAGAGATATTCCCAGCGCAGAGCTCCATCTTCTCGACACGGGCCATTTCGCGTTGGAAGAAGAAGTGGATCGGATTGGGTCGTTAATGCATGAGTTTCTCAACCGTATAATAAACAAGAACTAAGTATTGAAAGGGCGTTGCCAAGAGATTCTCTTTTGATTCGGGAAAAGACGCATTGAGTTTCTTTGATTTGAGTTGTGCAGATAACAGGAACAATAAATCGGGAGAACCAAGGAAATGGCAACGGAAATAGAACTGGGGTCTGACCGAGCGGAGCGCATGGGACGGAAGACCAGCGGGCGAGCATCAGCGAGGCTGTGGGTGGCCGCTGGCCTAGCATTGATAGCGCTTGGGGGTGGATGGCGCAGTTATTCCCGTGGCGCAAGTCGAAGTTCTGCCCATACCCGTCCAGCGGCACTCCCGGAAGTAGTGGTGAGCAAGCCGTTGGTACAGGACCTTGACACACAGTTGGGCTTCCTTGGTCAATTTTCGGCGGTCTCGCAAGTGGAGCTGCGCGCGCAGGTAGGCGGCACACTCACTGGGATATTTTTCAAGGACGGCGACATCGTGAGGAAGGGCGATCTGCTTTTCACTATCGATCCCCGGCCCTATGAGATCACACTCGCGGAGGCGACCGCCGAACTCAACGTCGCGTCGGCTCATTTAGAACTGGCTGACCGACAACTTGACCGGGCCAAGGATCTAGAGCAGAGCAACGCTGGAAGCGTGGAAAACGTGGACCAGCGCACATCCGATCAGCGGTCCGCGCGCGCTGCGGTCGAAGACGCGAAGGCCCGGATCCGGGATGCGCAGTTCGACCTCGACCATTGCCGGATTACGGCGCCGCTCACTGGGCGCATGGGCACGCATCTCGTTTCCGTGGGCAATCTGATCGCTGGCAGTCGCACGGCGACGAGTCCAACGACGTTGCTTGCGACGCTTGTGTCGCTTGATCCGATTTACCTCGATTTTGATATGAGTGAGTCCGATTTCCTGACTTACTCCAAGTACGGCAAACACCTCAAAGGGGCGCATGTCCAAAAAGTTGAGGTGGCGCTCGGCGATGGCAAACAGTACGCGCGGAGCGGCGTATTAGATTTCTTGGATAATGTGCTTGATCGGTCGAGCGGCACGATTCGCGCCAGAGCCACTGTTCCGAATGCAGATCTTGTCTTGACGCCAGGCGAGTTCGCTCGTGTTCGAGTGGTCGTCGCGCCTCCCTCGCTAACGCTTCTTGTCCCGGACAGCGCAGTCCTGCCCGACCAATCGCAACACATGGTTATGACGGTCTCGACGGACGGGACGGTAGCGCCAAAACAAGTGGAGGTAGGAGATATGCGTGGCGGTTTGAGAGTGATCCTGTCGGGGCTCTCACCCAGCGACCGAGTGATCGTGGACGGGTTACTGCACGCCGCGCCCGGCACCAAAGTCGCGACACACGACGGCACGATCCGTTGTGCCCGTAGTCGAGACTAGGGGCGAGCCAAGAACATGCGTCTGGCACATTTCTTTATCGAACACCCTCGTTTCGCGACCGTACTGAGCGCTTTCGTGACGCTGTTTGGGCTCGGTGCCCTCGCAATCCTGCCGGTCGCGCAGTATCCGGAAATCGTCCCACCCACAGTGCAGATCACCACGGTCTATCCAGGTGCCTCTGCGGACACTGTGGCGCGCACCGTGGCCACGCCGCTTGAACAGCAGATTAATGGCGTCGAGAATATGCTCTATATGGGTAGCCAGTCGACCGGCGACGGCAAGCTCACAATCACCGTTACCTTCCGCATCGGCACCGACTTGAATGTGGCACAGATGCTGACGCAGAACCGTGTCCAAGACGCTTTGCCGCGGTTGCCGGAAGACGTGCAGCGTCTCGGTGTGCAAGTCAGGAAGGCGACGCCCAACATACTTCTGGCCATTCACCTGCACTCACCGGATAAATCACGCGACAACCTGTATCTCTCAAACTACACAACCTTGCACATAAAGGATATTCTCGCGCGCCTCCAAGGTGTCGGAGATGTGCAGTTCTTGGGCGGCCGCGAGTACGCGATGCGCATCTGGCTCGAACCCGACAAGGTTGCAGCGAACAATCTCAACGGCAGTGAGGTGCTCGCGGCGCTGCGCGCCCAGAACCTGCAGGTCTCGGCTGGGATTCTGAATCAGCCGCCCGTTCCAGGGCGCGAGGCCTACCAGATCAACGTTGAGACCCTCGGCAGGCTTTCTACACCCGAGCAATTCGGTGACATCGTCGTCAAATCCGATAAGCAAGGAAGGGTGACCCGTGTGCGCGACATCGGTCGAGTCGAGGTTGGTGCCGCGGATTATGGATCCACTTCGTACATGGATCGCAGTGACTCTACGTCGCTCCTGATCTACGCGCAACCGGGCGCAAACTCCCTTGCAGTCGACCATGAGGTCCTCGCGGCGATGAAAGACCTCAAGAAAGAGTTCCCGCAAGGCGTCGATTACAAAATCATTTACGATCCGACGAACTTCATCGCCAAATCGGTCCGCGAGGTGGTCATCACAATTTTTGTTGCCATCCTTCTCGTGCTCGGCGTGGTGTTCCTGTTTCTTCAAAATTGGAGAGCCTCGATTATCCCGGTCGTTGCAATTCCCGTCTCCCTCGTTGGGACGTTCGCGATTCTGTATCCACTCGGGATATCGCTGAACAACTTGTCCCTTTTTGGCCTGGTTCTCGCGGTTGGCATCGTCGTCGACGATGCGATCGTTGTTGTCGAAAACGTCGAGCGCAACATGCGCGAGGGTATCTCGGCGTCGGATGCCGCTCACAAGACAATGGACGAAGTCGGCGGAGCGTTGATCTCGATCGCACTCACGTTGTGCGCCGTTTTCGTTCCTTCGGCTTTTCTCTCGGGAATATCCGGACTTTTCTTTCGGCAGTTTGCCGTCACAATCGCAGCATCGACCGTCATCTCGTGCTTTGTCTCTCTGACCCTGAGCCCGGCTCTTTGCGCGGTACTCTTCAAAGACCACCATCCGCGAGGCACCTCGTCGCGTGGCTTGGTGAGTCATTTTTTCGATTTAGGTTTTGGCTGGTTTAACCGCGGCTTCGAGAAGTTGTCAGACGGATATGGAAATCTCACACGCCGTCTGGTGGCAGGAGTCGCCATTGTCCTCGCGATTTATGTCGCGCTGATCGGCGTTGCCGGGCTGGAGTTCTCGCGAGCGCCAACGGGTTTCATTCCGGAACAGGATCAGGGATACCTGATCAATATCGTTCAGCTCCCTCCCGGAGCGACGCTTGCGAGGACTGAAGAGGTTGTGAAGCAGGCGACCGATATCATCCTGAATACGCGCGGTGTTGAACACGTTGCTCCCTTCGCAGGCCTCGATGCGACGACATCGACGGTAGCGTCCAATTCCGCGACGATTTTTTGCGGCCTGCCCTCTCTTTACAACCACGAAATTCCTGGAGTCACGGCAAACACAGTATTGGCGGACCTCCGCGCACGCCTGTCCGTGATCAAGGATGCGCGCGTGCTGACCATCCCCCCTCCACCTGTACAAGGCCTCGGGAGCGCCGGTGGTTTCAAGATGATGCTGGAGGACCACGGCGGGCTCGGTTCGGAGGCTCTTGTGCGGGCGGCGAACGATCTCGTCGCGGCTGCGAACAAGGATCCGCATTTCGCTGGCGCGTTCACGTTGTTTAACACTGGATCGCCCTCCGTCTACCCGGACATCGATCGCGTGAAAGCGCAAAAAGTTGGAGTCACGCCGACCGACGTGTTTTCGACCCTGCAAGTCTATCTGGGTTCCCAATACGTGAACGATTTCAACTTACTAGGCAGGACGTACGAAGTAATCGTCCAAGCCGACGGTCAATACAGACGCAACCAACCGGACATCATGCGACTGAAAGTACGCAACGCTTCCGGTGAAATGGTACCGATTGGAACGGTGGCACAGCTGAAGGACAATACGATCCCATACCGTGTGCCGCGCTACGATCTTTTTCCAGCCGCGGAGGTGCAGGGGGTAGCGGCTCCGGGTGTTGCCTCTGGTACTGCGCTGCTCCGCACGGAGGAGCTTGCCCACCAGGTTCTCCCACAAGGAATCGGGTTCGAGTGGACGGATCTCTCCTTCCAAGAGCAGCAACATGGAACTCCCACGCTCGTTGTCTTTGGCGCAGCGGCTCTCTTCGTCTTCCTCGTGCTCGTGGCGCACTACGAAAGTTGGAAGTTGCCGATAGCAATCGTTCTAATCGTGCCGATGTGCCTGCTCGCATCGGTAAGCGGCCTGCTCGCACGAGGCTTGCCGATCGACATCCTGGCGCAAATCGGTTTCGTCGTACTTGTAGGCCTGGCCGCGAAAAACGCGATCCTGATTGTCGAATTCGCGCGACAGAAGGAAGAAGACGGTGCAACTGCCAGGGAGGCCGCTGTACATGCCGCACGCACACGCCTCCGCCCTATCTTGATGACGTCCTTCGCGTTCATCCTGGGGGTTGCGCCGCTCGCGGTAGCTACCGGCGCGGGCGGCGAAATGCGGCGGTCACTGGGTACGGCCGTGCTGTTCGGGATGCTGGGGGTGACCGGCTTCGGTCTTCTTTTTACTCCCGCATTTTACACTTTCATCCGCATTTTCGGCCGTAACCGTAAGGAACGCGAATTGAGTCAGGCCGCGCTCAAAGCGACAGCGATCATTCTTGCGCTCAGCCTTTTTGCAGGTGGTTGTGCCGTGGGTCCGCGCTATGTGAAGCCCACCACCAATCTCGCTCCATTTCATAATCTTGCCGCGGCCGGCGCGACTAAGCCGGAATTTTCGGCACCGCCTCTCGACAGTTGGTGGACGGGTTTCGACGATCCGATGCTCGTGACCGTGGTGCAGCGCGCCCTGGACCAAAATCTCGATCTTGCCGCTGCGTTTGCGCGTGTCCGCCAAGCCCGGGCGGCAGCGGCGGCGGCGGGCGCGCAACTCCTGCCGACAGCCGATTTGGCGGCGACGGTCACAGCAGAGCACCAGAGCGTTGTGAGTCCGTTTGGCTCTGCTGCGAATGGTTTTCCAGGCTACAGACGCGATCAGCGAGAGTATACGGTTGGAGCCGCTGCGAGCTGGGAAATCGATCTTTCCGGAGGGCTGCGGCGCGGTGCAGCCGCGGCTGCTGACGAAGTGCAAGCTGCGCAAGCCGAACAGGTTGGGACTCGAATCACCGTAGCTGCCGAGGCAGCGGACGCATATCTTCAGGCAAGGGAGTTTCAAGCACGGCTTGCGGTGGCGCAGGAACTCATCGACACCGATACACATCTCCTGGAGTTGGTCGAGGTCCGTCGACGCGTGGGAGTGGCAGACGATCGGGAAGTTGCCCAAGCAGAAGCACTTCTCAAGCAAGCCAAGTCGACGGTACCTTCCTTGCGTGTAGACCTCGAAGCGCAACTGAACCGTCTCGATGTCCTCATGGGCGCTCAGCCGGGAACATACGCAGAAGAGCTTTCCAAGCCGGGGACGATTCCCGGAATTCCAGCGATTGGTGACGCTGACCAGCCTCTCGACGTCCTACGCCGCCGACCCGACATTATCGCGGCCGAGCGCCGGCTTGCCGCGTCGAACGAGCGAATTGGCGTTGCGATTTCGGATTATTACCCGAAGATTTCGCTTTCTGGCGCTCTTGGTTTCGACAGCATCAACGGTGGCACTCTCTTTAACGGAAAGGCGTTCCAGCCCATCGGGGCGGGAGCGCTGCGATGGCGCCTGTTCGATTTTGGAAAGGTCGCTGCCGAGGTCGCGCGGCGCCTATGCCGAAGCGCTTGCAGAGTATCGGCAGGCGGCCTTGAGAGCTACGGAGGATATCGAGAACGCTTTGATGGAGCTTGCGCAAACGCAAGTGCGCCTGCAGGAGTTGCAGGGTGAAGTTGCCTCTCTTACGCGAGCTCGCGATCTTTCTGAGCGCGCCTACAGGGCCGGCGCAATCCCGCTGACCGACGTTCTGGACGCGGATCGTCAGCTCCTTGTTGCGCAAAACGACGTGGAGAGCACCCGAGCGGGTGCGGCTCGCGCTGCAGTGCGCACCTTCCGCGCACTTGGCGGCGGGTGGGACGTACGCAGCAACGCGTCCATCGCTTCGGTGAAGTGAGGGAGTTGGAGGCTCATTCCGCTGCATCCGCCTAACTTTGACAAGGGTTGCCACGGTTTCTGTTCCAATCGTGGCCGAGACTTGCGCACGCGGAGGAGCTGGGTTTTCGCGATTTCTCCAGCTTGTTCCTGGTGAAGGAGAATCGCAGACAACTGGGAAACTCTGCGTGTTGCATTTCTTGTATAAAGGTCAACTTAACATGCGAGTCTTTGCAAAGACGAACGAAGCGAGTGGGGTGCAATTCTAAATCTTGAATCTGGCGATCGAATTGAACTGTTCAAGAAGATTCCCCGGAAGCGACAATTTCGCGCGACCGTTAACCGTTTGACGAAGTCGGACCTTACGGTTATCGGAGCACATCACCGAAAGGACAGAAGCGATGCATAACATGAAGAAGCTGATTCTCTCTGTATTTATCTTTACCTTCGGATTTGCCACGGCAACGCATGCCCAGCAAGTGAATACGCTCCTTACGAAACAGCTTCCGGAAGCACCGGGTAAAGAGATTGAAGTCATTACTGTCAATTACGCCCCGGGAGCCGTCGACGCGATCCACCGGCATGATGCGCATGCGGTTGTCTATGTTCTCGAAGGGGAAGTTGAGATGCAGGTTCGCGGAGGCACGCTTCAGCGGCTTGGTCCCGGGCAGGTATTTTACGAATCGCCTGAAGACGTTCATACCGTAAGCCGTAACGCGAGTAAGACGAAACCAGCGAAGTTCGTCGTATTTTTCATCAAAAATGAAGGAGCACCGATTCTCACTCCCGTTCACTAGCTTCGGACGCGAGCATTGCATTTCCCCGATGAAACCATTTTGCCTAAAGCAATATTCCTTACGTAGGGGCACGTATGAATTCAAAAACTGCGCAACTCAGAGAGAACGGGACAGAGATTGTCCGTCTGTTCGCACGGTTTGCACTAGGAGCTTCCTTTCTATCCGCTGTGGCTGATCGTTTTGGCTTGTGGGGGCCATATGGAGCAAAGAACGTATCCTGGGGAAATTTCGCTCATTTCGTGGAGTACACGGGCGCGGTGACATCTCTCTTCCCCAGTTCATTGACGGTGTCGTTTGCATGGGCAGCTACCGTCGCGGAGACCCTCTTTGGGATATTGCTCATCGCAGGCTTCAAAATACGAATGGCCTCCGTCCTCTCCGGTCTTCTCCTTTTGTCATTTGCTATGGGCATGGTCACAGGTCTTGGCATCAAGACGCCATTCGACTATTCGGTCTTCTCGGCGGCCGCTGCAGCATTCTTACTGGCGTTCTGGGAGCCTGACCGATTCACGTTGGACAAACTTCTGAATCGATCACGAAACTGAGCGGGAGATCCGATCACGAACAACACTAACTTCGATAGCGTGAACGCTCGCGTAATAGACACAGCGAATTCAAGGAGCGAGAGCTCGATCTCCAGGAGAGCCGTTTGCTCTCCATGACGTGACCAGATGCCGTCGCGAAGTCTGCTTGTGGATACACTCCAAGCTCTCGCGAAGGCAAACCCGGACGAGTCGATAGTGGATTGGGTGCACGAAGCGCAACAGCGATTACCTGAGATAGCAAGAACACTATATCCAGAATTGAGGGAAGATGATATTCAGGTGCCGTTTCTACTGGACTTTTCTCGGGAAACCAAGGAGGCAAACTCCGAGCCCATTTAAACAGAGGTCGAGCGGTGTACGTTATCGCAGCTACCGCAAGATGCCAGAAAATTTCGCGCAGACGCCTGCCAGCCGGTCTAAATAAATATTCCGCGGTCGTGCTGCGGTGGCGACAAGAATCTCACCCATCCCGGGGCCCTCGGGGTACGTACTGGTGCCCCGAGCCAATGACGTGGCGAATCGATTGACTCTCGACTGAACAGGGTCTCGTCCTTTACATCAGTACATCAGCCGTCGGCTCGCAGCGGAAGATTTGGACTGTCGTTCGCACCGCGCTCGACGGAGGCCGGGTTGTCGCCATCGAACTCGCCGAGGTAGAGCTGGGTCAGCCGTGACGCTGTGAAGCTTCTGGCTCAGGCCGAAGCCGAAGGCATCGAACTCAGGAGCTGTCCGGCCTATATCCGGGAGTGGATGACGAATGAGCGAGCGAGCAGCCAGCGCTCAGAGTGATCGCCGATGGGTTGGGCCATTGGAGGAGTTAGCTGCGACGGAGGAGATCATGACGAAACTCGCAATGCAGTGCAGGAGACGGCGATTCGGCCGTTTCATGTGAACGTTCGGGGAATCAACTCTAGAGGAGAAAGGCCATGACAGAGAGTACTGCCACTCAACGAAGCACCGAACAGTCCACTGACAACACCGCCATTCGCCCGTTTCATGTGAATGTTCCGGAAACTGAATTGACCGAATTACGCAAGCGCATCAACGCGACAAAGTGGCCTGACCGGGAAACGGTTACAGATGAATCGCAAGGCTCGCAGCTAGCGACGATTCAGGAACTCGCGCGCTATTGGGCGACAGATTACGATTGGCGCAAGTGCGAGGCGAAACTGAACACCCTCCCGCAATTCATCACCGAGATCGATGGGCTTGACATTCCTTTCATTCACGTTCGTTCGAAACATGAAAATGCGTTGCCGCTCATCGTCACGCACGGATGGCCCGGCTCGGTCATCGAGCAGCTGAAGATTATCGATCCGCTGACGAATCCAACGGCACATGGCGCGAGCGCAGCGAACGCTTTCCATCTGGTAATCCCGTCCCTACCGGGCTACGGGTTTTCGGGCAAGCCGACCACGACTGGCTGGGGTCCGGATCGCACCGCACGGGCCTGGATCGTTCTGATGAAGCGCCTTGGATATACGCAATTTGTGGCGCAAGGCGGCGATTTGGGCACGGGTGTCTGCACTGCGATGGCTAATAAACAAGCGCCCCCGGAATTGCTGGGCATTCATACCAACTTCCCTGGCACCATTCCACCGGACATTGCAAAGACGCTCCAGTGCGGCGATCCACCGCCATCCGGTCTATCGGCCGACGAAAGACGCGCATACGAGCAGCTCACCAACTTGTATACGAAGAAACGCGCCTACGCACTGATGATGGGGACGCGCCCGCGAACGCTATACGGACTGGCGGATTCGCCCGTCGGCCTGGCAGCCTGGCTTTTTGACCATGGTGATGGTTATGGTCAGCCGGCGGCGGCGATCACTTCGGCCGTGCTCGGGCGCACGATCAATGGACACCCCGCAGGCGACCTTACACGAGACGACTGTCCTCGACGACTTCACACTCTACTGGTTGACGAACACGGCCATTTCTGCGGCTCGCTTCTATTGGGACCTTCACCTCAACCTTTACAACGCCGCCAATGTCTCCATCCCGGCTGCCATGAGCGTCTTTCCCGGCGAGAACTATCAAGCCCCGCGGAGTTGGACAGAGAAAGCCTATCCCAAACTCATCTACTACAACCAAGTTGACAGGGGCGGGCACTTTGCGGCCTGGGAACAGCCGAAGCTCTTTTCAGAAGAGGTTCGCGCGGGGTTCCGGTCTCTGCGCTAGTTCGAGTTGAGCGGCCTTCCCATCGGGCACGCGGCATCGACTGAAAATTCAAAGAAGGTACTCCGAAGATAGTCGGAACGATTGGTTAGGTTGGGAGAAGCCTTTGTCCTCGCTAGCTTCCGAGCTGTCGGCTACACGCAAGCAAGCGCCGACCTATGACCTTTGACCTCGCACGTCGTCTACGCTGCGAGTCGGATCAGTTCCAACTTAAAAGGCAGCACTAAGCAATTCGGGCGCATCCAAGCGATTGACCTTTTGGCCTCGCGTCTAACCCTTTAGGAGAAGATTCGCCATGTCGCATCATTTCGATACGCCTACCGCAAAAGAAGACCCCCGCATCAACGTCTGCGACTTCTACTTGTTTCGCGGCCGCCCGGGCACAACGGTGATGGCTTTGACCGTGAATCCGAACGCCGGCGTCGGCGCGCCCGACACCTTCCGCGGCGAAGGTCTCTACGCCTTTCGCTTCGACACGAATCGCGATCTTCGCGAAGACGTCGCCTTCAAGGTCCAGTTCGGCGCGCCCTCCCACAGTGATGGCGGCGAGCACGTTCAAACCTTCGCGGTCCGGCGCGCCACCGGAGCGGACGCTCTGAAGGGTGCCGCGGGCGAACTCATCATTTCCGGGAATACGGGACGCGTCGTGAAGGCGGATCAGGGCTGCCTGGCGTACGCAGGCCTCGCGCCCGATCTGTTCGCCACCAATGGCGTCGGTTTCGGCGCCTTCAGAAGAGCTCTGTGGTCTGAAAATAGGTTTGCCCCGGAGTCGTTCCAGAATGGCCAGAGCTTCTTCGCCGACAACAACATCAGCGCCATCGTCCTCGAGCTCCCCAGCAGCCTGATCGGCCAAGGTGTGGTGCACGCCTGGGCCACCGCATCGCTCTACGGCCACGCGCCGGAGGTGCAGGTGTCGCGGTGGGGCCTGCCGATGATCACGCACTTCCTGCTCTCCGATCCTTCGCTGCACGACGCATCGGAAAAATACAACCGCGCGGTCCCGGCGGACGAAGTGGCGCTGTTCTCCAAACCGATTCGGGACTTCGTGGAAAAAGTCACCGCGCTCGCCCACTCAGCGACCGACCCATCCGCCTACGCTACGCAACTCCTCGCGCGCCTCTGCCCAGGGGTCCTGCCCTACGAACTGGACACGCCCGCCTCATTCAGCTTTGCCGGCTTCAACGGCCGCGGCCTCGGAGACGACGTGATGGACGTGATTCTCACGCTGGTTACGAACACGGCCCTCGGCGATGGGGTGGCGCCCGATATGCGGCTGATGCGTCCGGATTTTCCCTATTTCGGCGAGCCGCACCCTACGGCGGCGAGTTCCGCAAAGCAGTGAGGGCGAAGGAGTGAGCGCGCGGACGACACAGCGGCGATCTGCAATTGGATGGATTTGCTCGCCGGCAGCGCGGAGCGAATCTCCGCCGTCTCCGTCGCCGGCGCGAAGGCTTCGCGCCGGATCCTGAACGTAATCAACGGTGCCGAAGTTGTCGAATGGCAAGAGTGCTCTTCGATGAAAGCGTGCAAGGCCAACAAGCGATGCTGACCGCAGTAGGAATGCAAATGATGGCGAAGAAGACGTTCCAAAGAACAATGTGGTTTAGGAATTTATAGTTCTGCATCCGCTAACCCTCGCTTGGCCCCGGTCATCGAAATTATTCCAAATCAGTCTTGTCCAAATTAGGGTTTAAGCGGCGGCGGTAGAACTCTGCTACGGTTTGCGTTGAGAGACGTGAACCATAGGGGAGGACCACTACCGCCGTGACACGAGTATCCAGCATTTTCAGCCAG
>Ga0307478_10002930_pt1 | contig 13037 bp, 9 predicted proteins | sample atmos_gasesECM4C_2_FD_203713 | JGI IMG/M metagenome (GOLD analysis project Ga0307478, IMG submission 203713) | Hardwood forest soil microbial communities from Morgan-Monroe State Forest, Indiana, United States - atmos_gasesECM4C_05 | ecosystem: Environmental > Terrestrial > Soil > Temperate...
CGGCGACCCTGGGTTCTAGGCCCTCGCCGGCATGAAAGGTCACTCATCGATAACAGGAGTGCGGAACAATGCGATTGCCGTTATTAGTTCTTCACATCAGCGCCGGCGTGTTAGCGATGTTCGCCGGTGCCGCCGCGATGTCTTTCCGCAAAGGTTCCCGCCGGCACGGGAGTGCGGGGAACGTCTTCGTCGCAGCGATGCTGAGCATGGCGGTAGCCGCCTCGTGCCTCGGCTACATGAAACACCAACCGAATAATGTGTTTGGGGGCCTCCTCACTATCTATATGGTGGCGACAGCGTGGGCGACGGCCCGGCGTAGAGACGGCGAATCTAGTGTTTTGGATTGGATTGGCTTTTGTTTTGCGCTCCTAATTGGGGTCGTTGGTGTGATCCAGGGATTCCAAAAGGCTACTGGGCGGGCACCGGCAGATGATGGAACCTTCCCCTTCATGCAACTTTTCATGGGTTCGGTGATTCTGTTTGCCGCGCTGGGAGATTTGCGCATGCTGGTATGGGGAATTTCCGGCAGACGACGGATCGCACGGCACCTTTGGCGCATGTGCTTCGGATGGTTTATCGCCACAGGTTCTTTCTTCCTGGGGCAACAACAAGTATTTCCCGCGTGGTTGCGGGGATCGCCGGCTCTGCTACTACCGGCCATTCTGCCACTGGCGCTGCTGATTTTCTGGATGATTCGGGTACGCTTCACCACTGCTTACAAGGGAATCTCACTTTCCGTAGCGAGCGATGCCTACTCCTTACGGTGACTCTCGATCCTGAATCTAGCGCCGCGCTCGGGCGCACTTATTTTTGATTCTTGGCGCGTGACGTGACCCGGCGCAGGATGAACTCCTGTGCCAGGTTGGCGGCCGCTCGCTGGCCGGTTCCGATGAGGAAGTTGCCAAATACTAGCCCGGCGCCGCGATTCGATGGCGGATAGTAGGCATTCGAGATGGCAGCTGAGGCCAGATCTCCACCCACGGTCGAGTAGTTTGGCTGCAGCTTTCCGTTATCTCCTCTGCAGACGAATGGGCTCGTGACTGCGTGGAGTGCCCGAGACTTGTTTGTGCCCTTGCCCTGGTAGAAGTAGCGAGGATCTTGATGCAAAAGCGATGGCAAGATCGCCCCACCAATCATAATGTCGGTAAAACCGTTGCCATAGGCGGCGCCGTAGCGATCACCATAACCCTTCCAGCCCTGAGGATAGTTAGGATGGTCTCCCGCCTGCTCGGCGCCGGCGGCGATACCGACGCCGATAAACGTTACAGGATCGAACGCGACCCTGGTGGCGAGCCGGAACTTCAATTTGGTCGTGAGCGGCGCGGCATTCGAATCATAGGCTACGTAGTAATTAGGAATGATGCCGAAAATCCTCTGGTGCTCCTCGATCTTGACCTGCTCGGTGGCCAGTTCCTCGGCGGAATAACCTACGATTACTGTGGTCAAAGCTTTCGCGATGCGCAGCTTGTTGACCGTCAAGATTAAATACTGGCCCGGGTTCAGAGTGACTGGGGGTGAAGTCCAGCTGGCAAATCCGGGAGCGCTGATCTCTACGCGATAGGTAGTAGGATCGAGATCGTTGAACTCAAAAAATCCCTTGTCATTTGACAAGACCGTGTGAGGATTTTTGAGGGCCGACCCTTCAAGGATGACCGTCGCACCAGGAACGGCATCGTCATTCAGATCGACGACCGTGCCGACAATGATTCCCGGCTGCGCCCTGGGGGCATCCGGCAACGCAGTCTGGTCCTGCGCTCTTGCGGGTGTTGATCCAGAAAGACAGAGGAACAGCCCAAGAACACCCCACATCATTCCGTGCTTTGTATGGATCTTACGAATCGACACGATTCCCCCAAGGGCCACACCTAGGAGGGCAACTTAACGACCAAACCTATAGGGGATCGGATCGTCTCGTAAATGCCTGGATCTAGTGAGAAAGTCGAGGTCCAAAGTGGCAGGTGTCAATGACTGTCGAAGACATTCTTCGACACTTGTCGACAGTTCGCCTCCGAGGCAAATTGCAGAAATAGGCGGCAGGGCGTCCGTCAAGGAAGTAAAGAAGGTCCGGAAAGCCACTAGGGGTCTTTTCGTCCCTGTGACGCCTAGCAGGAGGGTCAACCTACAGGATTTTATTGGGCGTGCTTTGGCAGCTGTCTTGCATGATCGAACCGAATACAGACGGTTCACCCAGAGGAACCGCTGCGGAAAAACTTCTTTGAGGTGATTCGCAATGGCCACAGCCGCTAGATTCCGCATTGACGTAGCAATCCACGACCTGCTTACGAACTCCAACCAGCGCCCACCTGCGCCTGCGCAAGCTATGGGCCTGACCCTTCCGGATCCTGTCTTCCCACAGTACCCGGAACGCCTGAGCGATCCCGGGCCCGAAACTCCGCCCGTAAAGCGACAGTGGGGTGCAAAAGATGTTTACCGATACTCACGCGGGTGGCTGGGTCCATATGTGCGATCGAGAGTTCTACCGGGAGAGTTCCATCCCATCACCGCCTATTTGTTTGTGGAATACAAGTGCAATCTCGACTGCTGGTACTGCTGGTCCTATAACAACAAAGTGAAGGGAATGACCGAGGATGTCGCCCGGCGCTCGATCGACTGGCTGCACGACAATGGCTGCCGTGTGTTGGCGCTGATGGGTGGTGAGCCTTTGCTGCGGCCCGATTTCATCCATAAAGTTGTGTACTACGCGGCTAAGAAAGGTTTCTGGGTTTACATTGCCACCAACGGTCGTCTGCTGCGCCCCGACGTTGCCGACCGTCTGGGCGACGCGGGTGTTGCGGTGTTTAACTTCGCCCTCGATTCGTGGGATCTGCAACCGAGCCTGCCCAAGGCTTTTGTTCCCTCGGAGAAAAATCTGGAACACATCTTGCGCAAGCAGTATGCGCATCGCTATCTGGTGTTTTTTAACATCAACATCTGCCGCAACAATCTGCAGGACGTGAGAAAACTCACGGAATACGCTTACGATCACCGCATTGCCACGGACTATCACATCAACGAAACTCCGATGCTGGAACAGGATGACCACTTCAAGCACCTTTATGACAACCCGACCTATATCCGGCCGGAAGACTGGCGCGAGATCGACTCACTGGTCGACTGGCTGATCGAGAAAAATAAGGCCGGGTACCAGATGGTGAACTCAGTGCAGCGACTGCAGGAGATCAAGGCCTTCGTTCGCATGTCTTCCGGACTCGATTTGCGGGAGTACGGGTGGAATGGCGATGGCACGCGTGGAAACGGGCACCAGGCAGAGCTGCTCGCGTCGTTGCCAGGAATTCAGCAGGATGCGGACGGCGAGTTGCACTTTGCCGAATGGAATTGCCGCGCCGGTCAGAACAATGTAATCATCCGCACCGACGGTACCGTCGCTCCCTGCTTCCCGATGTACGGTGCAACGTTCGACTGGGGAAACATCGATCAGCCAAAATTCGATCAAGGCCAACTCTCAGCGATGAAGTCCACTTGCCAGCAACACTGCTTCTCGACCCTGAACCATAATCTGGCGTATTGCTACAACGATTCGAGAGTGATCAAGTGGCTATGGGCCAACGCAAAAAATAGGTTCCAGGGTGGCGTGCGGAGCTTCGAGGATTAACAGGAGGCGAAAGTTGCGGGCTAACCCCAAACGCAAAGGTTTTGAACGCGCTCGGGGCAAATCAAAGTTTGCCTTTGAGATTGCTTTCGATAAACGAGTCGCCACATTCGGGTCAGGCATGGAGTACGTCTTCGAGGAGGGAAGGGTAGTTGGGATTAGCTGAAGGGGCGTCCACGTCCTGCTCAAGATGAAATCCGTTCGCCCCTCCGATTTGCTGCAGGGCGCGACTTCGCGCCGCAATCACCTCCCGGCGGGAGCAGTCTAGAAGGAGGGAACACTCGTGATCGGAGTAGTGTTCGAGAATCGACAGGACGAAAACGAAACGTTCGAACGGCGCCAGATTGAGAACCGCGGCCATCTCCGTGGGATGGAATGTCGGTATTTCGTCACCGCCGTTGAAGCCGGAAACGGGATCGGCTGCGACGAACCGGGGGTTGATCAGTCGCACAGCATTCTGAATAATCGCCCGCCGCGCCCATGAGTGCGCCCATTCCTTGAACACCGGGTTTCCCGCCACCGAATCCTCCAGTCCACAGACAACGGCCTGCTGCGCCCTCTCGCGATCCGCAGTCAGAAGGAGCGACAGGCCGTACAGGCTGTCACTTTCTTCGCAGAAGATGCGGCAGAAATCGCCGTCGCTCGCGTAGGCCGTGCGGCCCTCGATGCGTTTTGTTTCCGGCATGGCTACCCTCGCTGTGATTCCCGTTGCTTTTTTCGCGCAAGTTGCTTCACCAAGTGTCGCGTGAGGACCCCGCAGCAGGAAAAGTTCGCGCCTTGCTTCATCAGATCGAAGATCGCGCCTTCTCCCTCCGGGCTGATGAGTGTCAGGTTCCTCAGGTCGATGAACAGTTTTCGCCCATCTAGTTCCCGGCTTGCATTTCTCCAGGCCTTTCCCAGCTCAGCGACCCAGGGCCCGCTAAGGGTTCCTTCCACGATAAGCGTCCGCCGTGACGGCGTATCGGCGATAGAAATCCTGAACACGGTGCTCTATTCCGGCTTGAGTATCGCAAACCGCTTGCCAAACCCGAGCTTTCGGCAGCCCAGCAAGCTGTTGAATTTATTGCCTGCAGGAAACTAGCGAGTAGGGGTGTCAAAAAATGTCGAACCTGAATCGACAATTGTCGACGACGGGGGAGTTCTTGAAGTTGCCGTTGGCAGCTCCCACCGCCGGTTAACGTGATCAGGATAATTGCCGCGGGTCGATGCCCAGTTTCTTCATGCGCGAGATCAGCGTCGTTCGTTTGATATTCATGCGCGCCGCGGCGCCCTCGGGTCCCGCTACCCGCCCCTTTGTGATTCTCAAAACGCGGATGATATTGTCACGTTCGTTGGCCTCGTATGCGCTCGCTACCGGAGCGCTCCTGCCATTGTTGTTCAGTTCAAAAATCGGAGCCTGCAGCGCCGCGCCTCGTGTAAGGATGACCGAACGCTCGATAAAGTTTTCCAGCTCACGAATATTTCCCGGCCAATGCCAACTCGATAGTTTCCTCAAAGCCACCGATGGAATAGACTCGATTTGTTTCTGCATGCGGCGGCCGTATTTCTGAGTGAAGTAGCGGACTAACAGCGGAATGTCTTCTGGCCGTTCCCGCAAAGGCGGAATACGGATGGGAAACACGTTCAGGCGATAGTACAAGTCGGTGCGGAACTCACGATTCTTGATCATGGTTTCGAGGTCGCGATTCGTCGCCGCTACCAGACGTACATCGACCTGCTTGGTTCGGTTGCTCCCCAAGCGTTCAAATTCACGTTCCTGCAGAGCGCGCAAGAGCTTCGGCTGGATCTCAAGCGGAATATCTCCCACCTCGTCGAGAAAGAGCGTGCCTTGATCGGCTAGTTCAAACCTCCCAATCTTTTGTGCGATCGCTCCGGTGAATGCACCTCGCTCATGCCCAAACAGCTCGCTCTCGAGCAGTCCGCCAGGGATTGCGGCGCAGTTGAGCTTCACGAAAGTCCACTCTTTGCGACGGCTGCGTTCGTGGATGGCGCGCGCGATCAATTCTTTTCCCGTGCCGGTTTCGCCCAGCAGCAACACCGTGGAGTCGCTAGGAGCTACCGTTTCCACCAGTTTCAAAACATTGCGCAGAGCTGAGCTCTGCCCCACAATTCCTTCGAAATCCACCTCACCGCGAATTTCATCTTCCAGGTACAGCTTTTCTTTTGCCAGCTTGTCTTTGAGTTCGGCGATCTCGCGATACGCCAACGCATTCTCGACGGCGAGCGCCACTTGCGAGGCTGCGCGCATCACGAACTCGACGTCGTCCGGGCTAAATGAGTTCTGGACTCGGCTGGCAAATGTCAGCACCCCGAGCGTCCGCCCTCTGCTGAACAGGGGAAGAGCACAGCCAGATTCGAGGGCTTCGGCGTGAGCTTCTGAAGCCTCTCCGGGAGCCAGTTGTTTACTGATTGCATCCAAAACAATGGGTTCGCCGGTCTTGAATACTTTGCCGATCACGGACCCTTCAATCGGCTGCCGCGAATCCTCACTCGCGAATCCCTTGCTCTGAGGGAAGTCCATCGCGAATTGACGCAAGTGCACTTGATCCGCATCCGGTACCCATACGCCAACCGTGTCGCAATGCATCACTTGCCGAATGCTAGCCGAGACTGCGCGAAGCAGATCGCGACTTTCCAAGTTCGACACCAAGGTGTTCGTCAAGTCCAGCAGCAGCTTAAGGCGGTCACTTTCGCGTTGCAGCTCCGGCCTCGCGCTCGGAGCTGTGCTTGGAGTTTGAGAATTGAATAAGCTGTCCGGTATGGGCGAGGAACTCATCGTTTGACCTCCCGATGCTCATCGTCGCAACCGCTGCTTGCGCCCATCGACATGGGCAAGGGGCAGCTTTGCTTCACAGAATTACGTGTATAGCGGTGAGATTGTTAGCGAATGAAACAACTCACCGCGATCACTGCGACGGGAGGACGTCTGCCAGTCCGTCGACATGTTTCATCAGATGTAACGAGAAGGCAGAAGGCTTCGAAGAAAAATGGCGCGCTGGTCGCTGGCCGGAGCGAGTGAACATCAGATTCGCTTGTAACCACACGGAATTCCCTGATAAGATTTCAAAAATCCACACATCGGAGCGAGAATGCAGGCTACGCTTGCTCTGGAAGACGGCAGAGTCTTCCGAGGCAAAGGCTACGGCGCCAAAGGCGAGTGCTACGGCGAAGTCGTTTTTAATACTTCCATCACCGGCTACCAGGAAGTTTTCACCGACCCTTCCTACTCAGGGCAAATCGTTGTCCTGACCAATCCTCAGATCGGCAACTACGGTACCAATCAGGAAGATAACGAAGCCACGCGTCCGTGGATCGAAGGCCTAGTGGTGCGCGAGTTCTCGAAGGTGAGTTCGAACTGGCGCTCGCAGCAGGTGGCGGAAGAATACCTTGAGCAGTTCAAAGTGCCGGTTTTGTCGGATATCGACACGCGCGCTCTGGTGCGCCATCTGCGTGATCACGGCGTGATGCGTGGCGTGGTTTCCACCATCGAGAGCGATGCTGAGAAACTAGTGGCGAAGGCCAACTCAATTCCGAAAATGGATGGGCTTGACCTCGCCAAAGAAGTGAGCACCAAGCGCCCCTATGTGTGGGAAGTAGGCGAGCGCTCACACGAGCCAGTGGCTCAAGTCGGGGTAAAGGACGATCCGGAGCGATTTCATGTGGTGGCTTATGATTTTGGCATTAAGCAAAACATTCTAAGGAAGTTACGTGGCGAAGGCTGTCGCGTCACAGTGGTCCCGGCACAGACCACTTCGGAAGATGTTCTCGCCCTGAAACCCGATGGAGTGTTTCTCTCGAATGGTCCTGGCGATCCCGAACCTTGCACTTATGCAGTCGATTCGATTCGGCGCTTGATGGGACGGCAACCGATCTTTGGAATTTGTCTGGGGCATCAACTCACCGGCATTGCGCTTGGCGGAAAAACTTTCAAACTGAAGTTCGGCCATCACGGCGGAAATCATCCGGTGAAACAGTTGTCGACTGGAAAGATTGAAATCACGGCGCACAACCACAACTTCGCCGTCGACCCGGATTCGCTGCCACACAGTGAAGTTGAACTGACGCACATCGATCTGAACGATTCAACGCTGGAAGGCCTGCGGCATCGCAACCTGCCGCTGTTCAGCGTGCAATATCACCCCGAAGCCGCGCCGGGGCCGCACGACTCGCATTATTTGTTCAAGGAGTTCACGAAGATGATGGAGGAGTGGAAAGGGTGAGCCGACAGCGCAAGATCGCTGTTTCGCTGTTGTTGTTAATCGGCCTCGGTGCTGCGGCGCAGGTTCGTTTACCCGAACTGGATTTTCCGTCGGCGCACGGAAAGCACGAACGACCGACCAAAGTTCGGACGATCCGAGGAATTGTAGTCGATTAAAACGAGGCTGTTATTCCGAATGCGCAGGTGGAGCTTCATCGCGTTGACGGCGACAAGGCTGTTGAAGTCACGAAGAGCGCGACGGATTCTGTGGGAAGGGTTCCACTACGACTCGGCAAGCGGCAAGTACCAATTGACTATTTGTGCGAAGGGCTTCCGCGAAGAAATTGTGCCGCTGGAGATCTCGAAGAGAGTTCGGCCAGGTTTCAAGTTAACGCTTAAGGTTGGGAAAACATCAATACGATCAGAATAACCAAGCCACAATGAATTCATAGTCGGTTAGAAGCAATCCGTCTAGAAACCCGCATTCTGCAAGAACAAGACAGATAACTAATGCCCAAACGCACTGATATCTCGAAGATTCTAATTCTCGGCTCCGGGCCCATCGTTATCGGCCAATCGGCGGAGTTTGATTATTCCGGCACGCAGGCTTGCAAGGCGCTCAAGTCCGAGGGCTATGAAGTGGTGTTGGCCAACTCCAATCCGGCGACCATAATGACCGATCCGGAGATTGCCGACCGCACCTACATTGAACCGCTCACTCTCGAATACCTGGAAGAGATTATCCGCATCGAGCGGGAAATGGCGCCCAGCGCCGGGTTTGCTGTGCTGCCCACGGTAGGCGGACAGACCGCGCTCAATCTCGCGATCGAGCTTTCCGACGGCGGCGTTCTCGAAAAATATGACGTGCACCTGATCGGCGCAAACGTCGCGGCCATTAAGAAAGCCGAGGACCGCCTCTTCTTCAAAGACGCGATGCAGCGCATCGGCCTCGACGTGCCTAAGTCCGCGCTGGTGAATAGCAGCAAAGATGGGCTGGAGTTTGCTGGGAAAATCGGATTCCCAGTCATCGTGCGCCCGTCTTTCACTCTAGGAGGCTCCGGCGGAGGCATCGCCTACAACCGCGAAGAACTGGTCGAGGTTCTGACCCGCGGCCTGGATTTGTCGCCCGTCCACGAAGCACTGATCGAAGAATCCGTGCTGGGATGGAAAGAATTCGAGCTCGAGGTGATGCGCGACACCAAAGACAACGTCATTATCATCTGCTCCATCGAAAACTTCGATCCCATGGGCGTGCACACCGGCGATTCCATCACTGTTGCTCCGGCGCAAACGCTCACCGACCGTGAATATCAGGCGATGCGCGATGCGTCGATTGCCGTGATTCGCGAGATCGGCGTCGATACCGGCGGATCGAATATTCAGTTCGGCGTGAACCCTGAGACCGGACGCATGGTGGTGATCGAGATGAACCCGCGCGTCTCGCGCTCATCGGCGCTAGCCTCGAAGGCCACAGGCTTCCCGATTGCGAAGATCGCCGCGAAGCTCGCCGTTGGATATACTCTCGACGAAATTCCCAACGACATTACGCGCAAGACCCCCGCCTGTTTTGAACCGACGCTCGATTACGTGGTCGTAAAAATTCCGAAATGGCAATTCGAGAAATTTCCTGGCGCCGACGAAAACCTTGGCGTTCAGATGAAGTCGGTCGGCGAGGTGATGGCGATCGGCCGCACTTTCAAAGAAGCGCTCATGAAGGGCATTCGCTCGCTCGACACCGGCAAGCGCGTCGGCGGCGCCAAGATCGAACCAAAGATTCTGACCCAGCGTCTCGTAACCCCACATCCAGAGCGCCTCGCGTACATTCAGTACGCTTTGCGGCAAGGTCACACGGTCAAGCAGATCGCAAAGATGACCTCCATGGATCCCTGGTTCCTCTATCAGCTCAAAGAAATTAACGACATGCAACTTGAGCTGGAGAAGCATCCTATCGAGTCGATTCCCACCGAAGTCTTGCGCGATGCCAAGCGCATGGGATTTTCTGACGGACGCCTCGCCAATGTGTGGCGGCTCGAAGGCCAGGAGAAAGTTCGCCACCTCCGCAAGAAGCACGGTGTGATGCCCGTCTACAAGCGGGTCGACACTTGCGCCGCGGAATTCGAAAGCTTTACTCCCTATCTTTACTCGACTTACGAAGATGAAGACGAAGCCGCTCCCACCGAGAAGAAGAAGATAATTATTTTAGGCAGCGGCCCCAACCGCATCGGGCAGGGAATCGAGTTCGATTATTGCTGCTGTCACGCGTCGTTCGCCCTGCACGAAGACGGTTACGAGACGATCATGATTAATTGCAATCCTGAAACCGTCTCCACCGATTACGATACCAGCGACCGCCTTTACTTTGAGCCGCTCACGTTCGAAGACGTCTGGGCCATTTATCAGCACGAGACCTCGAAGGGCGCGCCCTGTGGAGTGATTGTGCAGTTTGGTGGGCAGACGCCGCTGAACCTGGCATTGCCTCTCAAAGCAGCAGGCGTAAATATCATTGGCACATCTCCAGAGTCGATCGACCTCGCCGAAGATCGCAAACACTTCAATAAACTGCTTGAAGAACTGCAGATTCCACAGGCCGCCGGCGTGATGGCAACTTCTCTGGAAGAAGCCATCGCAGGTGCGAATCAAGTTCAATATCCTGTTGTCGTGCGCCCTTCCTACGTGCTCGGCGGGCGCGCCATGGTAATCGCATACGATGAAGAATCCATCGTGCGCTATATGAAAGAGGCGGTCGAATATTCGCACGATCGTCCTGTGCTGATCGATCACTTCCTCGAAGATGCGATCGAAGTTGATGTCGACGCGCTCTCCGATGGCGAAGACGTAGTGATTGGCGGAATCATGCAGCACATCGAAGAGGCGGGTATTCATTCCGGCGATTCGTCCTGTGTACTCCCGGCGGTGGACATTCCCCAGCCCTTGATGGATCGCATGCGCGAATACACTTTCAAGCTGGCGCGAGCGTTGAAGGTGGTTGGGCTCATGAATATTCAGTTCGCCATCCCTCGTGGTAGTGGAATTTCCGGCAATGGCGCCGAGAGCGGTAAAGTCTACGTGCTCGAAGTAAACCCGCGAGCTTCACGCACCGTACCTTACGTTTCGAAAGCTACTGGCGTCCCGCTGGCAAAAATTGCGGCCCGCCTGATGACTGGACGGAAGCTGCGCGAATTCCTCCCGGAAAATATCGATCGTCGCACCGATCTCGACACTGGAAGCCATTACTACGTAAAGTCGCCCGTATTTCCCTGGAACAAGTTCCCCGGCGTAGATACTGTGCTGGGACCGGAAATGCGATCGACCGGCGAAGTGATGGGGGTGGGCGATACCTTCGGCGAGGCTTTCGCTAAGGCACAGTTGGCGGCTGGCCAAAAGTTGCCCACGCAAGGCACAGTATTCATTAGCGTTACCGATCACGACAAACGGTACGTCGCTGAAGTCGCACGCAAGTTTGTGCACATGGGCTTCAAACTGGTTGCTACCTCGGGCACGGCCGATGTGATCGAATCCGCCGGAATGAAAGTTGAGCGGGTTTACAAAGTGAAAGAGGGTCGGCCGAACGTGGTCGATTTGATCAAGGGACAGCGCATCCATCTCATCGTCAATACGCCCTCCGGAATTGAACCGTGGTTCGACGAAAAAGCGATTCGTCGCGCTGCAGTGATGGCGCGCATCCCAACCATCACCACGCTCTCAGCGGCACGTGCGGCTGCTGAAGGAATCGCGGCGCTGCAGCGCGGCGAGGTCAATATTCGGGCGCTGCAGCAGTTGCATGCGGAACGGAACGTCAAAGCTCTATAACGTAAGCGGGAAACCATCCCGCTGCTAACTCCGCCTAAAAAGTGATACGCTACCCGCTATGCTACTTCAGGGGATTTTTCCTCCGATTACCACGCCGTTCTATCCCGACGGCAATGTGTACTTCAAGAAACTCGAAAGTAATGTCGAGCGATACTCGCGAACCCCTTGTGCCGGCATTGTTGTGCTCGGTTCGACCGGAGAGGCGATTCTTCTTTCCGATCAGGAGCGGCGCGATGTGTTGAAATCCGCGCGTGAGGCGGCGGCGCCTAACAAAGTCCTGATTGCAGGCACCGGAATCGAATCAGCCATCGAAACGCTTCGGTTTACCGAGTATGCCGCGGGACTCGGCTACGACATTGCCATGGTCCGCACTCCGCATTACTACAAGAAGCAGATGCAGGCGGCAAACATTCTGGCGTTTTACCGCACCGTCGCCGACCGCTCGCCGCTGCCAGTTATCATTTACAACTTTCCTCAGGCGACCGGCTATGACATTCCTGTGGAACTGGTGACCGAACTGGCGGAACATCCCAATCTGATTGGGATTAAGGAATCGAGCGGAGACGTTGAAAAGGTACGCAAGATGGTGGAAGGCACGCGGCACATCCGCCGCAGCGTCACTGTGACTGAAACCTTTGACGCAGTCACGCCGCGCATGCTCGCTGCTGCGACCACAAACGGCGGAGGCGAGTTGGTGCAAGTCGGCGCTCTCTCCGGTTCTGAGGCCTCCCATGGTTTATCCCAAGCCGGATCGACGAGGTCGAGCAAAAAGTCCTCCGCGGCAACTCCTTCTTCGGCCAGCGTCACCCTCATTGGTGATTTGAAAACGCGGCAGAAAGAAGCTGGGTTCCAAGTGCTCGTGGGGGCGGCACAGAGCCTGCATCCTTCTCTCGATGCAGGAGCAGCGGGCGCAATCCTCGCTTTTGCCTGTATAGCTCCAACCTCCTGTTATGAGATTTACGCTGCTTGGAAAGAGGGCGATACCAAATTGGCAAAGCTGAAACAGGAACGCATCGCTAAAGCCGCTGAAAAGGTCGTGGGCGCCTTTGGCGTCCCGGGCGTGAAGTATGGGATGGATTTCAACGGCTACTTTGGTGGCCCGGCGCGCCTGCCCCTGCTACCGCTCACCGGTGAAGTGAGGGTCGAAGTCGAAGGCTTGCTGGCGGACGTAAGAAACTAGCGCGAGCGTTCACATGGATTGGTCGGGCACCGGAAGATTAGGAGATGGACGGCCGATGCTTCCACAAGTCTCCGAGCACATGAAGGTGTGGTCGGCTGCGCTGACGACCGAGGTTGAAGCTTGGCCGCAAATGCCAGCGAGGCCATTCTTTGCTCACAGCGTCTTGTGATGGACATCACATTTGCCGTATACTGTGTTCGAACGAACGTTCGAATTATCGGAGTTCGGCGAACTATGGC